>SXGT01114883.1_pt1 | contig 90462 bp, 93 predicted proteins | sample 3176221 | NCBI WGS metagenome assembly SXGT01 (sample SAMN11356862, study PRJNA531348) | freshwater metagenome | isolation source: freshwater sample F1-120 | place: China: Fuxian Lake, Yuxi | collected 2017-12-25 | reverse complement strand
GTGGAGGCGCATTTTCCGGTAAGGACCCGACCAAGGTTGACCGGTCCGCTGCCTACGCCGTGTGCCAAATCGCTAAGACCGTCGTGGCTGCAGGAATTGCGAAGCGATGTGAGGCGCAGGTCGCCTATGCGATTGGTGTGGCCCGTCCGATGTCGATCATGGTCGACACCTTCGGCACGTCGGAAATCGCGCCGGAAAAGGTTGAGCAATTGGCGAAGGAAACGTTCGATATGCGTCCTGCCGCGTTGATTGCGCGTCTAGATCTTCGTCGCCCGATCTTCCATCGCACCTCTGCCTACGGTCACTTCGGTCGCACCGACACCGCCGCCGAAGCTGCCATTGCTGGTTTCACTTGGGAAAACACTGAGCCGTACGCCTCGCAGATGCGCAAGGCCGCCGAGGCACTCGCATAACGCTTGCTTTCCAACGCATTTGTCGAGTCCTGCCCGATGTCATTGCCGTCGAGCGGGCCTTCGACTACATCGTCGGTGATGTCCAAGGCCCCGACGTTTGTGTCGGCGCCATCGTGCGTATCGCCCTGCATGGTCGCCGAGTTCGCGGTTGGGTGGTCGCTGACCATGTGGTGAGCGACGTCAACCCCGCCAAGCTTCGGCCGCTACTCGCGGTGTCGTCGGCGGGTCCGCCTCCGTCGGTGATCGAACTCGCTGAGCTTGTTGCACACCGCTACTCAGGGCCCCTGGTGCCGCTGCTGCGCGCCGCGTCGCCGCTCAACAACGTGGCGCCTGGTTTCGTCCGGCGCAACGATGCGCTTCCAGAGCTGGTATTCGCACCGCCCGCGGACGCTGTTGAATCTTGCGCCGACGGGGTTTCGGCGCGTGTGGATGGTCACGGTTTGGTGGTTGTCCGCTGGCCACCTCGCTTCGATCGGCGACGGCTCGTTGCTCGGCTTGCAGCGTCTTCGGGGTCGACGATCGTGCTGACTGCTGACGGGTCACGGGCCCAAGCATTTTCGCGTTGGTTGAATGCGCAAGGTGTGCGGGTCGCATTGCTGCATTCCGACGAATCTCGTGCGGCACTTACAGAAGCCTGGCGAATTGCCGCCGGTGGTGAATGTGTCGTGGTGGGCGGGCGAATGGCGACGTTCGCTCCCGTACCTGATCTGCGTCGGGCGATTGTGCTGGATGATGCCGACGAAGCCTTGCAAGAGGAGCGGTCACCCACCTGGCACGCTCGCGACGTGTTGCGCGAACGCGCTGACTCATGTGGCGCGCTCACTGTGGTGGTATCACCAACGCCAACGGCGACCGCAGTATTTCGCAGCGATCGCGTCGTCACCGTCGCCAAGGAGGCCGAAGCGGATGGTTGGCCCCGTGTCGAAGTAATCGACATGCGGGCCACCGACCCAACCGCGGGCAGCATTAGCGACGAGTTGACGGACGCCGTGCGGTCGTGCATTGATCGCAATGAGCTCGCGGTGCTGGTTCTGAATCGCCGTGGGGGCGTGCGTCTCTTACGCTGTGCGTCGTGTCATTCTCTCACGCGATGGGATGCGAATGGCAAACCACTCTGGGACCACGACACGCCAAACGACATCGAAATTCGGCCGTCATTTTGCGTGCATTGTGGCGCGACAAAACTCAAGGTGTTAGCGGCGGGCGTGCAACGCGTTGCTTCGCACTTGTCGTTGCGGCTCGGAGGAATTGCCGTGAGTGCGGTCGATGCGGGAGCAGCCGATGCGCCAGACGCCGCGGTGTTGGTCGGTACTGAAGCGGTGTTGCATCGACGCGAGATCCGTCGTCGCAAGCCGACGTTGGTGGCATTCATCGATTTCGACTCCGAACTCTACGCAGCTCGGTACCGTGCGAACGAGCAAGCGCTGTGGTTGGTTGTGCGGGCGGCGCACGTGCTGTCCGGGCGACCGCGGTCATCGAGCCGGGTGCTGATTCAGACACACGACCCTGATCACGAAGTAGTTCGGGTGGTATGCGGCGGAGATCACGCAGAATTCGTTGCCAACGAGTTGAGCAGGCGTCGACTCTACGACTTGCCACCGTTCGCAGCGATCGCCGAAGTGCGTGGCGAGGAGGTCGCACTCAAGGAATGTGCGCTACAACTCGCCGCTGTGAGCGTGACCGACCCCGAGCTTCGCTTCGACCGTGACCCTGAGCGACTGCTGGTACATGCGCGAGACGCCGTTGCATTGGCCGCGGCGCTGTCGATCAGCGTGGCCGCGGGTCGAGCACTTGGCAAGCTTCGGGTCTCGGTCGACCCGCCGAGGCTCTAGGCGGGAAATGGTCGTTGAGACGGGTAGCGTGGGCCGCCGATGGCCACGTACCCGATCCGCGTTTTCGGCGATCCCGTTTTGAAACGGGAGAGCGCGCCAGTGGTCGATGTGGATGGCAAATTCGTCAACGTCGTCGATGCGATGTTCGACACAATGTACGACGCGTCGGGCGTCGGTTTGGCCGCGCCGCAGGTCGGCATTGAGCAGCGATTTTTCGTATACGACGTTGGAGATGGCCCCGAAGTATTGCTGAACCCTGTAGTCGTGGCGAGTGAAGGCGAATGGACCTACGAAGAGGGCTGCTTGTCGATCCCGGGTTTGTCATTTGAGATTGCGCGACCGAAACTCATCACCGTTCAGGCCAACGATCTCGACGGCAATGAGATCATTGTCGTAGGTGATGAATTGCTCGGGCGGTGTTTCTTACACGAGATCGATCATCTTGATGGCGTGTTGATGTTTGACCGCATGGAACGCGCCGATCGCAAACTCGCATTAAAGCAGTGGCGTGAGCGTGGCGACGCGATCGACAATGGCAAGCGGAACGCGCTCTAGCGCGTCCAGGGATTTCGCGGATGCGTATCGTCTATTTTGGGTCACCGGCTGATGCAGTCACGCCGCTGCGAGCATTGGTCGCCAACGGCGATGACGTTGCGTTGGTTGTGACTCAACCCGATCGACGGCGAGGTCGACGCGGCGGTGAGCTTCTGGCGACGCCCGTGAAACTGTGTGCGCAAGAATTGGGGCTTCGCGTAGTCACACCCCAGAAAAGTATTGAAATCATTGATGAAGTCGCGGCTCTGGAGGCTCAACTCGGCGTTGTGGTCGCGTTCGGGCAGATCTTGCCGCCCGAATTGCTCGCGGCCACTCGTTCGGGTTTCGTGAACCTACATTTCTCACTCCTGCCACGGTGGCGTGGTGCAGCGCCGGTTGAACGAGCAATCATTGCAGGAGACCATGAAACCGGTGTTGCGGTGATGGCGATGGAAGCGGGGCTCGATACTGGCGGAATCTTTGCTGAGGCGCGTCTGGAGATCGGTGACAATGTCACCGCTGGAGAACTCCGGTCTCAGCTCGTCGACATTGGCACGTCGTTGCTTGTTGAATCCATTGACGCGGTTCCCAAAATGCATCCGCGTCCGCAGGTCGGAGATCCTGTGTACGCACACAAGCTTTCGGTTGAGGAATTTCGCTTGGACACGGATCGACCGGTTGGGGATTTGGCCCGCGTTGTGCGGGCCGGAAATCCGAAACCAGGAGCGTGGGTGGTCGTTGACGGCCAGCGATTAAAGGTGTTGGGCGCTCATGTTGTGGATCGCGACCTTCCAGGAATCGGCGCTGTCAGCAAACGAGCGGTGTTGAATTGCCGCGATGGTGGCCTGTTGCTTGATGAGGTGCAACCCAACGGTAAACGCCCGATGTCGGGAATGGCCTGGCGCTCGGGCAAGCGCAATGAAGTGAATGTTGATGGAGTGAATCGCGATGTCTGAGGAGTCTCAACCTGCGGCCCAGCGGCGACGTGTCAGTGGGCCCGGTAGCGCTGATAAGAAACCCAAACGGACCAAGTACGCGGGGCAATCTCGTCGCGACGAGGTACCCAAAGATCCGACGCTGCCGCGACGGCGCATGAATGCTCGGTCTATTGCAATCGATGCGCTGGTACGCGCTGATACCGGGAGCTTTGCGAACGTTGATCTACCAGTGCGGTTGCGTAGGTCGCGGCTCGAGCAACGCGACAAAGACTGGGTGACCGACGCGGTGTACGGCACGCTGCGCAGGCAACGGTATCTCGACGGTCTACTCGCACCGTTGTCGAAGCGTCCGCTGTCGCAACTCGACCCGCCGGTGCGCGCCGCGTTGCGCGTTGGCGCGTATCAATTCGTCAATGGGGTCGCGCCGCACGCGGCAGTAATGGAAACGGTGGCCGCTACTCCGCCGAGTGCGCAAAAATATGTGAACGGAGTGCTGCGTGCTCTGGGTCGTAGTGGCCCGCCGTGGCCGGAAGCTGAAGATGCGGCCACTGATCTGTCGTACCCCGACTGGATTGTCGAGGAACTCACGCGTAATTTCGGAGCCGACGACGCGCGCCTTGCGCTCGAAGCGATGAATGAACCCGGTGCAGTCACGTTGCGAATCAACACGATGCGCGGTGATGCCGCCGCGGTGATTCGTGAGCTCGAACAGCGTGGGGGGTCGATCGAACGAGGCACATTGATCGATGAGGCCCTGATTATCAAGGGGTTTGGTGATATTGGCGCGCTTCGCACCGTGCGCGATGGACGCGCCAGCCCGCAAGATCAGGGTAGTCAAGCGATTGTTGCGCTACTCGACCCGAGACCAGGCGAAATTATTCTTGATGTTGCGTCAGCGCCTGGTGGTAAATCGTGTGCAGCGGCCGAGCGGATGAACGATGACGGCGTTGTGATCGCGGCCGATGTGCACGCGACGCGACTGCGCTTGGTGCGCGAAGCGGCGGGGCGACTGCAACTCGACTCGGTACACGCGTTGTGTGCGTCGGGCGTTGCGATGAGCTTTGTGCCGGGCACATTCGATCGCGTGTTGCTAGATGCTCCGTGTAGTGGGCTTGGAGTCCTGCGCCGCCGACCGGAAGCGCGGTGGCGCGTGCAGCCCCAGCAAGTTGAAAGTCTCGCCGCGCTGCAATGCTCGCTGCTGCAAGCTTCCGCTGAAGTTGTAAAGATTGGGGGTCGGGTGGTGTTTAGCGTCTGCACAATGAGTCGGGCCGAAACGATCGGAATCGACGAATGGGCGCTCACCGAACTTCCTAACTTCGTTGCCCTTGCGCCGCCCAGTTTGCCATGGCGGCCGCTGGGACGCGGCGCGATCATCCTGCCTCACGATGCGGCAACCGACGGCATGTATGTGTTGATCCTGGAACGCACCTCGTAGCGATGCCGAAACAATTAGTTTGACGCGATGAAGATTGCGCCATCGATTCTCGCTGCTGATTTCGCCCATCTTGGTGACCACATCAAGGCGGTTGGTTCGGAAGCTGACTTGCTGCACGTTGATGCCATGGATGGCCACTACGTGCCGAATATTTCGATCGGGTCGCCGGTTGTGGCGTCGCTGCGCAAAGCGACAGATCTGTATTTGGATTGTCACCTCATGGTGGCGAATCCTGGCGATCTGTTGGACGCCTTCGCGGCCGCAGGAGCCGATGGGATCACGGTGCACGTTGAGGTTGGCGACACAGATTCCTTGCTGAGGCGTATCGCCGACTTGGGGTGCAAAGTCGGCTTGACGTTGGAGCCCGCAACTCCGTTGAGCGAAGTTGAGAAGTTTCTCGATCGCGTCGACACTCTGTTGATTATGAGCGTCAAGACCGGCTTTGGTGGGCAGTCGTTTATCCCGGAAGTTCTCGACAAGGTGAAGAGCGCGGTCGCGTGGCGGGATCACCACGGGCGGTCGTTCGAAATTGAAATAGACGGTGGGATTAACGCGGAAACCGGGGCAGCGGCGGCTGCTGCAGGCGTCGATATTTTGGTTGCTGGAACTGCCATCTTCGCAGCGCCTGATCCTCAGGCTGCTGCAAGGGGCATTCGTCAAGCTGCCTTGGATGCGCGCTCGTGACCGATCCGTTGCTCGCCAAAGTGTTGACCTGCTCCGATGGTGTCATCGCGGGGACGCGTGAGAACAAGAGCGGTGAGGCGCTGGTCGCGACACTGACCGCGGCCGGCTACGCCGTCGTCGAACAGCGCGTGGTTGCCGACGGGGTGTTCAGTGTGCGGGATGCATTGATTGAAATGAGCGACGGGTTTGCTGGCCTGATCATGACCACCGGCGGCACTGGTTTCGGCCCTCGTGATCTCACTCCCGAAGGCACTCTGGCGGCCATTGAACGGCAAGCGCCCGGGTTGTCGGAAGCGATCCGTGTTGCCTCGAATACCGAGGGCCGCAACTTCGGGATGCTGTCGCGGGCAGTCGCCGGTACTCGTGGCGCAACCCTGATTGTCAATTCGCCCGGCAGCAGCGGGGGAGCTGTCGAGGCGTTTGAAGCTGTCGCGGCGGTCATCCCGCATGCTCTAGATCTCCTGAGCGGCGGTCGACCCCACTAAAGCGCGGTTGGCGCGATAGTCGACCGCGGGCGGTACACAAACGCGCCACACCGGCCTCCGGCGCCGGACCCTTGGCGCGATAGTCGACCGCGGGCGGTACACAAACGCGCCAACCTTCGTTGGAGCGTGCGGGCCAAAAATGGAACGTGTTGCAATTTTGCGGCAGCGGGTGTACGCTCGGTTCACAATTTTGAGACCCTCGGGATACAGCAACTGCTTGGGTGTAAGTCCCGACCGGCGGTGATCCAACGGCGACGTTGGTAAGTCCGCGAAGCAAGTCCGTGCCGCGTGCGGTGTGGATGCGCCCGATCCGGTGAGAATCCGGGACCGACGGTGAAAGTCCGGATGGGAGAGGGCCTCGATACAGACAGTGAAGTGGCATTCCGGCGCGGCGTTCGCCTGGGGTGTTGCTGCTGCATGTGTCGCGGGCCGTGCTGTGTCTCGCAGGCCTGACCAAGGACACTGCAATGGACGACACGGATGCGATGAACGCGGCAATTGGCGCTGCGCACGCGTCGCGTCGTATTGCTGCGCCGTGGCCTCATGTCGGAGCCTGCGTCGCCGCAGATGGGGAACTGATCGGGGTCGGCGCCACCGATGCGTACCACAAAGGGCGTCACGCTGAGCCGAACGCACTCGACCGTGCCGGATCCAGAGCTCGCGGAGCAACCATCTACACAACGCTCGAGCCGTGCGCTCATCACGGCAACCAGCCACCGTGTGTCGACGCGATCATCAGCGCCGGAATTGCTCGAGTGGTGTGTGCGCTCGAAGACCCCGACCCGTTGGTCGCGGGCCGAGGATTCGCGCACTTGCGCGCCGCCGGTATCGAAGTCAGCGTGGGTTGCCAATCCTTAGCCGTTCGTCGACAATTGGCCGCGTATTTACACCACCGTCGCACCGGCCGGGCGATGTGTATCGTGAAAACGGCTAATTCAATTGATGGATATGTAGCAGCGAGTGACGGTACTTCGCAGTGGATCACCAGCGCGCCGGCGCGAGCGGATGTACATGCGCTGCGGGCTGACTCGCAGGCCGTCGTCGTTGGCGCGGGAACTGCATTGGCCGATCGCCCATCATTGAACGTTCGCGACTTGCCTGCTGACGACGACGCTGCGTTGGGCAGCCCTCCTTTACGCGTGTTGCTGGATGCGCACGGGCGCGTGCCGGCTGAAGGCCCGTTGTTCAACGTCGAAATTGCACCAACGCTTGTCGTCAGTACCAAACGGGCAGAAGCGCAACGGGTCCGCGAATGGGAAGCTTGCGGCGCCGAAGTTGCATTCGTTGATTTTGCAAGTGCGGCTGCGGGGCGGGGCGTGGATCTTGACGCGGTGCTCTCGATCCTCGGCGCACGAGGTGTGCTCCAAGCAATGGTCGAAGGAGGCGCAGCGCTTCACGGCGCGCTACTTGCTGCCGATTTGGTTGATCAACTCACTGTGTATTTGGGCAACACACTGTTGGGATCGCACGGGCTTCCCACGTTGGCACACGACGGCCCGTCGACAATCGCGGATGCGCGTCGTTGGACGTTGGAATCAGCACGGGTAATCGAAAACGATGTGCGCCTCGACTATCGAAGGGATCGCTGAAATGTTTACGGGAATTGTTGAAGAACTCGGCACCGTTCACGATGTCGTCGCGAACGAAGGTGGTGCGCGAGTTGAGATCGACGCCCATCTTGTTCTCGATGACGTTGCGGTTGGCGCGTCCATTGCCGTAAATGGATGTTGTCTCACCGTCGTTGAGTTCAACAGAACTGCTGGGCGATGGTGCGCTGACGCGGTGCGCGAGACTCTAGACCGCACAAACATTGGCGAATTGCGTCCTGGCGATCCCGTCAACCTTGAGCGTCCCGTTCGATTGAACGATCGGCTCGGTGGCCACCTCGTGCAAGGCCACGTTGATGCGACCGGAACGATTCTTGTGAGGCATCTGCAAGAAGATGGTTCGATGGAATTGCGAATTCAAGCTCCTAAGCACGTCATGCGATATGTCGTTGAGAAGGGCTCGATCACCGTTGATGGAGTCAGCCTTACGGTCGTTGACGCTTGCGACGATGAGTTCAGCGTTGCTGTTATCCCGCACACTCAAAGCGTAACCACACTCGGGCTCAAACCAATCGGAGCCCAGGTCAATCTTGAAATTGATGTCGTCGCAAAGTATGTCGAACGACTCCTCCCAGGAAGAAGCAACTAATGCCATTTGCTCCTATTGAAGAAGCCATCGCTGCAGTCGCCCGTGGCGAAATAGTTGTGGTAGTCGACGACGAAGATCGCGAGAACGAAGGCGATCTCATCGTTGCGGCAGAGATGATGACGCCCGAGAAGATGGCGTTCATGATTCGCTACACCAGCGGCGTGATTTGTTTGCCGATGGAAGGCTCGCGTCTCGACGAACTCAACATACCGTTGATGGTCGAAAAGGATGAGAACACTGAGGTACAGCGCACCGCCTTCACAGTCAGTATCGACTATCGACACAACACTACGACTGGTATCAGCGCGGCTGATCGCTGCGCGACGGTATTGGGGATGCTCGACCCCAACGCCCGCAGTGGCGATTTTGCTAAGCCGGGGCACATTTTTCCGTTGCGGTATCGAGAAGGCGGAGTGCTGCGGCGGGCGGGCCACACCGAGGCAGGGGTCGACCTGCCGAGGCTCGCGGGGATGTACCCAGCGGGTGTTCTGGCTGAAGTTGTCAACGACGACGGCACGATGGCGCGCTTGCCAGAACTAGAAGAGTTCGCCGAAGTTCATGGCCTCGTGTTGATCTCAATTGCCGATTTAGTCCGCTATCGGCGGCGACGCGAGAAGCTGATACGGCGTGTGTCCGAGGCTCGAATACCTACGGCATTCGCTGACTTTACGGCACATGTCTTTGAATCGATTGTCGACGACACGGAACACGTTGCCTTCGTTATGGGAGATGTCGAAGGCAAAGACAACGTGCTCGTTCGCGTGCATAGTGAGTGCCTTACTGGCGACGTGTTCGGGTCACTTCGATGTGATTGTGGCCCGCAATTGCAACTGTCAATGGAACGTGTCGCGGCAGAAGGCGAGGGCGTTGTTGTGTATCTCCGTGGCCACGAGGGCCGCGGCATTGGACTGGGTCACAAACTGCGTGCGTATGCACTTCAGGAACAGGGTCGCGACACGGTCGAAGCCAATGTCGACCTTGGGTTGCCCGTCGACTCCCGAGAGTACGGAATCGGCGCGCAGATCCTCGTCGACCTCGGTGTAACGACAATGCGACTCATGACGAACAACATGGATAAGTACGGTGGGCTGCAGGGCTACGGCTTAGAGATCACCGAACGGGTTGCGTTACTGCCACAAGTCAATTCAGAAAACATTGCGTATCTGCGGACGAAGCAGGAAAAGATGGGCCACATTCTCGACATCCATGGCTCGGGAGACGCCGCGCCGGGAGGTACCCACTAGTGGGTTCGTACACCGCGTTTGAAGGGGCACTCGACGCGAAAGGTTTGCGCTTCGGAATCGTTGTCGCTCGGTTCAATCAAGAGATCACTGGCGGCTTGCTTGAAGGTGCAGTGCGGGCATTGCAACGCGCGGGTGCCGAGGATGCTGATGTCAGCGTGTGGTGGGTGCCCGGAGCGTTCGAACTTCCTGTTGTCGCAAAGCGGCTCGCTGATAGCGGGAGAGTCGACGCGGTGATCTGTCTCGGCGCGGTTGTGCGCGGTGACACAGCCCACTTCGATTTCGTCGCTGGCGGCGCAACACAGGGCCTGGTGCAGGCAGCCGTCGACACTGGCATTCCGGTGATCTTTGGTGTGCTCACTGTCGACACGCAACAACAAGCGCGGGACCGTATTGGCGGCAAAGAGGGGCACAAGGGCGAAGAGGCAGCCGATACCGCGATCGAAACGGCGCGGTTGATCCAGCAGATTTAGTTTCGCATGACTGAATACGAGCGTATTGGCAAGGGCTATTCGCGCCAGCGGCGAGCCGATCCCCGAATTGCTGAGGCTATCCGCGCCGCGGTCGGGGACGCTCAAAATGTGTTGAACGTCGGTGCCGGCACTGGCAACTATGAACCACCCGATTGCATTGTCATCGGTCTCGAACCCTCGGCCTTGATGATTCGTCAACGCAATACTGGTGCAGGTCCAGCGGTTTGTGGTGTCGCCGAGCGGCTTCCGTTTGCTGACGCGAGCTTTGATGTTGCGATGGCAACCCTGACCCTGCATCACTGGGCGGATATCGCGGCGGGGGTGAAGGAAATGCGGCGGGTGAGTCGACGACAGGTGATCTTTTTGTTCGACATCCGGCACTCTCACAGTTTTTGGTTACATGAGTATTACCCCGAGATCGCATCGTTACCTCACGAGATGCGAGCGCCCGATGCTGATCAGGTTGTTGCGCTGCTTGGTGGCGGTCGGGTGGAAGTCGTGCCGGTTCCGATGGATTGTATTGATGGATTTGGCTGCGCATATTGGGGACGGCCGGAGGCCTACCTCCAGCCTGAAGTTCAAGCCAGCATGTCGTGTTTTGCGATGCTCGGAGACGATTCGCGAGCAGCAGGTGATCGCCGACTCAAGTTGTCGTTGGAAACGGGTGACTGGGATGACCGCCACGGCTATCTGCGCCAACTCCAGAGTTACGACTGTGGGTATCGCCTAGTCGCGAACTGAAGGTCGGTCACTGCGCCCGATCTACGGCGCTCCCGGGGACCTTCGCTAATTGACACGGGATACCGGGCTATGCGCCGGTACGGTTGTGGGCCATGTTGCGTCTTGTATTACCCAAGGGTTCACTCGAAAAATTGACACTGCAGCTTTTCTCAGATGCGGATCTGGCACTGACGAGAGCCTCCGATGTGGATTACAAGGCCACGATTGATGATCCCAACGTCAATGAAGTACGAATCCTGCGGCCGCAGGAGATTGGGCGATATGTCGCCTCGGGAATGTTTGATATTGGCATTACCGGTCGAGACTGGATCGAAGAAACGCAAGCCGATGTCACGACCCTTGCGCAGCTCAATTATTCCAAAGCCACTGCACGCCCAACCAATATCGTGTTGGCTGTCGCGGGCGACTCGCCTTGGAAGTCGGTACAGGATCTGCCGAATGGTGTGCGCGTACAGACTGAATATGTTGGGCTCACGAAACGATTTTTTGAGTCGCACGGTGTGCAAGCCGACGTTGCATTGTCGTACGGAGCGACGGAAGCGAAGATCCCCGAAATTGCCGATGCTGTAGTGGAGCTCACCGAAACCGGTCGAGCATTGCGAGCTGCGGGTTTGAAGGTGATCGACACGATTCTGGTTTCGTATACCGAGCTGATCGCGAATCCTGCGGCGTACGCCGATCCGTCGAAACGACGCGCCATGGAGCAACTGCAAGTGCTGCTCTCGGGTGCACTTGAAGCGCGCGGCCGAGTGTTGGTGAAGCTCAACGTTGAGGAGGCCAATCTGCAAGCTGTGATCTCGTTGCTCCCCGCATTGAAATCACCCACCGTCAGCAAGCTCTATGGCGAGGATGGGTATGCGGTCGAAACCGTGATCGCAAAGACCGGTATCAACACGTTGATCCCTGCGCTCAAAGAAGCGGGTGCGTCCGGCATCATTGAACTGCCGATCAGCAAGATCGTCGCCTGAGTTTGTTGTGAGCCCGATGAGTGGAACAGTGAGTCAATTCGACGCACACGTCGGGCTCGGCAGCGTCCGCCTAGCTGATGGTCGGGAGTTTCCGTTTCATTGCACGCAAATTGCCGACGGGACGCGGACGATCACCGTTGGCGCCGAGGTCGAATTTGACGGAATTCCCGGGCCGCTGGGTCGATGGGAAGCCGCCAACATCAAGCCCGCTTGACGCTCGTGGTCGGGTTTGGGTAACGGGGGCGTAGTTCGTAGTTACCTAGCTCGTCGAGGGTGGCAGTCATCGTGGGGGGCACCACCACAACAGTGAACGGCTCTTCGATGAGCGCCGGCCCGTTGATAACCACCCCAGCACCCAACGATGCGCCGGCGTACGTAGGCGTCTCGACGAAGTTGTCGTTGAAGTACGCCAATCGACTCCCCGTAACGGCCTCGTCGGGGTTGGTGACTTCGCCGAGATGCGCGAATCGTTGCGGTTTCGGTGTATCGCCGCGAGCCACAATCCGCACGCCGCGCAACAGCGGCTGCTGTGCCGTGAATGAAAAGCCGCGGTCGCGTTCATGTTGAGCGTGGAACCTTTCTGCGAGGTCGAGCAACGTCGTGTCGTTGATCGCAGTACCATCTGGGATGGGCACGCTCATGTCGAAATTTTGCCCGGGATAACACATCTGTGCGAACAGATCCTGTTGGATCGACGCTGCTGGCAGACCTGCAGGATCGAGTTCCTTCGTCGATTCGTCGAGTAGTTCGGTGAGTAGTTTTCGCACTCGCTCCACATCTACTTGCGATAGCGGTGCCACGTAGGCCTTCACAACGTCGACCACGTAGTCGGCAACGAGCACGCCGAGTGCGCTGAATGCTGGTGCAGTTTTGGGCACAATGATGCGCGCGATATCGAGTTCGGGTGCGATGGCCCACGCATGGACCGGGCCATTGCCGCCGTACGCGATGAGTGCCAATTCTCGAGGGTCAGCGCCGTGCCCAGCTAGCACTTTGCGGGTCGCGTTCGCCATATTTGCGTTGACAATTCGTTCAATGCCCCATGCCGCCGCAACGATGTCGATGTCGAGCGGTCCGGCTATTTCTCGTTGGATTGCGTCGCGTGCAGCATCGATGTCGAGGTTCATTCGGCCGCCGGCGAAGCCAGTTGGTGGGAGATAACCCAACACGGCGTCGGCATCGGTGACAGTTGGCCGGGTACCGCCACGGCCATAACACACAGGCCCTGGTGCGGACCCTGCCGATTCAGGCCCGACGAGCAACGCGCCTTGGCGCACCCGAGCGATGGAACCGCCGCCTGCGCCCACCGACTGCACATCGACCATCGGCATACCTATGTAGTAGCGGTAACGCCAATTCCAATCCGTTTTGATTTCGGGCTGGCCGTTGCGCACCAAGCAAAGGTCGTAACTAGTGCCACCCATGTCGACCGCAACGAAGTCGTCAACACCCGCCGATTTCGCCGTGACCGTGGCACCCATTACTCCACCGGTCGGGCCGCTCGCTAGCACCGAGACTGCGCGGCGCGCAACGTAGTCGGGTGGCATCACGCCGCCTGTGGATTGCATGATCAAGAGCGGTCCCGAGAAGCCACTGGAACGCAGCTTGTCCTGGAGGTTCCCGATATATCGGGCGAGCTTCGGCGCAAGGTAGGCGTTGACAAGCGTGGTCGAGACCCGCTCGAATTCAGGACCACGTGGCATGACTTCGTGGCTCAGCGTGATGTGGTCGACTTCAGGAAATTCCTCACGGATGATTTCTGCCGTGCGGAGTTCGTGGCTCGGATCAACGAACGAAAAGAGGTACATCACGGCTATGGATTTCACACCAAGTTGCTTGAGCCGTTGCACACCTCGGCGCACCGCCACTTCGTCGAGTGAAAGGAGTTCTTCACCTTCGTAGCTATGCCTCTGGGGTATTGCGATGCGATTGCGACGGCGCGCGATGAGTTGCGGACCGATTGCTGAGGGGTCCCAGATCTCCTCTTTGTGGCAGCGACGTAGTTCGATTTCGTCGCGGTGGCCTTCGGTGACGAGCAAGCCCGTGGGTGCACCGTTCATCTCAATCATCGTGTTGTCGCCAGTCGTCGTGCCGTGCACCAAAATTTCGAGCTGACTGCAAAACTGGTTCAGTGGGATCGCGAACCGTTCGGCTAATTGCGCGATGCCGTTCATCACGCCGGTCGATTGGTCGTCGAGCGTCGAGGGGGTCTTGTCGAGGATCACGTCGCCTGCAGGTGTCACACAAATCAGATCAGTAAATGTCCCCCCAACATCAACCCCAACGCGCATGCCTTTTGCGCCTACTCCGTCCGGCGCTGCGAGCTTCCTTCGCACCGACTCACTCGCTTCGCTCGCCTCGGCTGCTGCGGTCACCGCGAGACCTTTTGCGCCTACCGCGAGATCTTTTGCGCCTACTCCGTGCGGCGCTGCGAGCTTCTCGGTCACCTTGTCTCCTGCGCGTCTCGTAACGCGGTGGTGGCCGATACGTCGATTTCGAGTGTGAGTTCTTCGAGTGAGCCGGTAAGCACGACGCCATAGTCGCGAGCAGCGCCTTCGACAGAAACGAATTCGTCGAGCACATCGTCGAGCACTGCTTGAGGATCACGAGCGAACGGATTCCCCCAGCCGCCGCCCCCTCCGTAGTTGAACATCACCCGTTCGCCCGCGTCCATCGGTACTTGATTTGCGGTGTGGGCAACTCGATACGGATCATCGCTGCCGTATCGCAGGATCATTTCGTTCGGTGAACCATTGCCTCCGCCGCAAATGCCGGGCATCGGATACTTCATGCCTACGACATAGGTATACACAGTCGACGGCACGCGCACTTCCTTTTCGTAGTGCGATCCGCAGATTCCGCGCCATTGGCCGGGACCACCGCTATCAGTTCGGTAGTCGCGAGACCATTGCACATGCGGAAAAAGACTCTCATTGATCTCCGCAGTTGCTTTCCACAGGTTGCCGAAACTTGCCGAGAGGGCACCCCACGCGTCCATACCTTGTGCTGCGTTGCACCAACCTGCATATACCTCGGCGGAATGATCCACAAAATCACGACCGGTACGAGGGTCGACGCCGCGGATGACTGTTGGGATTCCAGTCTTGTACGTTTGCGGCACCGCGCGGCCTGGGAGCACATGCTGCATCGCGACGGCAATCACTTCGCCCACGTCAGCACCGGGATGGTGGGTGCCAGCGCTCACGGGTTTCCCTGCCGGCGGATTCAAGACGCAACCCTGCGGGACCACCAATGTAATGGACTCGAAAAACCCTTCATTCTTAGGTATTTCTGGGTCCATCATCGATGCGATCTGGCCGATTGTGTATCCGCGTGTATTGCCATAGGTCGACCAAGCCTGCAGCTCCGGTCGCGTGTCGCTGCCAGTGAAATCGATGGTCAGGTCGTCGCCGTCGACAGTTATGGCGACGTGCAGATGCACGTCCGGATTGCCGAGCGGATCATGATCGACATAAGCGTCCGCTTCGTAGGTCCCGTCGGGCCATGCTGATACTTCTTCTCGGAAACGTTTCTCCGCGTAGTCGATCATCAGATCGACGGCCTCTTCGACGCGGCGAGCCGAGTGACGAGTGAGAATCTCTTGGAGTCGGCGTACTCCAAGTTGTGCAGCCCCGATCTGAGCACGGATATCGCCGATATAGTCGGGAATGCGATTGTTTGCCTGCAGTGCATACAACACGTCGCGCCGCGTTACGCCTTGGTCGATGACTTTAATCACAGGCCAACGCACACCTTCGCCCCAGATGTCGTTCGCAGTCACGTTGTACCCGCCCGGCACCGCGCCACCGGTGTCGCCGTGATGGCATTGAATTGAAGCGATGAGAACCATGCGCCGCGTGCCGGTCACGGGATCGTCGGCGTATACCGGCGCAAATACGTTGTAATCGGGGAGGTGGCCGCCCCCGTGATACGGATCGTTGGCCACAAATACGTCGCCTTCGCAAAACTCTTCGATACCTAGAAAGTCGAGTGCGAAACGCACTGGCAACGTTGATGTGAGCATGAACTGCGGTATCCCGACCGATAACGCGGCGAGGCGTCCTTGCGCGTCGAGGATCGTGGCGTTGCGTTCATTGCTCTGATTGAGAATTGGTGTCGTGGCCGTTCGAGAGACGTAGGCCGCCATTTCGAAACATATGGTTTCCATCCCGCCGCGGATCACTTCGGCGGTGACGAGATCGATGGTGGGTTCAGTGGACAGCCTGCCGCGGGTGGCGGCCAATCGGACGACGTCTGCGCTGCTCATGGGCGACTCTCTTTGTCCATCGAACCTCGTCACGCTGCTGGGAGCAACCTGACACGAACGTCAGGAGTCTACGCGAGTGATGCCCAAAATGCAGTGAGAAGTTCCGCGACGCGCTCGGGTTGCAACACCGGCCAGAAGTGTCCGCATTCGAGCTCCTGGTATTGGGCGCCGACTCGTTCGGCGAGCCGCTTGCCCATCGCTGGCGGTGCGTACACGTCGTCGCGACCCCACAAGACGAGGGCGGGGAGTTTCGCCCCGAAGGCATCCACATCGGGCTGCCACTCTGCGCCGACAGTGATCGCCGATCGGTAGAGCTTCAAGATCGTGTCGCGCATGGTCGCGTCAATGTGGCGGGCCATTGGCTCTGCATGCTCGCCGAGTTCGCCTTCAAGTGCAGCCGCGAAGAGTTCCGGAGTCATCATCGCCATTACTTGTTCGCCGACTTCGGGCGTCTGCCATGCCTGCGCCGTATCGTGCCAGGTGTATTCGACGTCGACGGGGCCGCCGCCGCACACCCAACTGCGAAATAGGTCAGGCCGAGTTGAAACGATGCGCTGTGTGAGCAGACATCCCCAGTCGTGACCAACGACATCGACGGGTTCTCCGATCGCTTCGATCTCCGCGATCAACCACTGTGCATATTCCTCCTTTGTGGAATTCCAACCGTTTGGGAACGGCGCATCGAAACCGGGAAGCGCGAGCGCGATGGTGCGTGCGTTCGGGAGTTGTGCACGGATGCCGTCCCAAATGCGAAACGTCTCGGGCACGCCGTGAATAAATACAGCAGTCATACAAGCGAGCTTACGGGACGTAACGCGGCAGCGAAACCTATCGTTGAGGGCCCGTCAGGCCCAGAATGCGCGCGGCACGGTCGGCGGCCTTTGGGCCTGCGAGTTGGCGCAGCAGCAACAAACCATCCAAGATCGCGATCGCGGCTTCGGCTTCGGCTCGTCGGCGCGCTGGCGGTCCCGCAACAAACTCGCTGGCCCATGCGATCCACGCCTCGACGAGTTGCGGCATCAGCGTCTGATACGGGTCGCGACCGGTTTCGGGCGCAGGACTCTTTTCCCACGAAGAAAGACCTGCCGCCGTAGCCGCTGCGTTGATGCCAGTCCTGACCGCTATGCCCGCATGAGCGTGCCAGCTAGTCGAGGCGAGGCACGCCGAGTGCTGCGAGCTTGTGCCAGGAACGTTCAACGATCAGCGGATACGTGTTGAGGTAATACGGCAAAGCAGCGCACGCTTGGTTGATCGCAGCGCCGCGGCTGCGGGCCAATGTTGCATCATCGACCGCGAGAAGTTCGACGAATGCACCTCGAGAATCGTCAGTGAACAACGGAGACCAGATCACTTGTACATCAACGGCCGGGTCGCCAACACACGCCGAGCCCCAGTCGACGATGCCACAAAGCTGCCGATCGGTCATCAGACAATTGCCCTCCAAATCACCATGTACCCAAACGGCGGGTCCGTTGTAGGGATCGGCTGCCAACGCGGCTTCCCAAATTGCCAATGCGGTATCGGCATCGATGAGATGGCTTGCGTGGCGGATCGCTCGGCGCGTGTCGCGGTCGTACTCGGCGAGCGGCCGGGCACGATTCCGAGCCGCAGGTGCGGCATCCGTTGGTACATTGCGAAGCTCGACGGTCACCTTCGCAATGTCGGTTGCAAAGATGACCGGGTCGCTAACTCCTTCGAGCGATGCGCATTCACCGGGAATCCATTCGTGTACGGCCCAACGATACGGATATCCGAAATCGGGTTCGCCAACCACGACTGGTTTGGGCACCGCAACCGAGAGGTGCGGAGCGATACGTGGCAGCCAATTCGCTTCACGGTCGACTTGACTCGCGGCCCAATGGATGCGCGGCAACCTCACCACGAGATCGGTACCCAAACGCCAGATCGCGTTGTCGGTGCCCCACGGTTCAACAATTGTGACCGGCAGCGAGCCAAACTCAGGAAACTGTGACGTCAGCAGTCGACGCACGAGGGTGTCATTGACCTCAAATTCATCGTGGTGCATCCGTGTGGTCATAGTCCAGTATGGCCGATAGTCATGGGCGAGCATTCGAATTTGCGACGACCTCGATGGGCTAGCTCTGGCGTGCAACGAGCGATTGAATCGCGGCGGTCACCGCGTCCGGTTGCTCAAACATCATGAAATGGCCTGAGTCTTCAATGGGAACGAGAACGACCGATCTTGAGCTGAACCGATTCGGCGTTTCGGAGAACCATCGGAGTGGTTGTTGTGTGTCTTGCGTTGCTTGCACTAGTGACACAGGTCCTCGAAACGGTTGCAACATCGCGACGAGCTCCGTCGCCCAGAAATTCGGATCGGAGATCTGGGGATTGTCTCGGTAATAGCGACACATTGTGACGGGTGTTGCTGGATCGAATCGAAATTCCTCTTCAACGCGATCGACTTCGGAGTTTGGTATTGCTTGAGCTGTATTGATCCCCAGGCTCCCGTCGTAGCCGTAGAGTAAACGGACAAATCCTTGGCTTCCGGCGATCGCATTGCAGAACTCGGGGTTTTGGAAACTGCTGAATTGCGTGTTGCGCGTCACGATCTCGTCACCGTCGCCGCCGAGGGGTGCCGACATCCGCACCCAGCCGGCGAACCGTTCGCCATCTTGTGCGATGAGGTAGCTCGAAATGATGGTGCCCCAATCATGTGAGACGAGCGTGACATGTCTTTTCAGCGCGAGTTGATCTAACAGCGCTGATACCTCGGTGGCGACCCGAGAAGCGGCGTACTCGTTGCTCGAGGGCGACTGAACGGTTTGTGGATGAGCGCTGCGCCCGAATCCTTTGAGGTCGAACGCGACGACATGATGATTTTTGGCGAGACTCCCCATTTGTTTGTGCCAGTCGTACCAAGATTCTGGGACGCCGTGCACGAACAAGATTGCGGGATTCTTTGTGTCGCCAGCTTCAACGACATGCCACGTCATATCTGCAGCGTCTACGTATCGTTCGGTAAATAAGGTTCCTGCCACTGTGAATGAACGGCGACAGCCCGCCGGGGCTGGTTGTTGCTTATCGCAGGTGGGGGTCGTTGTTGCTTCGGTTGGTTTCGTCTCGGTTCGTGTCGTGTCGGTTGGCTGAGTTGGCTTGCTTTGGCTGCTGGTGCACGACGTGAGGGCGAACAAAGCGGTCACGCCGATGACGCGGATTGGGGATCTCACATGCATGGACGACTGTCTTTCATGCGATTGACGTTGGTTTACAAGGTGCGCCAGTGATCGAAGTGGGCGTCGAGGAGTTCATCGGATGCGTACGGCCCCCACGTTCCTGCTTTGTATGGGTGCACGGGAACCGATCCGGAATTGATGGCATCGAGCATTGGCTGAACGATTTGCCACGCGACATCCACTTCGTCTTCGCGTATGAACAGTGTCGCGTCGCCAACCAGTGCGTCGAGTAGCAGGCGTTCGTAGGCTTCGGGTGCTACTTCGGTGAAGCCCTCGCGGAAGGAGAAGTCGAGCCCGACTGTTCGGACTTCGAAACCTGATCCCGGAACCTTCGCCCCGAACTCGAGCCGCACGCCTTCGTCGGGCTGAATCCGCAACACGAGCGTATTGGGCTCCATCGAGTCGATCGCGGTGGTAGGCAGCGCAAGGTGAGGAACTGATTTGAACCGCAACGCAACTTCGGTGACCCGCTTACCGAGTCGTTTTCCGGCTCGAAGATAGAACGGCACGCCCGCCCAACGCCAGTTGTCGATCGCGAGCCGCATCGCGATGAACGTTTCGGTCGTGCTTGTCGGAGAGACACCCTCCTCATCGAGATAACCATTGACGGTCTCACCACCGACTTCGCCGCTGGTGTACTGCCCTCGTACTACGCCGAGCCCAACGTCAAAGGTGTTCATGTGTTCAATAGATTTGAGCACTTTCACCTTTTCGTCGCGCACCTCGTCAGCTCCGAAACTTGCGGGTGGTTCCATCGCCACGAGCGAGAGCACCTGCAACGCGTGGTTCTGCACAATGTCGCGCAACGTACCGGCTTGTTCATAAAACGTGCCGCGATGTTCAACGCCGATTGATTCTGCCACGGTGATCTGCACATGATCTACGTATCGACGATCCCAGATCGGTTCGAAGATCGCATTTGCGAAGCGAAGGGCCAAGACATTTTGCACGGTCTCTTTACCGAGATAGTGATCGATGCGAAAGATCTGGCGTTCGTCGAGGTGCTGATGAATGAACGTGTTGAGTTCGCGACCAGATTCGAGATCGGTGCCGAACGGCTTTTCGATGATGACGCGTGTGTACCCGCCCTCGGGGTCACGCGCAAGTCCGGCCTCACTCAACCCGTTGATTGCCGCCTCGAAAAACTGCGGGAGCGTCGACAAGTACATCAGACGATTTCCGCAGGCGCCATGTTCGGCATCACACCCGTCGAGCACCGCGCGCAGGGTGTTCCAGGTGGCTGCTTCATCGAACATGCCAGCGACGTATCGGATGCGTGGCATCAGCGCGCGAAACGCAGCCTCCGCAGCGGGGTCTACTGCTCGTATCGACGCGAATACTGAGTCTGTGAACTCCGCGTCGCCGAACTCAGTACGTGCCACGCCGACAAGGGAAAAGTTGCTCGGAAGCTGACCTCGATGGGCAAGGCTTGCAATCGCGGGAAACAGCTTGCGGTTCGCGAGATCGCCAGTCGCGCCGATAACTACGAGCGCGGCACCGTCAGGGACTCGTTGATCTGTAGACACAGTTGCGATAGTAAGGGCGAATGGACAAGCCGACGGTGGATGCTTACGAGCAGCAAGCAGCGCGTTGGGAGTCGGAACGGACTGTTGACGAGCCTGAACTTGCAGCGGCGTTTGCTCGGAGGGTCGGAGGCGAAGGTGTTCGGCTCGACGTTGGATGCGGCCCGGGCTGGTATGCGCCCCTGCTCGGCGGGCAAGTCATTGCCTCGGATGCCGCGTTTTCGATGCTCAAAATTGCGGTGTTGGGCGCTGAAGGTGCGCCGCTCGTGCAACACGATTTTGAGGCCTTGCCGTTTCGCAGCGACAGAATCAGCGGCATCTGGGCACACAAGTGTTTGATGCACGTCCCTCATGAATCACTGCCGATGGTGCTGCATGAAATCGCACGGGTGCTCCAAGTGGGCGGCGCAGTGCAAGCTCGCATTCTTTCCGATCGCCTACAACGCACTTGGCAAGCCGATCCGTATGGGCAACGTCACTTCTCGCTGTGGAACGAAGGACATCTTCGGCGTGTATTTGATGGCGCAGGCTTCACAATTGAGGATTGTGAGCATCGTCACGGGCAGTGGCTCGATATTTCGGCAACCCGTCAGCGCACTTTGGCGGATGTGGTTGGGCCGAGTATGAATGTCCTCGTCGTCGGTTTGAATCCGTCGGTCTATTCGGCGGACCGCGGCGTGGCATTCGCCCGGCCCGGCAACCGATTCTGGCCTGCGGCGTTGCTGTCTCGCCTTGTCACTGCGGACCGAGACCCAGTGCACGCCCTTCGGCACCGCGGCGTGGGCTTTACCGACATCGTGAAACGAGCGACCGCGCGCGCTGACGAGCTCGTTCGCGATGAATATGAAGCTGGAGTCGAACGGCTACGCGAACTTGTTGAATGGCTTGAGCCGAAGGTCATCGCGTTCCTTGGCGTAACTGGGTATCGCGTTGCGGTCGATCGGCATGCCTCGCTCGGGATTCAACCGACAGATTTCGGCGGTGCGGCGACCTATGTCATGCCGAACCCCAGCGGACTCAATGCGCATACAAACGTGACCGACCTCGTTGGACATTTTCAGAGCGTGGCGCGCTTGGCCTCAAGTGTGGCGAGCGCGTCGCGGTAGCTCTTCGCGAAACTCGCAACCCCATCGCGTTCGAGGGTCGCGGTCACGTCGGCAAAATCGACGCCCGCTGCGGCGAGCCCGTCGATTTCGGCGTGTGCGGTCGCGAGGTTTTCGGAGACCGAATTGGCCCGCAATCCCTGGTGTGACTGCAGTGCGTCAACCGATGCCTGTGCCAACGTGTTCACCGTGTTGGGTCCTATGAGTTCATCGACGTAGAGCGTAGGGGAGTAGTCGGGGTTTTTCGTCGAAGTCGATGCCCATAGTGGCCGCTGCACCGCGCCTCCCGCGGCCGCGAGCGCAGCCCAACGCGGCGTGGCACAATGGGTTTGAAACAATTCGTAGGCGAGCTTCGCGTTCGCAACTGCAGCCTTTCCTCGCAGCGCATGGCCTTCGGGAAGGCGAGGATCGGTTTCGGTGTCGACTCTGCTTACGAAAAACGATGCAACGCTGTGCACATTGTTGATTGGCTCGCCGAATGCAAGCAGTTGTTCGAGCCCTGCAACATGCGCATCGAGCACCGCTTGATGGCGTTCAAGTGAAAATATCAATGTGACGTTGACATTGATGGCGGATGCCAGAACGGCGGTGATCGCAGGGAGACCTTCCAGCGTGGCCGGAATCTTGATCATCAAGTTCGGACGACGAATCCGAGACCAGAGTTGACGCGCTTGTTCGATCGTTGCTTGGGTATCGCGGGCAAGCTCTGGAGAAACCTCGACCGACACGTACCCATCAAGACCCTTGGTCGCCGTGTAGACGCCGGCAAGGATGTCGCAACATCCTTGAATGTCGTCAACGACCATTGTCCAATATGCATCTTCTACCGAAGCGTCGGCCAACGACCGCAGTTGTTCGTCGTAGTCGCTTCCTGTACCCATCGCCTTTTCGAAAATGGTCGGGTTGGATGTCACGCCGCGGATCCCGTCGTGGTCGACGAGTTGTTGGAGCCCGCCGCGCGCGAGCGAGCGCGTCAAATTGTCGTACCACGGGCTTTGACCGAACTCGTTGAGTTTGGCGACATCCGATTGGCCGGTCATGAATTGCTCCTCGGGTGAAGTCACGTTGCGTCGAGCGCAAGTAGGGCGCGGGCACGTTCAGCGACTGCTGTTGGTGTGAATCCAAACTTGTCCATCACTGTGTTCCCCGGAGCCGAAGCGCCGAAACGGTCGATTGCGACAGTGTCGTCCGCGTATTTCGACCATCCGAAGCTGACTCCGGCCTCAACAGCAAGGGTCGGGACTCCTGGCGGCAGTACATCGGCGCGATATTCGCTCGACTGAATCTCAAATGCGTCCCAAGATGGCATCGAAACAACGCGGACTGAAAGGCCAGCGGCGCTGAGTTCCTCGGCTGCCCCGACGCAGTGCGCAACCTCGGACCCGGTACCGATGAGCACGAGATCAAGATGATCCTCCTGTGATTCATCCACCAGTACATACGCGCCCGCGGCGACGCCCAGCGCACCACGTTCGGCCGAGCCGTTGAGCACAGGCGTGTTTTGACGGGTGAGGAGCAAAGCCGTCGGGCCGTTGCCGTCGATATGGCATTGCCACGCGTAGGAAGTCTCGTTGGCATCGGCAGGCCTGATCACTTTGAGTCCCGGCATAGCTCGCAGCGATGCGATCTGTTCGACCGGTTGATGGGTTGGGCCGTCTTCTCCAACACCAACCGAATCGTGTGTCCATACGAATGCCACTTTGTGTTGCGCAAGTGCGGCGATTCGCGCAGGAGGTCGCATGTAGTCGGAAAACACAAAGAAGGTGCCGATAAATGGAAGCATTGCGGATACTGACATACCGACGGCAATCGAGCCCATGCCGTGTTCTCGAATCCCGAAGTGCACGATGCGGCCGTCCGCATTGGTGTCATTGAAGATTCCGCCACTCTTGATCATGGTGCCGGTGTTGCCGGTTAAATCGGCCCCGCCGCCGACTAACCCAGGTACTACATCGAAGATCGCCGCGAGCACGTCCTTGCTCGCATTACGCGTAGCGACGGATTCGCCTGCGGCCCAGGTCGGCAACTTTGCAGCCCAGCCTTCGAGCCCGCGTTGCGATGTGCATGCTTCGAGTTCGGCAGCTCGTTGCGGATGCAAGGCCGCCCATTGTGCGCGCTGTGCTTCACGCCGTTCGCGTTCGACGGACCCTCGGCGCCCGGCAGCACGATAGAACGAAAGCACTTCGTCGGGGACGTGGAACGACTGATCAACCGGCAAGCCCATGATTGCTTTGGTGATGGCGATTTCTTCATTGCCGAGTGGATTGCCATGTGCATCGGAGGTATCGGTGACCTTCGGCGACGGAAACCCGATGTGGCTGCGCAAAATCAGCAATGTCGGTCGTTGGGATTCGGCGATACCAGCTCGTAGGCCTGCTTCGAGCGCGTCAAGATCCTCGGCAACCTCACCGAGTTCGATCACCTGCCACCCATAGCCCTCGAATCGGAGCCGAACATTGTCGCTATAGGCGAGTTCGGTCGGCCCGTCAATCGTGATGTGGTTGTCGTCGTAGACGTAGACGAGTTTGCCGAGTTTCAAATGGCCCGCGAGCGACGCGGCCTCATGCGTGACGCCTTCCATGAGGTCGCCATCACCGCATATCGCGAAAACATTGTGGTTGCAGACTTCGGCACCGAACCGCGCTCGTAGGTTTGCTTCGGCGAGCGCAATCCCGACGCCGTTCGCGAATCCTTGACCGAGTGGGCCAGTAGTGACCTCGACCCCCGCGGTGTGGCCGTATTCCGGATGTCCCGGGGTGGCCGAACCCCACTGCCGGAAGGCCTTCAGATCATCGAGCGTGAGGCCGTAGCCTGTGAGGTACAGCGTCGAATACAGCAACATCGACGCGTGCCCGGCCGATAACACAAAACGGTCGCGGTCGAACCACTGCGGGTCGTTGGCGTCGTAGCGCATGATCCTTGTGTACAGCACATGTGCGAGCGGCGCTAACGCCATTGGAGTGCCAGGGTGGCCTGAATTCGCGGTTTGTACCGCGTCCATAGATAGGCCTCGGATGACGTTGACTGCGAGTGATTCGAGTTCGGCGTTCGACACGATGATGGACCCCTTCCGCTTGGACCGAGACTACGTGCCGTGAGATCACAAACGGTGGTTCAAAACGCAGCCGAGCACCATCTGGCACCGCCGCGGAAACTCAAGTCGGGTCGTCGTCTACCAGGACTTCGTCGCCGAATAACGCGAGGCTCGCCGTAAAGCCGTGAAGAAATGTCTTACCGCCTACGGGGCCGATTTCGCCGCCGCAGAACATTCCGCCCATAGCGACGTAGCCATGGCCGAGTTCTTGGACGACCTCTGCATCGTGATTTGGCATTCCAAAGAGGTGTCGGCCTCGCCCGTTGCAGGTAAACATCAGTGCTGCTGTGGCGTCGCGCCGCCCTCGGATTGCCCGCCCCGCCACGATACGAAGATCGTCGTCGGCCGATATTGCATCACGCACATGAAACTGGACTGTTTGACCCACCTCGACGAATTCGCCAACGGTGACGCTGCCATCGGCTGGGTTGGCGCCCAGCACGTTTCGAACGAGAAAGTCGCCTCGGGCGAAATCGATTTTGTGTTCGTCGACCACGATCCCTATGTGCAGACCGTTGCTCAGTAATTCGCGTTCTTCGTCGGGCATCGCGGCCGCGACTTCTTGAAGGCGCGTGAAGGCTGGCTGCCCGGCGAGTTGATGAATCACGTTGCGTTCAGATTTCGTGATGGTCATCGGTTGACCGATCGGCCGGCACCCCTGCGAAACCGCCGTCCAGGTGGGGACTCGTTCATCGAGCAGCACTGCGACTGCGCCGTGGGTGCGCTGCTGTTCATCGATGAGCAATCGATTGCCGCCGGGGCCTCGGCCCGCACTGGCAATACCGCCAATCACAGTGAGTTGATCGAGATTGGCGTTTGCCATGCTGAGAAAGTCACTGGTGGGAAAGCTGTATGGGTCGGCAAGCAACAACAGCGTGCCGCGGGCTGAGAGATCTTCAGGCCATCCGACGATGCGCGTGCCGTCGAGTTCTTCCACAGTTTCGAGGTGCATGGTGGTGGCTCGGCCGCCGCCCCAGTGGGCTGCCCAAATACTCAACGCCGGGCCATCTTCGACCTCAAGGCCACCACCGGCAACCGCGGCCGCGGTGCAGCCTATGAGTGATTCAGGTTCGAGCAACTTCTGGATTGCGTCGTTGATGTCGGGCATCGCGCCGACGTAATGCTCGGTGGCGAAAACGACAACCAGATCCGGTTTGTGCGATCCGAATCGTTCTAAGACCTCGCCGACGCATTCGCCGACTGCTTCGACCGGGATGGGATGTTGGGAAAGTGATGCTGCGTAGCGAATCATGTCGAGATCAGGATTCGGCTCTCACGGAGAGTGGCTGAAGGGGCAAACCGGGCAATTACATCATCACGGTCAGTGGCGTGACGACGGCCGAGCCGGTTTCGGGGATCACGCAGCGTGCCTCAATCGTGCCAGGTTCGGTAAACGTGAGTTCGGGACGTACCAGTTGGTAGAAAAACTTGCCTGGGGCCTGAATCATGACCGGGGCCCGATGGCGCCCAACTTCTTCGTCGGTGCCTTCTTTACAAAAGGTCACTTCGAGGGTCCCAGACCGAGCAGATTCGTGTTCGGCGCGTAGCAATACCAAGAGGTGGGGAGTGAGCGTCGTCGGGAAGGCTCCGTCGACGTGAGTCGAGAAGTATGCGCCGGTGATGTCGATTTTTGTTGGCCCGCCTTCGAATTCGCGGCGGAAATCGACGTTGTCCATGAACAGTGCTGAAACGATCTGCATATCCCGCACGCTATTGCAACCCAGCGGTCGAAATACCACGGCAGCTGTCTGGATCGCGTCGCCTAGGTTCAGCGCGTGTTTGGGCCGCAGCCGGAGTCTCATCCGTTTGGTATTCAGGAATGGGGTTTGCTCGCGACCGCGGCGATCATGTGGGGGTGCTCGTTCGTATTGATTGCGCGAGCCCTCGAGCAGTTCAGCCCACTGGTGATCGCGACTGGCCGAGTGGCGGGAGGCTTCGCAACGTTGGGCGCGTTCAGCCAAGCTCGCGGCGTACGTATGCCACGTGAGGCGTGGCCACGCATCGCGGTCGTCGCGGCGACATGGATGGCCATTCCCTTTACCTGCTTTGCGTTAGCGGGGCAATGGATTAGTTCGGCACTCGCCGGGATGCTCAATAGTGGCGTGCCCATCCTGACGGCGATGATCGCGGTGTTGGCTTTTAACCGTCGAGCGACGCGGCGTCAGTTTGTGGGGCTCCTGATCGGATTTGTTGGCACCGGGCTTATCGCCGCGCCCAAACTCGCTGGAGGCGCGAACGCGGGCGCGCTGGGTGTGGTGCTGTGTCTGGTGGCAGTGACGTGTTACGGCATTGCCACCAACGTGATGGTGCCGCTGCAAATGCAATACGGAACGCTGCCGGTTCTATGGCGAGCTCAAGGCATCGCAATTGTCGTGACTACTCCGTTTGCTGTTGTTGGCGTTACGCGTTCTGACTTTTCGTGGGGCGCCTTGCTCAGCGTGCTCGCGCTCGGTGTGTTCGGCACCGGAATCGCGTTCATCGCCGCAGGAACACTGATTGGACGAGTGGGCGCCACTCGCGGCGTATTGAGCACGTACTTCGCTCCAATTGTTGCGATCGTTGTTGGCGTGATGATCCGCCACGACCACATTGAATGGCTTTCGTTGACTGGTATTCCGTTGGTGCTGTGTGGCGCGTACGTTGCGAGTCGAGGTGTCGGGTCGCGCACCTCTGAGCCGGTGGCTCAGATTGGTGCGCCGTGAAGCCAAACGCGTTGTAACGCTGCTGATTCGAAATGCAACTCGACAAGGTTTGCTGCGGCGCCTGGTGTGAGGCGACCAAGATCATTGCGCCCTAATAGGTCACACGGAACGGTTGCTGCCATGGTCACTGCTCGCTCGATTGATATGCCGAGGCCAACAAGGATTCGTACTGCGTCGATCATGTGAATGACAGATCCTGCGAGCGTGCCATCTTCGAGGAATACTGCCCCGCCCCGCTGCTCGATCTTCATGCTGCCGGATTCACCTGCACCGGGCGCCACCGAATCGGTTATGAGCGCGATGCGTTGCTTCGTCGCGAGTGCCACTCCTATTGCGGGCGCGCTCACATGGTGGAGGTCGGCGATGAGCGTTGGTGTGATGCGATCATCGAGCAACGCTGCGGTCGCCAAACCCGGGTCGCGATGATGCAGGCCACTCATACCATTGAAGAGGTGGGTCGCGATCGTCGCACCTGCGTCGATTGCCGAGACGGCAGTTTCGTACGAGCAATTCGAGTGGCCGAGCGCAACAAGAATGTTGTGTTCTTTGAGTAGCGCGATGCCTTCGAAGCCAGGGTCTGCTTCCGGAGCAAGCGTGACGAGCCGGATGAGATCACTATGCCGTTCGATCAATGCGGTCAGCCACCGAATATCGACCGGCCGAATCAGATGCCGGGGGTGTGCGCCAGTAGCGCCGCCGAGGAACGGACCTTCGAGATGCACTCCTAAAATCTGGCTTCGTTGTTGCGCGTCGCTCAGGGCTTGCGCTTCTCGAATTCGGTCGAGGGTGTCGTCATATTGGTCGAGTTCGGCTGTGACAATTGTGGGTAGGCATGCGGTCGTGCCGTGCTCGGCCATCTGGGTGAGCGCGTGAGCGATCGTGCGTGCATCTTTTGCGATTCCGAAGTCGACTGCATCCACGCCGTTGACCTGGAGGTCTACGAACCCCGGAGCGATAAACACTCTGCTGCTGGCGTCGCCCGAAGTGACCTTTGTGATCGTCGGGCCTTCGAATTGCACAGTTGCATTTCGACCGACGATTTGAGTCGTGGTGCCGGCTGTGTGCGTAGGGGTCATACAGCGGTGTCGCGTAGCGCGAACCAGAGTTTGGCGAGGCCGGTAAGCGTGCGCGGCACTCGCCTAATAATCGATGTGCGGGCGGGGCGTCGTTCCTCGACCGAAACGGCGATCTCGCTCGTCGGAAGGCCTGCTCGCTCGACACGCAAAATCAATTCGGTGTCGAAAAGATCGCGGCCGAGGTGGCACTGCCGAGCGTATTGGGTGACGACGTTGCGACGCATTGCTTTCATTCCGTGGGTATCGGAGAGCTTCAGGCCGTAGCCGACCTTCAGGATCGTTGAGAACACCATCGTGACAAGGCGGCGAATCCAAACTCGTTGATCGTCGGCTCCGTCCATCCGCTTTGAGCCGACGACCACTGCAGGGCCGTCCTGAGCCGCAACGAGGCGCACCGCTCGATCCATGAAGTCAAGGTCGTAATAGTCGCAGTCGAAATTGACCACGCTTTCACCCTGAGCGAGCAACAGACCGTGACGAAGTGCCGCGCCGTAGTCGGCCGCGTTCAACGATTCGACGATGAGCTCCGGGTGCTCGGCACGTAGGCCATGGGCGAGTTCAAGTGTGCCGTCTTTCGAACCGTTTTCGACCACGATGATCTCGAAACTCAGGTCTCGCTCCCGGAGCCCCGATGCGACTTCGTTCACCGACGTACGAAGAATTGCGGCCTCGTTGAACGCGGGCATCACGACCGTGAGATCGAGTGTCATCGCGCGTTCGCCTCGTCGGATGTTGCTGCGGCGAAACGGCACAGTGCGTCGATCGCGTTGCAGTCTTCGATAATTCCCGCGTCGGCATTGAACGCAGGCTGGCCGCTGGTGTGCATCACCACGGCAGGGTAGATCGCGAAACGAGGGCCGAACACAACGTGTTCGCTACGACGAGCTTCCGACCAATGAAAAGCCATCGTGAACATTGCTCCCATCTCATCGAGGACGGGCGGCGGATCTTGCGCACAGAGATCGAGCACTTTGAGTGCCGATAGGCCCGCCCGGCACTCGACGACTACGCATTCAGCCCACTGAGCTACTTCGGTTGCGAAATCGGAGTGCGATGCTATGAGCTTTTTGGCTGCAGTCTTGGTGAGCAGCAGTTCTTGATGTAGCTGATCTCGCTGTGAAGCGGTGGTCGCGGTAGGTGCGGCCAAGATCGAATCAATCAGCGCGTGAAATGGACTAGTTGCAGGAGGGTTAGGCGGCCCATCGTAACAGGCTGTAGCAAACAGCAGCGTTTGATCGTCGCTACACGCCGCTGCGAATTCAGCGTCGGCGTCGTAGGAGCTTGGTGCAACGAGGTAGCGCGCCGCGGTTGCTAACGGGATGCGCGAAGCAAGCGCTTGATTCATGGGGTTCAACAAAATGCCATGAGCGACCGAATCCAGGTCGTGGCTGCGCCCGCGGTACGGGCCAAGATGTAAACGAGTAGACATTGTGCCGTCGTTTACCGGATAGTTGTCCCAGATTACAAGGTTGTGGCGAGGCAGCGCCGCCTTCCAAGCCCTGGCGTCGCTGGTGGTGATTTGGGGTGAACATACCGTTGGGCCGGTCCACATGAGTGCGACTTCGGTCGATAATTCGGCTGCCAAGTCCGTCGTGTACTTCGAGGCGGTCGTGCCGAGATATTCAGTAGGGCACAGCATCAGGCTCGGACGGGCGCAGCGCTGTTCCAGTTCCCCCAGGAACCAATTCGCAAGATCTGCCTGGGCCTCAGCGAGGCCGTTGGACATCGGAATGTCGTCGAGCGCAAGTAAGAACCAATCGATGCCGTTATCGATCAGGGGCCCACACTTGTCGATGAGCAGAATGCGCTCGGGTTGTGATGCGTAGCTGATATCGAGTCCAGGGGAAATGGCAAAGCCCACTCGAACTCCCGCCGCATCGCCTGCGATTCGAAGGGCAGCGAATTCCGCGATCGCGGCGCCGGAATAAGGTTCGCGCCAACGGGCGCGGTGGAACTCGTCGTCTTTGGGCGCGTACATATACGCGTTCATGTCATGCGCCCCAAGAAACGAGAGCGCGTCGAGACGCTGCGCGTGCGTCCACGGCGTGCCGTAGAACCCCTCAACGATTCCTCGGACACCGAACGTCATGCCGTTGAAACTAGTGGGCACCCGTTGAGCGCTGAGAAGCCCTGGGCGAACAGGCGGAACTCTCCGCGGGGCTGCGTGGTCTGTCTAAGGTTGTTGCTATGAGTCCAACCCCCGACGTTCTGGCGATTCACGCCGCCGCTGCTGGATCTTCAACCGCGGTCATTGTGGATGCGAGTGGAGGCGCGACAGCCTCACGTGTCACTTTTCGTGAGCTCAACGACCTCGTAAATCAATGCGCGAACGGCTTGGCGGCAATGGGTGCGACAGCAGGCGAGCGGTTGGTCTGGTGCGGGCCGAACTCACTCGAAGTGCTCGTTGTGATTCATGCGGCACGCAAACTCGGGCTGGTTGCCGTGCCGCTTTCCTACCGTTTCACCCGTCACGAAATGGCGTACGTGATCGACAACTCAGACGCCGCGATCGTGATGATCGATGCTGAATTCGCTGACGTTGTCGCGGGCATCATCAGCGATCTTCCTAAGGTGCGGACGGTGGTCGCTTTCGGTGGCGACGCTCCGCAGGGCCTCATGCCATGGACTGATCTACTGGTTGGCCAATCTGTTGATGAGCCTGTAGCAGTAGAGGACGCGGCGACTGCGGGTGCGCAGATGATCTACACGAGTGGCACTACGGGCAAGCCAAAGGGCGCGTTGCGCACTCGCACCGATCGGGTGCTGGTCGCGGCGATGCTCGCCGAGCTGGGTGTCGGTCAGCCCGATGACGTGCACCTCACGACGGGTCCGCTATATCACTCGGGGCCACTCGCATTTGCGTCGTTAAGCCACACAATTGGTCGGCCCATTGTTGTGCTGCGAAAGTTTGATCCGGTGGCGTGGATTCGTTTGGTACGCGAACATGTGGTGACCAACACGTTCAGTGCCCCGACCCAATTGAAGCGAATCGTTTCGTTGCCAGATGCCGAACTCGCCAAGGCCGATATGTCATCGATGCGGTGCCTCATTGCCAATGCCGCACCCGTTCCGTATGCCTTGAAATGCGAGATCATCGAGAAGCTGGGCGACGGATTTCTCTTCGAGGTATACGGATCCACCGAGCTTGGTGTGGACACAATCCTGCGTCCCGAAGATCAGCTACGAAAGCCCGGATCGTGCGGAAAGCCGTACGGAAATATCGAGATCCGTATTGTGAAAGACGATGGCGACGTCGCCGAAACTGGCGAAGCCGGAGAGCTATTCGTACGGACTGGTCTGGCGATGGACGGCTACCACCGCACCACCGAACAGCTCACGCAACTCGAGGAATCGTCGTGGAAGTCAGTCGGTGACGTTGCCTACGTCGACGAAGAGGGATACGTCCACATCTGTGATCGCAAAAAGGACATGATCATTTCAGGTGGTGTGAATATCTACCCTGCCGAAATCGAAGCCGTGTTGTATGCCCATCCGAAGGTGCTTGACGCCGCCGTGTTCGGGGTACCCGACGAGGAGTGGGGTGAAGCCGTGCATGCGGTCGTGCAAGCGAAAGCCGATGAGAAGCTGGATCTCGAAGAGCTCGCCGACTTCGTTGCGCAACGCTTAGCGAAGTACAAACGGCCGCGTACTTGGGAGACCCGGAGCGAATTGCCGCGCACCGACAGCGGCAAGCTCCTCAAGCGGGTATTGCGCGATGAACACTGGCGCGATCGAGGGTCGCGGGTGTAAATCGGCACGTCAACGAAGGCGTTTGGCCAGTGTCGCTTTGACCGACGGCCATTCTCCAGGAATGATTGAATACATTGCAGTGTCGCGTGCTTGTCCGGTTTCACCGGGCACCAGCGACGGTTGCCAGCCGCGGAGAACCCCGTCGTATCGGGCGCCGAGGCGTTCGATTGCTGCTCGGCTTCGCGCATTTCGGGCATCGGTTTTGAGGTCGAGGCGTTGCACCTGCCATGTTTCGAATGCGTGCGTGAGCATCAGTAGTTTTGCCTCGGTGTTGATTTCTGTACGTTGCGCAGACGCAGACAACCACGTCCCGCCGATCTCGACTGCGTCGGGAACGCCGCGATCGAACCATGACCTGATTGTCAGGAACCTTGTGCATCCGACGATTGCATCATTAGCGACCCTCACCGTTGTGAAGGCCAGTGCCCCACCCCTCGCTTGTTGCAATTGCAAATCTTCGATATGCAATCTCATCGCTGCGGCCGTTGCAGGCACTTCGGTGAATCCGTAGGTGGTGCGGTCCTCGTTCGCAGCCGCGACGAGGCCATCGAGATGTTCGTACGACACCGGCTCCAGTCGCACGTGTCGACCTTGCAGCACCAGACACTCCATCAGCGCGACTGTAGATGCCCCGTGCCGTTCGCGCCTTCAAATATCGCGTCGGCGCGTTAGTCGACCGTCGGCGGTACACAAACGCGCCGTCGGTCGACGGGACTGTGCCGCGCCGACCCATTTCCGTGCGGGTTGGCGCGTTAGTCGACCGCGGGCGGTACACAAACGCGCCGTCGGTCGACCGTACGGTCGCGGACCCCAGTACGCTGCCGCCTCGATGCCTACTCTGTCGGAAGTTGAATCAAAACGATTGCTCGCTCAGCACGGTGTGCCGATGCTCGATGAGCAAATCGTGCCCACCGCCGAGGCCGCCGTCGCCGCTGCCAACGAGATGGGGTATCCGGTCGTTGCGAAACTCAACGGTGATGCTATTGCCCACAAGACCGAGCGTGGTCTTGTAAAGCTCAATCTCCGAGACGCAGCTTCCGTGCACGCTGCGGCCTCCGAACTCCTGAGCGCCGCCACCCCCGACGACGGCGAAGTTCAGGTGTTGGTGGCCCCAATGCTCAAGGGCAACCGTGAACTTATTGCGGGCATGCTCTCCGACGAACAGTTCGGGCCGACGGTGATGCTCGGTATCGGCGGCGTGCTAGCCGAAGCAATTCAAGATGTGGTGTTTCGTCTCGTGCCTATTACCGAAATCGACGCGCATGAGATGATCGAGGAACTCAGCACGCAAAAGCTGCTCGGAGAATTTCGTGGTGAACCAGCAGTGGACCGCGAATCGTTAGTTGCGGTGTTGCTCGGACTCTCGAAGCTGGCGGCGGCCGACCCCAAAATTGTGAGCGTCGATGTGAATCCCTTGATCGTGTCGCCGCTCGATGGTCGCCCGTTGGCCGTCGACGCGCTGGTGGAGGTCGCGTCATGAGCCCATTCAACGCCGCCGGATTTGAGGCGCTGTTCAACCCCAAGGGTGTTGTCGTGGCTGGGGCGAGCAGCCATCCTGGCAAGTTTGGTTTCGTGGCGCTGCACAACATTTTGGCTTGCGGATATGAGGGCGCAGTCGCCGCAACGAATCGAGACGGCGGGGAGGTGCTCGGTATCGCGACCGCACAAGACATTGCAGACCTCGACGCGGATACCTACGACCTCGTCTTTGTGTGCACGCCAGCGAGTGCCAACGTCGATTTGCTTCGTGCCGCGGCGAAAAAGGGCATCAAAGCAGCGTTCCTGACGAGCGCGGGCTACGGCGAAGCGGGCGAGGCCGGGATTGTCGCGCAACAAGAGCTTGTCGCGCTCGCAGCAGAGTTGGGCATACTTCTCGCGGGTCCGAACGGCCAAGGCGTCGTCAGCACCCCAGCCAAACTCTGCGCACAGATCGTTGCGCCGTATCCGCCCGCAGGCAAGATTGGAATCGCGAGCCAGAGCGGCAATTTCGTCAGTTCGTTCATGAACCTTGCTGTGCAAAGCGGCGTCGGCGTGAGTCGGGCCGTGAGCGCAGGAAATGCAGCTGCAACGGGCGTGGCTGATTACCTCGAGTACTACGCGAACGATCCACACACCGCAGTCGCACTTGCGTATCTCGAGGGAGTGAACGACGGTCGTGGGCTGTTCGAACGGCTGCGGTCGATTGCCGCTCGGAAGCCGCTTGTGTTGCTGAAAGGCGGGGCCACCAGCGGCGGTCAACGTGCCGCGGCGAGTCACACTGGAAGCCTTGCTAGTGATGACCGCGTGTTCGACGGTATGTGTCGCCAAGCTGGTATTACGAGAGCCGCCAATGTCGAAGAAGCGTTCGAGGCCGCCGCATCGTTTGCGACACAGCCACTGTTGCAAGGGCCGCGCACCATCGTCATCACGACGGCAGGCGGTTGGGGGGTGGTTACGGCTGATGCAATTACGAACAGCGAGCTTGAATTGGCGGTATTGCCAGACGATTTGAAAGCTCAGATCGACACCAAACTTCCGCCGCGATGGAGTCGGAATAATCCGATCGATCTTGCTGGCGGTGAGACTCGCGACACGATTCCCGAGGTGTTACAGCTCGTGGCGGAGCACCCCGATGTGGACGCCATCGTGTACCTCGGCTTGGGTATCCAATCCAATCAAGCGCAACTCTTGCGTAACGGCAGGTTCTATCCCGACCATGGGATCGAGCGAATCGTCGCTTATCACGAGCGTCAAGACACCCGATTCGCCGAAGCGGCTGCAGAAATCAGTGCCGCGACTGGCAAGCCGATTATGACCGCAACCGAGCTTGGTATCGCAGATCCGAACAACGCAGGGCCGGCAGCAGTACGTGATTCCGGGCGCTTGTGTTATTCAACGGCCAACCGGGCGGTCACGGCGCTGGAGCACATGTGGCGAGATGCTCGGTACCGTCAGCGCCGCTCTCGCGTGAACGGGTAGTTTTCCTGCGATGGCCGACAAATCGCCTCAGCAACAGGTCCAAGAACTGAAAGATCTGGTTGTTTCCTACGCGAAACAAGAAACCGTTGATCCGATCAAGAATATTGGTCGCTATATCGGCTGGGCGTTGGCTGGCGCCCTCGCGTTCGGGGTAGGAATGACATTCCTCGCCGTCGGCGCGTTGCGCATGTTGCAGACGACATTGCCGGAATTGCTTGACGGGCAGGGCAAATCGTCCTGGTTTCCATACCTCGCGGTACTGCTGCTGCTCGGCTCTGCACTCGGCCTCGTCGCGATGAAACTGACCAAAAGCAAGGCTGATACTTCGAAGGAAGTTCGATGAGCACACCCCAGGCCCCGAAGCGCGTGTCGATTGGCGACATTGAATCCAAGCTCCGCGACATGGCAGGCCCGGTTGAAACCGGTGTCGAGAAGGCGAAGTCGGTGGTGGCCGCGGCGGCGGTTGCCGTGGGTGCTGTGTTGGTGGTCAGCGCGTATCTCATGGGTCGCCGCAAGGGTAAAAAGCGTTCGCCCGTGATTGAGATCCGCCGGATTTGAGCAACCTGGTGGAATCAATTGTCAATCGACTCATGAAAACCGGAACCCGCAAAGGATTGCAGGGTTCCCAACCGTGGATGATTGTCGGCATCGCCGCCGCCACCGTACGCGTGCTGCGCCGGCTGGCAAACCCGAAGCCGGAAACGTTGTGGCGCCAATCGCTCAAGCCGGGTGACCGTTTCGAAGTAACGGTGCGCGACCGCCCGAAAAAATGAACGTATTGCTGCGGAATCCTCGGCGAGAAATTCAAATGCCTGGCCCAACGAGCGTGAGCAAGCTGCTCAAGCAACTGAACATTGTGCCTGAATCAGTACTCGTGATCTGCAACGACGAACTTGTCACTCGTGATGCACAGCTTCGTGACGAAGACTCGATTGAAATTCGACCAGTGGTATCGGGCGGCGCGTAACCAATGAAATGTCGACGGTGCAAAAGCCCTGCCGTTATCGATGTGCGCCGCCACAACGCCGCGTTTTGTAAAGACTGCTTTAATCATCACTGCACTGAACAAGTACGCCGTGCGATCCACGATTTCAAGATGCTGCAACCCGAAGAACGCGTACTCGTTGCGGTTTCGGGAGGTAAAGACTCCTTGGCGCTTTGGGATCTGTTGCTCAAGGCGGGCTATCAAGCAGATGGGTTGTATGTCGGGCTGGGCATCGGTGAGTACTCGAACGAATCTGGACGATTCGCTCGCGATTTTGCACAATCTCGCGATTTGAAGTTGATCGAGGTGGACCTTCCACAGCAGTATGGTTTTGATATACCGACGGGCTCGGAGGCCGCCCGGCGCGCACCATGCAGCGCGTGTGGGCTTTCAAAGCGCCATCTCTTTAATCAGGCCGCCATAGATGGCGAGTACGACGCTGTCGCAACGGGACATAACCTTGACGACGAAGCTGCGGTGCTGATGGGCAATGTGTTGCGGTGGGAAGAGGGCTACCTCGCTCGCCAATATCCCGTGTTGCCAGCCAGCGAAGGATTTGCCAAAAAGGTCAAGCCGTTGGTGAAACTCGGCGAGCGGGAAATGGCTGCGTATTGCGTGTTGAATGGAATCGATTACATCATCGAGGAGTGTCCAATGGCGGCCGGGAATCGGCACCTTGGCTACAAGGAAATATTGAACCAGCTCGAAGAACAATCGCCAGGAGCCAAAACCGCTTTCCTTACGGGATTTTTCGACAGAGCCCATCAACGATTTGCGGATGTCGCGGTCGAAGAACGCCAGACGTTGCAACCGTGCGCGCATTGTGACGCGCCAACTACTAACGATGTATGCGCGTTCTGCCGGTTGCAGGTGCGAGCCACAGGAATCACGATTGGAACAACATCATGAGCCGCGAACTCCAAGCTGGCGAACGTGTGCTTGTGGTCGATACCAAGAAACGCCGTCACCTCGTCACGCTGGTTGAAGGTGGAGAATTTCATACGCACGCGGGCGCGATGAAACACGATGACCTCATCGGTCACCCTGAGGGCATCACGGTGCGAACAACCAAGAATCAACGGTTGCTGGTGCTGCGTCCGACCTTGGGTGAGTACATCTTGGAGATGCCGCGCGGAGCGCAGGTCATCTATCCGAAAGACATCGGTCCGATCTTGGTGCTCGCCGATGTGTTTCCTGGCGCGCGTGTGCTCGAGTCGGGCATTGGTTCGGGTGCCCTCACGATGGCGATCTTGCGATCGATAGGTACCCACGGCCGACTCTATGGATATGAGATTCGCGACGACTTCTCGAAGCGCGCCCAAGAAAATGTTCGTGCGTACCTCGGCGACGATCTCCCGTTTGAGGTGGAAGTCCGCGACATTTACGGGGGTATAGATCACGTTGATCTGGACCGGATTCTCCTCGACCTTCCCGAGCCGTGGCAGGTCGTGCCGCACGCTGAAAAGGCATTGCGTCCCGGAGGTATTTTGCTGAGTTATTTGCCGACTATCGGCCAGGTCATGCGGCTGCGTGAAGTGCTCGAGACCAGCAATTTCGGGATGGCTGAAACCGTTGAGATTCTGCAGCGCGGCTGGCATATCGAGGGTCAATCAGTCCGTCCTGACCACCGTATGGTTGCTCACACTGGTTTCTTGACCACTGCCCGATTGCTCCTGGCGGAGGAAGTACCCGCCGAACTGTGAACCCTGCCGATGTTGCGTTGTTCGCGTCCGCAGCGGCGGTGCTCGCCGCGGTCTTGCTGATTCGTGCGTCAGCGCGGCGACTCGCTTTGTTCGCATTGATCGTCGCCGTGGTTGCTGCGGTGCCCGCTGCGCAGCGCGCGCTCCGTGACATCCCGAATTCCGACGTCTCGTTTCCGAGCGGACTCGCGATCCTCGGCGACGCGGACCAGATCCCCGATGTCGGCCCGGTGCCAAGATCGTCGGGAATTTCGGATCGAGTGCGGCGCCGTGTGGAGCGGTCTGTCGTGAAGGTCACCGGTCGCGCGTGTGGGGAACTCGTCACCGGCACCGGCTGGGTTGTGAGCGATGGGCTTGTCGCGACCAACGCCCATGTCGTCGTTGGGATGCTTGATCCGCGTGTCGTCGACATCAGCGGCACATCGCAACGCGCCGCGCTGGTTGGTTTCGACCCCGTTCTCGACATTGCGCTGCTCAGTAGCTCATCGACCGGCACGCCGTTGGAGTTGCGCGATAGTCCCCAGACTGGCACCTTTGGCGTGTTTGGGCACCCGCACGGACGGCCGTTGCGTGTCGCTCCTGCCGGGCTCTTGGTATCCGGATCGATCAACGGACAGGGCCCGGACATTTATGGGCAGGGATCGCATCGACGCCCTGTCATGGTGCTTGCCACACAGCTAGAACCGGGTGATTCGGGGGCACCGGTTGTGGATAGCGAAGGTGCGGTTGTCGCCATGACATTCGCGATCGATCCTGATGACGATTCGATTGGCTATGCGCTCGAAGCATCAGCAGTGCAACGTGTATTGGACACCGGTCCTGGTGAACGAATTCCGCCGCCACCGTGCCGCTAAGGCTCGTGTAGCTGTAGTTGCAAGGAGAGGGCACCCATTGGGTGCCCTCTCTAAGAATTTGTTATCGCCGCGTACGTCCGGCGTTGACCGAAGTGCTATTCAGCTTCGATAAAAATGCACTCGCCTGGGCATTCTTCAGCGGATTCGATCACCGCATCGAGTTGGCCCTCGGGAATGTTGGCGAGCCCTTCAGCTCCGCCCGGCTTATCGAACACCTTGGCGCCTTCTTTGACGTAGGCGAGGCCGTCGTCGAGAAGGGCGAATACGTCGGGTGCAATTTCTTCGCACAGTCCGTCGCCGGTGCACAGATCCTGATCGATCCAGACCTTCATGCTGGGATCCTCGCTTTAGCTCAATCGTGGAATTCTTCGGGTGGAATCTCAGAAGTCCAAAGAAGCCGACCAAATGGCCGATCAGCACCCAGGACATCTGTCTCGCAGTGCCGTGAAGCTACCCGAGATACGGGGAATCTCACGGACCTACGTGCAACGTATCGGATGCCACGAGTTGCAACTGAACCGGAGATAGGGTCCGAAAAACTGACAGGAGGTAGGTATGTCGCAGCAAGACAGCACCAATACCGATGGTGGAATCACCGCGGAGGATCTCGCTGAGATCGCCGCCCTGGAAGAAGAAGTGTTGGTGCTGCGCCGTCGACTCCAAGACGCCCCAAAGCGGGTGCGCACCCTCGAAGAGCGACTGCTCGAAACTAAGGGCCAACTTCAGCAGGCCATGTCACAAAACGAAAAGCTGTCAGCCACGCTACGAGAGGCCCGCGACCACATTGCGGCCTTGCGTGAAGAGGTCGACAAACTCACGATGCCGCCCAATGCCTACGGCACATACCTCGGCGTCAACGACGACGGTACCGTTGATGTGTTTTCGGCAGGTCGCAAAATGCGGGTATCCCTGCACCCAGAAATCGATACTGATGCTTTGCAACGCGGCGACGAGGTTGTGCTCAACGAGTCCTTAAGCGTTGTGCTGGTGCGCAGTGGGGAGCGCCACGGTGAAGTTGTCACGTATAAAGAGACGCTTGAAGATGGTGAGCGTGCGCTGGTTACCGGCCGCGCCGACGAAGAACGCGTCGCCGAACTTGCCGACTCCTTGAAGGGCGTATATATCCGTCCAGGAGATCATCTCTTGATGGATGCCCGTTCTGGGTTGTTAGTGGAAAAAGTACCGCGGCCCGAAGTTGAAGAACTGGTGCTTGAAGAAGTGCCCGATGTCAGCTACGACGATGTTGGTGGCCTCGACGATCAAATTGAAATGATCAAGGACGCAATCGAACTTCCGTACTTGTACGGAGAATTGTTTCACGACCATGAACTACAACCGCCCAAAGGCATCTTGCTATACGGGCCGCCAGGTTGCGGCAAGACGTTGATCGCGAAAGCAGTTGCGAATTCGCTTGCCAAGCGGGTCGCCGAAAAGACGGGTAACACGAAGGCCCGAAGCTATTTCATCAACGTCAAAGGCCCTGAACTGCTCAACAAGTACGTGGGTGAAACGGAGCGCCAAATTCGACTCATTTTCGAACGTGCGCGCGAAAAGAGCGAGGAGGGTCATCCGGTCATTGTGTTCTTCGACGAGATGGATTCGCTGTTTCGCACCCGTGGAACAGGCATCTCGTCAGACATCGAGTCCACAATCGTGCCCCAGCTTTTGGCAGAAATTGACGGGGTCGAAGCGCTGCGAAACGTCATTGTCATTGGTGCGTCCAACCGCGAAGACCTCATTGACCCCGCAATTCTGCGACCGGGCCGCCTCGACGTAAAAATCAAGATCGAACGCCCTGATGCAGACTCCGCGAAACAGATCTTCCGTCAGTACTTGCAGCCGCACCTTCCGATCGCAGATGACGAGCTAAAAAAAGCGCGTGGAAATGCGGACAAAGCTGTCGTCGCGATGATTGGCGATGCAGTCGAAGCCATGTACGAGACCGGCGATGACAACAAGTTCTTGGAAGTCACCTACCAAAATGGCGATAAAGAGATCTTGTTCTTCAAAGATTTTTCTTCGGGTGCCATGATCGAAAACATTGTTCGGAGAGCCAAGAAATTGTCGATCAAACGATCGATCGCGGGCGGTTCGGCCGGCATCTCCACGCAAGATCTTTTGGATTCGATCAAACAGGAATTTCGCGAGCACGAAGATCTGCCCAACACGACCAACCCCGACGACTGGGCGAAAATCTCTGGCAAGAAAGGCGAACGCATCGTCTACGTGCGCACGATCATTGCCAAAGACGATGAGCAGCGCGGCGGTCGACAAATTGAAAAAGTCACAACCGGTCAGTACCTCTAGTTTGAGATTGGGTAGTACCGTGCGTTGATGGGGGACTATCCGCAAACCGATGAGGTGCCCCGTTCAGCGCTGAGTCGGGCTCTGCATCGCGGGCTGACGGTGCTGCTGTTGCCGTTCTATCTGATCTGGTTGGCGGTCAAAGCCATATGTCGGGGTGTCCTTGCCGGGGCGAGTTTCATCGGCGGTGTCGCTAGCGCGCTGATCTCTTGGATCACGATTCCGTTTCGGTGGATCGGCCGATGCGCCATTGTGCTTGTGAGATGGTGCGCGCGAGTGTTGTCCTGGCTTTGCTCAATTGTCGTCCTTCCGTTTCGGTGGTTATGGTTGGCGTTGCGCCGGTTGGGCGGGCTCCTTGTGAAGTTGCTGTATCTCGTTGTCGCACCGTTCATATGGTTGGCGCTGTTTTTTTGGCGCACGATTGGCGCAATCGTGTGCTGGTTGACCGCTCCGGTCCGGTGGTTGCTGCGCCTAACGAGCTGGCCATTTCGGATGCTGGCGCGACTGTTGCACACACTCGCGAACCTGATGTTGTTACCACTGCGACTTTGTGCCAACGCGCTGCGGATTTGCTATCGAACGTTGATTGCGCTGTTGCGATCGGCAGGCCGACTCCTGCACTGGTGCTGGATGCTCGCGCTTGGGCTCATCAGCGTGCCCATTCGTCTCCTTAGTAGCGCGCTGAATGCGCTATGGCGCGCGCTGAGTGCGATCGGTCGGGCAACGTGGGCAATCCTCAAGGGGCTCGGTAGCTGGGTTGCGCGTGCTGTGCTCGGTCTAGCTCGCGGTATCCAACGGTTGATGCGCGTGCCTGTTCGCGTTTTGATGGCCATCGTCCGGCGCATTGCCAAAGTTGTTGGCGCAATTGGTTCAGCCGTGGCTGCCGGGTGGCGGGCGATTGCGCCAACCGCTCGCTGGATAGCGCGCTGGGTTTGGAAAATTGTCTCGTTTCCTTTCCGGTTGACTGCGTTCGTGCTCGTTCGTGTCGCGCGGTTCATTCGCGCCGTGTGGGTGCGCCATGTCAAACCGACAGCTACGGCGTGTGCCCGCGCGTGCAACTCGGGGGTTCGCAGCGCGCGCGGTTTTGTGCGGCCCGTCGTGAATGCTGTGAAACGGTCTCTGCAAGCAGCGCGTCGCAGCGTGAGGTCCAGCTTTGGTCGTTTACGGCGCTAGTTCAACAACGGGGGTTGAGGGTCGCCGCGAACCTTGTCTTGGCCACGTAATCTCGGTACGTGGCTCTTCCCAAGATTATTGGTGTTGAAACCGAGTACGGGGTGGTGCTGCGTGGTGCCCCCGACCCCAATCCTGTGCTCGCGTCGAGCGTGCTGATCAATGCATTTGTCGACCGCCGCAAAGTGGGATGGGATTTCGACGACGAGCATCCTGGTCATGACGCCCGAGGATTCGCTCGCGAAGGCGCGCAGCCGCCGGATATTGAAACCCACCTCGTGAACGCAGTACTCACAAACGGTGCTCGGTATTACGTGGATCATGCCCATCCTGAGTATTCAGCCCCGGAGTGTTCTGATGCCTTGCAATGCACGATGTACGACAAAGCGGGTGAGCGCATCTTGGCCCGTTCAATGGCGGCCGCGCGCAATTTGATTCCACAGGGCCAAGAAGTTGTCACCTACAAAAATAACAGTGATGGCAAAGGCAATAGTTACGGATGCCATGAGAACTACCTCGTGGACCGGGCCACGCCGTTTGGCTCCTTGGTCCGGCATATGACTCCGTTTTTTGTGACCCGTCAAATCTTTTGCGGTGCGGGCAAAGTCGGTTCAGAGAATGGCGCCCAACGTTGTGATTTCCAGATTTCGCAACGCGCCGATTTCTTCGAAGAAGAAGTTGGGCTCGAAACCACATTGAAGCGACCGATCATTAACACTCGCGACGAACCTCATGCCGACCCTCAGAAATATCGTCGGCTCCATGTGATCGTCGGCGATGCAAACTTGTGTGAGGTAAGCACCTTCTTGAAAGTTGGCACGACCGCGATTGTTCTCAACATGATCGAAGACGATTTCTTCGATCGTGAATTCGTCTTGACTGGACCAGTGCCTGCGATGCGATCGGTGTCGCACGACCCGACCTTACGGACGGTGCTCGGGCTGGCCGACGGCACCTCGGCGACCGCGCTCGAACTGCAATGGGAATACTTTCGCTTGGCACGAAAGTATGCCGACGAGCGTGGCCACGATGCGTCTGGCGGTGAGGCGGTTGGCGAACTCGTGCTGACCCAATGGGAACGAGTGCTGACAGCATTGGAATCAGACCCGAGGCAACTTGACGGTGTGCTCGACTGGGTGACGAAATATCAGTTGCTACGCAACTACGTCGAGCGCGATGGTCTGGAGTGGTCGGATGCCAAGCTTGCACTCCTCGACATCCAATATCACGACGTGCGGCCCGACAAGTCGATCTACGAGAAGTTGGTCCGTGCGGGCAAGATTGAGCGGCTTCTCGACGAGGACGAGGTCGTGGTGGCCATGGTGGAGCCACCCCCGACCACCAGGGCATATTTCCGGGGAAAACTGTTGGAGAAGTGGCCCGATTCCGTGGTTGCGGCGAACTGGGACAGCGTGATCCTCGACACTGGTTCCGACCCGTTGCGACGGATTCCGATGATGGAGCCATTACGGGGCACAAAAATTCACACCGAGGCACTATTTCGTGACTGTTCGACCCCCCGACAACTGGTAGAACAACTGTCATCCTAAGGTGGCATGCCGATAGGAACGAAGGACTATCGACGACGGAGGAGGTCAGCGATGCCCGAACGTGAACGCAAGCAGAAACCTGCTCCGAGAGAGCGTGAAGAGACCGTCGAAGAAGTTTCGGCGCCAGCAAAGCAGGGCGAAAAGATCAAAGAGGAACTCGACGATTTGCTCGACGAGATTGACTCGGTGCTTGAAACCAATGCAGAAGAGTTTGTGCGCAGCTACGTGCAAAAGGGCGGCGAGTAGCACTCGTGTTGCCCGACGAGCCTGACCGGATTCCGTTTCCGATCAAGCTTGACGCCGTCAGCAACGCGGAGTTTTTGGCGCCGCCACCTTCGGCCGTGGTGCACGAGACGTGGAAACGCACCCTTGCGCACATTGAGCACGAGAGCCGTCGCCACAATGTGGATCGGCGGGTATTTCTCAAAGGGTTATCCGGTTCGGCCACGATGTTGGCAATGCTCGCGGCGTGTTCGAGCGAACAAAAGGCAAGCCGGCTGGGATCGTCGACATCGGGTACTACCGCCGGCACGTTCAGCGTGCCGCGCGACGCCACGACATCGTCGACGGTCGCGGGAGATCTGCTGACGGGAGACGAGTTCATCTTCGATGTCCAAACGCACCTTTTGGAGACTGCCGAAGGGCCCCTCGGCCAGGCCATTTCTTCGTTTGCCCGGGGATTTCCGTATTCGCAATGTGGCGAAGCCGACGCTTTCGACTGTTTTCGCACCGATCATTGGCTCGAAGAAATTTTCGGCCGCTCCGACACATCGATTGCGATTATCTCGGCGATCCCGATTGTGATCGAACCCAATCCGTTGTCACTCGAAGTGATGCTGGCGGCCAAACGTGCGGCTGAAAAGGTGTGCGGAGACGGCCGTATCCTCGTGCACGGTCAAGCCAGCCCCAACGTTGGCGATGTCGCCGCGACGATCGACGGTATGCGTGCACTAGTTGCCCAACACGACATCGCGGCATGGAAGACGTACACCCATGTTCCTGCTGATCGCGGTTGGTTTTTTGACGATCATGATCCGGCTGGAGTGCAGTGCGGCACCGCGTTCCTGGACGCCGTCATGGAGATTGGCCCTCGGGTCGTCTGTGTGCACAAAGGCTTTGGTGGTCTTGGCTCGGGGTCAGGTCAATATGCTTCGCCTATTGATATCGGTCCAGCAGCACGCGCGTATCCCGAGATCAAATTCATCGTCTATCACTCGGGGTATGAGAGTGGCCACAGTGAAGGGCCGCTGCGCGTCGGCACAGATGTCAACGGGATTGATCGGTTTATCGCGACGTTGCAAGCCAATGACATCGGTCCGACCGGCAACGTCTATGCAGAAATCGGTTCCACGTGGCGAGCGGTGATGCAAGACCCCGATGAAGCCGGGCATGTAATTGGGAAACTGTTGAAACAACTCGGCCCGCAACGCGTGTGTTGGGGCACAGATTCAATTTGGTACGGAACTCCACAAGACCAGATCGAAGCGTTCCGAGCGTTCGAAATTACCGAAAGCGCACGCGAGGAATTCGGGTATCCCGAACTCACCGCTGCCGGTAAGCGCCAGATCTTTGGATTGAATTCCGCGGCTGTCTATGGTGTGGAACCAATGCCCGTTTGTCGCAAGTCGACAGCGGACATCGAAGCGGCTCGGCGGTCGCTCCCGCCTTCGATTCCGATCGGTCCGCGATCGCTCGCCGAACTGCAAGCCCATATCCGCGCGCACGGCGGTCCGTAGGCACTCATTACAATTTGATTGCCAGCTCGGTGGCGTCGAGAAGTGCTCCTTCGAGAAAACGCGCACCGGCGGAATCGCCAACTCGGTGGAGTTCTGGCACTCGGCCCTGCGGCATTGCGGCTTCGAGTGCAGGACGTGGCTCAACCTTCGAAACGGCAATCACGATGTCGGCGGCGATCGACTGATCACCGCGGCCATCGGTGTAGTGCACCGTGTTCTTGGTGATGGACGTAGGCACAGCACCGCGTTGTAACGCCACTCCCGATTCCATAAGTTCGTGCACATTGCGCCAACGCCCCGGCATGCCGAATTGCGGTGCGAATACTTCCGATGGTTCGAGCACTGTGACGCGATGGCCGCGGTCGTTGGCCAACTTCGCGATGCCACACCCGGCGCGCCCACCTCCAATGACCACGACGGTGTCGGCTTTCAACGGCTCTTCACGTAGGAACCAACCCTCGAGAGTCGCGAGATCGCGTACGTGTGCGAGATCGTTGCCGGGCACATCAGGCTTTCCCCACACTCCGCCGCGAGCGTCGACGATGACTTCGTAGCCCAAGGCTGCGAGCGCGCCTGTCGAAACCGTTGCGCGCAATTGAAGGTCTACCCCAAGCAACTCCGCTTGTCGCACCAGCCAACGCAACATGTCCGCGTTCGGTTCGTAGGTCGCCGCGGCAAAGGCGAGTCGCCCCCCGAGGTAGTTGTTCGCTTCGAACAACGTCACCTGGTGCCCTCTCAGTGCGGAGATACGCGCGGTCTCTAGGCCGGCGGGCCCGCCTCCGATTATCGCGATTCGCCGGGGAGCCTCAACAGGGTCCATTCGTAGATCCGCTTCGCGCCCAACCAGAGGATTCGATACGCAGCGCACGCCTTGGCGCGTAAAGATGTTGCCAATGCATCGGTAGTGATACATGCATGGCCGTACCGTTTCGGGTTGTGCCGAGGCCAGCTTGTTTGGCAGGTCGGGGTCGGCGAGGAGCTTGCGGCCCATCGTGATGAAATCGACGGCGCCTTCGCCGATGAGTTCATTGCCGTAGTCGGGTTCGATTCGCCCAACGGCTATAACCGGAATCGATACCGTGGCTTTGATCGCGGTGGCGAACGCGACCAGTTTCGCGGGCTCGTGAGTGGTATGCGATTCGGTGAATCCAATGGCGACGTTTGAATCGGCGTATGCAGAAACATGCAACGCATCGAGACCGGCAAATTCGAGCATCGGCGCTAGTGCCAGCGCGTCATCGAAGGTATTGGCGTTCTCGGTGAAGTACTCGATGGCATTGACACGCGCCCATAAGGGATAGTCGTTGCCCACTCGTGCGCGAATTCCGGCGATGACATCGAGCAGCAGCCGCGCGCGTCCCTTGAGATCGCCTCCGTATTCGTCGTCGCGTCGGTTGCTCGCCGACGACAGGAACTCATCCAGGATGTACCCGTGGCCCGCGTGGAGTTCGATGCCGTCGACACCCCATGCCTTCGCATTAGCAACCGAGCCTGCAAACCACTCGACGAGTTCGCCAATGTCGTCTTGGTTCATTTCATGAAATGATGCTTTTGCGGTTGGCGCCATCATCTCGGCCGTCGAATCATGCATTTCTTCAGACGTCATCATCATGAGGAGAGGATCGAAGCCAGAAGGTTTGGGTTTCGAGGGTACCCACATTGGTCGCCCGGCGATGATGTCGTTACGGGCGACTTTGCCCATGTGCGAAAGTTGGAGTGACAGCTTGGCGCCGTGGCGATGTGCGGCGTCGGCAAGGGCGCGAATACCGGTTTCAAATTGTGGTGCGTTGATGCCGTTTTGGCGTTTATTCGCCGTGCCGAGCGGCCATCCGACCGCGACCGAGCCGAGTGTTACCAGCGCCGCACCACCCGCGGCTCGTGCTTCGATGTAGGCGAGCTGCTGCGCACCGACGGTGCCGTCGAGTTCTGCGAGTTCCTCGCCCATTGGAGCCATAAGGATGCGATTGCGTAACGCCATCGAGCCGATGCGCCCAGGGCTCAGCAGATGTTCGTAGGTCATCGAAGCATCGTTGCTGCGTCGTTGGTTGTGTACGGAGTCTGCATCGTCGCAACTTATCGGTCTGCATTGGGTCTATGCATCATGCCTGCGGCTACGTTTCGCAGCTATGAACCAACGACGATTTGAAGGCAAAGTTGCGCTGATCACCGGTGCCGGATCAGGGATTGGTCGTGCGACTTCGCTACGCCTCGCGCAAGAAGGAGCCCAGGTATACGGGCTCGATGCCAATGAAGCGGCGATGAACGAAACGATCGAGCTTGGCGAAGGTGCGATTACCGGTGGCGTCACTGATGTGACTGATCGTGACGCGTGTTTCGCTGCGGTGGCCGAATGCGTTGATCGCCTTGGTGCGCTTGACGTTCTTGGCAACGTTGCTGGAATCGTATTCATGGCGCATTTCACCGAGATGACACCCCAACAGTATGAGCGGCTAATGGCCGTGAACGTCAATGGTCCGGTGTGGATGGCGCAAGCGGCGATCCCGCATTTGCTCGCGCGTAACGGCAACATCGTGAATATCGCTTCGAATGCGGGTCTCATGGGAATGGCCTACAACGTTGCGTATTCAATGAGCAAAGGTGCGGTTGTGCAACTCACTCGCAGTCTTGCCATGGAGTACATCAAGAGCCCGCTGCGCGTGAACGCGATTGCTCCGGCTGGCGTGAGCACCAATCTGGTCAAAGGCCTCAGTTTCCCCGACGACGTCGACTTCGAGCTCGTGAAGCCCTACGTAGGGTTCCGAGGTGCAGCGACCCCGCAAGAGATTGCCGGACTGTTCGCGTACCTCGCTTCCGACGACGCTCGCAACATGACTGGTGCCATCGTGTCGAGCGACGGCGGTGTCACCGCCAGCTAGGTGTGCGCCCCACAGCCGGGAATATGGGTCGGAACCTCTGGAATATCGAATGCTGCTCTGTTACCGTGCCTACGTTCCGAGAAAATTCACTGAACGAAACGGCGAAGCAATGAAATTTGGGCGGTTAGTCATAGCAAGCGCGGTCACGGCCGCGATGTTGACCGGGGTCGGATCTCGAGAAGCGACCGCCTTTATGGCGCCTCGGATCATTGGCGGTGGGATCACCGACGCATCCACCGTTCCGTGGACGGTTGCGCTGATGAACTCGGCGACTAGCGACCCGTACGCGGCCCAATTTTGTGGCGGCTCATTGGTGCACGTCGAGTGGGTTCTCACTGCAGCACACTGCGTGTCTGGGCGTACGGCCGCAAGCATCAACGTTGCGTGGGGTAAGACGAAACTCTCGACCTACACCGCTGGCGATCGCAAAGCCATCGATCAAGTTGTCATGAACCCGCAGTACTTGGCGGGGCCAACCACAAGCGATATTGCGTTGTTGCACCTCACGGTGCCAGCGACGGGTGCTACCACGATTCCATGGAATACGGACCCAAGCTTCCCTGTCTTGAACCAAAGCCTTTCAACGTACGGTTGGGGCAACATGTCGGCCTCGGGGTCGCAGTATCCCGATGATCTGCATGGCGTGCAGTTGGTGGATCGTTCCGGTCCGACAGGAGCGTGCGGATCCTACGGGAGCTCGTATGTCTCCGACCACATGCTGTGCGCAGGAGTCGCGGCTGGAGGCAAAGACGCGTGTGATGGGGATTCGGGTGGACCAATCGTGGCCTACACGCCAACGCCGGTGTTGGTTGGCGACACCAGCTGGGGTAACAGCTGCGCACTTGCCGCGTTCCCTGGTATCTGGGCTCGGATGTCGTCCTACGCCGACTGGGTCTATCAAGTGATTAACGCAGAGCTACCAGAACTGTCAATTGGAAACGCGACCGTACTCGAAGGAGATTCGGGCACGCGAGCAATGAAGTTCGCGGTCGTGCTCAACGCCAAATCTGCGTCGACCGTAACTGTTCCGTATTCGACGAGCGCAGGGAGCGCAACGTCGGGTACAGATTTCACTGCAAAGTCGGGTGTCCTCACGTTCCTACCGAACGCAATCAGTAAGACGATTTCAATATCGGTCAAGGGCGACGCAGCCCTAGAAGCTACGGAGAGCTTTACCGTCAACCTTGGTGCACCGTCAGCGACAGCAGTCGTTGCGGACGGAGTTGGGACGGCAACGATTATCGACGACGACGGTTCGGCTGCGTTGCAGCTCGGTATTGGCGACGTTGCGGTTCCCGAAGGCGATAACGGTGCTGTGGTCAAGGCGCAGTTCTTGGTATCGCTCGACCATGCGCCCGGCGCAACGGTGACCGTGAACTACGCCACGAACATCGGTTCTGCCGGCGCGAATGATTTCACGTCGAAATCGGGCGCGCTGACGTTTACTGCCACACAAACGAGCAAAGTGGTAACGATCAGTATCCGGCGGGAGTGGATTCCTGAGGGTGATGAGGTCTTTACTGTGCAGTTGAGTGGAGCCAGCGGAGCTGGGGTCGTGACCGTGCGAAGCACCGGGACTGCGACGATTCAATCCGACGATTGAATCGAATATTGATCATCATCTCGACAGTGCGAGCGCGCTTTCGGCCATGGCTCGAAGGCGCGCCGCGTGTTCGAAGGTGGTGCCTCGGATGCGATAATCGGCGACGGAGTTGATCAGTCCGAAGACGCCGTGCACCGCGGCGGCGGTGTCGGAATCGGACCAATCTGGGTGTACCAGCTCCACAATTTGAAACCAGAGGTTTGCGTAGCTTCGTTGTTGTCGCCGCACTCGTGTGCGGTCGGCCGCAGGAAGGTTGTGTGCTTCTTGGTCGTACACCTTGATGACGGTGCGATTTGCAAGCGCAAACTCAATGTGTGCATCGATAAGGGCTCGCAGGACTTCACTCGGAGCCGCGCGCTGATCGACAGCGGCTCGCGCGCCTTCGAGTAAGTCGCCTACGACGCTTTCGAACACCGCGACCAACAGTGCGTCCTTGTTGGTAAAATGACGGTAGATCGCCGCTCCGCTGACGCCCGCAGCCGCGCCGATATCGGCGATCCCAACCGCATGAAATCCTCGGAGCGCTACAAGGTCGACGGTAGCCGCGAGCAACGAATCACGGGTTCTTTGACCTCGAGCTGTGGCTGCAGTCGTCATCGCTCTACCTAGCGCCTGATGTTCAATACGACTTGGGCAGGCCGAGCGAAGCAGTCGAAACGAAGTTGAGCACCATCTCGCGGCTCACTGGCGCGATCTTCAGCAGCCGGACGATGCCCCACAAATCGGCGAGGCCGTATTCTGACGCGAGCCCGTTGCCACCGTGAGTTTGAATCGCTTGATCAAGACAATGCAACCCGGCTTCGGCCGATGCATACTTCGCCATATTGGCGGCTTCTCCTGCAGCTACGCGATCGGTCGCGCGATCGTGCGACCACGCGGCTTTTTGCGTCATGAGACGGGCGAGTTCGAGCTCGATTTTCGCCATCGCAAGCGGATGCGCCACGCCTTGATGGCGACCGATCGGAGTGCCCCATACCGCTCGGTCGTTCGCGTATTGCGCAGCCAATGCGAGCGCATAGCGCCCGACGCCAGTGCAGATTGTTGCGCTCATGATGCGTTCAGGATTCAGGCCTTCGAATACCTGACGCAACCCTTCGCCCTCGGCGCCGATCAGACGATTGGCGGGCACTTCCACGTTGTCGAAAAATAGCTGAAACTGCTTTTCGGGTGCCCGGATCTCCATAGGAATCAGCGTGCGGTGCAAACCAGGCGCATCAGTGTCGACGACGAACAACGAAAGCCTTGCTCGCTCCGTATCTTCATCGAATCCGGTGCGACATACCACCAGCACCTGCGGTGCTTCGTCGACACCCGAGATGTAGGTCTTCGAGCCGTTGAGCCGGTACACATCGCCGTCCCGGGTCGCGGTAGTGGCTATGCGGTGGCTGTTCGACCCGGCGTCGGGCTCGGTGATCGCGAACACCATTTTGGTGCCCGTGGCGAGCCCCGGTAGCCACTGCTGTTTCTGATCCTCATCGCCGAATTTGGCGATCACCTCGGCGGATATCGCCGCCGACACCAAGATCAGTAGCAGGGGAGCCCCGACGGCGGCGAGTTCCTCACAGACGATCGCCAGCTCGTAGATGCCAGCACCGCCACCTCCGTATTGCTCTGGGAGATGTACCCCGAGGAATCCATGATCGGCAACGGCCTGCCACAAAGTTTCGGGCCGCACATCGTCCTCTGTGCATTTGGCGTAGTACTCGTGACCAAATTTTGCTCCGACCGAGCGGACAGCCTCCCGTAACAGCACGTGTTCGTCGCTCTCGGTGAAATCCATATGTAGCCTCGCAAGGTTTGTACGCTCGATGTGATTGGTGAATAACATACGGCGTGGATGCGATCGCGTCCAGTCCAATGCCGTTTGTGCGATTGGCGCTTGAGGAGTAGGTGCGAAGTATGGCGATTTTGGAATCGTTCGTAGATCGTGGATCACCGCAATTTGCTGCGAATCGTGAGGCCATGTTGACGCTATTGGCGCAACACGAAGCTGAGGTCGCGAAAGCAGTCGGCGGGGGTGGCGAGGCTTACGTCGCTCGGCATCGGGCACGAGGCAAACTCACAGCACGCGAACGCATCGAATTGCTCGTCGACCGCGACGCTCCGTTTCTTGAGTTTTCGGCGTTAGCTGCGTGGGGCACCCAGTTTCATGTGGGCGCGAGCATCGTGACGGGAATCGGGATTGTGGAAGGCACCGAATGCGTGATTATCGCGCACGATCCCACCGTTCGAGGCGGCACGATGAACCCGTTCACGTTGAAGAAGAACTTGCGGGCACTCGAGATTGCTCGTATTAACCGGTTGCCCCTCATAAATTTGGTCGAATCTGGCGGCGCCGATTTACCGACGCAAGCGGATCTCTTCGTACCCGCGGGCCAGATCTTTCACGACCTAACACAACTTTCCGCGCTCGGTATCCCAACGATCGCGTTGGTCTTTGGCAACTCGACGGCCGGAGGTGCCTACGTACCCGGAATGTGCGACCATGCAGTACTGGTTGATCAACGGGCCAAGGTGTTTCTCGGGGGCCCGCCGCTCGTGAAAATGGCGACCGGTGAAGTAAGCGACGACGAATCGCTTGGTGGTGCGGAAATGCATTCGCGCGTGACCGGCCTTTCCGACTATTTCGCCCGCGACGAACTCGACTGCCTCCGAATCGGAAGAGAAATTGTCGCCGCGTTCAATTGGCACAAGCGTGGTCCGGGAGCGACGCGCACCGTGCGTGCACCCGTCTACGACGAAGACGATCTTCTCGGAATCGTAGGCGTTGACCTGCGAATTCCCTTTGATGCGCGCGAAGTGATCGCCCGGCTTGTGGACGGATCACAGTTCGACGAATACAAACCTACCTACGGCACAAGTTTGCTCACTGGCTGGGCAACACTGCATGGATTTCCTATTGGAATTCTCGCGAATGCCCAGGGGGTGCTGTTCATGGAGGAAGCCAAGAAAGCAACGGAATTCATCATGTTGGCAAATCAGACCGACGTACCGCTGTTGTTTTTGCAGAACTGCACCGGCTACATGGTCGGGAAAGATTATGAGCAAGCAGGCATCATTAAAGACGGTGCGAAAATGATCAATGCGGTCACGAATTCGAAAGTGCCACACCTCACCGTCATCATGGGCGCGTCATACGGAGCAGGAAATTACGGTATGTGCGGGCGTGCGTATGGTCCACGATTTCTGTTTGCGTGGCCAAACTCCAAGATGGCGGTGATGGGCCCCCAACAACTTGCGGGAGTGATGTCGATCGTTGCCAGACAATCCGCTGAGTCGCAAGGCAAGCCCTTCGATGAAGCGGCTGATGCGATCCAACGTCAAGCCATCGAAGATCAAATCGAACGTGAGTCGCACGCCTTTTTCAACAGCGGAAAGGTGTATGACGATGGCATCATTGACCCTCGCGATACTCGCACCGTGCTGGGGCTGGCGTTGAGCGCGATCCATTCCAACGAAGTTGTAGGCCAACGCGGCTACGGCGTATTTCGGATGTAGGGGCAACGACCATGATCATTCGCAAACTGTTAGTGGCCAACCGCGCAGAGATTGCTCGCCGGGTCATACGTTCAGCTCGAGCGATGAACATCGCCACCGTGGCGATCTATTCAGACGCTGATGCGGGCGCGCCGCATTTGGGCGACGCCGACGAGGCCATCCGCCTACCTGGCAACGCTGCCGCGGATACGTATCTTCGCGGCGACTTGATTCTCGAAGGTGCCAAGCGGCTCGGTGTCGACGCCATTCATCCGGGTTACGGCTTCTTGAGTGAAAACGCTGAGTTCGCTCGATCGTGCGCGGCCGCGGGAGTGGTATTCGTGGGGCCGTCGCCCGAAGCGATCGACGCCATGGGCAGCAAGGTTGCCGCCAAAAGCCTGATGGCCGATGCCGGAGTGCCGGTGTTGCGAGGCCACACGATCGACGGGGCCATGAATGATGCTGTCCTGGTGGCTGTAGCCAAAGAAATTGGGTTGCCAATCTTGGTGAAGGCCGCATTCGGTGGAGGCGGGCGCGGAATGCGCATCGTGCGCGAAATAGATGAACTCGCTGACGCGGTTGCGGGCGCGCAACGCGAAGCTGCGGCTGCGTTTGGAAACGGCTTGGTGTTTCTGGAACGCTACGTTGAGTCGCCGCGCCACATCGAGGTACAGATATTCGGCGACACTCATGGCAACGTTGTGCATCTCTTTGAACGCGAGTGTTCGATACAGCGCCGTCACCAAAAGATCATCGAGGAAGCACCATCGACAGCGGTGACTCCCGCGCGACGTGAAGAGCTTGGTGCGGCGGCCGTTGCGGCTGCGAAGGCGATCGACTACGTAGGTGCGGGCACTGTTGAATTTGTGATGGCTCCGAGTGGAGAATTCTTCTTCCTTGAAGTCAATACCAGATTGCAGGTCGAACACCCGGTCACCGAACTGATCACTGGTCTGGACTTGGTGCAACTCCAAATAGATGTCGCACAAGGAGCGGCGCTGCCTGAGGCCGCTATGCAAGCAACGAGCAGCGGCCATGCGGTCGAGGCCCGGCTTTATGCCGAAGACGTGCCCGCGGGGTTCGTTCCGATGAGCGGCACGCTGGACCGCTTCGAAGTCAACGGTGAAGGTGTGCGCGTCGATTCCGGTTACGAAGCGGGTTCTGCCGTTAGTACGTTCTACGACGCCATGCTCGCGAAAGTGATCGCATGGGCGCCGACCCGTCACGAAGCGGTCGGTAAGGTTGTCGGAGCGCTGCGGCGCGCGCAGATCCATGGTGTCGTCACCAACCGCGATCTGTTGGTGCGCACACTGGAGCACGCAGACTTCGAAGCTGGCCAGACCGATACGGGGTTTTACGATCGCCACGATCCATCCGTGCTCGGCGCATGCGACATGAGCAGTGAAGTGCTGAAGCCGAATGCGATAGCCGCGACGCTTGCCGCGGCGAGTGCGCGCAAAAGCCCGATCGGTGCAGGGTTTCGCAATGTTGGCGGTGCGCCTCAACGCTGCGATTGGACCTGCGAAGGCGCGGAGTTCACAGTCGAGTATCGGTGGGCTCGTGATGGCTCATGCATCGTGACGATCGACTCGATAGATATCGCGGTGGTTGATCCGGTAGTCGACGGCTCCGAAGTGGCATTGACGATCGACGGGATACGGCGCAGCTATTTGGTACATGCTTACGGGCTGGTCACCTACGTCGATAGCGCGCTCGGCTCGTGTGTATTGAACGAGGTGTCGCGTTACCCGATGCCGCTGCTGCAAGCCGCAGTCGGTTCGTTGCGTTCGCCATTGCCCGGTTCCGTCATCGCGGTGCACGCGACCGTGGGCGAAACCGTGAAAGCAGGAGATGTACTCGTCGCGTTGGAGGCAATGAAGATGGAACACGCGATCAAGGCGCCTCACGGAGGGATCGTGAGCGAGGTGCGAGTGTCGGTAGGAGATCAGGTCGAAACGGGCGCGGTCCTGGTAATTGTCGATTGAATGCGATGCGGTGTGCGGCGGTTGCAAACGGATTAGGTTTTCGCTATGGGTACCTCCGACGTCACTTCGATCAACGTTGATGGCCACGAGATAAGGGTTTCCAATCCAAGCAAGGTGTTTTTCCCTCAGCGTGGCGAAACCAAGATGGATCTCATCGAGTACTACTTGTCGGTTGAGCCGGCGTTGCTGAATGCTTTACAGGGAAGGCCCACGATGTTGGAGCGATATCCCGACGGTGCTTCGGGCAAGAGCTTCTTTCAAAAGCGCGTCCCTGCGAGTGCGCCGGAGTGGCTGGAGCAAACGACTGTCGCCACCGTGAATGGCACAACTTCCAACGCGATGGTGATTGCAAACATGGCGCACGTGGTGTGGGCGGTGAACATGGGGTGCCTCGGTTTTCATACCTGGCCGTATCTGGCAGCGGAGCCGAACTTCGCCGACGAATTGCGCATTGATTTGGATCCGATGCCAGGCGTGACGTTCGATCAAGTCCGCGACGTCGCGGCTCTCGTTCGCCTATACCTCGGTGAGCACGGCATTGCCTGCTACATCAAGACTTCAGGCAGCAAGGGTCTTCACATTTACGCCCGCCTTGAGCCACGTTGGGATTCGTATCAGGTGCGAGCATGTGCCGTCGCGACTGCTCGCGAACTTGAACGGCGTAGCCCCGACCTTGTGACGGCCGCGTGGTGGAAAGAAGAACGGGGCACGCGCGTCTTCATCGACTACAACCAGAATGCACCCCACAAGACGGTATTCGCGGCCTGGTGCGCTCGGGCTCGCGTTGGGGGACAGGTTTCCGCCCCGTTTGCCTGGAGCGACCTTGATTCTCTCGATCCTGCGGAATTGACCATCGCGACCGTGCCCGGCGTCGTCGCAGAATATGGTGATGCCTGGGCCGATATCAACGCTGCCCCGCAATCGCTGTTGTCGTTGCTCGATCAGGTTGCGATCGACGAGGCGGCGGGCTTGATGGACGCCCCGTGGCCTCCGGTATATCCGAAGATGCCGAACGAGCCACCCCGAGTGGCGCCAAGTCGGGCGAGAAAGGAGGCGATATGAGTTACGAGAACATTGACGGTAAGGCGCGTCGTGAGGAATGGCAAGCGTTGCGAGATCGATACCTTCAGCCTGTCGCGCAGCGTGCAGTCACTACGGCGCGCGGCGTGCATCACACCGCGATGTTGTCGAGCAACGTCGAACAGACGATCAAGTTCTATCAAGAAATATTGGGGTTTCCGCTCTACGAACTGTTCGAGAATCGCGACTACGAAGGTTCTACCCATTTCTTTTTCGATATTGGCAACGGCAACGCGCTCGCGTTTTTCGACTTTCCGGGCCTTGGGCTGGGTGAATATCAAGAGGTGTTGGGAGGGCATCACCACCTCGCAATCTCTATGGCTCGTAACAACTGGGAAATTGTGAAAGCTCGCCTCGACCACGAAGGGATCGAGTACGCGCACGTCGACGGTTCGTCGCTCTACTTCCGCGGCCCCGACGGTGAGCGCCTCGAACTCATTAGCGATGCCCTCGGCGAAATGTACGGCCGCACCCTCGGCTAATGAAGCCAGTGATGTCGGGGCCGACGATCGTTGGTTTCGGAAGTTATTCGTATACCTATGCCGGTTGGCATTCGGGCACAGCTGCACAAATGGATCTTCACCCCGCAAAGCCGATCTGGTGCTGTACTTCATGGACGGTGACCACAGCCATCGCGTAGCCCCGACGTCGAATGTCGCGAGCTATTCGCTGATGAGTCCGTTGAGTCGTTCGGTGGTGGCGATCCATTCTTCGACCATTTCAAACATGACGTCCTTGGTAGAACGCACTTCGTTCAGGCGTCCGACGATTTGGCCTACTGGAAAGCCCATGAGCGGTTTGGCTCCAACGCGCGAGAACCGTCGGGATGCTTCGTTGTGCAAGATTCCTTGCAACGGCATCGGCAATGTGCCGGGGCCGTTGGGGTCGTCGAATGCCTCAGTCCACGCGCTGCGAAGTTGCCGCGCTGGTTTGCCCGTGTAAGAGCGAGACCGCACTGTGTCGCGTGAATTCGCGGCCAACAGGTTTTCGAGGATCACCGGATTGGTGTCGGCTTCTGCCACGGTAAGCCACATGGAACCCGTCCATGCGCCTTGGGCTCCGAGCGCCAACGCTGCTGTCATCTGCCTTCCGGTCGCGATGCCGCCCGCCGCGAGCACGCACACATCGGGGCCGACGGCATCGACCACCTCCGGAATGAGCACCATGGTCGAAACCTCGCCGCAATGCACGCCAGCTTCGGTGCCCTGCGCGATGATCACATCTACACCGAGCGCGACTTGGCGTTCAGCGTGTTGACGTGCGCCGACGAGCGCTCCGACGAGTAAGCCTGCTTCGTGAGCTTTGGCTATCACGTCTGGAGGCGGCGGCCCGAGTGCATTGACCAACATCTTCACGTTGGGGTGCGCTATGGAAAGTTCAACGTGGCCGGGCGCGAATGCATCGACGTTGAGCCCCGCGGCCGGAACTTGTTCACCTTCAAGTTCGGTAGGTAATGGCGGAACATCGTATTTACGCATGAGTTCTTCCACGAAGTCTGTGTGGCTTTGTGGGATCATGTCGTGCAGATTGCTGAAGCTGGCGAGGTCGCCCTCGCCCTTACCTACATAGGTGGCGGGCATCACGATGTCGACACCGTACGGTTTGCCGTCGCAGTGTGCGTCAATCCAATCGAGCTCGATTTCAAGCCGTTCGGGCGAAAAGGCGAGTGCGCCAAGCACACCGAAACCACCAGCACGCGTCACGGCCGCGACAACGTCACGGCAGTGTGAGAACGCAAATAGGGGAATGTCGATGCCAAGCTGTTCACAGATCGGCGTCCGCATCGTTAGTACGTGCCTTTCATCGATTTGATCAGCGCTTCGTTGGCCCCTTCGGGCAGTTCCGTAATCGGTTGGGCAAGATCCGCAACCGTCGGGCCCACCTTGTCGCCGTACGGCTTCAACGCTTCGAGATCGAATCCGTAGAGGGCGGCAGTATTGCCCGCAAGGATCTGGCGCATTTCTGCTTCGGGCGTGTCGCTAAACAAAGCCCGTAAGTGTTCGCGGGTGAAGGGATGGGTTCCTTCGTTGTGTGGGTAGTCACTGCCCCACATGAATTTGTCGATACCAAGAATGTGACGGGCTTTCGCGTCGTCGGGGCCGGGCTGCGAAACGCCGACCCAGCAGTTCTGGCGGAAGTAGTCGCTTGCGAGTTGTTTCAAGGCGTGCTCCTCGGAGTACACCATTTCGCCCATGCGACCCGTGCGACGGATCTTGTCGATCACGCTGTCGAAATGCTTCAACATCGGTACGAGCCATGCGCAGCCTTGCTCGGTCATGACGAACTTCAGGTTCGGGTGCCTTTCGAATACCCCCGACAACAACAACTGCACAAACGGCCGTTGCGAATAGAAGCTCACTTCGGTGATGAACAACAAGTCGGAGACGCTGTATTTGCCGTAGTTCGGGTTACCAGTACCACCGTGGCTGTTGACGATGATGTTGTTGTCTTCGCAGAACTGCCAGATTGGTTCGTAGCACGGATCGTAGAGTGGCTTGATGTAATCGACATCGGGTGGTACCGCACTAATGAGCACCCCACCGCGCAGACCGTTGTCTCGAATGAACTTCAGATCGTCGAGCGCATCCTCGACGTTGTTGAGAAAGATTTGCCCGATGCCAGCCCGGCGTTCGGGGTGACGCGCACAGAAGTCGGCCAACCAACGATTGTGGGCGCGGATGCCCGCAAGCCGCAGTTCGTACTGGTCCTCGCGTGGAGGACGCGCGAACAACACGAAGCTTGGAAAAAACGGTGGGATCGTGTTCGGGAACACGACTTCAGCCACGATGCCGTCTTCTTCTTGATCGCCGATGCGACGCACGTCATCCCAGTTACGAATCCGGCCGCCGTCTTGGAGATCACGAAAGGGGTTCTTGTACTTATTGCGCCATGCGTCGAAATCATCGAGATACTGCTTATCGAGATATTCGCGGTATTGCTCGTGCGATCCGCCTGCATGGCAGTCCGAGGAGATGATCGTGTAGCGATCGGTGGCAGTCGACATGCTGTACCTTTCGTGTCGGTCTTGGTGTGGTCTCTGCGCGTACTTGCAGACCGTTTGTTCGTTTCGATGGTGAATCACGGTCGTTCATCTGGATTTGCGTCAAAGCCTTGACTGAGTCAAGACTCTACAGTACCGTCACGGCATCGACAAGCCCCGCGAATCCGACGATCGAATATCTCAAGCCCTCGGCCAACTCCAACGCCTGCTTGCAAGCCGCCGGGTGGCGGACGCGTTGGTTGATGCAGCCGGGTTGGCGCTCTCGCAGCAGGCTGTGCAGGTGGTCCGGGCGATCGGCACCGTTGATGAAGTCTCGGTCGCCTCGCTTGCTCGCATCGCGCAGATGGATGTGGGAGCGGTCAGTCGGCAACTCAACGCTTTGGACGACGCCAAATTGATCCGCCGCAAGCCAAGCCCGACAAACGGGTCGGTGGTGCTCGTGTCTCCCACAAAGAAGGGACGCGATCTTGCCGCCCGCGCCGACTTTGTGCGTCGCCAGCATCTGCAGAATGTGCTTGAAGCCTGGGATCCGATCGAGCGTGAGCAGTTCGGCGCACTGTTCCAACGCTTCGTACACGATCTCCAGCACACTCCATTGCCGGTGACTGACCCGTGTTAGCCCTGGCCTTCAACTTTGCGTCGTAGTGCATTCAGGCTTCGCGTTTGCATTGTCGCGAAGCTAGCGAGATAGCCGTCGCGGATCGTTGTGAGCGGCTCGGTATTCACAGAGTAGATCTGTTCCTTTCCTTGGCGCGAGCTGCGTACGACGCCGCACTCCTTCAGCACTCGTAGGTGACGCGAGATGCCCGGGCGAGACGATGCGGCGAAATATTCGGCGATCTCGCCAGCCGCGAGGCTGTGGTGCGTGTGAATGAGATGCAAAATTTCTCGCCGGGTCGGGTCGGCAATTGCGGTAAACGCGTCGCGGTTACTCAATGATTGCTCGCAGCGCCTTGAGGTGTTTGTTATCCCAGCCTTCTTCGAAGCTTTCGAGCTGAGCACCGCCATCGGCGCCGAGTCGTTCGAAACCATGGTGGAAGATCTCGACAGTCGTGCCGTCGTACGTTGGCGTGAGCAGAATTGTCCACAGCATCGGGACGGGCCAAGCCATCGACGGGTCGTGCCAATTGATCGCGAACGAGACTTCCCTCGCAGGTCGAATCGCGGTGATGACTCCACCGTATGGCTGGCGAGTTCCGTCGAGTTCGACGCTGAGTTCCACGGCGGCTCCCAACTTCAATTCGTATTCGTGTAGCAAATGGCCGATTCCGAACCAGGCCGAAAAGTGCTCGAACGAATTGAATTCCTCCCAGATTCGTTCCGGCGTGGCACGAATGAATGCGCTTCGGCGAACGTGCATGGTGCTGATGCGTGTGGCCATAAGAAATCCCTTCTGCGGCGGTTGGACCCGAGCAACACGTAACCATATTGTTACGCGATTGTCAAGTGCGCCGTGCTTTGGGCTTCTGCGTGATGCGGTACAGCACGTGGCGTTCCAGCCGGTGACCGGTCGGCAGGTTCGGATGGTCGAAATCGTCGGCGGGATCGCGATGCATTCCTATGCGTTGCATGACTCGTTGAGATGCGACGTTTTCCACAGAGGTAAATGACACGATCTCGCTCAGCCCGAGTGTCTCGAACCCGAAACGCAACGCGGCGATCGCAGCCTCAGTCGCGTATCCCTTTCCCCACTCGTGGTGTGCTAGCCGCCACCCGATTTCGACTGCTGGCGTGAAGTGGGCGGTGAATGCAGGCGCCCAGAGGCCGACGTAACCAATGAATATTTCGTTGCCGATTGTCTCGACAGCCCACAGGCCCCAACCGTGCGCATCAAAGTGTGCCTCGATCCGGTCGATCATCGCGTCGCTTTCGGCACGCGATAGCGGTGCCGGGAAATGGCGCATCACTTCCGGATCCGCATTCAGCGCTGCAAACGGAGCGCGGTCGGCAGTCGCCCATCGCCGCAATTGCAGTCGGCCGGTGGTAATCGACGGACCGGGGGTTACCGAGGCTTTGCTCACTCGACCCTGAGCACAGACTCATAGTGTTCGACGGTTGGAAAGGGTTCGTAGAAGTGATGCAGTGCCGCTTTCCAGCCGTTGTACCGATCCGACTGGCGAAAATCGACGGTGTGATTTTCGAGTGCCTCCCATTCGACCGTCAGCAGATATTGACTGGTCGTTTCGATGCAGCGTTCGAGATGCAACTGAATGAACCCTTCGGTGGCCCGAATGAAGGACACGGCGCCCGCGAATGCCGCCTCGAATTCGGTTTCATCGCCTGCACGCACGTTCAGTATGGCAACCTCACGAATCATCTTGCGAGCGTACGCGACGCTGCGCCGCGGAAGCGCTCGATTTCGGGTCTCGCCGGCGGGTTCCGCGGCCCCGCGGGACCGCATCGGCAGGCAACATGTGCCAAGGATGCGCCTCTGCGATATGCATGGACGCAAGAATGAGGCCATGACTTCGCCGCAGATCGTTTTTCTTCACGCGCTGCCGCTCGACGGCCGAATGTGGGCGGCCCAAATAGAACGCTACGAAGGCCGCGCAATTGCGCCGACGCTCTACCTATTCGGAAGTTCCCTGCGCGACTGGTCATCCGGTGTGCTTGACGCCGCTCACGATGGGTCATTGATCATCATTGGGTGTTCGGTCGGTGGATTATGCGCTCTCGAAGTGGCAAGGGCCGCTCCCGTTCAAGTGCTGGGTGTGGTCCTCATTGGCGCCAAAGCTGGCGTGCGGCCCGAACCGGCTTTTCGAGACGAAGCAGTGAGGTATATACGTACCCATGGGGTTGCCGCGGCATGGGACAAGTATTGGCGACCAATATTTGGGCGCAACGCCGACGATGCAGCGGTCGACGCGGCACGCGAACTTGCTCTTGCGCAGAGTGCCGACGATCTCGTCGACGGTATCTTTGCCTTTCATAACCGAGACGACTTCACCGATTTCGCACGAACCTGGCGCGGCACCATCATCAGTATCAACGGCGATCAGGATCACACGCCCAGCGCCGCGGCGAACGCAGACTGGACATCTCTGCGGAATCGTGGGGCGCAGGTTGTCGACGACTGTGGCCACTACGTAAGCCTTGAGCAGCCACAACGCTTCGCCGCGTTGCTCGACGATGCCATCTCTTGTATTGAAGAATGCGCGTTGGCGAACGGGTGACTATTCGTCGGATTCGGCGGCTTGCATCGCAGCTCCTGCTGCTGCCGACGATCCGGGCCCGGCCTGTGCCGAGGCGTTAGCAATCGTGACAGCAAACGCAGCAGCTGCGCGTTCGTCGCCTTGGATTTGTGCGAAGATCGCCGCGCCTGCACCGGCCATGAGCTCGGCTTTGTTGGCCGATACTCGCTCCGCCGATTTGTGCAAGGTGCGCAGTTGGCCTTGGAAATGCGGCATGACGTAGCGGGCGAACAGTTCCCAGCTGCGATGGTTCGCTTCAGGGTTCACCCAGTCGTGCACGAACCCGATCATGGTGCCAAACCCCCCCGTCAGTTCTTGCAATGATTCAATCGCCGCAATCATTTCGTCGGGCGTGCCAACGATCGCTGAGCCGGCGCCGGATGTGCCGCTCGAAGACGCTCGATCGAGCAATGCCCACTTGTCTTCGGTGAACTTTGCATCAGGACGACCGAGCACCTTGTAGTTGTATTCATTGTTCCAACGTTGCATGCCGTCGACAGCTTCGTTGCGGGCCTGTTCTTTGGTCTCGGCAAGATGAAAGGCCATGAGCACGCGCCAATCGTCGCGTGAAACCGTTTGGCCATGTTCGGCGGCCGCAGCTTCCGCGAACGACCACTGGGTTGGGAGTGCGAGCAAACCTTCCGATGAATTCGACGCAATCGAAAGTGCGCCGATGCCGTACTTTCCCGCGAGTTTCATGCCACTCGGCGATATCGAAGAAGCAACCGTCATGGGGATGCGTTCTTGGAACGGCATGATCTGAAGTTCTGCTTCGTCGAGTGTGAACCAATCCGATTCGTGGGTGACGGTCTCGCCATTGAGAAGTCGAATGATGACACCAAGTGCTTCGTCTTGCATTGCGCGTTGACGCATCGGGTCGAGGCGCATCATTTTCGCGTCGCTCGGGAGTGCGCCTGGGCCGCTGCCAAAGAGCAAACGGCCGCGTGATTGATGATCGAGTTGCACCAGCCGCTGGGCGACCATGAACGGGTTGTGATACGGCAAGGAGATAACGCCCGTGCCGAGTTTGATGCGATGCGTACGTTCTGCGAGGGCCGCGAGGAAGAGTTCAGGAGACGCAATCACTTCCCAGCCTGTGGAATGGTGTTCCCCACACCAGATCTCGTCGAAACCGAGGCGATCGAGATGCTCACCGAAGGCAAGATCGCGTTGCAGCATGTGCGTGAAGTTCTCGCCCACCGGGTGGTGGGGCGCGAGAAATGCTCCGAAACCTAGGTGGCTCATGATGTGATCTGCTCCGAAATTGTTGTTGATGGTGGTCGCATCGTAGTGAGGTCGGCCGGTGGTCACCCTCTAGCGTGGAGCGTATGCAACTCAGCGGGGAATCATCGGCCTTCCCCACCCGCAGCCCGCTCGTATTGGGGTTGCGGATGCTCGTATTTAGCGCTGTGAGCGGAGCGATCGGCAGTACCGCGGTGTACACCCTGCTTTGGGTTCTTGATCACGTGACTTCTACGCGAACCCACAACGATTGGTTGCTGTTTCTCTTGCCGGTAGCCGGATTTGCGATCGGTCGTGCGTATCAGGGCAGCGAACCAAGCGTGCAATTGGGGAGCGCGACGGTGGCGCAGTCACGTCGAGATGGAACCAAAGGTATACCGCTCACGCTTGCTTGGTATTCGTACGCCAGCACGTGGGTGACGCATCTTTTCGGAGGCAGCGGCGGCCGCATAGCTTCTGGGATGCAAATCTCGGCCGCGCTGACCGACGCGGCCGCCCGACGACTTCGTTGCACGCTCCGCGAGCGTCAGATGTTGCTCGCATCGGCCACCAGTGCCGTGTTCGCGACGGTTCTTGGAACGCCGTTGGCGGGGATGGTGTTTGCAGTCGAAGAACCGGGTCGTAGGGGTCCGGGCTACAGGGCACTCGTGCCGTCAGCGATTGGGGCGTTTGTTGCACAGGCTGTCGTCGGCGGGTTCGGATACCGGCACGCAACTCACCCGGCTATCCGTCTGTCGGCTTCGGTGTTCAACGCCGGCAAGTTGATTATTGCCGCGGTCGTCTTTGGTCTCGCCGCAGCGCTGTACGTCCGGCTGCGCGACGCGATTGCCTGGCTGTGCGTGCGAATGGATCGTCCCGCGCTTGCGACGGCTACCGGCGGAATATGGATCGTGCTGTTTGCGCTCATCTTCGGCCGACAATATCTAGGACTGTCGCTTCCGCTAGCCAATGCAGCCTTGCTCGGCGGTTCCGTGGCATCGGGCGCATGGTTACTGAAAATTATTGTCACCGCGATTACTGCCGGGAGTGGTTTTCGGGCCGGCGAAGTCACGCCGATGCTCGTCATTGGTGCGACACTGGGTGCCGCGTTCGCAGGCCCGCTGAATCTCGATTCGGAGGTGCTCGCTGCGATGGGTTTCGTTGCGGTGTTCGCGGCTGCATCGAAGGCGCCGTTCGCGTGCGCAATTCTCGGGGTCGAGCTGTTTGGCACGGGCGCTGCTGGCGCGTTGCTATTGGTCTGCATAATCGCACGGTGCGTGAGCGGTAGCAAAGGCATCTACCCGCGCGCATGACGACGGTTGCGGAGTCGTTTTGTGCGATGCTGTGCCCATGAGTGAATATCAAGCCACCGCCGCCGCGTTTCAGAAGATGGCCCACGAGATTGTGTGGTGCTCCGTCGCTACCGTCGACACGAACAATCGCCCTCGTTCCCGAGTGTTGCATCCGATTTGGGAATGGGATGGCGACGAGCTTGTCGGGTGGGTTGCGACAGGCCCGACGCCGCTCAAGTTGGCCCACATCGCGCACAGCCCCAACGTGTCGCTCAACTACTGGGCGTCGAATCACGACACATGTATCGCGGAATGCGCAGCAGAATGGCGCACCGACGACCCAACCAAACAAAGAGTTTGGGACTTGTTCAAATTCGGCCCGGCACCAGTTGGCTACGACCCGTCAATCATCCCACCGTGGGCAAACGGCCCGATCACACCTACTTTTGCGGCGTTGCGGCTGACGCCTTGGCATTTGCGCGTGTTTCCTGGCACGATGCTGCTTGGCGGGGCCGGCGAGTTGTTGACCTGGACGGCCTAGATCAGCGCGCAACGGCCCTAGACATCTCTGAAAAAGTTCGCGATCCATTGCGCCACCAACGGCTGGTCGAGCGGCTGGGTGAGTGATTCGCGGGCATGTAACACCTTGTCTGCACCGATGAGTTCCATTCTCCCGGCAAGGAGATGATCGGCGAGGGGAGCGATGAACTCCGGGTGCGGCTGAATGGTCCAAGCCCTGTTACCCACAGTCATGCCTGCAATTGGGCAATAGCCCGAGCTCGACGTGAACAACAGCTCGGCGTCGTTGGGTAATGCGGTCACTTGATCCTGGTGGCTTGCGAGCAACGAAAATCTCGATGGCGGGGCCGCTCCCATCCAGCATTGCGGCGTCGCGATTTCGTAGCTCTGGACTCCGACTCCCCATCCATCGGTGGCGCGCTCCACCGCGGTGCCTAATGCTTGAGCGAGGAGTTGATGGCCAAAACATACGCCTACGTAAGGGATTTCGCGAGCGATGAACTCTCGGTGCAGTGATTCTGCGTCGGCGATCCACGGTTCGTCGTCGTAGACCGAGGAGCGACTAGGCGAACAGATCCACCCATCGCATTCGTCGACCCGATCGGGAAACGCGCCGCGGTCGAGGTCGTAGCGAATGAGGTCGAGATTATGGTCGCGCAGCAACACAGCAAAGAGGTCCGGATAGTCGCCCGCGATGTGCTGGCTCTTTGGGTCGATATGACCGACCATCAGCAGCCCGAGGCGCTTGCTCATTGCAGCGTTATCGAAAAGAAAAGATTGGCGCAGTTGCACCATCTAACGGCGGGATAAGGCCGCGATCGCGCAACACTGGCATGACACCTTCACCGAACCAGTAGGCCTCCTCAAGGTGTGGATATCCCGACAGGATGAACTCGTCGAATCCGAGTGAGTGATACTCAGCGATGCGATCGGCTATTTGTTCGTACGAACCCACGATGGCGGTGCCCACGCCACCTCGCACCAAGCCGATTCCCGCCCAAATGTTTGGATAGATCTCGAGATTGTCGGTGCGACCCCCATGGAGCGCGGCCATTCGCTGTTGTCCAACCGACGCGGTGGTTTGAAAGTCGGCTTGGGCGGCAGCAATCGATTCGACAGACATGCCCGCGAGCAGTGCATCGGCGACGGCCCAAGCGTCGGCGGCGCACTCGCGCGCGATGACATGGAAGCGAATGCCGAATCGGAGCTCGCGCCCGTATCCCGACGCGAGTTTGCGCATGCGGGCAATCCGTTCACTCACCATGTCCGGTGTTTCGCCCCAGGCGAGATATACATCGACGTGTTGGGCTGCGATGCGCTCGGCCGCATCGGACGCGCCGCCGAAGTACACCGGAGGGATCGGGTTCGGTATCACGCGGGTCGTGGCCGAGCGGACGTTGATGTGCGTCCCATCGAAATCGAACGGCGAATCACACCACGCTCCGCGCATCACTTGGAGAAATTCGCCAGTGCGGTCGTAGCGAGTTTCTTTGTCTTCAAAAACTCCGAAGCGTTCCAGTTCGGCTTGTTCGGCGCCAGTGACGATGTTGATGAGGAGACGCCCGCCCGAGAGCCGTTGGTACGTCGATGCCATTTGCGCCGCGAGCGTGGGCGACAACAGCGCGGGACGAAACGCGACGAGAAACTTCACTCGTTGCGTGAGAGGAATCAATGCCGCAGTTGCTAGCCACGCATCCTCACAGCCGGTCCCGCAAGGGGTAAGCATGCCGTCGAATCCGAGTGCGTCGCACGCAGTAGCGATTTGCGCTAGATACTGCAACGATGGGGCGCGCCGCACTGCAGCGGGATCGCTCGGCAACACGTCGCGCGAGTCTCCACCAGTCGGCAGGAACCAGTGCAGAGCAAGCATGATGCTGGTCTACCAGCTCGAATCGAGCGGACGGCCTTCGTGATACCCGGACGCGGTTTGTACGCCGATTACGGCGTTGTTGCGGAGCTCCCCGATCGAGGATGCTCCCGCGTAGGTGCATGCAGAACGCACCCCCGCAACGATGTCGTCGATGAGGTCCTCGACTCCGGCACGCGCAGGGTCGAGGTACATGCGTGAGGTCGAGATGCCCTCTTCGTAGAGTGCCTTGCGCGCCGCTTGAAGTGGGTCTTCTTCGGTGGTCCGATTGGCCACGGCACGCGCCGATGCCATGCCGAAATTTTCTTTGTACAAGCGACCGTCGGCTGAACGCTGGGCGTCGGCAGGCGATTCGTGAGTGCCTGCGAACCAGGAGCCGATCATCACATTGCTTGCACCCGCGGCCAGTGCAAGCGCGACGTCGCGAGGATGGCGAACTCCGCCGTCGGCCCAAACGTGAGCCCCGATGTCGCGCGCCACCGTTGAACACTCAAGCACTGCTGAAAACTGTGGGCGCCCTACGCCTGTCATCATGCGAGTAGTGCACATAGCCCCTGGGCCGACGCCAACCTTGATGATGTCGGCTCCGGCGGTCACGAGATCGCGTACGCCGTCGGCTGAAACGACGTTGCCTGCGCAAACTGGAACAGTGGGTGAAAGCGCACGGATCTCGCGTAGTACATCGAGCATGCGTTGTTGATGGCCGTGAGCCGTATCGACGACAAGTACATCGACGCCAGCGTCGACTAGTCGGGTAGCGCGTTTGGCAACGTTGCCGTTGATACCCACCGCGGCCGCGATTCGCAGAGTTCCGTTCGCGTCGAGCGCGGGGTCGTAGATGGTCGACCGCAATGCGCCAGTTCGGGTGAGGATGCCAACCAGCGCGCCGTCAGCGCCGACGACCGGCGCGAGTTTGCGGCGTTGGTCATGCAGCATGCGGAAGGCATCCTCAGCCGTTACGCCATCGGCAATGGTAACGAGGTCTGTGGACATCACTCTGGCGAGTTGCGTAAAACGGTCGACGCCGGTGCAATCGGCCTCGGTGACAACGCCGATTGGTTTCCCGCCGTCGACCACGATGATTGCGCCGTGCGCTCGCTTGGGAAGGAGGTTGAGCGCCTCGCCCACGGTCTCTTGAGGTGCCATGGTGATCGGAGTGTCGTGAACCAGATGGCGGGATTTGACCCAACCCACGACCTCGGTGACAATGTCGATCGGGATGTCTTGGGGAATGACCGCGATGCCGCCGCGTCGAGCGACCGTCTCGGCCATGCGTCGGCCAGCAACGGCGGTCATATTGGCGACGACGATTGGAATTGTGGTGCCGGTGCCATCGTCGGTGCGCAGGTCCACGCCGAAGCGGGACGCAACCGTCGAATGGTTCGGCACCATAAAGACGTCGTCGTAGGTCAGGTCGAACTCAGGATGATTACCGCGAAGGAAGCGCACGAGGTCGCCATGGTAGGCGGCGGAGACGAATCGAAGCTACGAGTGTGACGAATTGTTGCGGAAAACCACAGCAGCGACTTCCAGCCGAGCTCTCAGCGCGAAACCCATCGATTCGTAGAGCAGCCCGCCCGAGGGATTCTCATCGCTGACGTGGAGAAACGCGGTTTTGCCTTCACGCTGAATCTCGGCAGCTACGAGCCGGGTCAATTGAGCCGCCGCGCCCCGGCGAATGAATGTTGGATCTGTACACACCGCACTGATTTCGCAAAATTCTGATACCTGCATGCGGCGGCCAGCCATCGCCATGAGCTGCTCGCAGCCATCGGGCGTTGGCATGAAGATGCCGATGTATCCACCGAGATCAATGGTTCGTTCGCGAAACGGACCTGGCTTGGTACGAGCCGTCAGATCGAGCATCGCCGGAATGTCGCGATCGTTGAGGGGGCGAGTTGGATGCGGTTGCGCAAATGAATTGAAAATTGGAGCGATCATTTGCCGCAACCCAGCGCGAAAGACGACGTCTGCACCGCTGGGGATCTCTGTGATTTCTGTCCGGATCAGCCGCGCGGAATTATCGAGCTCAGCAAGGTCGGCCCAACCTTGCCGGTCGAGAGCTTTTGCGCCCATAAACGGTGAAACCGGGTCGAGGTACGCCCTCGCCGTTCCATGAACGCGAGCGAACTGCGCGTGGCTGGTTTCGAGCGCGTTCCACACAGGATTATCGAGTGGATGACGTTGCAACACCTGTACATCTTCGCACTCCCGCCGCTACGGTCTCGGTTCGTGACGCTGACAGACCCCGAACTTGCTGACCACCTCGACCGGATCCGGCGCGACGGCTACACCGTTGTTGTCGATACCATTGAACCTGACCTCGTCATTGAATTGCGCGATGCGATTCGTCGTCTCGAAGACGAACTTCTTATTCAACCCAAGGCAACCGCGGCCGAGGGCATCGCGACGAAGAGGATGTACAACTTGCTTGCGAAAGGCGCCGTGTTTCAGGCGATGCCTACCCATCCCAACGTCCTGCCGATAGTCGAAGGCCTGCTCGATCGCGAGTGTCTTCTCTCGGGAATGACAGCGATTGATATCGGCCCCGGCGAAATCGATCAGCCACCACATGGCGACGACATCGTGATGTCCAGGCATTTGCAACGCCCACACGCTGCGATGATGGCAACGAGTATGTGGGCGCTTACTGATTTCACTGCTGTAAACGGAGGAACGCGCTTCGTGCCCGGGTCTCATCTTTGGTCGAAATTCCCGAGACGAGCAACCGATTGGTCGGGGATCGACAACGTGCAGTATCTCGAAATGCCCGCGGGTTCGGTCATGATTTTCCACGGGAGTCTCTGGCATGGTGGGGGAGCGAACAACACTCCATCGGAGTGGCGTTGTGGCGTGAACGTGCAGTACTGCCCGGGCTTCGTGCGCCAACAGCAGAATCCGTACTTCGGCATTCCGGTTGAGACGGCTGCGACGTTCAGCGACCGTCTGCTTGAACTCCTTGGTTATCGCCTGTACAAATCAATCATGGGTCATGTCGATGGCAAGAGCCCGGGCGAGGTTGTCTTTGGAGACCGGATGGCGCAGACCGCGTACAAATACGATTAGCTATTTCTGATTAGTTGCGAAAGATGGTGAGGTCGATGCCGATCTCGGTCGCTAGCCGTGGCACGACATGTACAGGAAGCCCGATCACGTTGCTCGGGCTTCCATCGATGCGTTCCACGAAAACGCCTCCGTATGCTTGCATGCCGTAGCTGCCCGCTTTGTCAAACGCTTCGCCCGTTGAGATGTACCAATCAATGGTCGCATTCGATACGACGTTGAAGGTAACCGTCGTTGCTTCGACTGCGCTAGCCATGCGATCGAGGTACGTGATCGCAACGCCGGTGTGCACGGCATGACTGCGACCCGACAACGATTGCAACATCGAGCGAGCGTCATCGGCATTGCGCGGCTTGCCGAGGATGTCGGAATCTCGCACCACGCAGGTATCTGCTCCGACCACGACCGTGTGCTCGCAGTGTTGTAACGATCCGACCGCCCTCGCCTTTGCGATTGCGAGTCGCTGTACGTATTGTTCTGGCTGTTCGTTGGGGTGCTGTGTTTCGTCGACATCGCTGATCTCGATCGAATACATCAAGCCCATCGAAGTCAATAGGTCAGCTCGTCGCGGCGACGCCGAGGCCAAGACAAGGCGCAGATCAGCTTCAACCACCGGACAACGCCATATCTGCATCTTCGTGTTCAGGTGGACTGTCGGCATCGGCCGAGAGCCATCCGTAGGGGAGCGTGATCGAGTGGGGTCCTCGGCTGTTGCCCCGCGGCCGATCAACTTCTTGGTCAGGGAGCGTGATCGCGCCATCGAGTTCGGCGAGGCGTTCGATGAGTTCGTCGATTGTCGCCGACTCCACCAGGCGGCGCCGAGCAGCTCCACCAACTGGATAGCCGGTGAAGTACCAACCTATGTGTTTGCGAATCGCGAGGATCGCGTGGAACGGGCTTTGGTGTTCGGCGAGCATGTTGGCGTGGTCCACGATAAGTGTTGCAACCTGCCCAACCGTCGGCGGGGCTGGGCGATCCAGGCCTGCATACGCGGCTTGTAAATCTCCGAAGAACCACGGTCGCCCCAAACAACCGCGGCCTACCACGACGCCGGCGCACCCAGTTTCGGCTTGCATTCGTAACGCGTCGGCGGCCGACCAGATGTCGCCGTTGCCGAGGACAGGGGTATGCGGCAGCGCGGCAACTAGTTCAGCGATGCCGTCCCAACGTGCTTGGCCCGAGTAGTACTGCTCGGCTGTGCGCGAATGCAACGCCACCCAGGCTGCTCCCTCGTCTGCTGCAGCGCGCCCTGCGGTGAGAAAGGTCATGCGCTCGTCGTCGATTCCCATGCGCATTTTGATCGTGATTGGAACGCCAAATGGTTCGCCGGCTTTTACCGCCGCGGCGACGATTGCGGCCAGGAGTCGAGGTCGCGCTGGCACTGCCGCGCCGCCACCGTGGCGTGTCACCTTGCGTACCGGGCAACCGAAATTCAAATCAACGTGATCAGCGCCGCGATCTGCAACGATTTTGACCGCCTCGCCGATCGTTTGGGGGTCGGTGCCGTAAAGCTGCAAGCTGCGCGTCGATTCGTCCGCATCGAAAGCGGCGAGCTCGAAGCTGCGCTTGGAACCTTCCACTAAACCTCGCGCGTTCACCATCTCGCCCACCAGCAATGCCCCGCCGAAGCGACGGCACAAGTTGCGGAATGCTCGATTCGTAACTCCAGCCATCGGTGCCAGCACGACGGGAGGGTCGACCGTGATCGACCCAAGGCGGAGCGCACGATGAGATGTCATTGGCGCGTTTGTCATTCGCCAGTCGTCGTGACGTTGAGATCGCGCAATAGGCCGTCGCGGAGGTCGTAGATCCAACCGTGCAATGCGATTTCCTGCCCTTTATCCCAGGCGTCTTGCACGACGGTTGTGCGGGCAACGTTGTTTACTTGCGCGATCACATTGAGTTCGCACATTTTGTTGACGCGTTGCGCAGGGTCGGTAATTTCATCGAGTTCGTCACGATGTTGTTCGGCAACGTCTTGAATGTGGCGCAGCCAATTGTCGATGAGGCCGTGTCGGCCGCCGTCGATAGCAGCGGCTACGCCTCCGCAGCTGTAGTGACCCGTGACAATGATGTGTTCGACGCGAAGCACGTCCACTGCATACTGAATCACCGACAAGCAATTGAGATCAGAATGCACGACTACGTTCGCGATGTTCCTGTGTACGAACACGCCGCCCGGAGCAAGGCCAACGATCTCGTTCGCGGGCACGCGCGAATCGGCACAACCGATCCATAGGTATTTGGGTTGCTGTTGTTCAGCGAGGCGAGTAAAGAAATCGGGGTCGCTGTCAGTGAGCGCAGCCGCCCACGATCGATTGTTTTCGAACAGATTGCCGAGTCCGATGTTGTCCATGTGGCCAAGGTTAGGTGCACTCCCTGGACTGCGCAGACCCGGTCGCTGGGTTACGCCTCGATCGCTAGGAGGTCTTCACCAAAGATGATCTCACCGGCGAAGTGCGCCGCGGCGATTGCGATCCACTCACTCGCCGAATTCGGTGCTGGCGTCGGCACCATGTGGGTTAGCACGAGCTTTTTGACTCGATTGCGGGTTGCGGTCTCGGCCGCTTGTACGACGCTTGAGTGGTAGTCGATCGTGTCTTGGAACCGCTGCATGGGGATCATCGACACGAGATCGTCACGCAAAACGGTTTGCACGTAAATGTCAGCATCGGCGCAGAGCGCGTCGAGTCCAGGGCAAGGCACTGTGTCGCCGCCAATCACGACAACGTGCCCGCCATGTTCGATGCGGTATCCAACGGTCGGTTCGACTGGCTTGTGGTCGGTTGCTTCGGCGGTAATCTTCACGCCGTCTTCGTCGAGCACCGAACCACTGCGCAGTTCCGTCACGCGCACGTCTGGCGTCCAGGTGAGATCTTCATGGTGGGCGAGGCGATACTCGAGGTCGGGTTGCAGCATCGCCATCATTCCATTCACCACTTCTTGGGTGCGCGGTGGCCCCCACAAACGCGTCACGTTCGGCACCGGTGACATCACCCATCGGGTGGTCACCACATCATTGAGATCCGTGATGTGGTCGGAATGGAGATGGGTAAGTAACACTGCCGACAACATGTTCGGCAGCACCCCCGCGCCCAGGAGCCGTTGCAACACGCCTCGTCCTGCGTCGAAGAGGAAGTAGCTTGTCCCTGCTTGTACGAGCGTTGCCGAGCCACCCCGGTTGGGGTCGGGGACGGGGTTACCGGTGCCGAGCAACGTCACTTTGATCATTGCGTTCCTTTGTTTGGTTCGTAATTGAACTTACACAAGTGTCAGTAGTAGTGTCAATATATTCCGTGAGTATCGCTTCGACAATGGAGGACCGCCGTGACCGCCGATTCAGATATTCGGGTGTACGCCAGCGGGTTACCCATGCCGGAGTTTGCGACTCCCGCGTTCGCGACGCCGAAACGATTGAGCGAAGCGACCGTTGCAATCGTTACCACCGCGGCCCTACACCGCGCTAGCGAGGACGGGTATACCAATACTGATACGAGCTACCGCGAAATCGACAGGGCTGATCGTGATTTGGTAATGGGGCACTGGTCTCCCAATTTCGATCGCGCCGGATTTGCTGCTGATATCAACGTCGTTTTCCCGATTGATCGGCTCGAAGAGCTCGAAGCGCAAGGAGTCATTGGTTCGGTTGCGCCGCGTCACTTCGCCTTTGCGGGCAACCAAGAAGACACGGTTTCGTCGATTCGCCTCGACTCGGGTCCGCGAGCCGCGCGTGCTCTGCTCGCCGACGGCGTGGATGTGGTGCTGCTCACGCCGGTCTGACCGTTGTGTTCGCGTACCGTGAGTACGCTCGCACATGTATTCGAAGCTGAAGGTCTTGCCACCGTTTCGCTGATCTCGGTTCGCGGTGTTGCCGAAAAGATGTCGCCGCCCCGCGCGCTGTATTGCGATTTTCCGTTGGGTCGTCCGCTCGGCGAACCACAAGACGCACAGTTCCAACACGACGTTTTGCGTACTGCGTTCGTGACGCTCGACGAACCCGCTGGCCCAGTACTGGTGGATTATCCAGTGGTGATCGAAATCGACGATGCCACGCCGCTTTCATGTGCAGTGCCGCCGCGGTACGACATGTCGCTGCATCCTGCGGTCGACGAGATCACTGCGTTGCGAGGTGCGTACAACCGCACCCTGAGCCGCAACGGGGTGACCTCAGTGGGCCGCTCATGTGATGCCGATGGCTTACCGGACGTAATGGCGAAGCTGGTCGAGATCATCGCAGGCGCGGATTGGAAAGAAGTCGGGCTTCCCGGCAACCCTGTTGGCCTGGCTCACGATCTTCGTACCTATTACGAAGAGGCGGCGCTCGCGCTCAACGATGAACCACCCGCACCAGGAGCCGCGGAATCGTGGTTCTACGACGTGACGCAGGGTGGACGCACACTGCTAGAAGCCCGTCGGGCGATGCGCGACGGTGGCGCACCGTTTCCAGTTTGGTTTTACATGGCGCGGGCAACTCGCCAGTGAAAGAAATTTGTTGATCGATGCGGACCCTTTCCGCCTGTAGCGCAGGCTTTTTGTTGGCCGTTTTGTGGTTCGACTTGATGTTTGACCTACAGGTGCGAGGGACGACTGCCGGGGACGTTCCACAGCAGATTCTCGATTCGATTTCGGTGTATTACGCGCGGGTCACCACATCGGCCCGGCCAATGAACCGTCTCGTTGCGCTTGCGATGTTGGTGACGCTTGGGTCGGTGATCGGCCTTGTTGTCAACGAAGAGTTGGCACGGTGGCGCAGCGTCGCAGCTCTAGTGTGTGTTATGGGCGCAATTGGCGTTGCAGCTGCGCGCACTGTCAAGAACGCGGTTCGCCTCGGTGGTGGCAACGATGACCATCGGACACAGTCACAGCTCGCCCAGCTGATTTTGCGTGACCACATCGTGTGCTTCGGCTTGATTTTTGTAGTGATCCTGCTGATCGCGTTGCCCGCATGAAAGCGCTCGCAGTTGCGCTCCACGGTTTCGGTTATCCGGTTTCGATCGTCGTGATTATTCGTTTCGTCCCTGTGGTACGCGAGCGTCGAGTGCGATGGTTTGTTGCCCACCAGCTTGCCGTTGGAGCGATCGTCGCGGGGTGGGCGTTGAAGTCGGAGTGGAGATCGGTGGCGATCAACGCGACATGGTTGATTGTCGCCCAGATTTGGTATCGGTGGGGCGGGCGGAAATCATCGCACGGCAGCGAGCACATCGTCGATTGACGCGTGATCGGTGCTGTCATCGTCGACGTGTGCGAATGTGATTGCGCCCGCCGGCGTGATCACCCAGGTACCGCCCATCTGTGTCACGCGTTTGCCTGCCTTATGAATTTTGAACCCTCGTTTGGACGTTTCCTTGGTTGCTTTCCACGTAGTTGGTGAAAACATCTTGAGGAACGGCACTCGTATGACTGCGGCGGCTTTCGCGGCTTCAGCGTTGTCGTCGACGAGCACGAGAAACGGAATGTGTTCGTCCTGCACAAACGCTGCTGCATATCGCTGGTCGCCCGTGCCGATCGCAACGATGGTGGCTCCGAGTGCTTCAAACTCGTCATGGCGCTCACGCAACTGCGCGGCATGTTCACGGCAATGCAGTCAACCGAAATGTCGCAGAAATACCAGCACGACTGGTTGTTGAGACCAAAGGTCGCCGAGCAGGTGCGGCGAACCAAGATGATCGACGAGCGAGATGTTGCCTAGCTTTACAATGTCCATGGAGAACCTGGCAAGACCGTTGACGTCATGTATTAGTTCTACACGCGTGAACGATTTTGTGCCACTGGTCCTGCGACAACGCCCGTTCGTTTATGTTTTGGGCAACCGTGAGGCAGTTCCGATGACCGCGGTGCGCAGCCGAGTTGTGTTCGTGACCTTGAGGTGGGCTTGATCGCCGTCGACGACGACTGACGATGCGATTTCATCGCCGCCGACCACCATGCCGACGAACTTCAGCTCGAGTGATCCGTGCGCGAGGAAGTCGTCGTCCCACGCTTCGAGCAGCATGCCGTAGGCACGGCCCGCGACTTGGGTGCCTTGCGCTACGAGTCCTGGCAACCCGAGACTCTCGGACTGTGCAGCGTCGGTGTGGAAATTGCCACGGCGGGAATAGCGCTGGATGAGTTCGTCGGTGACGACAAATTTGTCGTGCGCACTCATCGGGCCGTTACCGATGCTGCGGGCGTGAAATGCGAAGTCGCGTCCCACAACGCTTCACCGTCGATCGTGACATTGGCTTCGATCACGATGTACTCGAGATCGCGTTTCGCGTAGCGTTCTATGACCCTGGCGTGGGTCGCCAATTCCACAGGTGCATCGGCTCGACGGTGACACTCCAAACTCTGGCGGGTTTGGATCATTGCCACCGGGTAGTGGTGGGTGAGAGCAAGCACGGTCAGATTTGCGGCGATGAGGGGATACAGCGCTCCTGCTCGCAGCAATGGGTGGTCAATTCCCGCCGCTCGCCAGTACCGCTCATTGGCCGTCGGCGAAATTGTGAGTACCAGCGGATCCAGTTGATCCCCAACGTGTAGTCCGCCGAACGGCTCGTCCATGGCCCGCAACCTACCCATCGACAGCCGTGGTCGGGCTTGGGTAACGCCGGCATTACAGGATCGCGACCACGGCTGTCGATGGGTCACAGTCACGTCCCATGGGCACTCGCCGTGGTCGGGCTTGGGTATCGCCCGCGTTATCGGATCGCGACCACGGTAGAGCGTTTGCGAGGTTATGCAGCGTGGTGTATAGTATGCAGCATGACGTATACCGCCGCGATCCTTGGCGCTTCGGGCTACGGCGGCGCGGAGCTGCTCAAGTTGCTTGCGAACCATCCCGAATTCGACGTTGCGGTGGTTGGCGCAGAATCCAATGCTGGCGCGACAGTGGGAGACCTGTTCCCTGCCCTGGCTCCGATCTACGGCGACCGGGTATTCGTGCAATCGTCTGCACAAGCTGCGGCTGGTGTCGACGTGGTGTTTCTTGCGTTGCCCCATGGTGCATCGCAGAAGATCGTGCCTGAGCTCATTGGCGCTGTGGATCACATCGTCGATTTCGGTGCCGACTTTCGTTTGCCGGCACCGAGTTACGAACAGTGGTACGGCGACCAGCACACTGCCCCACATCTCATTCGCGACTTCGCATTTGGCATGACGGAGCTCTATCGCGAAGACGTGAAACAAAGTCAACACGTTGCGGTACCCGGTTGCTACCCGACTGCGGCGAGTTATGCACTGGCTCCGCTCGTTGCCGACAAGGCGATTGAACACACTGGGATCGTGGTCAACGCGATGAGTGGGGTGAGCGGTGCAGGGCGGGCGTTGAAGATTACGAGTCATTTCAGCGAGGTCAATGAAAACGCCAGTGCGTACGGACTGCTGACTCATCGGCACACCGCAGAAATGGAAATGGCGCTAGAACACGTTGGTGGTATTCCAACAACTGTGCTATTCACCCCGCACCTTGTGCCGATGACGCGCGGCATTCTTGCCACCTGCACTGCGAACCCGGCACGCGGCGGCCTAACGACCGGCGCGCTGCTCGATCTATACCGTTCGTTTTACGCCAACGAACCATTCGTGACGGTAACCAACGAGCCCAGCGGCACGCGCGCTACGTACGGATCAAATTCTGTCCACATCACGGTTCGTTTCGATGCTCGCACGAATACTGTGTTGGCCATCGCAGCTATCGACAACATGGTTAAAGGCGCGGCCGGTCACGCGCTCCAGAATGCCAATATTTTGCTTGGATTGCCTGAAACCATGGCCCTTCCCGTGCTTGGAGTCGCTCCGTGAGTGTCGTTGCAGCCAAAGGATTTGTCGCTGGTGGAATGGCCTGTGGCATCAAAGAAAGTGGCGCGCCCGATCTTGCCATCGTGGCGACCGCCGACGGTCAAACTGTTGCGGCTGCCGGCACGTTCACCACGAATTTGTGTCAGGCCGCACCTGTCCAAATCAGCCGACGTCATCTGAATGACGGGCGCGCGGCCGCGGTCGTTCTCAATTCGGGCAATGCCAATGCCGCAACCGGCGAGGCCGGTCGGGTTCATGCGTTGCGAATGACCAAACTCACAGCCACCGGGCTCGGGATTCGGCCAAACGACGTGTTGGTCTGTTCGACAGGGCTTATTGGTATTCCAATGCCCTTCGACTCGATCGAGCAGGGCATACCCCAATTGACCCAACAACTCGGTGGCACCGAGCCGCACGGCGCGGCCGCGGCGACCGCGATCCTCACTACTGACACGGTGCGTAAGGAAGCGGTGGCCAGCGCGAATCTCGATGGCGTCTCTGTCACTATCGGTGGGATGGCCAAAGGCGCGGCCATGTTGTCGCCCGCGATGGCCACGATGTTGTGTGTCATTACTACCGACGCCGCGGTAGACCAGCACGTTCTACAACAGGCACTGGCTGCGGCGGTCTCGGACTCATTTGACTGCGTCGACGTCGATGGTGCTCGGTCAACCAATGACACCGTCCTGATTCTTGCGAATGGATTAGCGGGCAACCCGACAATCGTCGCGACAATCGGTGATGCATACGCTCATTTCGTCGCCGCGTTGACCGAGGTGTGCTGCTCAATCGCCGAGCAGATGGCGCGCGACGCGGAGGGTGCCACCAAGTTCGCACGCGTTACCGTGCAAGGTGCCCGGTCGAAACACGATGCCAAGCTCGCGGCACGTGGTATCACCAAGAGTCAGTTGGTGCAGTGCTCGCTCTATGGTGCTGACCCATATTGGGGGCGTGTGATTTCAGAATGTGGTGCTAGCGGCGCATACTTCGACCCGGAACAAGTCACGATTACTTACCAAGGCATAGTGAATTGTCGCAACGGGATTGCTGCGGAACATGACACGAAGCGACTCGACGAGCTCATGCAAAACTCCGACATAGAGATTCTTGTTGACCTCGGCACCGGTGGCCACGGAACGCACACAATGCTCACAACCGACCTCGCTCCCGGATACATCGACGAGAACATGAGAACGTCATGAGCGATTTTGCTGCACGGCTTGCGGACGCGTCTACGAAAGCGGCAGTGCTGGCTGATGCGTTGCCGTATATAACGCAATTTTCCGGCAAGATCGTCGTCATCAAATATGGCGGTAACGCGCTGGCTGGGAGCGAAGGGATCGATCCATTGGATCTGTTTTGCACCGATGTCGTGCTCATGCGCGCGATCGGAATGTATCCGGTGGTAGTTCATGGCGGCGGTCCGCAGATCACCGACCTGATGCAACGCCTTGGCAAGGAATCCACCTTTGTTGATGGCTTGCGCGTGACCGATGCAGAGACGGTCGACATTGTTCGTATGGCGTTGGTTGGCAAGGTGAATCGCGAGATTGTTTCGGCACTGAATCGTCACGGGAGTTACGCGGTTGGGCTGAGCGGCGAAGACGCCGGATTGATTCGAGTCGATCAACGCGACCCGCGGCTTGGTTTCGTCGGAGATGTCCGCAGCATCGACCCGACGATCGTGCATCGTTTGATCGCAGAAGATCTGATCCCGGTGATTGCGACCGTCGGTACCGACGACGATGGCCAGGCCTACAACATCAACGCTGACACTGTCGCGGGCGCCATTGCGGCGGCACTCGATGCCGAGAAGTTGGTGTATCTCACCGATGTTGCTGGGGTCTACGAACGTTGGCCCGATCAGGCTTCGCTGATCAGCCGCATCGACGTCGACGGTCTTGAGAAGTTGGTGTCTGATGGCGCGTTGAGCGAGGGCATGATTCCGAAGATCGAGTCGTGCATCGGAGCGTTGCGCGGCGGTGTGCGGAGCGCCCACATTCTCGATGGTCGCTTACCCCACGCGTTGCTTCTCGAATTTTTCACCCGCGAAGGCGTAGGAACAATGGTGATGCCATGAGCGTCAAATCGAATGCGTATGAGCTCGATCAACAGTATGTAATGCAGACCTATGGTCGGCTGCCGGTCACCTTTGTGCGCGGCGAAGGCAGTTACCTTTTCGATGATAACGGCAACCGATATCTGGATTGTCTCAGCGGGCTTGCGGTCACATCGCTTGGCCACTCCAACCCGGAAGTCGCCGAAGCTATAGCGAATCAGGCTCGCACGCTGCTGCACACTTCGAACCTCTACCTCACAGAGCATCAGCCGGTGGTTGCGAAAGCCTTAGACGAACTCATCGGTGGCGGCGGCCGTACCTTTTTTGCAAACAGTGGCGCTGAGGCGAATGAATGCGCGATCAAGTTGGCTCGCCGGTACGGGCAGACCAATGGTGGCCCCGAACGTTTTCACATTGTGAGTGCCTACGGATCGTTTCATGGCCGCACTCTCACCACCTTGGCGGCCACCGGGCAACCACAAAAGCAGGAGACGTTCCAGCCGTTGCCCGCGGGGTTTCGACAGGTTGAGTTCTGCGACATCGCTGCGCTGCGAGATGCGCTGAGCGACGATCGAGTCTGTGCGGTGATGTTGGAGCCGGTGCAAGGCGAAGGTGGTGTGAATCCGGCACCGGCCGAATATCTTCAAGCTGTACGCGCACTGTGTGACGAACGCGAAGCGCTGCTCATCATGGACGAAGTGCAAACCGGGTTAGCCCGCACCGGGGAATGGTTCGGCTTTCAACATTCGAACATTCGCCCGGACATTGTCACAATGGCAAAGGCACTCGGCAACGGAATGCCAATCGGAGCGTGCTGGGCAATTGACCGTGTCGCCCAGGCGTTCAAGCCGGGCGATCATGCAACGACATACGGCGGCCAGCCTCTGGCGACTGCTGCAGCGCGTTGTGTGCTCGACATCATGCGGCGCGAAAGTTTTCCTGTCCGAGCGCGTCGAGCGAGCTTGAAGCTCACAGAACAGCTATCACAAGTTCCCCAAATCGATCAGGTGCGTGGGCTCGGCATGCTGCTCGCGGCACAGCTCATTGAAGGCATCGACGCGAAGGCGGTCGCCGACGCGTGCATGGACGCGGGCTTGATCGTGAATGCCGTTACCCCGACGGCGTTGCGTTTCGCGCCTTCACTGCTGATCAGCGACGAAGAAATCGAGTCGGCAGTATCGATTCTTGCGAAAGTGCTGGCTCAGTCATGACGAACTGTCTCGAAATCGATGACCTCGACGCAGTGACCGTCGAACGCATCTTGAGTAACGCCATGAAGTGGAAGATGCCAGACGCTGCAGCGCCGCAAGTGCTAGCTGGCAAAGGGGTCGCGCTTGTCTTTGAGAAGCCGTCCGCTCGCACGCGCACGTCGACTGAAATGGCCGTCGCCACCCTGGGCGGCCATCCGATCTACATTCGTCCGGAGGAGGTCGGCTTCGACACTCGCGAGACTGTTGAAGATGTTGGTCGCACGTTGGCCTCGTACACCTCTGTCGTCGCCGCTCGAACGTTTTCCCACGACACTCTTGTGCGCATTGCTGCGGTCGTCGAAGTCCCGGTCATAAATCTCTTATCCGACGTTGCGCATCCGTGCCAAGCTCTTGCCGACGTGTTGACGTTGCGGGAGCACTACGGGTCGGTTGAAGGCCGACGATTGGTGTTCGTAGGCGACGGCAATAACGTGGCCGCATCGCTTGCGTATGCCTGCGCACTCACCGGTCTCGAGTTCGCGATTTCATCTCCGGTTGGCTACGAACTGCCTGAGCTTGTTGTCGACCGAGCTCGAAATCTCGGTGGCTCGATCGAGACGTACATCGAGCCAAGCGACGCGGTTGAGGGCGCCGATGCGGTGTACGCAGATGTCTTCACGTCGATGGGGCAAGAGGAACAGCGCGCGCAACGGATTGAGAGCTTTGCCCGATACCAAGTTGATAGTGCGTTGATGGCGATGGCGAAGCCAAGTGCCGTGTTCATGCATTGCATGCCTGCGCACAGAGGTGAAGAGGTCGCAGCTGACGTGATCGATGGCCCTCAGTCAATTATTTGGTCGCAGGCTGCGAACCGTATGGATTCCGTTCGCGCGCTGATAGCAGAACTGTTGGAAGGAGCCTGAGATGGCAACCCTGGGTCGTCCGCAACGACAGCATCGCATTCTTCGAATCCTCGAGAATCACCCGGTTTCGAGTCAAGCACAGTTGGTGCAACTTCTTGAATCGGAAGGGGTGGTGGCTACGCAGGCCACGGTAAGTCGAGATCTGGAAGACATCGGCGCCGTGAAGGTGAGGATTCCCGGCGGTGCGACCGCCTATGCGATCCCCGAACATGGCAAAGAGCGCACGACAGGAATCGATGATCATTTGCGCCGCCTCATGGGAGAGTTCGTTGTTGATGTTGCGCATAACGACAGCACGATTGTGTTGCGCACGCCGCCAGGTAGCGCGCACGTAGTTGCTTCCGCGTTGGATCGATACGGATATCCCGGCATCATCGGTACTGTCGCGGGAGATGACACGATTCTCGCAGTTGTTGGCGACTCCGCTACGACTGCAGATATAGCGGCCAAACTCGGCGAGTTGGCCGGAATCTAACTCAAAGGATTTGACTATGGCACAGCGCGTTGTTCTCGCGTATTCAGGCGGTCTCGATACATCCATCGCAGTTCGTTGGTTGCGCGAAAATTGGGATTGCGAAGTGGTGTGTTGCGCGGTTGACGTCGGTCAGATCACCGCAGGAGAACATGAGGCGATACACGCCCGCGCCAACGCTGCGGGGGCAGTTGCGGTCGAAATCATTGATGCCCGTGATGAATTCGCCGATCGATTCCTGAGCAAGGCGTTACAAGCGAACTCGCTCTACGAGGGAAAATACCCATTGGTTTCCGCATTGAGCCGTCCCGTGATTGTCGAACACCTCGTTGATAGCGCGCGCAGACACGGCGCAGATGCCGTCGGTCATGGGTGCACTGGCAAAGGCAATGATCAAGTGCGTTTCGAAGTTTCGACACGGATTCTGAATCCCGATCTCGAAGTGCTGGCGCCTACCCGCGAATGGGGCCTGACCCGTGCGGATTGTGTGGAGCTCGCGGCGAAGTGGGATATCCCGATTGAAGCAACTGCCGAGAAGATCTATTCGATAGATGAAAACATGTGGGGCCGCGCCATCGAATGCGGTGTGTTGGAAAACCCTTGGTCGGGTGCACCCGAGGATCCGTACACGCTGACTCGCAGTTCGAAGGACGCTCCGAGCGAACCTACAGAAATCGTGCTTGGCTTCGAGCAAGGAATTCCGGTGAGTGTCGATGGCAAGGCAATGACGTTGCGATCGATTATCGAATCGCTTGGCGAACGAGTTGGTTCATACGGGTTTGGTCGAGTGGACATGGTGGAAAACCGTCGCGTGGGTATCAAGAGCCGTGAGGTATACGAATGTCCTTCCTCGCTTGCGCTGATACTCGCGCACCAAGACCTTGAAGGCATCTGTTTGGAGCGCGACGTTGCGCGCGAGAAACAACGCGTTGAGATTCGCATCGCGGAGATGATCTACGACGGCATGTGGCACGCGCCGTTGATGAGCGCGTTGCAAGCTTTTGTGGCGGACACTCAGAGACACGTCAACGGCGAGGTGCGTTTACGGTTGGAGCCCGGTCGCTGTTTTGCGGTGGGGCGGCGATCGCCCACCGGCCTGTACGACCACAACTTGGCCACCTACGGCAACGATGACAATTTTCGCCACGAAGACAGCGCGGGCTTCGTGCGACTCTGGGGCCTCTCCGCCCAAACCTGGAGTAGACGCCAGGGACCGGGTGCGAAATGAGAGTTCTTGTGTCATATCAGAGACCTGGCGTCAGGTATTCCAGCCAGGGACCGGGTGCGAAATGAGCGAGAATGATGATGCATCGGTAGCTGTTGAGACACATGCCCTTGACAATCCGACCAAGACGTTGTGGCACGGGCGTTTCGGTGAGGGTCCGTCTGCGGAGTTGTTGGCGTTTACGGTCAGTTTGCATTTTGATCAGCGGCTTGCCGAAGTCGATATCGAAGGTTCACGCGCGCATGTCACCATGTTGGCGCGTCAAGGTTTGCTGACTAATGATGAACGCGCCGAAATTGTGAGAGCGCTCGAAGTGGTGCGCACCGAGCTTGCCGATGGTGTGTTTGTGTTTGCCGAGAGCGACGAAGACATTCACACTGCAATTGAGCGCCGCGTGACTGAGATTGCCGGCTCCGCCGGTGGCAAGTTGCATACCGGTCGGAGTCGTAATGATCAGGTGGCGACGGATCTCCGGTTGTGGCTGAAGCTCGCCGGTCAAGATCAAATTCAACGTATTCAAGCGCTGCAGGACGTGCTAATACAGCGCGCGATTGAAGCGGAAGAATCGTATTTACCCGGCTATACACATTTGCAGCGCGCCCAGCCGGTGTTGTTAGCGCATCACCTGTTGGCGCACGTCTGGGCGTTTGCTCGCGATGTCGACCGTTGGTTTGATTGTCTCGCGCGTGCGGACGTGTCGCCGCTGGGTGCTGGCGCACTGGCGGGATCTAGTTTGCCGATCGATCCGGCTTTCTCTGCGCAACAATTGGGGTTTGCGCGACCGTTCGAGAACTCGCTTGATGCCGTGAGCGATCGCGACTTTGTTGCCGAGGCATTATTTTGTGCTGCGATGACCCAAGTGCACCTCTCGCGTATCGGCGAGGAAGTGGTGTTGTGGACCACTGAAGAGTTCGGTTTCATGCGTTTATCGGATGGCTACTCGACCGGCAGCTCGATGTTGCCGCAAAAGAAGAATCCCGATATCGCCGAACTTGCTCGTGGCAAAGCCGGACGCCTGATCGGCGATCTCACTGGGTTCTTGTCGACCCTGAAAGGTTTGCCGTTGAGTTACAACCGTGACCTCCAAGAGGATAAAGAGCCGTTGTTTGACGCGATTGATACGTGTGCGTTGACGCTCAGTGCGATTGCGGGACTGTTGGAAACTGCCACGTTGGTGCCAGCGCGTCTTGCCGAAGCCGCAGATTCTCCGGCGAATGCGGCAACCGATCTCGCTGAGCATTTGGTTGGCCAAGGCGTTCCGTTCCGTGAAGCACACGCTGTGGTTGGCAACCTTGTTCGACAGTCGATCGAACGCGGCGTGGGTTTGGATGAACTCGTCGAGACTGATCCTCGGCTAGGTCCGGAGGCAATTCCATTGTTGCAACCTGGGGCCGGAGTGAAGCGGCGTACAAGTCCGGGAGGCGCAGGGCCGGCGCCGCTGGTCGAACAGTTGCGACTTGTCGATGAGCGGATGGCTGCGCAACGCGTTCGGCTCGGCTAGACGCGGCGCGCTTGGGTCGATCATCTCGAACGAATCAGCTATTTTCGGTTGACCCAGATGGTGATGGTGGTACTAGGTGTGACTCGCGCTCCGGCTCGCTGCGACTGTTTCCACGCCCGCATTGAGCGATTGGAATTGCCCGCACCGGGTTCTTGTACAAACAGCACTTCGAGTGTGAGTCCGGTATCTGCGATCGCAGCACGTGCTTCGTTTGCAGTGAATCCAAGAAGTGCAGGTACGTCGATCCCGTCGTCGGGGTCGATGGCGATTGTCAACGTCACAGGGGCGCCGGCGCGCGTAGCAGTGCGGGCTTCGGGAGTTTGATTGGTGACGGTGTTCGGCGGATAACTGGAGTCGAATTCTTCGTGAATCACAACCGTATATCCAGCGTTCGTGAGGATTGTGCTCGCTTGTTCGCTCGGCATGCCGACCACTGGCGGCAGCGGTTGGGACGCCAGCACTCCCGAGGCTTCATCGCTGGTCGGCGCAGGAAAGTTTTCTATTGGTAGGGCTGCCATCGTCGCTCCCATATAACGCGCCCAGATTTGGGCAGGCCAAGATCCGCCGGTGACCTTGATTCGGGTACGCGGTGGCACCATTGATTTTGGTGTGGTGGAGCTTCCGAGCCATACGACGGTGGTGAGTTGTGGTGTCGATCCTGCAAACCATGCGTCGGTGTAATCGTCGGTGGTGCCAGTTTTTCCTGCGACTGGGCGACCAATTCGCGCGCCGATGCCGGTGCCTCGGTTGACGACTTGTTCGAGTGTGTGATTTACAGTCCGCGCGATTCCTTTTTCGATCACACGGTCCCGATCGGGTTTGGCGCTGAAGATTGACTCACCGGCGCGGTTGGTGATGCTGGTGACGAAGATTGGCTCGGCATGAATGCCATCAGCGGCGATCGTCGCGTAGGCCTCAGCCATTTCGAACGGCGAGACTTCGTTGAATCCGAGAACGGCTCCTGGAATCGCGCTGAGCGGCGAATCGATTCCGAGTCGTGTAGCGAAGCTGGTTGCGTAGCTCGCTCCGACGTCGACCATAAGTTGTGCGTACACGGTGTTCACCGAGTGGACGGTCGCGTCCAATACATCAATGTTGCCGTATGACTCGTCGTCGTAGTTGTGTACTGTCCAGTTCGGTGATCCCTGTGGACGCACGGTGATCTCGCTTGCCCCACTGTAGGAGCGAGACAACGGGATGCGCCGTTCGAGTGCAGCCGCAAGTACCAACGGCTTGAAGATCGAACCCGACGGTCTGCGTGCGTCTCCCGCGAGATCGAACTGGGACTTTGCAAAATCGTCGCCTCCGACGTACGCCTTGACGTATCCGGTGGTTGGCTCGATCGAAGCAATTGCCGCGCTGGGATCCCGTGACGGATCCGAAAGCACATCGCGGATCGCGACCTCGGCAGCGCTTTGCGCAGCTACATCCAGTGTCGTTGTTATGTTGAGACCCTCTTGGTAGAGCTTGCGCGCTCGAATCGCTTCAGTGGCCCCGAAGCGCTCCTCGCTGAGAAACCATTTCCTCACTCGCTCGACGAAATATGGGGCCTTGGTCGTGGGCTCGTTGTGCTTCGAGAGGCGAAGCGGTTCTTGTTTCGCGGCGTCAGATTTCGTTGCGGAGACAAACTTGTATTTCACCATCGCATCGAGCACTGCGTTGCGACGCGTTATTGCAAGCTCGGGTGCGTGCTTGGGGTTATAGCGCTCAGGTGCCTTGAGCAAGCCTGCGAGCAACGCGCTTTGGCTGAGGTTGACGTCGGCGGCATCGATCCCGAAATATCGTTGCGCCGCGGCTTGGATGCCGTATGCGCCGTTGCCGAAATAGACGGCGTTGAGATACCGCTCGAGGATCTCGGTCTTGGAATATTTACGTTCCAGCTCGATCGCGAGGATCGCTTCGCGGATTTTGCGCTTCGTAGTTTTTTCGTTGGTGAGTAACACGTTGCGCACATATTGCTGGGTAATCGTTGAGCCCCCTTCGACAACCTTGCCGCGCTCGATATCTTCGCGGAGTGCGCGGCCGATGGCGCGTACGTCCACGCCGCTGTGGTCGTAGAAGCGATGATCTTCGATTGCGACCACAGCATCTTGAAGCGTCTTGGCTACGCGATCGATTGTGATGGGTTCGCGGTGCTCGCCGAGGTCGAGTGTCGTCAGCAGTGATCCGTTGGCCGCCAAGATTCGTGTCGACGCCGACGGGTCGGGAAGTGTGGGCTCGAGATCGGGGGTGAGCGAACATCCGGCCAGTGCGACAAGCGTGACAGACAGCGCGATCCGCGGCACAGTGCCGCGCCCGCGCCCGGCCAGGTCGCGGGAGAACCTGCGACGGAACTGGTTCGGATCATTAGTCACAACAGTCACATCGGCAACATTCTTACTCACCAGCAACAGAACGGCAAATGGTGCGCAAAAGCACAGACGGCGCTTTCGGAACCCGCCTGGATATTGAAATCCCGAGCCCGATGGCTGCCGGTAGCGTGCGAGGTCGAATGGACTCCGTCGATGTACAACTTTCGCGGCTGCTGCAGGGCACGGCCGATGTCATCTCCAAGGCCGAACTCGCCGACCGCCTGAAGTCCGAGCGTCCGTTGCGGGTCAAACTTGGCCTTGACCCCACTGCCTCCGACCTGCACCTCGGTCACGCGGTTGTGCTGCGCACGTTGCGTCGATTCCAAGACGAGGGTCACGTGGCAGTCCTCATCATTGGAGATTTCACGGCGATGGTCGGTGATCCCACGGGCAAGTCTGTGACTCGGCCCCGCCTCACCAAAGCCCAAGTCGATGACGCGGCCCAAACGTATATTCAGCAAGTCACCAAGGTGCTCGACCCTGATCCCGAAAAATTGGAGATCCGTTGCAATTCTGAGTGGCTCGCACAAATGGGTATGGACGATGTGCTGCGGCTGACGTCACATGCCACGGTTGCCCAGATGCTCGATCGCAATGATTTTTCGCAGCGGCATAAAGACGGTGTCGCGATTTCGATCACCGAGTTCATGTACCCGTTGCTGCAAGGCTGGGACAGCGTGATGGTCCAGGCAGATGTCGAACTTGGGGGTACCGACCAGCTGTTCAACCTGCTGATGGGGCGTCAACTGCAAAAAGATGAGGGGCAATCGCAACAGGTCGTCATCACAACTCCGCTTCTCGTTGGCGTCAACGGCCCGGATCTCGCCGGCCCAAAGATGTCGAAGAGCCTCGGCAACTACGTCGGCATTTCGGAAATTGCGACGGAACAGTTCGGCAAAATCATGTCGATTCCGGACGCATTAATTGATACGTACGCGTTGCACGCGACCGGGTGGACTCAAAGTGAAGTCGACGCTGCGGTTTTGGCGCGAGCCTCGGGCGATGTACACCCCAACTTCGCCAAGCGCTCCGTCGCGCGGGCCGTCTGCGATCTATACCACGGGACTGATGCCGGTATCGCGGCAGAAGCCGAATTTGATCGTGTTCATAAGCAGCACGATCAACCCGCAGAAATGCCTGAATTCGAACTTTCAACGACCGGTGACGGCGATTTGTCCATCGTCAAAGTGCTCGTCGCGGCGGGACTCAGTGCGTCGGCTCGCGAAGCAAGCCGGCTAGTTGCAGAAGGTGCCGTGAAGATCGATGGCATCAAGGTAGAAACCGATGCCGCGCGACCGCAAGCGGAACTGCGAGGCCGAGTCCTGCAAATCGGACGGCGCCGCTGGGTGCGTCTGTACTAATTGCCCGAGAACGCGGTGTGAATTCCAACCGACGTCAAGTATTTTCAAGGAATTCTCGAAAAACTTGGCCTACGGTTTGGCAACAGTCGCCAACGCGCGTAGTATTGCACCTCGCCCCACCGACTGGTTCGCTTGTCGATGGAGCATGACACCAACGCCTGGTTCTTCATCTGCTGCCCTCGGGTGCGGGTGTTGCCCCGATTAGGGCTACAAAAGAATCAACAGCGAGTGTTGCTTCGGTTACAGCGTTCTTCGGACGCGCATCGCCGAAGGTGTGTTCCTTGACAACAGAGCAGTGAAATGCAAAAAGCCAGTGCGGGCATCGCATAGCTATCAAGTCGGCTATGAAGATGTCCCGTCACAAAAAAACAATGAATTCGTTGAACCCACTTCGGTGGCGACAACGGTTCGAAATTGGCCAGTCAAACGGGTTCGCCCGTAGTGACGGCTCTCCGATTTTCACCCGGGACCTTAGGGTTTACGGTGTAAGTCTTGATGGAGAGTTTGATCCTGGCTCAGG
>SXGT01410769.1_pt1 | contig 90474 bp, 79 predicted proteins | sample 3176221 | NCBI WGS metagenome assembly SXGT01 (sample SAMN11356862, study PRJNA531348) | freshwater metagenome | isolation source: freshwater sample F1-120 | place: China: Fuxian Lake, Yuxi | collected 2017-12-25 | reverse complement strand
CAAACTCTCCATTGTAAAAGTTTGTTTGATCCGGCTTCCCAAAGTATGTAATTTTTGGGTGGCTTGTTATTCCTTACTCTGTATCTTTCAAAGAACTTTATAAATCAAACCCGAAGGCCGTTTATTTATTATTTTTCCTATTCTAAGTGAATCGGGGTGCAAAAATACAATATCAAATTTGTTAAACCAAGTAAAAAAACAAAAAAGTTTAAACTTGTATTTGTATTGTGAAGATGCAACTCTAAATTCTAGAACAGGGTTGTAAAGATAATGTAATCTGTTATGCTCAATGGGAGAAAAAAAACATCTTTTATTGAATGAATATAATAAATCACCTTTATCAGAACGGGTTTCAAAATTACTACATAAATTGACTTTTTCAAGTACTTCTATAAAATAATTTGGCTAGAAATCAAACTGAAGTAATTCAATCCGTTATACTTTGACTTTTTCTTTCCAAAGCAAAGAACCATCCCCATAACTTAAAAAATGATACCCTTTTTCAAGTGCGTGTCTGTATATATTCCGCCATTGTTCACCTACAAATGCCGATACCAGCATTAAAAGAGTTGATTGGGGTTGATGAAAATTTGTAATAAGTCCGTCGCAAATTCGAAATTGAAATCCTTCAACAATGAAAATATAGGTATAGCCGCACAAAATACCACCCTGCAGTTTGCAATAGTCTCGTAAAGATTCTAAAGCCTTAAGTGTATCTATTGTCTTGCCCTGAACCTTGAATGCATCGGCCTTGTAAGGTTCGGCACTTGCTAGGATTCTTGGGTCCTGTCCACGCATTGCCTTAATTCCCAGATAATACAAACTCTCTAATACCCTCATAGAGGTCGTTCCAACGGCTACAACCCTTCCTCCATTAACGAACAACTGTTGAATGACACTGTCTATTAAAGCTACCCCAATTTCAAATCTCTCTCCGTGCATTATGTGTTTGTCGGCAGTATCTGCAGTGATGGGCTTAAATGTCCCAGCACCAACATGAAGGGTTAGAAAAGAAAAAATTACGCCCCTGTCTTCTAATTTGCTTCGCAACGACTGTGTAAAATGAAGTGCCGCCGTAGGGGCTGCTACCGCTCCCATTTTTTTTGCAAAAACTGTCTGGTACCGGTGTGAATCGCTATCCATAATTGGACGATTAATATAGGGCGGCAAAGGAATTTTTCCGAATTGGCTGATGGCTTCTGCCATATTAAACAATGGATTAGGCAAGATGAATTCAACGTGATTTTGCGAACGATCGATCCATCTCACATTCAATCTATCAAAAAACATACTGCCCTTTATTTCATTGTTGGCTGTTGCTCCCACATATGCTTCCATTCCCAATTTAAACTTACGCTTGTTGCCAACCATTACTTCCCAGTGTGTCCAGTTCTCATTGAGCGGATTCAATAGAAAAATTTCTATCGCGTGTCCAGAATCTGTAAACCCCTGCATTCTTGCAGAAATTACTTTTGTATCATTGGCAATCAGTAAATCACCTGGGTTCAGGCATTGCGGTAATTCCGAGAAAATATGGTCTATAATTTGGCCATTTTCCCAAAATAATAATTTTGAAGCATCCCGGGGCTCGCAAGCCTCTAAGGCTATCTTCGTTTTGGGCAATACGTAATGAAATGCAGAGACCTGCAATCCAGGCATGTCGTTCAAGGGTGCATACTGTTTCTTTCCCATACCAAACGATAAAAGCCAAATTAGTTGACCTGGATTTTAACTGACAAATACAAGTCAAGCAATGCCTTAAATGCAAGTGCTCGATGACTAATTTCATTTTTAGCATCAGCATTCATTTCTGCAAAGGTCAGGTCATACCCTTTCGGCTTGAAAATGGAGTCATACCCAAAGCCACCAAATCCCGCTACTGCATCGGTTATAGAACCGAATATTTTTCCTTCAACATATATGGGTTGTTCTAACACCCCGATAATGCACAAAACGGTAATAAAGTATGCTTCCCGATTGGGTACACCACTCAAGTTTGCAAGTACCTTGTCGATATTGGCTTGATGATTAACCGGTATCCCTGCATATCGGGAAGAATAAATGCCAGGTGCATGGTTCAATGCTGCTATACACAAACCGCTGTCATCTGCCACACAAGGCAGTCCTGTAGCCTCCCAAACTGCATTGGCCTTGAGAAATGCATTTTCTTTAAACGTATTTCCTGTTTCTTCGACTTCTTCAAAAAAATCCACTTCGGACAAAGACATTAAAGATATTTTGTCTGCCACAATTTCTTGTGCTTCTTTAATTTTGTGTTGATTGTGGGTACAGAAAACCCATTTGGGAATTGAATACATGTCATTCATCAACTTCAGGGCTGCGCACCGTTCTTTGTTCGATGCGTTTTTCATAATGAGAACCTTTGAAAATTCGGTGGACATACACCCCTGGAATATGAATATCATTGGGTAATAGTTCTCCCGGGGCGAGCAATTCTTCAACCTCTGCAATGGTTATTTTCCCTGCCATAGCCATCATTGGGTTGAAATTACGGGCAGTATCCTTAAATATCAGATTTCCAAAATGGTCTCCTTTCCATGCTTTCACAATGGCAAAATCAGCGTCAAATGCATGTTCCAATAAATATGTTTTCCCATTAAAAATTCGCAACTCTTTCCCTGCAGCTACTTCTGTGCCAACACCCGCAGGTGTGTAAAAAGCGGGTATTCCTGCACCAGCAGAGCGACATCTTTCTGCCAGTGTGCCTTGGGGAATGAGCTCTACTTCCAACTCACCTGATAATAGTTGACGTTCGAATTCGGCATTCTCCCCCACGTAGGAACTAATCATTTTTTTTACTTGTCGACCCCTTAACATAAGGCCAATTCCAAAATCATCAACGCCGGCATTGTTGGAAATACAGGTGAGTTCGCTTATTCCCTTGGCGACAATGGCAGAAATAGAATTTTCAGGTATTCCACACAAACCAAAACCTCCAAGCATTAAAATTGCCCCATCTTGAATATCATAAATTGCAGCATCTGCCGATAAAAATACCTTGTTCATACTCTGCAAAGTTACTGCTGCGATAGTTCTGCCATCAAACCTTTTTCGCACAAGGCAGAACAAATCGGCTCCATTTCTTCGTAGGTACCAGATTTCACTGTGTACTTTCCTTTGTTGTGAACAAACCAAGCACACTGCTCCGCTTGCAAATTCGTATGTCCGCAATACCGAATCAGATTCTCAATGACCCATTCAAAAGTATTGATTGGGTCATTGTGCAAAACAATACACCATGACGAATCAATGATTATTTCTATTTCTGATTGCGACTCCTCTTTTATATCTAATGTGTTCAAAACCATTACAGAGCATCTCTTTTTTTAAAATCAATGGTAAATTTCGATTCTTGGCCAGCCAATAATCGGCTAATATTTTTTCGGTGGGTATAGATAATTGACAATGAAATTCCAATACTAAAAATAATAACACTGGGAAATTGTGAGTAATCAAATACTATTAAGAACAATAGGGGTACTGATATTCCTGCCATCATTGAAGACAAACTAACAAAACCGGAAATAAAGTGTGTGATCAAAAAAACCAACAATGCGCATATCGCAACGCTGTAATCCAGCGCAATCAACATCCCGAATGAAGTAGCAACCCCTTTTCCGCCCTTGAATTTTGAAAATAAAGGAAGTATATGGCCTACAATCGCAAATACACCAAATAATATCTTCAAAAACACAATGTGATTATCTGTTGAGGGGGTACTGGCAATGCCCATTACTGAGGTTTGAAAAATACTAATCCCATTGGCCAAATTAACTGCGAGAACTCCTTTGGAAATATCCAAAAAAAGAATCAAGAGACCAGGACCTTTGCCAAGCACCCTGAAGACATTGGTCGCACCTGGATTTCCACTGCCATAATCTCTGACATCAACCGAAAAAAAGAGTTTGCCAATAATCAGTGCATTGGGAATTGATCCAATGAGATATGAGAAAATTCCAAACAACCACTCTACTTCAATCATGCTTTGGTATGAAAGGGTAAGTTCCGCTCCACAAAAACAAATATAGCAAAAAGAAACCTTATGGCTTTACTAACTTCAAGGTTGCTTGGTGATCGCTTGCTGAAATTCGCAATTGATAGATTCCTGAATGAAGATTACTGAGATCCAAACGCATCCCGCCACCCTCTATTGCATCAATGAAGATTTTTTGCTGTTTACCTTGTACATCATAAACCACCACATTTGAAATTTTACGAACATTCATAGGCTCAATAAAAAAATCGTTATTTACAGGATTTGGATACGCGTGGAACCAGGCTAAGTCAATTTTTTTAGCAGTAGTTGGTCCGGTGGGTGGCATATCAAAAGCCTCTTCCCCATCGGCGCAATTATTAGGATCTCCTTGGGCGGCAGAATAACCCAATCCTCTTCTGGCAAAAGCTTCCCATATAATCTTCTTATTGGCTCCACGATTGCGGATGCTGTCGGCTGCCAAAATCGCATCCCTTGCTTCAACAAATCCAGGTCCACAAGGTTGCAACTTCATGCCATCGAAAACAAGTTGAAGTGCCTCATTATTGCCACCTTTTCCATTGTAGAGATCTTCATCAAATCCGTATTTATCAATAAATTTCCAATACATATCCCAGAGCATTGAGCACCATATTTCTCCCGTGAAATGAACTTCGGTTTTTGTCCCACTCGCGGCTTTGGCTAAACTGGCATAGGTGAGGAGATTGATCGCCATATTCGTCGTATACGGATAGGAGCGAATACCCCCACCTTTTTGATCTTCACCAACCAACCAATTGCCAATACCCCGATTTTTAGACCCCAAATCACCTTTCATTGACGTAAAGGCCAATCCAATGAAATCGCTCCACCCCTCACCCATCTGTTCTGCATTACTCAGACCATTTGAATTTGAAGGCCCACAGGTTAATCGTGTCGAAATACCATGGGCGAATTCATGTGCCATTACTCCCATATCAAGGTCGCTATCGGTTTTTTTGGCAAAAGAAGAACTGTCATAAAAAGAAATATTAATAGATGAATCTGCCAGTAATTTGCGCAATTTATTGGCATCTGAAAATTTTGCAAAAACTACTGGAATATTGATCTTGGCAGCCTGAGAAGAGTTATCGCTTGCCATAGTAATGATTTGGTCTACAGCAGATGTATCCAACAAAACAACCGCTTTGGCGCCATAAGACTGCGCGCGGTATACTTTCTGCACAAAAGTACAGGAACCACGGATTATGGCTGCAATATTCCCTTTTACATTTTGACCATTGGCAAGATTTGTACAACATTGACTGGTACCTGAGGCAAGATTATCCTTGACCAAAACGAGTTTTCCCGTAATATTGGTGTCAGTAATTTTTTTACCCCAGTTGCCATCGGTAACCCCTACACGAAACTTAATCCCAGATCCATTATTTACCTTCAGCGAAGCATTTCCCATTACACCATCCCAAATGAACATTTGCATCCTGCCCGAACTTCCATCTGGAGGTGTCGAAAAATTGGCATTGTTATTACCCGATCCATCTTGGGCATCGGCATTGATTGCATCATTATCTAAACCAACACCTGCATAATTCATTGACTGAAAATTGCCACTTACTTCGTCGAAACCATAATGTTGTGATATATCATGGAGTAAATTATTGGCAACAAATAGGTTGGTGATAGAAAAATCTTTGTGATTTGCTGGATTATTATCGGTGATATCATAGTTGAAATCAAATTTGAGCGCAGATCCACCATCGGGTGAATACCCTGGTTTGTTGTTTGCATCGCCATCTTCGGTTGCATAAACATTATTTCCCCGGGTAATCGTATACTCAGCACCTGAAATACCATTTACATCGTGCCAGCCATATGGAGAAGCAACGATATCTGCAGGATTGTAAATTGTCGTTCTATTACCATACAATGGACTTTCGGTAGGAAAAGAAAAAGTATTATACGACGACCCATCCCCCCGGCGTTTAACCGGGCCTGAGCCGTTGAAAATCAAACTACTCATATTTAATATTGGAATAGATGGTTTCAATAAATTTTTTGTGGTTCTCACCTTAGACTGGACAGACCCAATTGAAGTGTTATCAGCAACCCTGAAATTGTCACAACGCAAGTTTGATTTGTCTGATAATTTTATTGCGCTAAGTGTATTACAATAAACTGTCCAGCTATGACGCTGAAGTATACTGCCATCGGCGGCCATCCATAAATTTACCCAATCTGAGGTTTTGTGATTGTAAAAAACAAAATATTGAGAAAACACCAATTCACCCTTTTCATTGGGCCACAAAACAGTTTGGGTATAATGCTTAGACTCTTCATATACCATGCCTTGGGTTATTGGCTCCCACACAACTTCGTCTTTGATTGACTCATTGAACAATGCCTGCTTTCCCAGGTTGCTGCTATTTAATTCGGATATATTGCCGATAATATGTTCTAAAAGATGGGGCTTTGCGCGATTGGTAGCATATAGCAAAAATCCTTTGTTGTCAAAATGCAATCCCATTACGCCATTCATTACAGGAACCCCTTTAAAGGTTTGCAAGACGTAGGCATGGGTAATGCCATCGGTACCAAGAACAAGATCTTGGATTTTTGCATCAGACATATCTCCTTCTATCATTCCCCAACGTCCGCTTTTCGACAACTCGGATGCAACTTTAAGGGCCTTGTTTAACAGATTAGAATTAGAATTTTGGGCGCACAGCGTGGCAGATCCAAACATTAAAAAAATAAAATACAAGCAAACTAATTTTCTCAATTGCATAATTACCAAATATACATTCATTCGCATAATGTTTATTGAATTTTTTTCTTTCAAGCAATTTTTGGTTGAAGGACAATCAGCTCCGCCAGAAAAAACGGGTGAGGAGCAAACGTTCAGGAATAGAAAAAGATACTCGACCATTAACGCTAAGAAAATCGAAAAGATGCTTCTTAAAAGTGTTAACCCATATGCTTAGAATGGATAAATTGTAGTTCATGAACTTAGACAAATTTGAAAGAAATTCCTCCGTAGATAGCATTTCCTTGCAATTCTTCTTCAATTCGAATCAGTTGATTATATTTCGCCATCCGGTCGCTGCGAGAAGCACTTCCTGTTTTAATTTGACCGCTGTTCATCGCAACGGTTAAGTCTGCAATTGTACTGTCCTCAGTCTCTCCACTGCGGTGACTGATGATATTTGTATAACTGTGCAAACTGGCCATTTGGATTGCGTTGAGGGTTTCGGTTAGTGTGCCAATTTGGTTTAACTTGATCAAAATACTATTGGCTACCCCTTTTGAAATACCCATTTCCAAACGTTTTACATTGGTAACAAACAAATCGTCACCGACAAGTTGTATTTTTTTGCCTAATTGTGAAGTGAGTTTTTTCCAACTATCCCAATCATCTTCTGCACAACCATCTTCAATTGAAACTATAGGATAGCGATTGACCCAATCGGCCCAATAGTTCACCATTTCATCGCCCGTAAAAATTCTGCCATCAGATTTTTTAAAGGTATATAATCCAGTTTTTGAATCGTAAAACTCACTTGTAGCAGCGTCCATGGCAATGAATATGTCTTCTCCTGGACGATAACCGGCTTTCTCAATGGCCTTTATTACAATCTCAATGGCCTCTTCATTACTTTGTATATTGGGCGCAAACCCACCTTCGTCCCCCACATTCGTGCTATACCCAGCGGTTTTTAATACCGATTTTAAGTGGTGGAAAATCTCTACTCCCATTCTCAGAGCATGGCTAAAATTATCAGCTTTAACAGGCATAACCATAAATTCCTGAAAATCGATTTTGTTATCGGCATGAGAACCCCCATTTAAGATATTCATCATGGGAATCGGCAAAACATTGGCATTAACACCTCCAATATATGTATACAAAGGCATTGCCAACTCGTCTGCAGCTGCTCGGGCACAAGCCAATGATACAGCAAGAATTGCATTGGCCCCCAAATTCGACTTATTGGGCGTACCATCAATATCTAATAGGGCGGCATCTAACTCATTTTGCGCAGAAACCTCCATCCCCTCCAGCGCATCGGCAATAATGTTGTCTACATTTGCTACCGCTCGAAGAACTCCCCTTCCCAGATATACATCATTATCCCCATCTCGAAGTTCCATGGCTTCATGAATCCCAGTACTGGCACCCGAGGGCACTGCAGCACGGCCAAAAGCCCCCTCTTTGGTAAAAACTTCTGCTTCGATTGTGGGATTGCCTCGAGAATCTAAAATTTGACGGGCTTGTATACGGGTAATTGCACTCATTTTATCAGGGTTTACACTTTGTGCTTTTTAATTAATTCAATGAATTGATCAAACAAATACATAGAATCGTGTGGGCCTGGGGAAGCCTCTGGATGGTGTTGAACCGAAAATGCAGGAACATCTTTGCGGGCAATTCCTTCCACACTGTCATCGTTCAAATTTATATGTGTAAGTTGAATTTTATGTGCCAAAGATTCATCGTATTCTATAGCAAATCCGTGATTTTGACTTGTGATTTCGCTACGACCCGAAATAAGATTTTTGACGGGGTGATTAAGACCTCGATGGCCATGGTGCATTTTATACGTTTTAAGACCACTAGCCAAACCCAATAATTGGTGACCAAGGCAAATGCCAAATGTAGGAATACCTTCATTCACCAATTCTTTAATTGTATCCACAGCATATTGCATCGCAGAAGGATCACCCGGACCATTGCTAATCATGAGTCCGTCTGGTGACCAGGCTTTTACCTGTGCAGAAGAAGAATTCCAGGGGAAAATACCCAAATAACATCCCCGGGATATGAGACACCGAGAAATATTTGATTTATTTCCATAATCAAGCAATGCAACACGATAAGGGGCGTTTTGATCACCCAATAGCGAAAATTCACCTGAAGATACTTTTTTAGCAAGGTCCAATCCGTCCATAGATGGGATAGTTTTGAGTCGTTCTAGCAAAGAAGTGATGTCGAAATTCTCACTTGAAATAATTGCATTTTTTGCCCCTGTTTCACGAATATGACGAACCAATTCACGTGTATCAATGTCTGAGATACCAACCAATTCATTGTGCATAAGATAATTGTCTAGACTATCTATACCTTTTTTTCGTGAATAACCCTGTGAAAATTTTTTACACACCAAGCCAGCAATTTTTATCCCAACACTTTCAATTTCTTCATCATGAACACCATAATTACCAATGTGATTAGAGGTCATAACCAATATTTGACCAAAATAGGATGGGTCTGTAAAGACCTCCTGATAGCCAGTCATTCCGGTATTAAAACAAATTTCACCGACAGTTGTACCTATTTTGCCAATGGCTATACCTTTAAAATTTGTACCATCTTCTAGTACCAACAAGGCTGGAGATAATTGAGCATTCACTTCAAGGGCTCAAATTTCGCACATTCACCTCAACTACTTACGCATTGTGGGTAAATTTATTTTTCTATCTTGGGATCTTTGATGGGCTTGGGTAGAATTAATGACCAAACAATACTCAGACCCAAAATGCCTATTATTAGTATAAGATTGTGAAAAGCTGTGAAGCCATACTCCTTGGCATATTCTTCAAATACTATCTTAAGGCCTATGTATACGAGAATAAGACTCAGTCCACCCTTCAGCGCATAAAACCTATCTATACCCGCACCCAATATAAAATACAAACTTCGCAATCCAAGTATGGCAAAAATATTGGATGAAAATACAATGTATGGATCTGTGGAAATACTCAAAATTGCAGGAACACTATCAATTGCAAACACCAAATCGGTAAGTTCGACAATGAGTAATACCAAAAATAAAGAACTAAAAACCAATTTCCCCTCGACCCTGAAATAAAAACGGGTTTCGGCAGGACTATCAGCTGCAAAGGGAAGGCATTTTCGGGCAAATCTTGCTATAAAATTGTTCGATGGATCTATTGATTCTGAGTTGGACGAAAACCCCATTTTACATCCACTATAAATTAAAATACAAGCAAAAATATACATTACCCAATGGAAACGATGAACTACTTCGCTGCCCAAATAAATAAATAAAAATCTTAACACAATGGCTCCAATAATTCCAAATAAAAGAATCCTTTTTTGATTTTCTAAATTAACCTTGAAGGATTTAAAAATCAAAAGCATTACAAAAAGATTGTCTATACTCAATGCATATTCAATCAAATATCCACTCAAATAATTCAATGCAGAAGTTTTGGCAAAGGTATTTAGTCCCGTTTCCAAAGATTGAAAGGATCCAACCGCCAAGTGATAGCGATTTGCATAGTTTTGCAAAGCGTCGAGGGTGTGAATCGCCCTAAAATCAGCATAAAAATAGAAAATACAGACGGCAAATGACAAGCCACTAACAAACCACAATAGTGATCGCCTCAAGGCAATTTTAATAGTATTCTCCGATTTGTTTTTCTTGGATAAAATACCCAAATCCAAGATTACTCCCAAACAAACAACAACAAAAAAAGCACCAATACACAAAGACTTCATTGAATCTTGCAAAGATATGAATGATACAGAAAGAAATATTTAGATTTGCTAAGAATGAAAAAACTAATTTTATTGATACCAAAATCTACACTTCTTGTGTTCACAATTCTTTTGGTCATTGCCCTATTTTTTCAATCAAGTAGACCAGATGAAGGCATATTCCCTCTAAATTACATCAATATTAATGCGTTAAAAAATGCAGGGCTAAAACTTGAGGCTGAAGACATTTTCAATCCCGATGGATTAAGTTTAACCAATGCGCTTGTGAAGGTGGGAGGCTGTACAGGGAGTTTTATCTCGAATAATGGATTAATAATTACAAACCACCATTGCGTCTATGGTGGTGTAGCAGATGCCAGTAGCCTTGAAAATAATTATTTGGAAAATGGCTTTGTAGCCAAAGATAAAACCCAAGAAATTCCCATTAATCTTCCCTGTAAAATTACCAGTAGTTATGAAGACGTATCTATAAGGATATTGACGGGAATTGATGCCAAAGCCAGCCCCAGTGAACGTGCCGGTAAGATTGCCAAAAATATTGCCAACCTGATCGCGGAGGAGAAAATTAAGCAACCTGACATGAGCATAGAAATATCCGAAATGTTTGTTGGAAAGACTTATACCCTTTTCCGATATATTTATTTAAAAGATGTACGCCTTGTTTTAGCACCCCCTCTAACCATAGGTCAATTTGGCGGGGATTTAGACAATTGGGAATGGCCGAGACACAATGGCGATTTCAGCTTGGTGAGGGCATATGTAGGAAAAAATGGCAAACCCGCATCCTTTAGCCCAGAAAATATTCCTTATACACCAGCCATAAAACTCAAGATTAATCCAAATGGAAGCAAAGAAGGGGATTTTGTATTTATAATGGGTTATCCTGGCCGCACTTTTCGCAATGAAACTGCGCCCTACTTGGCATTTCAGGAAGCTATACATTTGCCCAAAATTCAGGCATTTTATTCTTGGTATCTGGGCCAAATCAAAGACGTTACAAAAAATAATAAAGCCGAACACCTTGCCTTTGCCGGGGATGTCCAAAGTTTAGAAAACATAGAAAAAAACTACCGTGGCAAGATTCAAGGACTCAAAAGAACTGGCTTAGTAAACGGCCGCAACAAGGAAGAAGAAGAAATGCTTGATTGGGCGAAACAGCAACCCCAATATCAAAAGATTGGGGTAGATGCTATCTGGAGTTTGCGCGAGTCATGGGCTTATAAAAACGCTGTACAAGACATTCGCTACTGGTCACAATTCACCAATAATCAATCTAAATACAGCCGAATCGCCGCAATTGTCGAATCTGCTAAAATGCAATGGACCAATACTGCATCAGATAAAACACTCTCAATTCCCCAAAAAACCGGGAATAAAAAAGCGATTCTCAATGCACTCTTCAAACAGCTCGGCACCATTGAAGGTCCGCTCAATAAAGAATTAGAAACCCGGGTATTGATAAAACTTGCCAAAGAAGGAATCTCGCTGATGAGAAATACTTCTGCTATCGCTGGTCGATTCAATGCACCCAATATGTTTGGTGAACCCCAAACGTATTTTGATTTCAAATTAAAAAAAATGCTGAATAATCAATCTCCTGAACAATGGGCAACCCAGGCTGCGAACACTACTTTTTATTGTAATTTGGAACAATTGAAAAAATATGCTGCCATTGCGAATAATGCCGCGACAAGCATAACCGAAAAAAACCAAGCCACATACGACAATAAATGGTGGGAAAAGCAACTCACCCCTAAGGATGCACTGAGTCAGTGGGGGCTTTTGGTAGACCGTATCTCGAATGCTGTGGGACTCCAATCCCAAATCATTGAAGAAAAAATTAAAGCAAGTATGCCCACCTACTTGGATATGAGAAGAGATTTCAAGGCCACGCAATTTATTCCTGACGCCAATTCTACGTTACGCCTAACCTATGGATATATTCGTAGATACAGCCCCAATGATGGAGAAGTTCATCTCCCCTACACTTTTCTTGATGGGGTATTTGAAAAAGCAAATACGCAACCGGATTATCGCTTGCCCTCTGTGGTGGCAGACAAACTTAGGGTGAAAGAAATTGCGCGTATATTCAAAGATGAAAAAACAGGTAAAGTTGTGGTTGGTCTACTCTATAATTTAGACACCACTGGAGGGAATAGTGGTTCTCCAGTATTAAATGACAAGGGTGAACTGATTGGCATAAATTTCGATAGGAGTTATACGGCCACCATTAATGACTATGCCTGGAACGAAAATTACAGCAGATCTATCGGCTGTGATATAAGGTATGCCCTATTTGTTATGAAATATATTTCAAATGCAGATGCGATATTAGAAGAAATTGGTATCACCAACGAAATGCTCCGAAATTGAAATGTTTTAAAGCCACTCCATCATTGAAATTAAGGATGATAAGCTGGTTTGATTGGGAACCGTGCAAAAAAATAGCCACTCGCAAGAGTGGCTATTTTTTTATGTAACGCATCATACGTTATTTAACGTCATTCTCTGCAGACTCGGGATTTTCCTCTGCAAGAGACGATGCTGGGCTTTCACCTTCATCGACGATTTCTTCAGTTGCAATTTCTTCAGTTGCAATTTCTTCAGTTGCAATTTCTTCAGTTGCAATTTCTTCAGTTGCAGCATCAATAACAATCGCATCCGTAACGAGTTCTGGGTTCGTTGAAGTTGATTTTGATATGGCTCCACCTCTGCGAGATCTCCGGGTAGTAGCTTTCTTCTTGTCAACATTAAATCCAACGAATAATTCATTGAAATCAACCAGTTCAATCATTGCCATTTCTGCATTGTCACCCGCGCGGTTACCCGTTTTTAAAATGCGGGTATATCCACCTGGACGACTTGCAACCTTTTCCCCTACTATTGTAAACAATTCTGTAACCGCAACCTTATCTTTTAAGTAAGCAAATGCAGTACGGTAATTATGGGTAGTGGCTTCTTTGCTACGGGTAATGATCGGCTCAAGGAAAACTCTAAGAGCTTTTGCCTTTGCAACAGTGGTTACAATCCGCTTGTGCATTATTAAAGAAGAGGCCATATTCGACAACATCGCAGCACGATGTGAAGAGGTTCTTCCCAAATGATTGATTTTCTTCCCGTGTCTCATTTTTTAATTAATCTTCTGTGATATTGTATCTGGCTACGTCCATACCAAAGTGTAAGCCCTTGTCACGAACAAATTCTTCCAACTCAGACAAAGACTTCTTACCAAAGTTTCTGAATTTTAAGAGGTCATCAATATGATAATTTACCAACTCTCCCAAGGTTCTAATTTCGGCAGCTTTCAAACAATTGTAGGCGCGAACCGAAAGATCCAGATCAGCAAGTGGTGTTTTTAATATTTTGCGCATTGATAAAAAACCCTCATCCACTTCTTCAACCGCCTTGCTGGCTTTTGACTCAGGCATGATGTTCTCATCGCTGAACAATACAAAATGTTGAATTAAAATTTTGGCGGCTTCTTTCATCGCCTCTTCGGGATGAATGCTGCCATCGGTATTTAATTCAATGATTAGTTTTTCATAATCTGTACGTTGCTCTACACGAAAATCCTCGACACTGTATTTAACATTGCGGATTGGTGTGTAAATCGAATCAATTGCAATGGTTCCAATAATGGCGTCTTTTGCTTTATTTTCTTCAGCAGGAACATATCCACGACCTTTTCCAACTGTAATCTCCAATTCCAAATTGACTGTTGGCTCCATGTTACAGATAACCAACTCAGGATTTAGAATTTCGAAAGCATTGGTATAACGACCGATGTCACCCGCTAAAAATTGATCCTTACCTTTAATGTTTATAAAGATTTTTTCTAGGTCATCTGTAGAAGAGTTTGATTTAAAGCGAACTTGCTTTAAATTCAGAACCATTTCAACAGCATCTTCTAATACTCCCTTGATGGTAGAATATTCATGATCGACCCCCTGAATTTTAGTAGAGGTAATCGCATAACCCTCCAATGAAGAAAGAAGAATTCTGCGCATAGCGTTTCCAATAGTAACACCATATCCTTTTTCTAAAGGAGAGAATTCGAACAATCCATGAAAGTCGGTGGCTTTATGCATCACCACTTTATTTGGTTTTTGAAAAGGTATAACACCCATATTTTTATCTATTAATTATTTGCTATAAAGTTCTACAATCAATTGTTCTTTAATATTCTCTGGAATTTCTGAACGCTCTGGATACGTTAAAAAAGTACCCGCCATCTCGTTTCCATTCCAATCAATCCAGCTAAAGCGGCTTCCCACCTTACTTACAGAATCCGTAATTACCTCAAGTGATTTAGAGCGTTCACGGACTGCAACAATATCACCGGGCTTCAATTGACAGCTGGGAATATTAAGCACTTCCCCATTTACAATAATGTGACAATGAGAAACAAGCTGCCGTGCGGCCCGGCGCGTGGGAGCTATTCCCATACGGTAAACAGCATTGTCTAAACGCGCTTCTAAAAATTTTAACAAATTTTCACCTGTAATTCCCTTTTTCGCAGCAGCGCGTTTGAACGTGTTGCGAAATTGTTTTTCCAAAACACCATACGTGTATTTGGCTTTTTGCTTTTCAGCCAATTGAACTGAATATTCTGATTTCTTGGGTTTGCGACGAGAATTTCCGTGCTGACCTGGGCCGTAGGGCTTTTTCTCCAACGCCTTGTCTTTGCCGAAAATCGCTTCTTTGAAACGACGAGCAACCTTTGATTTTGGACCTGTATATCTTGCCATTGATTTTTCTAATAAACTTAAACTCTTCTACGCTTAGGGGGGCGACATCCATTGTGGGGCATGGGTGTAATATCTGTGATAGATACTACCTCTAAGCCTACTGTCTGGAGATTGCGAATGGCGCTATCTCTGCCGCTACCTGGACCTTTGACGAATACCTCTACTTTTCTCAGCCCCGCATCATAGGCTACCTTAGCACAATTTAAAGATGAAACTTGAGCAGCATAAGGGGTATTCTTCTTTGATCCCCTAAATCCCATTTTACCAGCAGAAGCCCAACTAATCACTTGTCCCTCGATATTGGTGACAGAAATAATAATGTTATTGAATGTGGCGCGAATGTGCACCTGGCCGACTGAATCAACTTTGACCTTCTTTTTTTGTACTTTTTTCTTATTGGTATTTGCCATATCTAATGAATGATGCTATAAATTACTTGGTAACTTTCTTCTTTCCAGCAACAGTCTTTCTTTTGCCTTTGCGGGTACGGGCATTTGTACTGGTTCTTTGTCCACGAACTGGAAGCCCTTTGCGGTGCCTTTGTCCACGATAACATCCAATATCCATCAAACGCTTAATATTCAATTGAACTTCAGAACGCAATTCACCTTCAGTTTTGATATTTGAAGAAATAAAATTTCGTATGGAGGCCAACTCTTCATCATTCCATTCATTTACTTTTTTATCATGGCTTATTCCAGCCTGATCCAAAATCTTCGCTGCGCGGCTTGAACCCACACCGTAAATATATGTTAGGCCAATAACGCCTCTTTTATTTTTTGGAAGATCAATTCCAGCTATCCTAGCCATATCGCTTATCCTTGTCTTTGTTTGAAACGTGGGTTTTTCTTATTGATAACATACACCTTCCCTTTTCGGCGTACGATTTTGCAGTCTACACTGCGTTTTTTTACTGCTGTTCTAACTTTCATTGTCTTACTTATATCTATATGAAATACGACCCCTTGTTAAATCATAAGGTGACATTTCAACTTGTACGCGATCTCCAGGAAGGATACGGATGTAATGCATGCGCATCTTTCCAGAAATGGTTGCAATTATTTCGTGTCCATTTTGCAATTTGACACGAAACATAGCGTTAGACAACGCTTCCGTTATCGATCCATCTTGTTTTATTGCATCTTGCTTGGACATCTTAAAAGGGTTGCGAATTTACAATTTTTTTTGTTAAAAATCAACCTGACTATACTGATTCGTTATCCTTCCTTTCATTTTCCCTCCACCACTCATCAAACCATCGTATTTGCGCATGAGCAAATGGCTATCGATTTGTTGCAAAGTATCCAACACAACACCCACCAATATCAAAAGACTTGTACCTCCAAAAAACTGACTAAACTCTGTATTTACGCCACATAAAACAGCCATGGTGGGCAAAATAGCCACCAAACTGATAAAGACAGCTCCAGGCAGTGTAATCTTTGAGATTACACCATCAATGAAATTTGCAGTATTCTTACCGGGTTTAATTCCGGGTATAAATCCATTGTTTCGTTTCATGTCATCTGACATTTGAACAGGATTAAAGATAATTGCTGTATAAAAATATGTAAACACAATAATCAAAAAAACCAATGTGATGTTATGCCACAATCCATTTGGGTTCATTAAACTTAACAGCCATTCTGGGGCGCCTGTTTCGGCATAAAAACTTCCGATGGTTGCCGGCAAGAATAAAATGGCTTGTGCAAAAATAATTGGCATTACTCCGGCAGAGAGAATTTTAATCGGCAAATATTGACGAGCCCCGCCATATTGCCTGTTGCCCATGACCCGCTTGGCGTAGTTGATAGTGATTTTACGGGTTCCCTGCGTCAACATTATAACCCCCAAAATAACCATAAACCATATCACCATCTCAATGAGAAATAATATGAAACCAGCACCTTGAAATTTGAAAATCAATTCACTCAATAAAGCAGAGGGCATTCTGGCTATAATCCCAACCATAATCAGTAAGCTAATACCATTTCCCAAACCTCTATCGGTAATACGCTCCCCCAACCACATGGTAAACATTGTACCAGCCGTGAGTAAAAAAACGTTGGTAATTAAAAACATATTTTCTGATAATACCTCTGGATACTTTTTGTACAATAAGGCATAAATATTTTCTTGGTTATTGGTAATATTACTGAGGTATCCAATGGCCTGAACCACAGTAAAAGCGATGGTAAGAATACGGGTATATTGGTTGATTTTGCGACGACCTTCTTCCCCCTCCTTTTGCATTCGCTGAAAAGCAGGAATCGCAATTGAAAATAATTGCATAAAAATTGAAGCTGATATATAGGGCATAATACCCAAAGCAAAAATTGCACCCCTGCCAAAAGCGCCACCTGCGAAGGTATTGATTAGGCCAAGAATATTGTTTTTGGTTTGGTTGTTCAACCCTTCCAACAATTCGCTGTCAATACCTGGAAGTATTACATAAGAACCCAATCGATATATTACCAACAAAGAAATTGTATACACTATGCGCTTGCGTAGTTCGTCGATTGACCAAATATGTTTGATTGTTTCAATCAGCTTCTTCATGGTTTATTTCATTATGCCTGACCCACTGGGGTTTCAGTAATATCGGTTATTGGGGAATTAGAAAGTTTGATGATGTGTGCCGTTCCTCCCGCATTTTCAATGGCAAGTTTGGCTGTATTACTAAATTTATGAGCGTGCACTTCCAACGCAAGGCTGATCTCTCCACGACCCAGTACTTTGATCAACTCTCTTTTGTTTACCAAGTGACTTTTAATGAGAAATTGTTGGTCAATTTTTTGGACCCCACCTGTTTCAGCCAATTGTTGCAAAATATCTAAATTGATTGCCGCATATTCAATGCGATTAATATTTTTGAAGCCCCCCTTTGGAATACGGCGTTGTAAGGGCATTTGACCACCCTCGAAACCGATTTTTCGGCTGTAACCTGTGCGCGATTGCGCTCCTTTGTGACCTTTTGTAGAGGTTCCACCCCGACCAGATCCTTGGCCACGGCCAATTCTCTTGCGGTTTTTAATAGATCCCTCTGCCGGTTTTAAATTGCTAAGATTCATATTCTTATTTAATCAGCGTTTTCGACTTTTAATAAATGGGTTACCGTGCGCACCATACCTTGTGTTGAAGGGTTTAACTCCAAAACGCGGCTCGCATGCATCTTATTTAAACCCAAAGCTTTGAGTGTGGCTTTTTGATTTTTGGGGTATCCTATGCCACTTTTAACTTGTGTGATTTTAACTTTAGACATAACCTTAACCATTAAATACTTTTTTCATAGTGATACCGCGCAACTGGGCGATAGTAATCGGATCCCGCATTTTGATTAAGGCGTCGAAGGTAGCTTTTACCACGTTGTGTGGATTAGAAGACCCTTTAGACTTTGCCAGTACATCGGTAACACCCGCACTTTCTAATACTGCGCGCATAGCACCTCCAGCGATAACACCTGTTCCATGGGCAGCAGGTTTCAGCAAAATATGTCCACCACCAAATCTTCCAATCTGATCGTGTGGGACTGTACCATTAATAACCGGAACCTTGATTAGATTTTTTTTCGCATCTTCAATTCCTTTATTAATTGCATCCATAACCTCTCCCGCTTTACCCAAACCGTGACCTACAACACCTTTTCCATTTCCAACTACAACCAATGCAGTGAAATTGAAAGTTCTTCCACCCTTTGTTACCTTCGCAACCCGGTTAATGGCAACCACTTTTTCCGTTAATATCAACTCATTGGGCCTGACCCTTACTATATTGTTTAACATATCTTTTATTTTTTAGAATTCTAAACCGCCCTCACGAGCGCCCTCAGCCAAACATTTAACACGACCGTGGTATAAATTTCCTCCACGATCAAAAACTACCGTCTTGATACCCGCTTCAATGGCACGGCTGGCAATGGTTTTACCCACGATACTAGCAATTGCTGTTTTGGTATCTTTTACAACCGTTATGCTTGCTTCACGAGATGATGCTGCAGCCAATGTTACGCCATTTGAATCGTCAATTATTTGGGCATATATTTCGGCATTGCTTCTAAAAACACTCAAGCGAGGTCGAGTTGTTGTACCCGACATTCTGCCACGTATTCTGCGTTTAATCTTATTTTTCTTATTAATTCTCTTAGTGTATGCCATTTTATCTAAACTCCTTATTTTTTAGCAGCAGATTTTCCTGCCTTTTTACGCAATACTTCACCCGCAAAGCGAATTCCCTTTCCCTTATATGGCTCGGGCTTGCGGAAAGATCGAATCTTTGCCGCAACCTGGCCCAAAAGTTGCTTGTCGGCACATTCCATCATAATCGCTGGTGGCTGACCCTTAAGTGTTTCAGTAGTTACTTTTATTTCCTTGGGAATTTCTAACATTATTTTGTGAGAATAACCCAAAACAAATTCAACACGGTTTCCCTCGTTAGAAACTTTGTAACCTACACCAACCAGCTCCTGACGAACATTATGACCCTGACTTACGCCAACGAGCATGTTGTTGATAAGGGCACGATATAAGCCGTGAAGGGCTCTGTGCTGCTTGCTGTCGCTGGGGCGATTTACTGTCAGAACACCCTCGGTGATATCAATACTGATATCGTTTGTAATGGCTTGTGACACTTCTCCTTTTGGACCCTTGGCCACCACAACACCGTTGGTTACATCAACTGTAACTCCGGAGGGAATGGCAATGGGCATTTTTCCTACGCGTGACATTTTTATTTTTCTTGTTTAATTATGATACAAAACATAAAATTTCTCCTCCAACACCCAACAATCGAGCCTCTTTGTCGGTCATCACTCCTTTAGAAGTTGTTATGATAGCAACTCCCAATCCATTGAGCACCTTTGGAATATTTGTTACATGGGAATATCGACGCAAACCAGGTGTGCTCACGCGCTTCAATGAAGTGATTGCACTTTGTTTGGTTTGGTTGTGATATTTCAAGGCTATTTTGATTACCCCTTGGTGGTTGGTTGTTTCTTCGAATTTATATTTTAGGATATACCCTTTTTCATACAACACACGGGTCATCTCCTTTTTGATATTACTGGAGGGTATTTCAACCACACGGTGGTTGGCTTTTGCTGCATTGCGCAGGCGGGTTAGAAAATCTGCAATGGGATCTGTCATCTATTTATATATTTACCAACTTGATTTGGTTACACCTGGAATTTTACCTTCACTTGCCAATTGACGAAACTGGTTCCGACAAATGCCAAATATTCTCATATAGCCACGGGGACGTCCAGTCAACTTGCAACGATTGCGCAAACGCACTGGCGAAGCATTGCGGGGAATTGCTTGTAGGGCATCGTAATTGCCTTCAGCTTTTAATTTGGCGCGCTTTTCAGCGTAACGTGCAACCATGGTTTCACGTTTGCGCTGTCTGGCTTTCATTGATTCTTTTGCCATTTCTTATTTTATTTTAAAGGGGAACCCCAATAGTTTTAACAACTCTAAACACTCTTCATCAGTTTTTGAGGAAGTAACAATCGTTACATCCATACCCGTAATTTTATTTACTTTATCAATATCTATTTCAGGAAAGATGATTTGCTCGGTTACGCCCATGGTAAAATTACCTCGGCCATCAAATCCTTTTGAATTTAAACCTTGAAAATCACGAACTCGTGGCAATGAAATTGAAATCAATCGATCCAAAAAATCATACATGCGTTCATTGCGCAAGGTTACTTTCGCACCAATTGGCATCTTTTCGCGCAATTTAAAATTCGAAATTGCCTTTTTCGAAAACGTGGCTTGGGCTTTTTGACCCGTGATTTTTGACATCTCATCGACGGCAGCATCAACCAATTTTTTATCATTAACTGCAGCACCTACCCCTTGATTGAGAACGACTTTCTGAATCTGCGGAATTTGCATTGCATTTTTGTAAGCGAATTTTGTCATCATCACGCTCGATACTTCTTCTTTATATTTTCTGTGTAACCTTGGAACGTAGCTCATGGTTTTGTCAATTTATATATTCTCCAGTGGTTTTTGCAAAACGCTGCAATTTACCCGATTCGTTTAACTTGCGGCCCACTCGGGTAGGTTTCGTACCTATAACCAATTTCAAATTGGATATGTGAATCGGCGCTTCAATTTTTGCAATCTTACCAGCCGTATTTTGTGCACTGGGTTTGTAGTGTTTTGTAACAAAATTTACCCCCTCAACCAAAGCACGTTGTGCCGCAGGCAGCATGCGCAAAATTTTGCCAGTTTTACCTTTATCATCTCCTGCTAACACTTTTACAGTATCGCCTTTCTTCAGATGTAATTTTGATTTACGATTTACTTTTATAGCCATTTTTATAGTACTTCAGGAGCCAAGGAAACAATCTTCATAAACTGTTTATCACGCAATTCCCTAGCAACAGGACCAAAAATACGGGTTCCTCTAGGTTCATCAGTATTGGTTAACAACACGCAACTATTTTCATCAAAGCGAATATATGATCCATCTGATCTGCGAATCTCTTTCTTAACACGGACAACTACAGCTTTGGACACAGATCCTTTTTTTACATTGCTGCCCGGTATTGCCGCCTTCACTGAAACAACAATTTTATCGCCAATACTGGCATACCTACGGCCTGTTCCACCCAAAACACGAATACAAAGAACTTCTTTTGCTCCGCTGTTATCGGCAACTTTTAATCTTGATTCTTGCTGTACCATTTTATTTCGCTTTTTCTACGATTTCAATTAATCTAAACCGCTTTGTCTTACTCAGGGGACGGGTTTCCATAATGCGAACTATATCGTTCTCAGCACAGGTGTTGGCCTCGTCATGAGCAGTATACTTCTTGGTCTTTTTGAAGTATTTACCATATTTTGGATGTTTAACATTGCGCACTACAGACACCACAATGGTTTTATCCATCTTGGCACTGGCCACAACACCTACAATTTCTTTTCTAGCGTTTCTTACCGTTTCCATTAGTTTTCCTGGCTTTGATTCATTTTTCTCTCTTGGGCATTCATTTCAGCCTCATGCCTGCGGGCATTCAACTCTGTCATAAAACGGGCTACGTCTTTTCTTGCCTCTTTCATTTTGTGGGGATTCTCAATTTGAGAAACCGCATTTTGAAATCTCATTTTTATTAATCGGCTCTTTTCCTCCTTGTAGCGCTCTACAAGTTCTTTATTGGGAAGTGCTTTTATATCTTCGTATTTCATGGATTAGTTCTCCTCATTATAGTCGGGACGTACAACAAAATTGCAAGCAATGGGCAATTTTTGGGCAGCCAATCGCATGCCTTCCTTGGCAATATCAAGCGGTATACCCCCTGCCTCAAACATAATTGTACCTGGTTTTACGACAGCAACCCAATATTCGGGAGCACCTTTACCCTTGCCCATGCGAACCTCTGCCGGTTTCTTGGTAATAGGTTTGTCTGGAAATATACGAATCCATACCTGACCTTCACGCTTCAAATAACGTGTAAGTGCAATACGCGCTGCTTCAATTTGACGAGAGGTAATCCAAGAGGGTTCCAATGACTTCAAACCAAAGCTACCATAGGCAACGAGATGCCCACGCGTGGCGATTCCTTTCACACGACCTTTGTGTTGTTTTCTAAATTTTGTTCTTTTAGGACTCAGCATAGCTCAATGATTATTAACTCTGCCTTTTACGGCGTTCTCCTGCACTGCGGTCGCCACTTGGGCTACCATTACGATCTCCACCTCTATTGCGATCTCCACCCCTATCTCTACGATCTGGTCTTCCACCTGCTGCGCTGGCGCCTTCACGACGACGCTCTGGTTCTGCTTGGGGTGACAAGTCAACTTTTCCATAAATTTCACCCTTGCACAACCAAACCTTGATTCCAATTTTACCGTACACTGTTTGTGCTTCAGCCAATGCGTAATCGATGTTGGCACGAAGAGTGTGTAGGGGAGTTCTTCCGTCTTTATACATCTCAGAACGCGCAATTTCACCCCCGTTCAAACGACCACTAATACGAACTTTGATGCCTTCAGCCCCCATTTTCATGGTAGTTTGGATGGCGTTCTTTATGGCTCTTTTATAGGAAAAACGATTTTCGATTTGTTGTGCGATATTTTCACCAACCAAGCGAGCATCCAATTCAGGTCGCTTAATTTCGCTGATATTGATCTGTATATCTTTACCCGTAATCTTCTTGATTTCCTCGCGAATTGCATCCACTTCAGCACCACCTTTTCCAATAACAATTCCTGGACGGCTTGTATGAATGGTAAGTGTTATACGCTTAAGGGTTCGCTCTATCACCACCCGCGCGATACCTCCTCTTGGAATACGCAGACGCATGTACTTGCGAATTTTCTCGTCTTCAACGAGTTTGTCACCGTAATCTTTTCCTCCAAACCAATTGGAGTCCCAGCCTCGAATGATCCCTAAACGCAATCCTATTGGGTTAATCTTTTGTCCCATATATTATATTACTATTCTTATTATTCATTAACAGTTTCAACTTCATTTTTCTTTAGGCTATCAATCACAATGGTTACATGATTGCTGCGCTTGCGTTGGCGATGACCCCTTCCTTGGGGCGCTGTCCTCAACCTTTTCGCAACCATTCCACCATCAACCATAATGGATTTTACAAATAAATTACTGTCTTCAATTCGCTCTCCTGTATTGGATTGTCCCCAATTCGCAATCGCGCTTTTGATTAATTTTGACAAGTATATGGCATATGTTGGCTTTTGATTCCACTGAAGTATATTCAAGGCAAGTTCTACACGTTGTCCCCTAACTACGTCGGCTACCAAACGCATTTTGCGTGGTGATAACGGACAGTTTCTTAAAATTGCTTTTGCTTCCATCACTCTTGTGTATATTATTTACCGTGTCCTTTAAATGTTCTAGTTGGCGCAAATTCCCCTAATTTATGACCAACCATGTTTTCTGTTACATATACAGGAATAAATTTGTTCCCGTTGTGAACGGCAAAGGTGTGGCCAACGAAATCGGGAATAATCAAACTTCTTCTCGACCAAGTTTTTACGACAGATTTTTTATTGCTATCATTCAATACTGCAACCTTGCTAAACAATTTTACGTCTACAAAGGGACCTTTTTTTATGGATCTTGCCATGGTTCTGTTTATTTATTATTTGTTGCGAATTGATTTTCTTTTTTCAAGAATCATTTTACTGGTGTTCTTTTTGGGAGACCGAGTCTTTTGTCCTTGAGAATATATTAGATTTCTTGATCTTGGCTGACCTCCTTTGTTTCGGCCTTCACCACCACCCATCGGGTGATCAACGGGATTCATTGCAGTCGGACGAACACGAGGGCGAATACCCAACCAACGAGAACGTCCTGCTTTTCCTTTGCGTTCTTGGCTATGCTCTTGATTTCCTACTGAACCCAGTGTTGCAAGGCAAACAGCAAGTATAAGACGGCTTTCGCCTGAAGGCAATTTAATCGCAGCGTATTTTCCTTCACGGGCCATCAATTGGGCGTAAGACCCTGCACTACGACAAATCTTCGCTCCTTGGCCTGGATTCATTTCGATATTGTGCACCAAAGAACCCAAAGGAATTTCTGCCAACGGCAATGCATTTCCTAAATCAGGAGAGACTCCGGGACCTTGCTCAATTTTTTGACCAACTTTTAATCCAGCAGGCGCTATGATATAACGTTTGTCATCATCGAATTTTACCAACGCAATAAATGCACTGCGATTGGGATCGTATTCAACGGTCAGAACCTCTCCAACAACTCCATGATTATTGCGCTTGAAGTCGATGATGCGGTAACGACGTTTATGACCACCACCGATATACTTTGATGTAGTTCTTCCTTGATTGTTCCGACCACCAGACTTGCTCAATGACAACAACAGGCTCTTTTCGGGCTTGCTGGCAGTGATTTCTGCAAACGCATTGGCAACCCTAAAGCGTTGACCTGGCGTGGTGGGATTTAGACGACGTACTGCCATGATTAGATATTTTGGTAAAAGTCTATGTTAAATCCTTCTTTCAATGTAATAATGGCCTTTTTATACTTTGCAGTATATCCGGAGATTTGGCCTGTGCGACGGTTACGACGCGACTTCCCCCGTTGTATCATAGTGTTAACAGAGGCTACCTCTACTTCATAGAATTGTTCTACAGCTTTTTTAATTTCATCTTTGGTTGACATCGTGTCAACAACGAAACCATATTGTCCGCGCTTATCCATGATGGTAGTCATCTTCTCACTAATCAATGGTCTTTTAAGTATCATTTTGTATGTGCCTCCTGAATTTTAGCAATGGAATTTTCTGTAATAATTAGCTTTGAAGCCTTCATGACCTCGTAGGTGTTAACATCACAAGCACGCATGATTGTATTCCCTTCGATGTTGCGAGCCGATAAAACAAGATTCTTTTGGGCATCGGGTGTAACAAACAAGGTTCGTCCACTTACATTCAGTGCCTTCAAAATATTCATGAATTCTGATGTTTTGGGAGTAGTCAAATCGAAGTCCTCAACGACCAAGATGTTGTTGGACGAAGCTTTGTAAGAAAGGGCCGACAAACGGGCAACCCGCTTTAGTTTTTTGTTTAATTTAAATGAATAATCACGGGGACGTGGACCATGAATTCGGGCACCACCGACATATATCCCGGCTTTCAATGAACCGTGACGAGCTCCACCCGTCCCTTTTTGACGCAATACTTTGCGTGTTGAATGGTAAATTTCCTTTTTCTCTTTTGTTTTGTGGGTTCCTTGACGCTGATTGGCCAAAAATTGCTTCACATCCAAATAGATTGCATGGTCGTTAGGACTCACCCCAAATACTGATTCTGAGAGAGTAACCGTTCTGCCGGTTTCGGCACCTTGATTGTTTAATACCTTGATTTCCATATAATTAACGCTCAATTATTACGGTTGAACCATTGTATCCTGGAACTGCCCCTTTGACTATGAGCAAGTTTCTTTCTACATCTATTTTCAAAACTTCTAGGTTTTGAATTTTAACACGATTGCCACCTGTGCGGCCTGCCATGCGCATTCCTTTAAAAACACGACCAGGAAAAGAACAAGCACCTATCGAACCTGGTGCACGCAAACGATTGTGTTGTCCATGAGTAGCTTCACCCACTCCAGCAAAACCATGACGTTTAACAACACCCTGAAACCCTTTGCCTTTGGCTTTTCCAACAACACTCACAAATTCACCCAATTCAAATAAACCAACATCAATAATAGAACCCAAGGTTGAACCTGATTCAACATCACGGAATTCCATTACAGCTCTTTTGGGAGAGGTTTTGGCCTTTGCAAAATGACCTTTCATTGCAGAGGATGTATGCTTTTCTTTCTTGTCTCCCCAAGACAACTGAATTGCCTCATAGCCATCAGTTTCTTTTGTTTTGACTTGGGTAACAACGCAAGGTCCAGCTTCAACAACCGTACAAGCTATGCGCTTGCCAGCTTCGTTAAAGATGGTAGTCATTCCCAATTTTTTTCCAATTATTCCGTTCATGGCTTCTTCTTCTTACAATTTGATTTCCACTTCAACACCGCTCGGCAATTCTATCTTCATCAAAGCATCCACTGTTTTGGTTGATCCATTAAATATATCGATCAGACGCTGATAAGTGCAGTATTGAAACTGCTCTCTGGCTTTTTTATTCACATGGGGTGAGCGCAACACAGTGAAAATTCTCTTTCGTGTTGGAAGTGGCACTGGCCCACTTACCACGACCCCAGTGGTCTTAACGGCCTTTACAATCTTTTCGGCAGATTTGTCTATTAGATTGTGGTCGAAAGACTTGAGTTTGATTCTGATTCTCTGACTAAGCATTTTATATTTAATTAACTACTAGCGTTTACTTTTTTTAAGACTTCTTCAGCAATTGCCTTAGGGGTCTCGGCATAATGGCTAAATTCCATTGAGGAAGTTGCGCGACCCGAGGTTATGGTTCTCAAAGTAGTAACGTATCCAAACATTTCACTCAAGGGCACCTTGGCTTTCACAATCTGGGCACCTGCGCGTTCATCTATACCCTCTAGTTGGCCCCGTCTTCGGTTTAAATCACCCATTACATCACCACTGTTTTCGTGGGGAGTAACGACTTCCAATTTCATTATTGGCTCCATTAATACCGGACCACATTTTTTGGCTGCATCTCTAAATCCCATTCTGGCAGCAACTTCAAACGAAAGCGAATCAGAATCCACCGCATGAAAACTTCCGTCAAATAATCGAACCTTGATGCGATCAATCGGGAATCCAGACAATACTCCATTTACCATGGCAGCCTTAAATCCTTTTTCAACTGAGGGAATGAATTCACGGGGAATAGATCCACCCACTACTTCATTCACAAACTGAAGACCCTCACCAACGAAGGTTTCGTCTGCTGGACCTAGGGTAAACTGAATATCCGCAAATTTACCACGACCACCCGTTTGTTTTTTATACGTTTCTCTGTGGGTAGTATTTTTGGTAATGGCTTCTTTGTAAGCAACTTGGGGAGCCCCTTGATTGCATTCCACTTTGAATTCACGCTTTAGGCGATCCACGATAATCTCTAAGTGTAATTCACCCATACCACTAATGATGGTTTGGCCAGTTTCTTGGTCTGAGTGTACACGAAAAGTAGGATCTTCTTCGGCCAATTTAGACAAAGCATTTCCTAATTTATCTGAGTCTACTTGTGTTTTCGGCTCTATAGCCAAACCAATTACAGGATCGGGAAACACCATAGACTCTAGCACAATCGGGAAACCATCAATGCAAAGTGTATCACCTGTTCTAATGTCTTTAAACCCCACTGCGGCACCAATATCGCCAGCACCTAAATAATCTATTGGATTCTGTTTATTTGCATGCATTTGAAACAATCGAGAGATTCTTTCTTTATTGCCGGTACGCATATTAACAACATACGAACCTGCATCCAATTTCCCTGAATAAGCACGAATAAAACACAAGCGACCAACATAGGGGTCGGTTGCAATTTTGAAGGCCAATGCTGCAAAGGGTTCTTTATAATCTGGCTTTAACGTTAATTCAGCTCCACTGTCGGGGTTGGTTCCTTTAGCACCTCCTTTGTCAATAGGAGAAGGCATTAATTCCATCACCATATCAAGCATGGTTTGAACCCCCTTATTTTTAAACGCTGAACCGCACATCATGGGGACGATTTTCATGTCGATTACCGCAGGCCGCAATGCGTTTAATATTTCACGCTCAGTAATTGAAGAAGGGTCATCAAAGAATTTCTCCATGAGTGTATCATCATATTCCGATACTGCCTCAAGAAGCTTTTCCCTCCATTCAGTAGCTTCTTCAACCAGATCTGCTGGAATATCTATAATGTCATAGGTCATTCCTAAATCACTGTCATTCCAGACCATACCACGAAAATTGATCAAATCAACAACACCCTTGAAATTGTCTTCAGCACCTATGGGAAGCTGCAAAGGAATTGCATTGCTACCCAACATGGTTTTTACTTGGGATACAACATGTAAAAAATCGGCACCCGCACGATCCATTTTGTTAACAAAACCAATACGGGCAACATTATAATTATTGGCTAAACGCCAATTGGTTTCAGATTGTGGCTCAACACCATCAACCGAACTGAATAAAAATACCAGTCCATCCAATACACGCAGGGAACGATTCACCTCTACAGTAAAATCAACGTGACCTGGTGTATCGATTATATTAATGTGGTAATTAGATCCACGGTAATCCCAGAAAACGGTCGTAGCAGCAGACGTAATCGTGATCCCTCGCTCTTGTTCTTGGGCCATCCAATCCATTGTAGCAGCACCATCATGAACTTCTCCTATCTTGTGGTTTACACCGGAATAGTAGAGAATACGTTCAGTCGTGGTGGTTTTTCCTGCATCAATGTGAGCGGCTATCCCAATATTTCTTGTAAGTGCTAAATCGCGTGGCATTCTGTTTCCTAATTCTGTTAAATTCTAAAATGGGCGAATGCTTTGTTGGCTTCAGCCATTTTATGGGTATCTTCTTTTTTCTTTACTGCAGATCCTTCGTTGCGTGACGCCGATAAAATCTCTCCAGCCAATTTTTCAGACATGGATTTTTCATTGCGTTTACGCGCATATCCAATCATCCACTTCATTCCAACTGCCATGCGGCGGCGGGGTGAAACCTCTGTAGGGATTTGAAATGTTGAACCACCAACACGACGGGCTTTTACCTCAACTGATGGCATTACATTGTTCAATGCTTTGCGAAATGTTTCTATTCCTGGCTCTTCACTCACCTTACCTTCAACAATGTCCAAGGCAGAATAAAAGATGTTGTAAGCCAATGATTTTTTCCCATCGTACATCATGCCATTCACGAAACGGCTAACCACCACGTCGTTAAATTTTGGATCAGGTAATAATATTCGTTTTTTGGCGCGGGCTTTTCTCATTTTATCGGGTTCTTAATTATTTTTTTGCCTTGGGCTTTTTGGTTCCGTACTTGCTTCTTCTTTGGTTTCGACCCTCCACACCGGCAGTATCCAATGCACCGCGAACGATGTGGTAACGAACACCTGGGAGATCTTTAACCCTTCCGCCACGAACCAAAACAATACTGTGCTCTTGAAGGTTATGTCCTTCACCAGGAATATAGGCATTCACTTCTTTACCATTCGACAAACGAACCCTGGCCACCTTGCGAAGCGCAGAATTTGGCTTCTTGGGAGTGGTAGTGTACACACGGGTACAAACCCCTCTGCGTTGGGGACAAGAATCAAGGGCAGGCGACTTACTCTTCCAGAGAGTTTCTTGTCTTCCCTTTCTAATTAGTTGTTGAATAGTTGGCATAGTTTTTCCTAAAAAGGACGGCAAAATTACGGTTATTACTTCGCAAAATCAAGCCCCTATGAAAAAATAATGCCTCGATTTGAAAAGAATTGAAATTAAACGTGAAAAAACACTCATTTATTCAGCTTCACACACAGCCAAAAAAAGTTGATGGTTGATCTGGGTACAACCATCAACTTTTTTTCTACGTCTAGTAAATTCTGGGTATTTTTGAAAAGTTTTAAACCTATACAAGTCTCTGTGAAAATCCAATTTCTGTTTATATTATCTCTTTTTTTACCAGCCAAGGAAGGAATATTTGCCCAAAACAAAGGAGCCGAAATATCATTTGAACACCAATCACACGATTTTGGCAAACTTTTGGAATCCATCGGGTTCGCCAAACACAAATATCCTTTTAAAAATACCGGAACCCAAGCCCTATTTATTCAACAAGTTCATACTTCATGCGGTTGCACCACCCCTGATTGGACCAGAGACACCATTTTGCCCGGAAAAACTGGATTTGTTGAAGCCAGTTATGAAACAGTAAATCGCCTCGGGGAATTTAAAAAAACAATTTCGGTTTATTCCAATGCCCTCTCTTCACCCATCGTTCATTTGGATATTATTGGAACTGTGATTAAGGAAGAACCTTCCCCCAATGCCGCTAAGATTCCAGACTACGGAAAACTCAGCCTAAGTCAAGCCTCATTTTCTTTCAATCCAATATACAGCAATCAGACAGATACCCAAACGATTCGAATTATCAACGAAACTCCATTTACAACTGCCTTCTCCCCTGTAGATCCGACACAAATACCAATTTTTTGTAAAATACTTCGATTTCCTTCAAGCCTTGAACCCAACGAGTCGGGCAAATTAACCCTACAAATTGATGGAAAAAAAATCACACATTATGGGTTTAATGTTTTTGAATTACCCATCGTAAGCGACAACCCATCAACCCCCTATTTGGGTGTTTATCTCAATTATTACCGCAAGGAATACTTTCCTAAAATGAATGCCAAACAATTGTCAAAACAAGCAAAATTGGTAATCAATAAATTGGGACAAGATTTTGGCAAATTAGAAGCGGGAGATATTTTAACAACCGAATTTGTCTTCACAAACTCAGGCAAAAGCGAGCTATTGATTCACGATATATCTCCAGACTGTGGTTGCATCACACTCAAATATCCCAAAAAAAATCTGGCACCCGGAGAGAGTATGACAATTAAGGTACTATTTGATACAGTGCTTAAAAAGGGCAATGCAAACCATACTATTTGGGTTGTATCCAACGATCCAGCAAGCCCCGAACGCAGTCTTCCGATTCGAGCACAATTTGATAAAAAAGTGATCGAATGCAAAACTTGCCCGAAATAGGCAAACTCACATTTCTCTGAACCATATTGTTATTGATTACCTTAGGTTGTGGTATACATTCTGAACGTCGTCATCCCCTTCCAAGCGATCTATGAGATCCAATACTTCTTTTGCTTGGTCGTCCGTTACATCAATCAATGTGTTGGGTATATACTGTAACTCTGCCGTTATAATTTCAATTCCTTGGTCTTCGATATGCTTTTGAATTTGTCCAAATGCAGAAAAGTTAGAATACAAATACACGTAAACATCATCCGTTGCAATATCTTCCAAACCATAATCAATTAGCTCCAATTCCATATCATCTAAACCACGCCCACCCAAACTTAGCATTGCGATTTTTATAACGCCTTGTCTGGTGAAAATAAAATCCAATGACCCAGTTTTTCCCATTGCCCCACCACCTTTGTTAAAATGCATTCGCACATTGGCAACAGTGCGGGTATTATTGTCGGTTGCTGTTTCTACTAAAACCCCAACACCATGGGGAGCGTATCCTTCGAATCGAACTTCTTCATAATTTTCAGAATCACTTTTGCTACTGGCTCGTTTGATGGCAGCATCTACCCTATCCTTGGGCATGTTTACAGTCTTTGCGTTTTGTATAACTGTGCGTAATTTTGGATTGTAATCAGGATTAGGACCCCCTTGTTTTACGGCAATTGCGATTTCCTTGCCATAGCGGGTAAATTGTTTGGCCATCCGGTCGAATCTTGCAAACATAGTGTGCTTTCGTTTTTCAAATACCCTTCCCATTGTTGTTTCAAAGATATGTTATGGAACCCTCACCCCAAAAAGATACAAATTTAATTCACTTAAAATCGGTACCCGAGACTCAGATTAATACTCCTGCCCGAAGCACTCATACCACTGGCAAAATACCGGTAATGTAAATCAAATATATTGTCTAGTGATATGGCAAAATTACAGCCTGATTTGTGTTGATACCCACTCCGAAAATTCCAACACTGCCAAGACGGATTAAACCCGTCCGCGATTTTATCTCCATTGATATCGTTCAGTCCAATGGGTTGCATATTTTGATTGTCCTCGCCACTGTTCGAATACTCTTCTGCTTTTTTTGTTCCATTAAACAGGCACTGACCTTCTAAAAACCAATCTTTTGCATTCCATCGCAAGGAGAATTGTCCAAATACAGGCGGTATATGATCCAAGGGTTGTTCGTCTTCCTTCGGGGCTATCGCATATCTGCCTTTTGTATCAGAAATAGATCCCGAAAACCACAACTGCTTGCGCAATCTAATTTTTGCGTTGGCATAAAATCCGTATATTCTGGCGACCGCTACATTCACAATTTGATATACGGGTGTTAAGCGACCATCGTATAAAAAAGAATCCTTTTTATTAAATGATCCCGGCTGATCCAATAATAAATCTCGGACATGGCTATTGAATATACCGGCCTCAAATGCAAACCGATTGTCTTTGCGCCACAAACAACCCAAATCGACAGTAATGCTCTGTTCGGCCTTCAATCTTTCGTTGGGCACCAATAATTTTATCCCTGGCTGAGATTCAAACACCTTGGTCATGTCATCAATATTGGGATTCCGATATGCCTGATTAATACTCGCCTTAAACATAAATCCTTTTTTCAATTCTTGGGTAATACCCATATCATAGCTCGGAGAAATAGATTGAAACGAAATCGATGAAAAAGGCAATTTCCAGGGATTTGATCTTGAGTACAACGCCTCTAAACGATAATTGGCCAAGCGAAACCCTACTTGAACCACTGTTCCGGTCTTTTCTATGACGTAAACCATCTGCTCAAAAATTGAAAACATCTGCGTGGTGGAACCAGAGTCGCTATACCTAGACTGGGTTTCTGATACAGTATTTGTGAGAATATTGCGATTTGTACCGGTAGACACTACCCCATTAAAAACAAATTCTAATCCAGAATTAAAGGTCAAGCCATTGCCAAGCTGATCGTGCCGATCTAAATTAAGCGTTAGCATTTTTACCTTGTCTAATTGAGTTCGCTCATTAATATCCTTAAAATTACGTGTTACCCTCGCCAATTGCGTATTCTGCTGCGCAATAGACAAACGAATATTGTGATTGTTTGTACCCGTTTTCAATTGATATCCCAAAAATCCACGACTCTGAGGTGCATAATCCCAGCGACCGTATATAGGCATGCCCATGGCATTGAATTGCGACAATCGGTCGTATCTAGGAATCAACGCCGAAAATGAGTTTTGGAAATTAATTGTGTGGTGAAATTTTCCCAATTGGGCCGATATTTTTGCAAAAATATCGGTTTGAGAATAACCCGTACCCTGTTGATTGTTAGGATTGGGGTTTTGCAATACTGTGTCAATTCCATTAATTTGTGAAACATAATTGGGCAGTAATCCAAAGGTATCCCAATTTGAATAATTTTTGCTGCCGCTGCGCAAATCTCCGAACTGACTGCGTGTGCATGAAAATATGGCGCCAACTTTTTGAGATTGAAACTGTAAACCCGCATTGCCAATCAGCGAAGCGCTTGCAGAAAGATACCGAACTGTAGCGGTGGGCTTTACAAAAAAATTACCCACGGTCGCTTCCCGGGTTTTGAAATACAATACCCCTCCCATCGCATCGGAACCGTATAAGGTTGAACCCGATCCAAAATTTACCTCCATCCGATCTAAAATAAAAGGGTCAATGGTGATAATATCCTGTAAATGTCCCGATCGATACGTTGCGTTATTGATTCGCACTCCATCCATCACCAACAAAACACGCGAAGCTTCAAAACCTCTCAAAATTGGCGAACCTCCACCCATCTGACTTTTTTGAACAAATACCTGTCCTGTGTTTATCAATGCATCCCCAAGGGTAGCGGGTTGGAGCTCTGTCAAACGTTTTGCACCCACAACTTCAATCTGACGGGAAGAATATTTTCTTTTTTGATTGAATCGCTGACTTGAAACCAATAACTCATCAAATGATTCTAAATCTGAGGTATCTGATGAAGTAACCAATTCGACACCATTTTGTGCCCGAATACCCACAAATAGAAAAAATATCAATCCGACAATCGTAATTTTTTTAAACACTTTTCTTTGGGATTATACGATTGTACGCTGTGTTGTTACAGGGCGGTTTAGACAGTGTATTGAAGATTAACGGGGTTTTAAGTTGCATTTATTGAACTGTGGCGAAGGTAAAAACGGGTAGGCTTTAAGCAAGTTATAGGCAACTTTTGGTTCTCCAAAATAAAAAAATGAATGACATTGTTGGCTCTGGGAAGGGTCTAAAAGGCAAATATAAAATTTATGAACTGCAATCATAGAAAAATGTTGAATTTTGTACTCAATGAAAACAGCAGTATATGTAATCGATATTGTGAGAACGCCAGTAGGGAAATTTGGGGGTATGTTGGCAAATACCCGTCCAGATGACCTTGCGGCTCATGTTATTAAAACCATTTTGGAGCGAAATCCAAACATCGATTCAACAGCCATCGATGAAGTGATACTTGGTGCTGCAAACCAAGCCGGTGAAGACAATCGAAATGTAGCCAGAATGGCCACTTTGTTGGCCGGATTACCGACAAGTATTCCTGGATATACTGTAAACCGATTGTGTGCATCTGGTCTTCAAAGCATTATGAATGGCGCCATGTCTATCGCTTCTGGTCAATCCCATCTCATTTTGGCGGGCGGAACAGAAAGTATGACGCGTGCGCCTTTTGTCATGGCAAAGGCAGAAACCCCTTTTTCCAGAACACCAGAGATATACGATACGACCATAGGCTGGCGATTCACAAACAAAACATTGTCTAATTTGTATCATCCCTATTCTATGGGCGAGACCGCCGAGAATGTCGCGGAACAATTCAAAATATCACGTGAAGATCAAGACTTATTTGCATATCAAACACAATTGAATTGGAAAAACGCGCAAGATGCCCGACGATTTTCGCATGAAATTGTAGGTGTTCCTATTACTCAAAAAAATGGAGAGCTGTTGGTTTTTGAAACTGACGAGCACCCAAGACTGAGTGAAATTAACATATTGTCTGGACTGAAAGCCGCCTTTCGCGAAGGGGGGTCTGTCACAGCCGGAAACAGTTCTGGAATCAACGATGGGGCAGCCGTATGTGTTTTGGCATCCCAAGAAATGGTAACCCAATTGGGCCTTCATCCCATGGCCCGTATTGCAGGAATCGGAGCAGCCGGTATCGACCCTTCCATTATGGGTATGGGCCCAGTTCCCGCCACAAAAAAAGCGTTAAAAAATGCGGGTATAGGAATCAATGATATACACGTTGCCGAACTGAATGAAGCCTTCGCTTCACAAGTTTTAGCCAGTATGAGGGCGCTAGAAATAGACCGCAGCATTGTGAATCCAAATGGCGGCAGCATTGCCATTGGACATCCCTTGGGCGCATCTGGTACTCGAATATCTGCTACCCTACTTCACCATATGAACCAAAACAAGATATTGAAATATGGTTTGGCAACAATGTGTGTTGGCGTTGGGCAAGGCTGTGCCATTGTTTACGAAAATTTATAGCATGCGGTATAAAATCGAATTGTCATATATAGGAACCCACTTTGGTGGTTGGCAAATTCAAAACAATGCTCCCAGTGTGCAAGAAACACTGCAGAAAGTTTTGGGTGCGATTTGCGATGAACCCATAGACCTTGTGGGCTGTGGAAGAACCGATTCAGGAGTTCATGCCTCCCAGTTTTTTGCCCATTTCGATACCCACAAACCCATTCCAAGCAATATTCCCCACCGCGTAAACCGATTACTTCCCAATGAAATTGCCGTTATCTCTTGCGAAATTTGTGAGCCAAACTTCCACGCCAGATACAGTGCAATCCAACGCGAGTACCAATACCATATTTGTTCACAAAAAAACCCATTTACAGCCAATACGTGTTGGTGGACTGCAAAAACTCCAAATGTGGTGAAGATGAATGCGTGTGCAACTATCCTGCTTGGCGAACATCCCTTCACGTCTTTTTGCAAAGGAGAAATACCCAATGGAAACCCACTTTGTACAATTTATAAAGCCGAATGGATTTGCACAGATACTGGCTATACCTTCACCATTATTTCAAATCGTTTTTTACGAAATATGGTTCGTTCTTTGGTAGGTTTCCTGCTAGAAGTTGGTCTTGAGACCATGAGCAAAGAAGAATTCATGCATATATTTATGAAAGCAGAACGTGCAGAAAATGGACATTCTGTTCCTGCAGAGGGACTCTGTCTCAGTAGGGTTGTATACTAAATTACTCTTCGAATCGCCGTAAAAAGCGATCTACCTGACGATCAGTTGCTGGCCGAACAAAAAAATTATCAGCTTTAATTTTATCTGCAGTATTGGATAATATTTGCTGCATATTCTGGTCCGAACAATAGATATAGGCAACCGTTTTGGTAAGATTGATATAGAGGTAGTCATTTGCACCCAAATCCAAATACATATACATATTCTGACCGCTGCGCTTATGCTCCAGCAACATAATTGCTTTAATATCTTTATTGATGGGTTTGCCTGCAATGCTGGCTATCGAAATCAAATCATTGGAATACATTCCCCTGAGTTTACTGTCCCAACGAAACGTGGCATCACTGAGAACAAATTTGTAACCTGCTTCGTCTTTTCCTGTCAATTCTCCATTTTTCTCCACATTTGAAATCGCCTGACGGGCATTTTTATCATTGTCCATCATTTCTCCCAAACACTGTTTAAAAAATGGGGTGTTGATGGAAGTGGTATTTCCCCCATTGACAGTAATGAGATCTACCAAAGCATTGGTATAATCAGGATGCATCGGAAAATCAAGCATCATCGCCAAATTGAAAACAAAGGAACTGTCGCCGGGTTTTAAATCTGCAGTTCCAGCATTTTTAAATTTGATATTGGCCGATTCAAGGCCAAAATCTAGTGGCCCTTCCGCATGAATAGAATGATTTTTTTCATTGAATTGAATCCAGCTTCCTTTTAATCCTTTCTGGAGCAAGCGTGATTCACTTCCAGCAAAAAAGCTTTCCGTTTTATGGTCGTAATAAAAAATACCTGTATCGTTTGTAACATCATCATCAGAATAACGGCGTTTCCAAGAATACATGAGTGGGTATACATAACTCGAATCGTTGGCCACAAACAATCCGACAAATTGTTTTTTATTGTCCTTATCGCGCGGATCATAGAGTGATAAAACAACATTTTTGGGATCAACCCGGGTATCATAACGAAGCCAAACAGAAGGATAAATGTTATTAAACGTGTGCAAGGGTTTGACATACCCCTTAAAGCGAATTAAAGGTTCAGTGCTTTCGATTTGCGCAAATCCTTTGTATCCGATTTTGGTATCAAGGGTGAACCCTTGTTCTTCGGAAATACGGCCAATCGCTTCTACACGTTGATTTTCATTAACAATAACACTATCTAACAGAAATTCTTGTCTACCCCCACGGCTATTTACATATTGATAATTGCCCTTTCCCCTAATTTTATTTTTCCCATAAACCTTTACGCGCAATTTATAAATTTCGTGATACTTGTTTTCTTTACCCACAATCAAGCGGGAACTATCCAAATGATCCATATCTGCATTGGCTCGGATGGTAGCCTTGCCATCTTTTAAAAATAAACGAGAATCTGCGATGTCTATGTAGGGGATCTCAGCAATTTTGAGGGTATAGTCTTCTAAACTATAATCGGCTTTTCTTCCCTCAAAACGCAAGCCCCCTTGGGTTGGATTGGTGCTTGAGAAAATTGGAGTTTGTGCACGAAGATTTGGACCCACTTTGGCTTGAATATTTTTTTTGTCCATATCCCATTTATAGTCTGTGAGGTTTGTTTGATACATATTGTATGCAAAAGATGTCATAGAACCAGAGTCATTCTTTGTGAATTGACCCATTCGTTTGCTGAAATCCATACTCGCATTAATATTACTGGTTTCAAAAGCCATACGCGATGAATCGGCGGCATAAATAGATAGATTTGCCTTAAGAGCACTGGTTTTTTTGGGGGAAAATACCATCTCTTGGCTGCTGAATCTGGCCTGTTCCCAAGCCAAAACTCCGTTCCCTTTCAGATGGGTTGGCGACTGCGTTAACGTTCCAATAAAATTATACCCCATGGTAAAAATCCTTATTGGCGTGGAACCATTGCTGATATTGAATTGGTCTTGATACGGATTCCAAAGCATTCCTGCGTTTTCGGCATGCACCTCTGGATATTTCGAGTTTTCGGTCAAATCATAGCGCTCAAGTATACCTTCTGTCTTTTTAGGCAACAGTAATATTTTTGAAAACTTGCTTTTGGAACCCTGGTATCCAATAAATCCATCTGTTCCATAAAAACCGTCCTCACTGAGATTCATGGTCATGTCGCCATTGCCTTTTCCTGAATACATAGGAAAACCTCCGGGGGGAGTATGTTTGATAAATCCCAGAGAATAATCTTTCTGAATACTCACATAATGACGAAAATCAGGAAAAATACCATCAGAAATAAAATTGCCATCAAAATGCAATCCATCAATGGTGAAATTGTCCAAACTGTCAATTGTAAAAGGATCTACAACAAATTTAAATTTGTCTCCGGAGTATGCTCCACCATGAATATGGGGTTTATTGTACAATACCTCACTACCCTTATCACTCACGAAAATTGGATATTCAGGATAATCATAATTCCCGGATTTATTATTCGGCTTGTCAATGTAAAGGGTCCCGCTCACATTCCTAAGTACTGACTTTATCGGAATCAAGCGTCGGCGCGTTGAGTCTGGAAAATACATTTGTAGTGAATCGACGTTTGAAAGAATAACAGAGAATTGATCGTAATTAAATGTGTATTTATTGCCAAAAAAATCAAAACGTCCTGCCCGCAATTGACCCCCAAAACGAAGATTTCGGTTCTTCAACAAAGTTACCTTTTGGTCTATTGGCATAACGATTACATTCTGAGAATCTGAGAAAAAGAATTTAGAAACTCCTTCTAAATTCATTTCGTTACTCAATAAATTTAGGCTGAAATTTGGACGTTTCCCGATGGTAGACGAAATTTGAATAACATCATAATCTCGCATTTTTTGGTGTGCTTGTAAATATTTAAAAGCTTTAGGAAGCAACGTTGCACTGTCTTTTTCTTGGTGATAGATGATATATCCTTGATCATGTAATTCTAAAAAAAGAACTGTTAAGTATTCTTTTTGGGTGTTTGAAAAAAAAGCATAATCGTCTACAGAAAACTTAATTCGCTGTTCTGCTTTATAAAACTGCCTCATTTCATTTTTCCTCAATTGTAATTGTTTCAATTTTGCATCGGCCATGATTTTATCGGATGGCTTGTTTGAAAACAACAATTGTTTAATCTCATTTTCAATTGCTTGGGAAATCTTATCCTCGGGCTGTCGGTTGTAAAATGCAATAATCCCTTCCAATGGATTGGATTGTAGGGGTCCTTGAAGTTTTGCAAATAATATTTCACGGTAAAAATCGTCGGAAGAAATCCGCGCTTCCAATTCATTATTCACATTGTCGAAATCAACAAAAGGGTCCGTTATTTTCCATCGAACCTGCTGAACATCAAGGCTCACTTTGTGAAAATTATCGCTAAAAGGAACCCGCATCAAACCACTCTCTCCCCGATCTATAACCAGTTTATTGTCTTTGAAAATAAAATTTACTTTCACAAAAGGATGATAAATCATTGAATTACTGTCTAGATGTAAGATGAATTCACTTTGCAAAGTGCCAGCAATTCCGTCGGCTATTTTGAAGGATTTACTTTTCAGTGTAACCTTCTTTTTGCCTTTATAAAAAACATCAATAAAGGTAGGCTCCCCATTTGCAGTAGCAGTTGTTATGGAGTGTCCTTGCATGGAAAACCCACCTCTAAAAAACGACTCAGGACCCACTATCCCCTGCACCAAAAGCTCATTATTATAAGAATTAAATTGAGGATAACCCGAATGCTTAACCAACATTGAATCTGAAGATGTACTTAATTTGTCGACGAATTTACCCATAACAGGACTGCGGAAATACCGAGAATAATGCAACATTGCAGAGTCAACAGAATAGGTATTTTGTTCTAATCCAAAACTGTAGTTGCCGAATGAAACCGAAACCGAATCGTCCGGTAAACAACGCGAAAAATCGGCAGTCCCATAATTCCCGATCCATAGTTTTTTTGCAGGCCGATAAACAGCCGTTGTTGATTTAACAACCATTTTATCCAATAACCCCTGACACGTCAAATTAACTTTCCCAAAATGGATTTCTATTTCTTTGTTATAAATAATATCAAAATCAAGGGTATCTATTGACCAAATGGCTGTAGACGATTGATTAACAACTTTTTCCGCAAACAAATTTTTGGTTGTTTGCAAGAACTCCAGGTATTCTTTGTTTGAATTACCCAACAATGATTGGGTAATATTCTGCCATTGAAAAAGTAATTTGTCGGGTAATTTGTTTTTCAAAAAAGCGGCTACAGTGGCCAAAAATAGTTCGAAATGAGGTTGTACAGCCATTTTCTCGACCAACATTTGATTGGCAATGTTGATGATAAATTTTTGTTGGGTTGGGGAAAATCTTCCCATCTGCCAATTTTCCTTGAAAATAGCAAAATCCTTGCTTAATTGTTTATCTGCCGGGCGGTTTGCGAAGGCTTCAAACTCAACAATAAAAGTTGAAGGCATTGGACTAAAACTTCCGCTCTGAGCAGATAATTTTAGGGCTAAAAAAGTAAAAACACAAAGCCAATACTTAAGAACCATTGAATAGAGTTTAACAAATAACGCACAATACGCCCATAGATTTTTGAATGTTAACGCATTGCTTTCACAATGTCGATAAAATCCCTGGCTTTCAGACTCGCACCGCCAATTAAACCACCATCGATATCGGGTTGTAAAAATAATGAAGTCGCATTCTCAGGCTTAACACTTCCCCCATAAAGTATTGGTGTCAACGATGAAATTTCTTCGGTGTATTGATTGGCAATTAATTTGCGAATATAGGCATGGATTTCCTGGGCTTGGTCGCTAGTTGCCGACAATCCGGTGCCTATTGCCCAAATGGGTTCGTATGCGACAATCACTTGTGCGAATTCTTTTCGATCCAAATGAAATAATCCCTGGACAATTTGTTCTTCAATGGCACGAAAATACTGCTTGCTTTGGCGTTGGTCTAATGTTTCTCCAATACAAAATATGGGTTTTATACCCAGTCGAATGAGCGATTTAACCTTATCTGCGCATATTTCATTGGTTTCCCCAAAATATTGACGACGTTCACTGTGGCCAACCAAACAATATTGCACACCGATGGCTTGAAGCATACTGGCCGAAATTTCTCCTGTAAATGCCCCTTGGTCTTCGCTGTGTGCATTTTGGGCACCCACATACAAACCGGTTCCCTCCAGTAGGCGCAATGCGGACGGCAAAGCCAAAAAATTGGGTATAAGCACTACTTTGCCGTCCCCCCTATATTCATCGCGCACAATACCCCTGACTTCTGCGATTAACGCATGACTTTCATCCAATTTCTTGTACATTTTCCAGTTGCCTGCAACAATTTTCTGCCTCTTCATAATCTTTGCAAATAAACACTATCTGTAATCAATTTTATGCTTAAAATATGAACCCCTTATAATTTTGACAAATTCGATTGGCCAAGCCAATAAAAAATCGTTTGGATGGTTCTTGATATTGTTGTATTTCTCAAAAAACGACCGATTGCATATCCAGCGGATTCAATGAATGGATGATTGTTAACCAATACTTCACCACGATTTACCGCTGGAACCATTCTGCAGCAATCGGACAATTATCAAAAAAATCACTTATGAATTGGTTGCATTCAAAGCATCATTTACCCATTCAAGGGCTATTTCCAATTGTTTCGCTTTGCTAAGGTCAGAATTGTCTAAAATACAATAATCGGATGAAAGTGATAAGGGGCTGTGTTCCCTTGATGTATCGATGCTATCCCTTTGGTCAATATTTTTTCTGACTGTTTCCAAAGACACAGAATCTCCATTGGCAATGAGTTCCTTGAACCTTCTATTGGCCCTAACTGCAGAATTTGCAGTCATAAATATTTTTACTTCCGCCTGCGGGAAAACGACTGTTCCAATATCTCTTCCATCCATTACAACTCCTTTGTTCTTTCCAATTTCTTGTTGAATGGCGACCAATTTTTTTCGTACTGCCAAAATTTTCGCTACCTCACTCACTTTCGAAGCCACCATCAGTCCGCGAATCTCCGACTCAACCTCTTTGCCATTGAGTACAATTTCTGTTTGTTTCTGTTTGTTGATCAAACAAGATAATTTCAGACTTTGTAACGCATCAGTCACATCCGTTTCATTTAGAACATCCACCCCCAGTTGCAACATATGCAAGGTAACGGCCCGATACATTGCGCCACTGTCAATGAAAATATAATCCAACTGTTTGGCAAGGGCTTTGGCTAGCGTACCCTTACCACAGCTACTGTAACCGTCAATGGCAATGTTTATTTTGATTTGACTCCGTCGGGCGGATTTGCCTTGAACCATAACTATTGGATTTTACTGAGGGTAAAAATAGAGTTGATTCCCATCGAATTAAAGTTTCTTTCTAAATAGAAAAGGATTAAAAACAATCGACACCATATTGGAATTCTGGTTGGGAAAATAGGCGGCACTCGAATAGGTAATATCACATTGAACCATTCTAAATTTTATACCCCATCCAAAACCGGCAGTCCCTCTGTGATCTGCGGTAGACATTTCCATCCTTCGCTGCAGGTTGTAACCAAACAGCAATCCCATATTCTGACCGAGTGCCAATTCTGTTCCCAAAGCAAAATGTCTTGCAAATTTTTCTGTAAAACTTGCCTTTTTAGCCACCATTTGCTGGCCATTTAAATCGATCTCGCCCGGCATTGTCAAATATTGGTTATAGGTTAAATCCCAACGCTGGAGGCTATGGGCAGTGATGTGAAAACGAAATGGCATGTGCTTGGGTTTAAATGCAATTGCCGCTTGAATCGTAAAAGGCAAAGCTTCGCGGCCAACCCCCTGGTATGCAATAATTTGTGTTCCTATGTTTTTGCAAACAAAACCAAAACTTATTCCGGAATCTACACTTATGTAGTGCGCGCCAAGATTTAAATAGACTCCGTTTCCGATATACGGGCCCAAAATACTGTATACAATACCCAATTGCGAGCCCCATCGCCAGTGTTCGTTTATACCCATCGACATCCCAATTCCAATATTTGTTTCGTTGGCTGACACTATACCCGTGGAATTTCCCCCTGCATCGAATGCATCCATAGTGCCATAGTCTATGTGTTGTGCAAATCCCTGAAAAATTGGAATCGAAAGGTCTTTGTTCTGGTGGATGTATTTTAACGTATCCCCAACTGTAAAACCAAAGCAAAAATTGGCTGATAACACACCGGGCAGGACTGTTCCTACCCCCAAACCCACGTTGCGTTTATGACTGGAATTTAACATGGCTGGATTATTCGTTGTTTGCAATACGTCGGCGGAAGATTGAGCAAGCAAATATCCACTCCATGCCAATGCTTTGCTATGCATAGGGATATTCAGAATTGAAAACACACCATTGCCCCCTGTTTGAGCAGTCACTCCAGAAACTGTCACAAAAAAAATAAGCAAAAGTCGACACCTGAACATGTAGAACAAAATTAGTTCAAGCAAAGCAACATGTGTTGGATATTTTCTTGAAATTTGCAAACGCTATGAAGCAACGCTTATTCTATAATCCTTCAGAAGTTCCAACAACTTCAGGTTTAATCATTACCCAAGGAACATTTGATGGTATCCACTTGGGTCATAAAGAAGTATTGCAACATGTGGTTTCATTGGCAAAAGAAAAAAATAAATGCAGTTTATTACTCACTTTTCATCCCCATCCGCGTCTTGTAATCGAGCCAAATAATACAGAATTGCAGATGCTTAGCAGCATACAAGAAAAATCAGCTGCAGTATTTGCTCTTGGGGTTGATTATATTCTTGTATTGCCATTTACCCAAGAATTTTCACAAAAATCACCCCGTGATTTTGTTTCTGAGGTATTGGTGAATCAATTGCATGTTGATACAATTGTAATTGGCTATGATCACCGCTTTGGAAAAGACAGATCTGGTGGATTCGACGACCTACTGGCATTGGCAAAAGAATACCAATTTACCGTTCATGAAATTCCCGCTTCGGCAATATACGAAATCGCCATCAGTAGCTCCCGAATTCGAAAGGCATTACAAAATAAGCATCTAAACGAAGCCAATGAATTATTGGGAAGGCCCTATACGCTTACTGGCACTATAATAGAGGGTAAACATATTGGCCGAAGCATTGGATTTCCGACAGCAAATCTGCTGATTGATGATCCGTATAAATTGATTCCTCCCAATGGCGTATACGCTGGCACTTCTACCATTCAAAATAAAACATACAAAATGGTGTGTAATATCGGAGTGAGACCAACATTCAAAGGAAGTATTCGATCCATCGAAGCCCACATTTTAAATTTTGACAACATTATATACGCAGAAACAATTCAATTGCATTTGGTACAGTATTTGAGAAATGAACAAGAATTCGATTCGATAGAATCACTCAAATCTCAACTGGTATTGGATGCAAAACAAGCGCAAATTTTGGTCAGCTTACCCTAGATTATGGATCATTTTCTTGTGTATGTTGTATGCAAATTTTGCTTTTGGACAGTTTGATCCCGATGAAACCGTCGAAGACTCCGATTGGGTTTCAGAAGATTCTATATCCGAAAATTTGTCTGACAGCATTCAATTTTATTATGAAGATGGTGAGGTTTTCATTCCTGGAATGCTGCCCGAATATGATTTTTATGCCTTTTGGGATACCCTGTATGCAGATGCTTATAGGTTTGATTTGCGCAAGTTGAAAGAAGGCATCCCGCTTGCTATTTTAGAGCCTGATTGCAATTTTGCGATGCCCGTTTATGGGAAAACCAATTCTCCATTTGGCTGGAGACGAGGTGGAGCGCATACAGGAATAGATTTGCAATTGCGCACAGGCGATTCTGTATTTGCTGCATTCGATGGGGTTGTCCGCATGAGCCGATATTACGGTGGATATGGTAACTGCGTTGTTATTCGCCATTTCAATGGCTTGGAAACCCTGTATGGTCATCTGAGTAAATTATACCTTGCGCCTGGAATACTGGTCAATGCCGGCCAAGTCGTTGGATTGGGTGGGTCTACTGGACACAGTACAGGGCCCCATTTACATTTTGAAATACGATTTTTAGGACGTCCATTAAACCCCTCTTTACTCATTGACTTTTTAGAAGAAACAATTAAATCAGATACATTTGTAATCGAGCCCAACGTTTTTGTTCTTCCCTATACAAAATACACAAAAAAGAAACGCCGGTCTTACAAAAATAGAAGGCGAAATTACAGAAATAAAAGGCGTTGAATTCGCTAAAACCCAACCCGCTTAAACGCCCAATGGCTGAATCTGCAGAACTAGAATAGATGTTTCTGGTTGGCAATAATTATTTTTGCAGAACCAATACAAACTCATTGTCTTTAAAAATACTGACCCAGATAAAGCTTGCCCACAACCCAAGGACTCTGAAATAAACAATTCGAAATTCTGCAAACGTTTGAAACCAAAATCAGGATATAAATGCTTCAAGATACAAGGTTGGTTCGATTCAACTATTTTTGCGTCATAAGTGGGTATTAAAGTTACTAATCTATCGAAACGGTATGGAGCCCAATGGGCTTTAAATACAATCAGTTTCTCTGTATCACCAGGTGAAATCGTTGGCTTTTTAGGTCCAAACGGAGCAGGAAAGTCGACAACAATGAAAATCCTTGCTGGATTTATCCCCCAAACTGCAGGTGACGTAACTATGTGTGGACTCGATCTGAAAGAACACAGTTTGGAAATTCGCAAAAAAGTGGGTTACCTCCCCGAAAACAATCCCCTTTATTTGGACATGTACGTAGCCGAATTTTTGCTATTTTCCGCTGAGTTGGCTGGAGTGAAACACATAAAAAATGCCATTGAAAAGGCCATAGAACTTACCCAAATCGTGGATGAAAGAAAGAAGAAAATTGGCCAACTTTCAAAAGGCTATAGGCAGCGCGTAGGATTGGCTCACGCCTTGATCCACGATCCAAGTATACTTATCCTAGACGAGCCCAGCAGCGGACTAGATCCAAATCAAGCCATTGAAATGCGCTCTGTCATCAAACAATTGGGAACCGAAAAAACCATTCTACTAAGTACACATATTATGCAGGAGGTAGAAGCCATGTGTAGTCGGGTTATCATTTTAGACCACGGAAAAATAATTGCCGATGACTCACTCATTGGCCTAAAGGAAACTGCAAAAGGTCTATCACTTGAAGCTATATTTCGAAATTTAACCAACCATGTGGGCAGTATTTAAAAAAGAAATCCGAAGTTTCCTAGGTTCATTTATCGCCTATATCGTAATGGGGGTATTTCTGCTTATTACGGGACTGTTTATTTGGGTAATTGAGGAAACCAATGTAATGGATATTGGCCTTGCCAATATGCAGGTGCTGTTTAATATCGCTCCCTACATATTAATCTTTCTGGTTTCTGCCATCACCATGAGAAGTCTAAGTGAAGAAAAAAGACTGGGAACCATAGAAATCTTAACCACCCGCCCAGTGAGTGATTTTTCGATTCTTATGGGAAAATATTTGGCAGCATTGGGACTGATTATTTTTACGCTTCTGCCAACCCTTTTTTATTATTACAGCATTTCAACACTCGCCGACCCATTGCAAGGAACAGACGTTGGGGCTACTTGGTCATCGTATTGTGGATTGATTTTACTTGCAGCCAGTTATGCCAGTATAGGATTATTTGCCAGTGCCCTGAGCGACAATCAGATTGTTTCACTGGTTGTAAGCATGGTTCTGTGTTTTTTTTGGTATGGTATTCTGGGTTTGTTGGGCGACATCGAAGCACTGGATACCATTGGCAAAAGCCTGGAATGGTTTGGACTCGACTTTCACTACAAATCGATTAGTCGAGGGGTGTTTGACACCCGTGATTTGTTGTATTTCCTGGGCTTCATAGCGAGTTTCATTGGAGCCAGTAAATTGGTATTTGAAAGCAGAAAATGGTAATGGACAATCACACAAAACAACGACAATCTATTTTCACATTTGTGTTGGTGATGATTGCTGTAATACTGGTAAACGCCCTGGGTAGTATTTATTACAAAAGAATCGACTTGAGTTCAGAAAATCGCTACACGTTGAGTGAAACTAGTGCCAAATTATGCGACTCTTTGACAGAAAAATTGTATTTCCGTTTATACCTTGATGGTGAAATGTCGGCCCGTTTTAAGAATCTCCGAAACGAAATCCGCGATATGGCTTATGAATTTAGAGAACAAAGCGGAAGAAAAATTGAAATAGAAATCATCGATCCATTTGCTGGCAAACCCGTTTCTGAGGTGTCGGGATTGTTAAAAGATTTTAACGACCGTGGTTTATTTCCCCAAAGAGACATAGATGCAGAAAGCAACAACAGTACAAGCATCAAAAATATCATTCCTGGCGCCGAATTAAGCTACAAGGGCAAAACTGTCTTCATAAACTTCTTTGAGTATGATGTGGCCTTGGATGCGGATGAAAATATCAAACGTGCCATCGACAATGTCGAATATGAAATTGCCAATGGATTGCGACAATGCACCCTCAAAAAACCGAAAAATATTGTGGTAGCCGATGGGTCGGGTGAGATGATCGATAGGCGTGTGGAAGCTTTTGCAGCAGTTTTATCGAAATACTACCAAATATCATCCCTGAACCTCAATGTTTCAGATCCCGCCTGTGCGGAACCATTTATCGAAAAACTCAAAGCCCTCGAAAATACTGAAAATGCAGGTGAACTTCTAATTACAAGTTTGCAAAATCGACTCAAAAATAACGACCTGCTATTGGTTATTAAGCCCCAACAAGATTATACCCCATCGGAATTATACCTCATAGATCAATTTGCCCTTAACGGTGGCAAAGTAATTTGGATGATTGACCCCGTCCATATTGAAATTGACAGTTTTGAAACCAGTGGCTCAATAATGGCCTTCGACAAGCAATTGGAAAATATTACCGCATCCCTATTCCACTATGGCGTCAAACTAGAATCTACACTGTTGATGGATGCCAATTGCAATAGTATTCCTATCCCCGTAGGCAACCGTCCAGAGATGATAGATTTTTATTATTTTCCTGTTTTTATGTCTGCATCTTCGCCCCATATCATCAACAAAAATGTTGGACCCGTATGGACACAATTTCCCGCAACCCTTGAAGCCAAAAGTAGAAATAATATGAATATAACTCCTTTGTTGTCGAGCAGCCGATATACCAAAACTATTCAAGCCCCTGCCAGTGTTGATTTAGAAACAGTATATATGCAATCGCGGGATGACAAATTTAGAAATCTTCTGCGGGGGGGCAACAAACTCTCCGGCATACTCATGGAGGGAGAATTTCAATCGCCTTTTGTTTACCAAAAACACTTGGGTGGATTGCCTTTTTTGGCTTCGGGCAGCTCGAAGATGATTGTGTTAGCCGATGGTGATATTATGAGAAATGGAATTAGTGGACGGGGGGGGATTTACCCAACCGGTTACGATCGTTTCAGCAAAATCACCTTTGCCAATCAGAAATTTTTACTCAATTGCATTGATTATTTAATTGATGACAATGGCTTAATCGAAATTCGTGCGAAAGATAAAATACTGCGCTTGATGGATCCTGAAAAACTTAGGCTGGAAAGAACCTTTTGGCAATGGTTTAATATGCTCATCCCCATCATTAGCATATTGCTATTTGGCATCTGTAATACCCAGATTAGAAAATATAAATACCAAACCCCATAAGACTAATGTACAACTACATCGAAGGAACTCTCGAATCGCTTAACCCTACCCATGCCGTAATTGGGAACCAGGGGATTGGATATATTGTTACCATCAGTTTAACAACTTACGAAAAAATCAAAGGTCTCAAAACCGTTCGACTATTTGTTGACTTATTGTTTAAGGTTGAAAACCAAAATCCCGTTTCTATGGCTTTGTATGGCTTTTGGGAAACTGATGAAAGACACATGTTTAGGATGTTGACCTCTGTTTCGGGCGTTGGGAACAATACCGCAATGCTTATGCTGTCGAGTTTGGATTCCGAAGAGGTGGCTTCTGCCATCATGAATGGAAATGTTGGATTGCTAAAAAGTATCAAAGGAATTGGCGAAAAAAGTGCCCAACGGATTGTTCTCGAATTGCGAGATAAAATGAATGGTCGAAAAACTTCAAGTTTCTCTTCAGGAATTGGAGGTAATAGCGACAATTTTGCGGAAGCCTTGGCAGCACTTACCACGTTGGGGTATGCAAAGAATGGGGCCGAAAAAGCCTTGTTGTCGGTCAATAAAACATTGGGCTCATCAGCGACAATCGAAGAATTGATAAAGAATTCACTAAAAATTTTGTAACTTGCGACTACTATAATTAAAGAATTGCCTATTCGCCAACTGCTACGCAACGATTAGAAGGATTTAGAATGAAGTTTATCGTAGACCAACTGCTACGCAAAAAACCTATTCAACTCGGTTTTGCGCTGCTGCTGTATGTAATTTACATACCTGCTTCAGTATGGGCTCAAACTGACACCAACACCTTGCGTTATAGAGTGGGTAAAGATGGCAGTAAAGGCAGTAAAATAGACCTGCAGAATCCCCTCAAAACAGATTGGCGTTACAATGCCCGAGAAAACAGATATGAAGGATTTCGACAAATCGGGACCTTGAGCTACCCTACTGGTGAAATTATTTCGGTAACTGAATATTTTCAACAACAAGCAAAACAAATCAGAGAAGATTATTTCAGAACCAAAACCCAAAGTGCTTATTCCCTCAGCGGAAATAACAAAAGTGTAAGTGACTTAATCAAAGCAGAATTAAACAACCCCACAGTTTCAAAAATTTTTGGTGAGGGCGGAGTCGACTTCCAATTAAATGGCAGTGCAATGGTAAAATTGGGAGGAAATATTAACGTAAACCGCAACCCCAATTTTTCCAAACGCCAACAACGCTATTTCGTACCTGTTTTTGACCAGCAAATACAAATTAGTGCAAACGGAAGTATCGGAGAATATGTAAAGTTGGGCATTAACTATGATACGGAGGCAGCATTTGAATTTGACAACCAAACCAATTTGGGATGGAAAGGAAAGCAAGATGGTATTTTAAAAGACATTCAAGTGGGCAATGTCAATCTAAATCTTCCCACCCAATTGATCAAACCTGCCAACAATTTATTTGGATTTTCCAATACAATGCAATTTGGTAAAACCACTATCAAAACCGTTTTTTCTCAAAACAAAGGACAAAGCACTGAGACAGTATTAAAGGGAGGTGCGCAATTAAATGAATTTAAAATCACCGCAGACAACTACGACCAAAACAAACATTTTTTTCTTTCCCAATTTTTTAGAGAAAATTACAATGCCTCATTGGAAAACCTTCCCATCATTGCAAGTGGTGTTATTGTGAATCGTGTGGAAGTTTGGGTGACCAATAAAAATGCCAATGTGGAAACCCCACGTGATATTTTGGCCTTCCAAGACTTAGGAGAATCAAAGCCTTATCGCGCCTCCTTGGGTGGATCAACGAACCCCGTTCCAGACAATAATTCAAATTCTTTATACAGTAAAATCCAAGCCGACCCTGCACTTCGCAACACTGGGCAAGCCATTGATAAAGTCTATGCCGCCCTCCCCAATTTTGAACAGAGTGTTGATTTTGACATGTTGAACTATGCGAGACAATTAAACGAAAAAGAGTACACATTGAATGCGCAACTCGGATATATATCGCTCAACCAACCCCTCAACAACGATGAAATTTTGGCCGTATCTTTTGAGTATACCTATAATGGTGAAGCCTTTCAAGTGGGTGAATTTTCTCGAGATATCGCTCCAGGCAATCAACAATTGATGTTTCTGAAAATGTTAAAAGCCAATACCATTAGAACCCGATTGCCGATTTGGAAGCTAATGATGAAAAATATTTATGCGCTCAATACCTATAGTCTTAGTTTGGAAGATTTTAAACTGAATGTTATTTATTCGGATGACACAACTGGTGCTGATTTCAATTATTTACCGGTTGGGAATGCCAACGCCCCTGGTTTGGCAAATGGAAATCCTTTAATCCGTGTATTTGGACTAGACAAACTTAACAGACAGCAAGAAGGCAAACCCGATGGTATTTTCGATGCCATTGAAGGAATTACGGTAAACACACAATTTGCACGCATCATTTTTCCTGTTACCGAGCCTTTTGGTACTTACCTCAGAACAGAGTTTAATGGAAGAAATGACTTAGCCGATTACTATTGCTACGACGCATTGTATGACAGTACGAAATGGCTGGCCCAACAAGATGTGAAACACAATAAGTTTTTTTTACAAGGCAGTTATAAAAGCAGCAATGGGGCTGAATTGTTTTTGGGGACTACCAACCTGCAAAGAGGGTCTGTTCGTGTTACTGCAAATGGAAGACCCCTGACTGAAGGAGCAGACTATGAAGTGGATTATGCGCTGGGAAGAGTGCGTATTACCAACCAGGGATTGTTGCAGGGCGGAGCCGAAATTCGGGCGAGTGCCGATGGCCAAAGCTTTTTTAATATACAACAAAAAACATTATTGGGTGGACGATTGGAACATAAATATAACCCAAGGCTACTCATGGGAGTAACTGCCTTGCATATGTATGAAAGGCCACTGACCACCAAGACAAATTTTAATGAAGAACCCCTGTTAAATTCCATAATTGGTGCTGATTTTTTGTATAGTTCAAAATCTCGTTTCCTCACAAGAATGGTCGACAAATTGCCTTTTTTGGAAACAAAAGAAATTTCAAACATTACTGCGTATGGTGAATTTGCCCGCATCTTTCCGCACAATCACAAATCGCAGGGAGGCGAACGAGGCATTTCTAATCTGGAAGATTTCGAGAATGCCGAATTGCTGAACGATTTTAAAATGGTTTCAAACTGGGTGGTGGCCGCTGTTCCACAGAAGCAACCCGATAAATTTCCAGATACGAAAAATTTGGATAAATTGACATGGCTCAACCACCATGCTAGCCTCAGTTTTTACACCATAGACCAACTCTTTTACCGCGATAACGACATGCCCGAAAACATCAATAAACGTGTAGATGCTATATTGAGCAACCCATTTATGCGCCAGGTAGACCAGCGCGAAGTATTCCCACAACGAAACTTTCCCCAAGGAACGCCTACGATATTACCGACACTTGACTTGTTTTTCAGACCGAAAGTAAGGGGCTTGTATAATTTTAATGCCGATCCTTCACAAATTAACACAAATGGACATTTGACAACGCCTGAGTTGAGTTGGGCGGGTATAACCCGTAAGGTAGACCAAAACGATTTTGAAGCGGCAAATATTGACTATATTGAAATTTGGATGCTTGACCCGATGAGTGAAAATCCAAATCTAAAAGGAGACCTTTTATTGCATTTGGGAAATGTTAGTGAAGACATATTGCCAGACCGAAGGAAATCTTTCGAAAATGGTCTCGCTTCTACCGGATCGACCAATACTGATTTAGACACAACCCAATTTGCCCTGGTCCCCAATGGCCCCCAAATCAACTTTGCTTTTGACAATAACAATACCACCCTCAAATCACAAGATTTAGGACTTGATGGTATGAATGATGACCAAGAACGCCTTCATTTTGATTCTATTTTCCTAAAACGTATTGAATCGGGATTTGGCCAAGGTTCTACCTATTATCAAACTGCCTCCAAAGACCCGTCCAACGACAACTTTACACATTACCTTGATGATAGCTACAATGCTTCGGATGCAGATATTGCTGGACGTTACTCACGTTTTCAGGGCTTACAGGGAAATTCTAATCCTGAGCAGTACGCTGGTAAATATGCAGGTATGCCACAATCCTCAACATCCATGCCTTCAGATGAAGATGTAAACCGCGACTTTACCCTGAACCAAAGTGAAGATTACTATCAATACCGGATTAAAATCAATGCTGCCGATATGCAATTGGGGAAAAACTATGTTTCTGACATCGTAAAAAACAATGTGAAGATGCGCAACGGGAAAGACCGCCAAATAACCTGGTACCAGCTTAAAATTCCCATTCGAGAATTCGAAAAAGCTGTCGGAAATATTTCTGACTTTAAGAGCATTCGATTTATGCGCATGGTAATGACGAATTTTAATGATTCTGCCATTTTAAGATTGGGGTATATTAATATGGTAAGAGCCGATTGGCGCCGCTATACCAATTCGTTAAAAACTCCAGGCATTGTTGTACCAATCGATCCAAACGATGGAACTAAGTTTATTGTTAGCACAGTCAATATAGAAGAAAATAGCAAACGTTTACCCATTGCTTATGTATCTCCCCCAGGAATAGATCGGGTTCAGAACATGGCGAGTTTAGGCACTGTTTTAGAAAACGAGCAAGCGCTTTCTGTCGAGGTTTGCGACTTAAATGCTGGTGATGCCCGTGCGGCTTTCAAAACAACAACCTTTGACGCCCGCAATTACAAACGCATGCAAATGTTTGTTCATGCTGAAGAAAAAGATCCACTCCCTGTAAACGACGGTGAAGTCTCTGCATTTATCCGTTTTGGAACAGACCTTACATCCAATTATTATGAATACGAAATTCCCTTAAAAATGACAAGGGGATATGTGAATATGAATTCTTCCAATGCCGATAAATTGATTTGGCCTGACGAAAACTTTATCGATATTCCGTTTGACTCATTCTACAACCTTAAAATTGTCCGGCAAAATGCCACATGGCCAATGACTGCCCCCTTTATAAAATTCATGGGAAAAGGAAAAATTACGGTTATGGGACTCCCCGATATTGGAAATTTGCGGGTGATGATGGTGGGTGTTAAAAATAATGCCAGCAATCCAAAATGCTTCGAAGTGTGGTTTAATGAATTGCGTGTAAAAGAAATTGCCAATTCTGGTGGCTGGGCCTCTCTGGCGAATATCCAAATGCAGTTGGCAGATTTTGGTCAACTCAATGTCGGTGGAACCATTCGAACCATTGGTTTTGGAGATGTAGACAAAAAACTCAACGACCGAAGTTTGAGTTCGAATTATAACTACGATATCGCTTCCAATCTCGAGCTTGGAAAATTCTTTGCACAAAAAACAGGAATTAGTATCCCAATGTATATCGGATATTCTGAAAGTTATGTAAGACCAAAATACAATCCCCTTAATCCCGACCTAGAGCTATCTCCTTTTCTTGCGCGAATTTCTGATCCTGGCATTCGAAAGGCAACCCAAAAAGCAGCTGAAGAATTTAACTCCTTGTACAGCATCAACTTTAATAATGTCAGGGTAGCGAATGGATCATCAAAGGCAGCAAAACCTTGGTCGGTTTCTAATTTTGTCTTCGGATATAGTTATCAAAACAATTATAGACGCAACCAACAAATCGAAGAGTACTTCGTAAAAACAACCCAAGCAACTCTCGGCTATGTATATGCCAAAAATGTCCAATACATCCGTCCATTTAACAAATTACGCAGCAAAAACTTAACACTGCTGCGTGATATAAATTTCAATTTATTGCCTTCAAATTTCAGTGCCCAAATGCAAGTAAACCGATTGTACAGCGAACAACAATCGAGAAATAACAATAAGTTTATTCAGGTAAATCCCCGAATGTTTGACAAAAATTTTGTCCTTCTACGAAACTTTAATGTTTCTCTTCCATTAGCCCAATCGATGACTGTAACCTATTCTGCGAATATTTCTTCGCGTATCCAAGAACCCTATGGCAGACTTGACGAAAAATTAAAAATTGATTCTGTACGCAAAGAATTTCTTACTTTGGGTAGAATGACAAAATTTTACCAGAATATGAATGCCAATTACAACCTGCCATTTTCAAAGATAAAATGGACACGTTGGATGAACGGAACCGTAACCTATGCCTCGAGTTACGAATGGCTCCAAGCCCCCCCTGTTTTTGAAAACTTGGGTAACCGAATTCAAAATGGACAAGACATTAATTTTAGCGGGCAAATGAATTTTACCCAACTATATCAGCAAATTCGTTGGTTGCGAGATCTTGAAAAACCCAAGCAATCTAAATCCGTTAAAAAAGAAGAGGATGAGGTTACCAGCTTTAACAATGCCCTGGAAAAAGGTGCGGAAACAAAGAAAGCAAACCCAGTGAAAATATTCGTGGGGAATTTATTGAGTATGCTCAAGAATGCCAGCTTCAGTTATCAATACAAGGAAAATACCGAACTGCCCGGATTTGCCCACAAACCCGATTATTTTGGAACAAACTTTAAACATATGCAACCCGGATTGGGTTTTGTTTTCGGATTGCAGGATCCCAATTTGCGTTACAAACTGGCGGGTGATGGCGCGTTGAAAAATGACCTCCGGCAATCGAATTTTTACCGCAAAAACATCACAGACAATGCTACGGGCAATATTACCATTGAGCCGATTAAAAATCTAAGGATACGATTGGATTTTGCCAGAAACAGCACGCAAGGAACACAGTCTATTTTTAAATATGATGGGGCAAATTGGGTGGATCAAGGTCTTACACAAACGGGTAATTACAACATCACGGGATGGTTTTTTTCTACACACTTTGTTAAAGACAAATCAATCTCAGACAACCATACCAATCCCATTTTTGATCAATTTATAGCCAATCGATACACGACATCCCAGCGATTGTCTTTGCAACGCATTGGCGGTTCTTATATCGACACAATTACAAAATGGCCCATTGGATATTCAAGAAATTCACAAGATGTTTTATTGGGTGCATTTTATGCTTCATATTCTGGCCAAGATATTGGCATATCCGATATAAGCGGATTTCCAAAATTGCCCCTACCCAATTGGAATATCAATTACAATGGACTCACAAAAATAAAATTCCTCGCGGAATACTTCAGCAATATCAATATTAAACATGCGTATACTGGTCGATATTCCATTGGCAATTACACCCAAAATCTCAAATACTCTTCTACTCAATCCGTTGAAATGGGTAAAGATTTACTACCCAAATACCAAATAGCCGATGCCACAATAACCGAAGGATTTTTCCCTATGATCGGCATTAACCTTACAACCAAAAATAATTGGACAATTGGCGTTGATTACAAGCGTTCTAGGGTGCTAAAATTGTTTGCAGCCAGTTTTAATCTCACCGAAATGCGCAACAATGAATTTCAATTAACTGGAGGGTATCGCAGTACGGGAATCACAATGCCTTTCCGAAGAAATGGCAGATGGGTATACCTCCCCAATGATTTCCGATTCGATTTGACCGTAGGCATAACAGACAATGTTACTGTGATTCGAAAAATAGATTTAAATGTCAATAAATACATAGCAGGAATAAGAACCATAAGAATAAGTCCAGCGATAACATACCAGGTAAACCAAAAAATAAATGTTGCCATCAAATACAATCGTGTTATCATGGAACCAAAGGTTTTTTCACAATTTTATACTGCCCTAACAGACTTTGGAATTGAAGCGCGCTATACCTTTAATTAACAGTACCTGCCCATGAACCAATTGGTAAAATATATCCTTCTTCTGGCAATAGGATTCGAAATAACGAATGTCCAAGCACAATTAATCCAAACAGGTCAATGGCGAAGCCACTTGAGTTACAAAGATGCCAAAATTTGCGAAGCGAGTAATCGCTATGTGTATGCCGCATCACAGCAAGGTTTTTTTAGGGTTCTAAACGCCTCAAACGAGGTTGAAAAACTGGGCAAGTCAGCAGGTTTTCATGGAGCCGAAATCAGCGCATTGTTTTATTTTAAAGACAAAGACATTTTATTGATCGGCTACAGCGACGGAAATATTGATTTACTAAAAAACGACCAAATCATTGTCAATATTCCTGGTTTTTATGCCAAATTGTTGCAAGGCGATAAAAGTATACTCCATGCATATTTTTCGGGCAATAATGCATTGGTTTCAACCTATTTTGGACTGTTGGTTATAGATTTAACCAATAATGAAATCAATGACAGTTACAGTTCAATTGGGCCGAATGGCATATCCATTCCGGTATTGTCGAGTTTGATCGTTGGCGATTCAGTCTATATTGGAACCGATAAAGGTATCCGATTTGCAAAATGGAGTCGATTGGTTAATCTCAATGACTATAAACAATGGAATTGGTTATTTGAAGGAAAACCATGTACATTTCTTAGCACTGTGGGACAAAAAATTATTTTTGAAAGTGATAGTGTTGTTTATTCCATTGAAAAGGGGATTTCAGCCTTGCTTCTCCCTGATAAAAAAAGGGTTGCTCGTATTTGGAACAATGAATTTGGAACCCATGTTGCTCGGGGTGGAAATATCTTCACCTATCAAAATGGAACTATTGTAAACGAAAGCATCAACTTGGTTGTAGGTGCGACCCAGTTCAAAGACAAACTATTCTGGTTTTGCACAGGCATCGGACCTGGACTCATCAAAAAAGCCCCTGGAGGGGAAATTGCCTTTATGCCCGATGGACCCGCTGATCCTTCTATTTTTAAGATGACACAAACTGCCCCCAACATACTGGCATCCAGTGGCGGTGTGAGTTCAACTTTTGGCAATACATTCAATAATGCTGGATTCTATATTTATTTACCCAGTGGTTGGAAAAACAACCTATCGTCATCATTTAATAAAAATATGTACGATTTTAGTTATGTATATTTTCAAAAATCTAGGGGCTGGTATTTGGCAGCCACCCATTCGAACGGCATCTTGGTAATGAGATCAATAAACAACAGCAATGGTGTAAGTGAAAATTTTGAAATTATCAATCGCTTCGATGATATAAATTCGCCCTTACAAAGACTTCCACCCCTAAATTTAATGCGGGTTTCAGGGATGGCTGAAGACAGCAAAGGCAATTTGTGGATAGCCAATTATGGCAGTACCAATCCTTTGATTTGTTATACACAATCTGGACAATGGAAACGTTTCGATTTACCCAGTAATGAAGTGAAAAATTTGGTAATAGACAACTTAGACCGAAAATGGATGATTCTCCAATCGGGCGGACTGCAAGTATTTGATGAAGGGAAATTGATGGACAACCTTTCCGATGATCGATCCGTAATTATTGGCACCAGAAATGGATTGCTTTCGAATGATATACTTTCAATTCAATCCGACAAACTTGGATATGTATGGATCGGAAGTAATCAGGGACTTAACGTTTACACCGGGTCTCCTAATTTATTTACAAACCCAAAAATAGACCGATTTATTGTGGAACAAGACGGCCTGGTTGGTTATTTGATGGGGGAAGAAACCATCAATGATATTTGTGTAGACGGCGGGAATCGAAAATGGATGGCCACCAACAATGGTCTATTTTTGGTTGAACCCTATGGTCAGAATGTAATTCTGCATTTCAACAAAGAAAATAGCCCCTTGCTGTCAAACCGTGTTGTTTGTTTGGGTCAAGTCAACACTACGGGTGAAATTTTTGCCGGAACAGACCGCGGCATTATTTCTTATCGGAGCGATGCCAATGAAGCCCAAGAAAACTTTGAAAAAATAAAGGTTTATCCAAATCCTGTTTCACCCTCTTACGAGGGACTCATTACAATAGAGGGTCTTACTTCCAATGCTGAAGTAAAGATTACAGATGTAACAGGCAAACTGGTTTATCAAACCAAAGCCAATGGTGGAAAGGCCACTTGGAATGGATTAAGGCACGATGGAACCATACCCAATAGTGGTGTTTTAATTGTATTTGCAATTAACAGCGATGGCACAGAAACGGCCATGGGTAAATTCATTTATATTCGCAAGAAGCCATAATTGCCAAATTTTCATTAACATTGATATTACTTAGAAACATGCAACACCTAAAACGCATATTCATGTATTTGGGAATGAGCCTGGGAATTCTGTTTGTAATCTTGGTTATCAATACCCTTCTTTCATCGCCCAAACCACTCAACACAGAAAAATCGCGCATTGCCAATCAGCGAAACCTCAATGAAAAATTAAATAAGAGCGCACTCGAACACCTTGCCGCAGCCATTACATATCGGGTAATTGGGTACGACGATGCCAATAACGACAGTATCAACCATAGGGCATTGCTTCAATTTCATGCCTGGATGAAAGCCACCTACCCCCTGGTCGCGCAGCAAGCCCGGTGGGAGGTAATCAACCAGCACAGTTTATTGATTACGCTAAAGGGAAAAAACCAAACACCCGCCGCCATGTTCTTGGGGCACCTGGATGTGGTTCCCGTGCCGGATAGCAATCAATGGAAACAAGCACCATTCGGCGGAAACATCCAAAAAGACACCCTATATGGCAGGGGATCACTCGATGATAAAAATGTAGTTATTGCCCTATTGGAGGCCGCCGAACACACCCTTTCGATGGGAATGAGCTTCAATCGCACACTCATATTCGCCTTTGGCCACGACGAAGAAACCGGCGGAATCAACGGTGCTGCCGCCATTGCCAAACACCTTTTGCAACAGAAAATACCCATATCATTTATCGCAGATGAAGGATTTGGGGTAATGAATGGCATTGTGCCCGGTTTAAAAAACCCTTGTGCAATCATTGGATTGAGTGAAAAAGGATCTCTAAGTGTAAAGTTATCAGTCAAACAAGTGGGCGGTCATTCAGCTTGGCCGAGTCCCGAAAATGCAACGTCCATTTTAACCAAAGGATTGGGGAAATTGGAACTTTTTCAATTTCCATCTCAACTAAAAAACCCCATTCGCGGTTTGTTTTCAGAGGCCGCGCCCTACATGACTTTTGGATACAGATTGCTATTTAGCAACTTATGGATCACGGCGCCGCTCGTAAAGTCAGTATTGGAGCAGGGTGAAAAAACGGCTGCCACCATCAGAACCACACATGTTACCACCATTTTACGCGCCGGAACCAAAGAAAATGTAGTGCCTCCACAGGCCGAGGCCATAGTGAACCTCAGGCTGTTTCCCGGCGATACCATCTCTGGTGTTTTAGCGCAAATAAAACACGTATTGAACGACCCCAGAATTGGCATTGAAATTTACCTCAATGCCAAGGAGGCCTCACCCATTTCTCCGAGCAACGGCGATGGATACGACCAAATCAAGGCGGCGGTTCATGCCCAATTCCCTGAAACCGTTGTGGTGCCAGGCTTAGTAATTACCGGTACTGATTGCAAAAACTACACCGCGATTACCCAAAGAATGTATCGGTTTGTACCCTTTGAATTTAATTCTACCAACCTATCTGGCATTCACGGAATCAATGAATTCATCACACGAAGGCAATTCAATCAAGCTGTGATTTTTTATGTTGACTTGTTTCAACGGCTTTAACACCGTAAAGATTTACGCATCCAAAATCAACTGAAGTCCATCGTATGCCAAATCAATGCCATCGGGCAATTCAGCACAAACCGAGTCGTGCAGACCTATTTGATGGCTCATGTGGGTAAAATAGGTTTGCTTCGCACCGAGCTCTTTCGCTAGACTCACCGCCTCAGAAAGGGTAAAATGAGAAATGTGCGGCTCTCTTCGCAGGGCATTCAAAACCAAAACATCCATACCCTTCAATTTTTCCTTTTCTTCGGCTGAAATAAAATTGGCATCTGTAACATAAGCGAATTTGTCAAAAACAAATCCCAAAACAGGCAATTTATAATGTGAGACAAACACAGGCTTGATTTCACAATCGCCCAATAAAAAATTATTGTTTTCGATTATATGCCAATCAATTTGCGGAATTCCTGGATAGGGTGCCGGGAAAAAAATATAATCATATTGGCTTTGAAAAACTTCGTATACTCTTTGGTGCAAGTATACGGGTATACTTTTTTTTTGAATAAAATTAAAAGACCTAACATCATCTAAACCCGCAGTATGGTCTCGATGTTCATGGGTAAACAAAATCGCATCCAATTGATTGATCCCTGCACGAATCATTTGATATCGAAAATCAGGTCCGCTATCAATTACAATACTTTTGCCTTCCCACTCCAAATGAATCGAAGCACGCAATCGTTTATCGCGGGGATTTAAACTCAGACACACTTCACTTTTACAACCGATGGGTGGTACGCCCTGAGAAGTTCCAGTACCTAAAAAAGTGATTTTCATACTTTTTTGGGTTACATTTTCTCGAGATATTCTTTCAGTCTCATGATAATACCCACCTGCATATTGTCTACCCCTTTATCATTCGATGCCCAGACACTGAACCAATCGGTTGCATGAATTACTTCATATTGAGAAAGTAAGGTTGCGTTTTGAATCGGGTAAACGTAGATTGTATTGCCAGCATCGGTAAGCAAGGTATGTAAAAACCCGAAGCGCGCATTTACCCTTGCATTCTCCCCACTATTGAGAAAAATAAAATTTGTGTCCCTTTGAGAATAATAGCTTTCTATCATATTGTGATTCGCCTCAGGCAAAATACAAACAAACCCTTCTCCTTTGGCATTCTCTTGAATTTGCTGACAAAAACGAATCCCTACAGCTTCAAAAGACAAATCACATACAACCACAAATTTTTGGAAAATGAATGGCTTAAAAGTTGCATACATTTCTTTGGCCCTTGATAGGATTGCGTTGGGAGAAAGAAGCATTTTTTTGATCTCTGTTAATGTTGGAGTCATATCTTTTCCCAATAACTCACCCAAAATAAGTACCAGTGTAGACAGTCCAAATCCGAGTGTCATTCGGGGTTGATAACCCAAAGCGATGCTGTAAAAAGGAAGGTTTTGCTCTAATGCCAATAACTTGAGCTTACCCGCTGCAGCAACACATATTATATCCGATCCTCGCTTTCTAGACTCAAAATACATTGACAAGGTTTCTTCGGTATTTCCACTATAACTACACAGAATTACAAGCGTATCTTTATCGGCATAGGCGGGTAAATCATATTCACTGTAAACTTCGACTGGAATGGGCATTTGTTTCATGAATGCCAACCGAGCAATTCTACCCCCAATGCCACTGCCACCCAAACCACCAATAATTATATTATGGTAATCCCCAATCTTTTTATTATGTGGATGATAATTGTCTAATGCGTAGGTGATCTGTTCATGAAAACTTTCCAATGAATACTCATGGGTAATCTCTGTCATGGTGCAAAAATACGCAAACTAGTCAAAGCCAAAAACATATTTTTAGACCCCAATCCAATTGCCCAACGCAGCGCGCAAGAGGATTGTTCTGGGGTTTTAAAATGGAGAAAAAAGAGCGTAATACCCCTTGCGTCATATATGTTTGCTGGGGAAGAATCGCCGGTATCTGAACCGAAAGGGGACTGTCGTATTTTCAATACCGGCCCGGAGGTTCGAATCTCACTGTAAACAAAAGCCTACGCCTGAGAAAAACCTTACATTTTTTACAAGGCTAAAACCACTCAAATTTATAGCGATAATCTTGGATACTCGCTTTTTTATTGATGGCCTCTTGAAGGGGCTGCATGATATATTGAGCACCACTGTAGGCCTCCATCATGTCTGGAGAATTTGCCACCGATTTGGGCACAATTACAGCCTCACGTTTGGTAATCCACACAACACCAGTATACCCAGTACCGACTATGGGAAGCGAAAATTTCTTGGATTGAACCCCAAATAACGAACCCAAAATACTCATTTCAGCAGCAAGTTGGGGAATAAAATTCTGGGACATTTTCAACCCTTCAATCGGAATCAATAAGGCACCAGATTTTGTTGCCAATTCTCTTGGAGATTTCACAGACTTAGAAAATTTTTGTAATTTATCACCAATTTTTTTTCCTTTCAATTCTTCACGAACCAAAGGCTCGATGATGCCTCGCGAATCATCAATCGTGGCATAACCCACGTGCTTAATCTCATCTAATTGAATGATTACATGCTTGGTGGCGAATGCGAAAACATCGGAAATCTCTCCTTTTAACCGTTTTTGACCAAACAGCCAATACATAATCGTTTTTACATCAGCCGCATCATCGATACCTGCGATCATTTTTACATCTGTCTTGAGGTCTTTCATAATGCGGGGAATCATGGCCATTTTTTCAATAACCTTTTCGAAAGATCCGACCTGTGGTTTGATACTGTTTTTGAAAGTGCGGCTTTTCTTATCTACTACACCAACAGTTTTGGCACTTGCCGAAATATCTAAAGAAGTTTGAGTGTATTTAATCTTTTTAAATTCTGGTTCTTCCATCATTTTAATTACATGAAATCCAAATTGTGTCTTTACCAGTCCCACCTGCCCTTTTTGGGCAGAAGAACAAAATGCTGCAAATTGCGGAACATAATTATTGGCTGAGCCCCAACCCAAATCACCCCCTTTGCTGGCAGAACCTTGGTCACCAGACATCTTGCTTGCAAACAGTGATATTTCGGCACCAGACATAACTTTAATTTGCAAATCTCTGGCTATCTGTTCCGCCATTACTGAATCAACTACGATGGTACCATCTGGCAATGGACCTGACAATGGAATCAAAATATGTGAAACTTTTACTACTGGAACAGAATCTTTGGATTCTTCAACTTTCTGGAATACATGATATTTTCCATTCTCGTAAACAGGCCCTACCACTTGGTTTATACCGGCAAACCACAGCAAATTCGATACAGCCGAAGGGGCGTCTTCGGGCAAGGTTGATTTATTAAAAAACCCCAATGCGCCCATCGTATCAGGTGACGATTGGGCACGCAATCCTTCGGCCAAGCGAATGGCTTGTTCTTTACAATCTGCTGAGTCTTCCGCAGTCGGAATCACATCCCACAAAACATATTTAAGGGTACGCATTTCGGTGGTATACTTGTACTTTTCTTTGTGCTTATCAAGATACTCCTTCAAATCTGCATCTGTTGGCTTCACATCTTTGTCTGGAATAGAAGAATGGGCCAAATAAACGATGCTGCCATTTACAGATTGATTAGACACTATATATTCATATTCTTTTTCGGATTTTGTTTTTATAGTAGCCTTGGCAATGTATGTGGCATAACGATACAAATGTTCGTATGATTTAACACTTTCCACCAAACCCAACAATTGGTTTTTCAAAATAGAATTGGTTTTACCTTGTTTAAAAATCATTTTTACCTTCTCCAGATCATATGCGTTATTGGTTTGAAAATCAGGGATTTGCATCATCGACTCACTCGGATTTTTCCCGAACAACAATTCATTTACATCTGCATCAGAAAGGGTAATACCCGATTTGGCAATCTCCTTCATTAGGATTTCTTGTTTCACCAATTGCTCCCACGCACTCTGGTAGATTTCTTTAACCGTTGCAATCCGAAATTTTTCATCTTGCCGCATTTTAGCATCCAATTTTGAGTCGGATGCCAATTTTTGCTTGTATAGTTTGTCAACAATGGGCTCTAAGTCTTTCTCCTTATAATTTTTGTCTAAGAAGTTTGCGATAACATCCTCATCACCAGAATTGTTTCCCGAACCATTTTTGGGACTCAGAATATCTCCAATTACAAATATTATTAAGGCGGCCACAACCACAATTACAACCAATCCCGAATTTCTTAACTTTTGTATAACTGCCATAGCTTTGATTAAAAAGAATGCAAAAGTAAGATTTTCAATTGTATTTATGCAAATCCAAAGACCTATTTCCGATACTCTTTCTCTATTTAATGCAAATAAAAACCTTGTTTTACCTTTTTACCCTTCATTCTCAAAATAATTTCATAAACACCGGGGCTAAATCGACTTGCAGGAAGGCAAAAATCAACTTTCGAGTCCTTCAAATTTTCAAATACGTGTTCAAACACAATCTGCTTACCCAATTTAAATTCCAGGGTAAAACTTGTAGCGCCTGGCCAAGCGGCCCAAATGGCGATTTCTTTTAGGCTTGAATTGCTTGAATCGGGGTCTATTGTACTGGATTTAATGGCTGTATTTTCAATTGTATTTACAATTAAATCAGGATGCTCAATACCAAGATGTCCCAAAATTTTACGGGGCTTTTTTTTAAGATCAATACAAACAAATTGAATGGTTGGATGCTGCTCCAATACATCGAATCCCGTGTAAGCAATATGTATATTTTTTTTCCAATCAAGTCCTATATAGTCTCCCATAAAAATGGCATTCCCAGGTGCCAAACTACTTGTTGCTGTAAGCCGAATATTGCGTGTATCGTGGGCTGTATTTTGCAAAGAATACCTTCCACTGTTTCCCAATTCTGCGCCATACAAATCGTAGAAATATCCTGTTGCACTTCTTCTACGATCATACCAAACTACAAAAATTCTTGATTTATTGGGGTTTGCAGCAATCATCGGCGAATATTGTTCTGTTAAACCTACGTCGTTGTTGATTTTTTGTGGTTCTTCAAATATGCCCGTTCGGGCATTGCCCTTGATTGCATAAATATTTCGCTCCTGACAATCTGTTGACAGCTGTTTGGCACAGGCACCGCTTGAATATACAACGCGAAGATTGTCGAAGCGGTCGGCCATAATAAAAGGCATTCCATTGGACCTCATGGTGCCCAATAAATCCTCATGGCTCCAACCACCATGTTGAACAGCAATACAACGATCACTTCCCCATGTCAATCCAAAATCAAGGCTGCGATCGTACCAAATAGTGTCATTCCTGGACCAAACCGCATGCAATACTCCATCTTGACTAACCGAAATATTTGCTCCTTCAGCAGTAGCGTCTCCATCTTTTGAGTCACCAGAAACATCACTTACAATCACGGGTTTTTCAAAAGTTCGACCTTCGTCAGAACTTTTGGCAAACCATATCCTGCTTGAATCACTTGATGCAACACTTCCATATTTATCAAATTCTGTCCAACTTAAGTAAATATTTCCATTCCCTTTGCTTTTGGGCCATTCATCGATTTCAAACCAGGGTTTGTCTTGCATTTTCCCTTGCCGAAAACCCACATCAGAAGACGAGAAAGTTTTCCCATGGTCGTCACTCCGTTCAAAAACAATCCGGTCAAAAAAGTCGGGCCAATTTGCCGTTTTATTGTGTGCCAAATGAGCCAAGAAAATCGATCCGTTTTTGGCTGTTTTGATGACTGGATCTCCATAAAACCCTTGGGGCGGATCCAATAAAATTGGAGACCACGCTTTTCCACCATCAAGGGTAATATAAAGTTGGTTGGTATTGAATCCAACAATGCCATATTTAGAATTGTTGGGATCGAATGAAATGGAGGGTTCATTGCCGTCTACCGGAGGTGTTCCCAAAACCGAATGGCTAATTTGCCCCAGCAATCCCTGGTAAAAAAAAACAGCAACTACCCATATGTGGTTGTACCGATTCAAATTTCTATTATTGTGGCAAAGCGTGTTTTGTGCCCAACCACCGCTCTGCATCCAATGCCGCCATACATCCAGTTCCAGCCGCGGTCACCGCTTGCCGATATACTTTGTCTTGGGCATCTCCGGAACAAAATACCCCCTCTATGTTTGTATACGATGAGCCTGGCTTGGTTAGGATATAGCCTTGGTCGTCCATACTGAGATAGGGTTTGAAAATATCTGTATTGGGATGGTGTCCAATGGCTACAAAAAACCCTTTGATTGCAAATTCGCGAAACTCACCTGTTTTATTATTCTTTACCCGGACTGCTTCCACTCCCGATTCACCCAGAATTTCATCGGTTTCAGTATGAAAAAAAACCTCTATGTTGGGGGTATTGAGCACCCTGTGTTGCATCGCTTTTGAGGCACGAAACCCCTCTTTTCGAACAAACATATACACCTTACTACAAATTTTTGCCAAATAGGTAGCTTCTTCACAAGCAGTATCTCCAGCACCAACGATGGCTACATCTTGACCACGGTAAAAAAACCCATCGCAGACAGCGCAAGCACTTACACCGCTGCCATTCAATCTTTGTTCTGAAGGGATTCCCAACCATTTGGCACTTGCTCCAGTTGAAATAATAACAACCTCTGCAGAAATTTCATGGGTTCCATCAATGATCACTTTTTGTGGTCCTCCATTTGTAAAGGTCACAGCCGTTGCCATTCCATACCGAACATCTGTTCCCAATCGAACGGCTTGTTTTTTGAACAACATCATCATTTCAGGACCCATAACACCTTCGGGAAATCCTGGATAATTTTCAACATCGGTTGTAATGGTTAACTGCCCTCCAGGTTGTAATCCTTCATACATAACAGGCCTCATGTCTGCACGTGCAGCATAAATGGCTGCAGTATAACCAGCGGGTCCACTGCCAATAATTAAGCACTCAACTTTTTCAATCATACACTGCAAAAATAAAAAATCCCAAGCGGGAGTTTTTATTTTTTTGTTCACACAGAAAGAAATAGCCGTGTATCAAATGATATTTAATATGCTGGGTTGCAAAACAAAGAAATTGGATTTAAATCCGCTATTCTCTAATTCAAGGCCAACAATTCACGGTATTTGGGCAACCCCCATTTGGCATCATCACAAACCCTTTCTATTTCATCACAACACTCCCGAATTTGATCAAAAAGTACTTTTACTGTATTACAATATGCCAGCGCCTTTTTCTCGGCGTTTTCAATATTATTGGCTGCTGCACGTTCGGCAGTCATTTTTTTATCTAATTCAAATACCGTGTTGATCTGGGTAGCCAAAAATTCAATGATTTCGATTTGTGACTTACACAAGGCCTTCTTAATTCCTATCGACAACATTGCCTGCACATTGTCTGATAAAGTTTTTTGATAATTTACGGCAGAAGGGATGACATAACTGCTTACCAAATCGTTCAATACACGTCCTTCAATTTGCAAACGCAAAACATAGGTTTCAAAACGAATCTCCGTACGTGCTTCCAATTCACGGTGCGAAAAAATACTGTTTTTTACAAATAATTCTATCGATGGTTTGCTGAGATAGGCTTTCAAGGCTTCTGGGGTTGTAGTGATATTGCTTAGACCCCGCTTTTTGGCTTCTTTTTTCCATTCCTCACCATATCCATTGCCACCAAATAGAATTCGCTTGCTATCGAATATATATTGTCTTAGAATACTTTTCATTGCCTCCTGGGCATTGATCGAAGGAGTAGCTTTCAAGGCTTTTTCAATCTCTATTTTGAAATTCTTCAATTGATTGGCAACGATTGTATTGAGAACGACCATTGAACTTGAGCAATTATCAGAGCTACCCACAGCCCTGAATTCGAATTTATTGCCAGTAAATGCAAAAGGCGATGTTCGGTTTCGATCGGTATTGTCAAATAAAATGGCCGCAATATTGGGCACGTTAATCGGCGAGGAAGCATCCGTCTTTTTACCTGCTTTGGCATTGATTTCAAAATCATTCAATACTTTTTCGAGCGCCTGTCCAACAAAAACACTCATAATTGCTGGGGGAGCCTCGTTGGCGCCCAAACGGTGATCGTTGCCAGCAGTTGCAATACTGGCCCTGAGCAAATCGCGGTGATCGTGCACTGCTTTGATGATATTGATAAAAAATGCGAGGAATTGAAGATTTTTTTCAGGATTGTTTCCCGGAGATAGTAAATTAATGCCCGTATCGGTAATGATACTCCAATTGTTGTGTTTTCCACTGCCATTGATCCCCTTGAAAGGCTTTTCATGAAGAAGAACCTTGAGATCATGGTCATGTGCCACGCTCTCCATCAAATCCATAAGCAAAGAATTATGGTCTACGGCCAAATTCATATCCTCAAATTGAGGAGCGCACTCAAACTGTCCTGGAGCCACTTCATTGTGGCGTGTTCTTAAGGGTATTCCCAAAAGATGGGCACGCTCTTCGAAGTCGGCCATAAATCCCAATACACGGATTGGTATGCTACCAAAATAATGGTCTTCCAATTGCTGCCCTTTTGCCGGACTATTACCAATAAGCGTTCTACCGGCAAACATTAAGTCAGGTCGACCCTTGAATTGTTGTGCATCCACCAAAAAATATTCTTGTTCTATGCCCAATGAAATACTACAAGCCTGAACCTTTTTATCAAAATAATGACAAATATCTAGGGTGGTTTGCTTTAAAAAAGCCACGGATTTTAACAAGGGCGCTTTGTAATCTAAGGCTTCGCCAGTGTATGAAATAAAAATTGTTGGAATACACAATGTTTTGGCACCAGATTTTGACATAATAAAAGCGGGTGAACTGGGATCCCACGCCGTATAACCCCGGGCTTCAAACGTATTGCGTATGCCTCCACTTGGAAATGAACTTGCGTCAGGTTCTTGTTGGGCCAAGGATTTTCCATTGAATTTTTCAATTCCCGTATCAATGCCTGTTGGTTCAAAAAATGAATCGTGTTTTTCGGCAGTGGTTCCACGTAAGGGCTGAAACCAGTGGGTATAGTGTGTAGCTCCCAACCCCAAAGCCCATTCTTGCATGCCTTTGGCTACCTCGTTGGCAGTGTCCTTGTCTATAAGTTGTCCATGACCTACCGCATTTGTGATTGCATTTTGACATGTTTTGTTCAAATATTTAGCTTGTGCCTTGGGGCCAAACACCCTGTCTGCGAAATAAGAACTGATTGCATTATACCCGATAGAATCGTCGGATAAAACTGCTGTTTTGGTTTTTTGGGTCATTGTTCTGAATGGTCTGATAGGGTATTGTGCAATTGCGATACAAATGTCATGCTTTTAAAATTGTAATCTCTGTGAAACAAAATCTTAATTTCACCCATTTGCCAACATCTGAATCCTTTAACCTACCGAACTTCCCCTTTTATTAACAATCTGAACACAATATTGAATTCTGGTACCGAAAGCATCAATTTTCTAATTAATTTTGATGCATAATTCACACCATGAGTCAACCCAATATAAGCAAGATTACTGGCGCAGGTCTATTGATCACACTCGGCGTAATTTTTGGTGATATCGGTACTTCCCCCCTATACGTGATGAGCACACTCATTGGCAAAGAAACAATTAGCCGAGAGCTTGTTTTGGGTGGATTAAGTGCTGTATTTTGGACCCTGACAATCGTAACCACAATTAAATACATATTGTTGGTTCTTCGCGCAGACAACAAGGGCGAGGGCGGTATATTTTCGCTCTATAATCTGTTAAAACGACGCTATCCGAATTTAATTATTGGAGCGGTAATTGGGGGAGCGATGCTCATGGCCGACGGAATTATTACCCCTCCACTGTCTGTTTCTTCTGCGGTAGAAGGATTAAGATTGCTGGAATACAATACATTTGGCGTTGATTGGAAACACATTGACACCACGCCCATCGTTATCACAATATTGGTTGCATTATTCCTCATGCAAAGGGCGGGTACAAGCTTTGTAGGAAAATCATTTGGCCCCATTATGCTTGTTTGGTTTATTCTGTTGACGGTTTTGGGTGGATCAGCAATTATCCAACATCCAGAAGTATTGCAAGCGATATCTCCCCACCACGCAATTAATTTATTGCTAAACGACAAATACGACTTTTTCATCATTTTAGGGGCAGTTTTTTTGTGCACCACAGGAGCAGAAGCGCTATACAGCGATATGGGACATTGTGGTAGAAAAAATATTCGAATCTCTTGGGCCTTTGTAAAAGTTGCATTGCTGGTAAATTACTATGGTCAGGGAGCGTGGCTATTGTCTCTGGAGGGACAACCTTTAAAAGAACAAAGGCCCTTTTATGCATTGATGCCCGATTGGTTTTTACCGGTGGGTATAGTGATTGCCTCAATTGCAACAATTATAGCGAGTCAGGCCTTGATTACCGGTGCCTTCACATTGGTTTCAGAGGCAATTCGCCTGCATCTTTTCCCTAAATTTACAGTCAAATACCCCAGCGATGTAAAGGGACAAATTTACATTCCCTTTATCAATACCGTATTGCTGATAGGTTGTATCAGTGTGGTCCTTATTTTCAGAGAATCAGATAAAATGCAAGCAGCCTATGGCCTGGCAATTACATTGGACATGATTATGACAAGTATCTTGTTGTATTATTTCCTAAAAATCAGAAAATACAATCTGTTTTTTTTGTCATCCGTTATACTCATTTTCATTTCTATAGAAGGAACCTTCTTAATTGCCAATTTGTCTAAATTTGGTGAAGGGGGTTGGTTCACCCTTCTAATTGGTGCAATTTATGTTATTGTGATGTATTCAACACTGAAGGGAGGGGAAATTAAAGGTTCTGCCATTAGAAGTGAAAAATTGACATTATACCGAGACAAACTTCGGTCTTTGAGTCGCGACACAACCCTGTCCAAGTATGCCACCCATTTGATTTATTTAGACAAAGCAAAATCGATTCACGAGGTCGAATCACCAATTATATATAGCATTCTCCACAAAAGACCCAAACGTGCCGACTTTTATTGGTTTATTAATATTGAAATAACTGATGAACCCCATACACTGGAGTACCGAATCAATACCATCGAAAAAAATGATATTTACAAAATTCAATTCCGATTAGGATTTCGCGTTGAACAAAAAATAAGCGTTTATCTCCGCAATGTAATCAAAGAAATGGTCGAAGCAAAAGAAATTGATTTAGACCAACACTACCATGCTTTTATTGATAAAAAATCGATTGGTGACTTCCGTTTTGTATTGGTAGATGAAGAAATGAGCAATGAAAATAATTTATCCATACTGCAGTTTGCTGTAATGAAAATATACAATGTCCTTCGAATTTTCGCAGGCAGACCCGAAAAATGGTTTGGCCTTGATGGCTCATCTGTGAACAAAGAAATGATTCCCATTTTGGTATCTTCCAAAAATACCTATGAAATAAAACGCATCCGATGAGGTCAATGATTATCGGATTGTCTTGTTGCCTTCTGTTACATTCTTTTGCACAAAATAATCAAGCCATCACCCCAATCCCTATAAAAGTATCAGAAACGGATTTGTTGTTACCTGGCCATTCTGATCGCCTCGATACCACAAAATCAACTCCCTTCTATTCTCTCGACCAAATATTTAACGACCCCACGCTGTATCCACTTCCACCAAAATTTGAACAATTTTCTCCCGATGGCAAGCATTTTATTAAACTAAATCACATTGGAGAAAATTGGTACCTATTTTCTCAACATATCGAAACTTTAGACTCTGTTGCTTTGGTATTTGATTCGCGTTGGTTCGATACGATACCCATTTTAGGACAATATGAACTCAGTAGCGATGGACGATTTCTGATCGGACAATATGAAATGGAAAAGGTGTTTAGGCATAGCTTTACCTCTCGCTGTTATGTAGTAGACCTTAACAGAAAAAAAATTACATACATCCCCGGACGTATCCGCTACCCTAGCCTCTCCAAAAACAATTCAAGATTGGCTTATGTAAAAGAAAATAATGTTTTCATTCTAGATTTATCGACCGAAAAGGAGATTCAAATTACCACGGATGGAATTATAAACCAAACCATCAACGGAGCTGTAGATTGGGTCTATGAAGAAGAGTTCTCGATGAGCAATGGATTGGATTGGAGCCCCTCTGGAAATTTTTTGGCATTTTACCATTTTGATGAAAGTAAAGTAAAAAAATTCTCTATGGACTTGTTTCCCAGTGGTGAATTATACCCCAAACAAGAACAATGGAAATATCCAAAAGCCGGGGAAGACAATGCAAGGGTAGATGTTCTCATATACAATACCGCCACCGGAAAAACCATCACGGCAAATACCAATAGTGAGAAAGACCAATATTTACCCAGAATCAAGTGGAGCCAAACGGACGAATCCTTGTCTATCCAACGATTAAACCGTTGGCAAAATCATTGGGAATTGCTGTTTTGCGAACCAAGTACAGGAAAATGTGCGTTGATAATCGAGGAAAAAGACTCTGCCTATGTAGAGATCACCGACAACCTATTATTTCTAAAAAATAGCACCTCATTTGTGTATACAAGCGAAAAATCGGGGTACAATCATTTATACTTATTCGACTATAAAAAGAAAAAAGAGTGGGCCATCACCAAAGGAAATTGGGAGGTGATTGCACTGCTGGGATATGCCTCAGGCGACAACCTCTTAGTTTATTCTGGAACGGAACAGTCTACCGTCGAAGACCATATATATACTGTTCGTCCAGATGGAAAAGAAAAAACCCAAATCAGCACCCAAGGATTTAATTATTCTGTCAGCTTGGCACCAGAAGGACTTTACTATTCTGAGAGTAGAAGCACCTTGAGCAATCAACCGCAAATGCAACACCGTATCAAAAAGTTGGGTTGCAATTGGGTTCGGGACCTTGAATTGAATGCCATTTGGAGTCAAAAAATGGCTGCCTTCAATTTGGGTGTCGTAGAATTTCAATCAATTAATAGCGATAGCATTTCAACATCATTAATAGATAAGGACAACCCCAAAAAAGTTGTTCCCCTCAATGCATGGATTATGAATCCCCCCCATTTTAATCCCAGTGAAAAATACCCGGTTCTATTGTATGTTTATGGTGGTCCCGGAATCAATACCGTCCGGAACCAATATGGAGGCCGCAATTTTTTATGGCACCAGTATCTGGCCTCTAAGGGATATATTGTGGTAAGCGTAGACAATCGTGGCACTGGACGAAGGGGTTCTGCATTTAAGAAATCAACCTATTTACAGCTGGGTAAATTAGAAACCCTTGACCATACTTCGGTTGCAAAACAATTGGGTATGCGTCCCTGGGTTGATGCAAACAGAATTGGAATTTGGGGATGGAGTTTTGGAGGATATATGAGCAGTTTGGCCATTGCCAAAAGTAGCAATGTGTTTTCTACCGCCATCGCTGTTGCTCCGGTTACCCACTGGAAATTTTACGACAATATTTATACCGAACGTTTCTTGCGCAAACCCTCAGAAAACCCCAGTGGCTACGAATCTAATTCCCCCCTAAATTTTACAAACGGGATAAAAGGAAACTATCTGCTTATTCATGGCACAGCCGATGACAATGTTCATTGGCAAAATTCAGCAGCAATGATAAATGCAATGATAAAATCGGGGGTTTCTTATGATAGCGAAGTTTACCCCAATCGCAACCATGGCATTGGCGACAGGGCTGCTAGTATCCATCTGTACAAAAGAATGACACGCTTTATCATAGAAAAACTTTAACAATAATCTTTACCACCTGCCCCACATTCAAGATACAATATAATTACTTACACCAAATGAAACTCAATATCAAAAATACCGCTCCCACATTTTGCGCAAACAATCAAAACGGGAAACCCATTTCATTGGATCATTTCAAAGGCAAAAAATTGGTGCTATATTTTTATCCGAAAGATGATACCCCCGGTTGCACGGCAGAGGCTTGTAGTATTCGTGATCATTATACAACCATGATTGCCAAAGGATATGCTGTGCTTGGCGTAAGCCCTGATACCGAAGCAAAACACCAAAAATTCATTGCCAAATACAATTTACCATTCGATTTATTGGCAGATACCAACAATTCCATCGCATTGGCATATGGTGTTTGGGTTGAGAAAAGTATGTACGGTAAAACCTATATGGGTATTGCGCGTACGACATTTATCATTGATGAAAATGGCCTATTACTCGATATATTTACGAAGGTGAACACCAAAAATCATGCCTTGCAAATTTTAGGATTACCTTTGCAACATGAGTGATTCCAAGAAATCTATTGGCATTATTGGAAGTGGCAGTTGGGCCACTGCTTTGGTTAAGATGATTTCTGATACCCAGGAACCCGTAAATTGGTGGATCCGGAATCCTGAAAAAGCAGCATATATTGCATCGCATCACCACAATCCAGATTATCTTTCGGGGGTAGAAATTCATCCGGAAAAAGTGGGTATACTCACAGATTTACAGGAAATCCTTGATACGTCAGACATTATTTTTCTTGCAATTCCATCGGCTTTTCTCCACCAATGTCTTTCGGAGGTGGTACTTCCAAAAGACCGCATCTATGTTTCGGCCATCAAAGGCATTGAACCCTTTAGCAATAAAGTTATTGCCCGCTATTTAGAAAGCCAGCACGGAATTAGTACCGAACAAATCGCCATTGTATCGGGTCCGTGTCATGCAGAAGAAGTTGCGGCCGAAAAATTAAGTTATCTGACAATTGCTTCAACCCCTTTATCCCTTGCGGAAACGCTGAAAAAAATTCTGCAAGGACCATTTATTAAAGTTAGCTGCAGCAATGACCCTATCGGTGTGGAATACGCTGCGGTGATGAAAAATATTTATGCCATTGGAGCAGGCATTTCCCACGGATTGGGTTATGGCGACAATTTTTTGGCGCTTTACACTTCCAGTGCAATTCGTGAAATGAATGTTTTCTTGCATGCTGTCGAACCTGCAGAACGCGAAATAAACGAGGCGGCTTATTTGGGCGATTTACTGGTAACTTGCTATTCTCAATATAGTAGAAACCGAATGTTTGGGAATATGCTTGGGAAAGGTTACAGTGTAAGCGCTGCCCAACTCGAAATGAACATGGTAGCCGAGGGCTATTATGCAGCCAATTTGGTCCACAAAAAATTTACAGTACTCAATGTAACAATGCCCATTGCCAGCGCGATATATAAAATTATTTATGAAAAAGCCAGTGCCAAAAAAACCTTTCAAGAATTGAGTAATACGCAACTTCATTGATAAAATGAAATTAAAATATCCTTAAGGAATAACAACAAAAAATATAATAGATACTAAAGATGGGATTCAAAATTTATACAAGGGCAGGTGATGAAGGTAAAACGGGATTAATTGGGGGCGAAAGGGTGTTCAAAAATCATGTTCGGGTTGAAAGTTATGGTACAGTAGACGAATTAAACAGCCATATTGGAATGATTCGTTGTTTTGTCAAAGGCGAGAAAGAAGAAATACTCTTGTCAGAGGTTCAAAATGATTTGTTTACCGTGGGTTCGTTCTTGGCTTCAAGCCCAGGGACAAACTTCACTTTGCCAGAATTGGGTGAAGAAAAAATACTGAAATTAGAATCTGAAATAGACAGACTTACCCTAGAATTACCCGAATTAAAGCATTTCATATTGCCGGGCGCTTCCTTGCAGGGGTCCCAGGCTCATATTGCTCGTTGCGTATGCAGACGCGCCGAAAGACTGGTTGTTTCTCTTTCTGAAATTGAAATTGTTCCTAAATTTGTCGTAAAATACTTAAACCGCTTAAGCGATTACCTGTTTACACTGGCTCGATTTTTAGACCACAAAAATGGGGGTATTGAAATTATCTGGAAACCTGAAAAACCCGTATAATCACATTTTACGATTTCCCACCCACACAAACCTTCTGTTTATGAATTGTGCATCAGTAAAAGTTGCATTTCCACTGGGATTTCCCCCTGTAACGTGAAAATCACTGAACGCTGCATGTTGGGTTACAAAAGCTGCACCTGTAAAATTAAAACTCACTGGCGTAAACACCTTGTTCATGGTAGATTCTACTTGGTTCATATAAGCCACATCATTGCTATAACACAAGCATGTAATGGCACCCAAACTTTGGGCAGATTCAGAGGCTAAAGACAAGCTATGCGATGCATCAAGTGTTTTGATTACAAATAAAATTGGACCAAAATGCTCGTGTCTCCAGGTTGTGACATCGTCTGCTTCAACCGCAATAACGACTGGTGAAGCCGTCCGCGCATCCGCAAATTCTAGATTGGGTACAGGCATCGACTGCAATGCTAAACGCCTGCCCAAGGAAACATCTTTAATGCGTTTATCGGTTGCATCATTTTGAATTGCACCCAAAACACCAGAACCCATTTTGGGGTTTTCAACCAAATTTTGAATGGCATTTGCAATGCCTGAAACTACTGTGTCATAAGACATATTACCGTCAGGAGTCTGAATGCCCGTTGCAGGAACAAAAATATTTTGTGGGGCTGTACACAACTGCCCACTATAAAGAGATGCAGAAAAAGCAATATTTGAAAATACAGCAGCAGCATCAGAAATACTTTCAATAATCACGGAATTAACACCTGCTTTTTCGGTAAATACTGTTTTGCCCGGGAGAGATTCAATATACTCACCAAATGCAGAACCCCCGGTATAATCGATTAGTTTAACAGCATTGTGTTCCGCCAATTCTTTAGCAATGGGATTTGCCAGCGTATCAACACCCAGTTGAACCACTGAAGCAGGTAAACCAGCTGCCACAAGGGCCTTTTGCATCTCAGCAACAACAATGGCAATGGGCAATACACTCTTTGGATGGGGTTTAACGATACCCACATTACCCGTCATCAAACTTCCAAACAAGCCTGGTAGCGTATTCCAAGTTGGGAAAGTTGAACAACCAATCACCAACGCCACACCCTTTGGAATCGCCTTGTAATTTTTCTGCAATGCAAGATCAAACTTACCCATATTCTTAACCCAATTGATATCAGAAGGAAAGCGAGTTAATTCTTTATACGCCATCGCCAACACTTCCAAAGCACGGTCATTGGCATGGGGACCACTGGCTTGAAATCCCATCATAAAACCTTGGCCAGTGGTATGCATGGTAGCATACGCAATTTCAAAAAAACGATTTGCCACGCTATCAAGTGCATTTATCAAAATTGTAGCACGCAAATCTATCGAGGTTGAAGACCAAATTTTTTGTGCCAATTCAGCATTCTGAATAAGGGTATTAGGGGAAAAAGCAGGGTATTTAATTCCCAATCCTGTCATAAAATAGGGGCTGATTTCCTCTCCAATCCATCCTTCACTGCCATGGGTCTGAAGGCCGACAAAATTTTGTGTTAACAATGACTGAAAAGCCAGTAGTCCAGATTGCATTCCATCTTCGGCATACGCCCTGGGAGATTCTGGCCAAGCCGAATAAAACAATCTGCTTTCTTGGGCTGCATAAGCAAGTTGTAATCTTTCTTTTATTGTAGGATTCATCGTATATTCTCTATAAGTGATATCAAAAGGGATGCGTGTTGGTAAAATTATTCTTTATGCCTGCCCTGTGGGACCTCCAAAACCAAGAGGCAGCATATTGTGGGGCATTATACCCTCTTCAATGGGAATTTCACCAAAATTATCTTCATATCTACTCAAATTGTCTCCCAATGCCATAATCAAACGCTTGGCATGTTGGGGCGCTAAGATGATGCGACTTTTCACTTTTCCTTTTGGAATTCCTGGCATCATTCGCACGAAATCGATAACAAATTCTGTTTGCGAATGGGTAATAATGGCGAAATTGCTATAAATCCCCTCGGCAATTTCCTCAGATAATTCGATATCTAAAGCGGGTGATTGTTCTTGATTGTCTTCCATAGTCATCTACAAAATTAATAGCGAAGAGGCAGTTTCTAACAACATTGAGCTATTTAACCCTAAATTAGCATCCTATACTGTAAAAAAGAAACTGATTTTGCTTGTAGCCACTTGATTTATTGGCAAAATGCAAGCTATATCATTTTAACCACAAATACGACCAGTCAGATTACAAATCAGTAAATAAACGAACAATCGTGAATAGGCTTAAGAACGTTTGAGGTTTCCGTATTGGAATTGGGCTGTAAATTTTAATTTCATTAATAAATGCGGCAACAATTGAAATATGCCGTTCAAATGCCATAATACCCCGGGGATTTTTGTATGTGACTACTATTTTGAGATTGTAGGAATCAACAATCGGTATTTATTTCACACAAATCACTGAGATCTCAAGCAAAGCATCTTTCGGAAGTCGACTCACTTGAACCGTTTCTCGGGCAGGGTATTTACCTTCGGAAAAAAATCCACCATAGATTGCATTGACCTTGGGGAAGTCGTTCATGTCTTTGAGAAAAATAGTCGATTTTACCACATTGTCCCATGACAGCCCAGAAGCTACTAATAATGCCTGAATGTTTTGCATCACGCGTTGGGATTGGATATCAATATCCGTTTCACTGTCAAAATTTCCGGTAGCGGGATTCAGCCCAACTTGACCAGAAAAATAATAGGTATCCCCCACACGTATAGCTTGACTATAGGGGCCGATCGGGTTAGGAGCATTTTCGGTGTAAATGATTTCTCGCATGTTGTTGTGGTTTGATGTAATTTTGTGACTGCATGAAAATAGGAATATTGGCAAGCCCCACCAAACGAATCGCCTGGGAAAACAAAAAAAAACACGCCACTTCATATTCATGGGTGCAAGATAGTGAAGTCCACGACGAATATGACGTATTTGTAGACCTGGATTCAGACGACCACATCCATCGGTTAAACACATACACTCAGAATACCCATACAATTTTTATTCTTAGTGCAGTAAAATATAGCATTGAAGGCGCCTTAAATGCACTTCATCTTAAGAATATAATACACTTTCGGGCCCTCGGAATCAATGCACTCCCTACCCTTTTAGAGCGGAATGTAATGGAGTATAGCAATCCATTCAATCTCAGCCCAGAAATCGTAGAAACAATTGCCTTGGCGCTGGGTTATGAAACCATTACGCTTGTAAATAGCAGAGTAGGAATGGTTAGTCCACGCATTATCTGTATGATTATCAATGAAGCTTATTATACTGTTCAAGAACAGACAGCCCATAAATCTGATATAGACCAAGCCATGATATTAGGGACAAATTATCCAAAAGGTCCTTTCGAATGGTGCAATCAGATTGGCATAAAAGAAGTTTATGAAGTACTGGAATCTCTGTATCAGGATACCCACGACAGTCGATATAAAATTTGCCCACTGTTAAAGCAAGAATACCTGAAATACCATACATAACTATCCGACACACCGATTTGGTCCAATAATCAAATTGCTGTTTGAACGCTTGTGATTGGAATGGCTGTCCCATCTCATTCAAACAATAATAATTATAATAAATTCAATGTATACTTATTACATTGTTTTTCTTGGTTAAACAGTCTCCCGCATTTTTTTGGCTTGAACCTACGAATAAAATTGCATCCATAAATGCAAGTACAAAAAAAGACCGCCCAAATGAGCGGTCTTTTTTTGAAATGAACCTTAACCCTTAATATAAATATCTCGTGGTTATCAGATCACCTATTATTTCTGCACAGTGATTTTGCGGGTAACTTGATTGTTTCCAGAAGTTACTTGAACCAAGTAAATTCCGTTACTCAATTCACCAGCATTTAAAATCATAACGCCTTGATTGGCAGAAGTGGTAGAATAAACAACTTTACCGGTTATACTCATCACATTGACTGTAATGTTTGCACCGAAAGTTTCACTTGTAGCTACTTTAATCTCACCAGCAGTTGGGTTTGGATAAACCGCAACGCCAACTTCTAACAAATCTTTTGTAGCAGCACGGTTCATTACAATTTTCTTCATTTTGGTACATTCGCAACCTGTTTGACGAACTATTGCCTTCATGGTTACAGTGTACTCACCGTCACTTTGCAAATCGTAATTAACTGCAGCTGTTAAATCCTTGCTCTTAAGCGTTCCGCCACCAGCAAAAACCCAAGTATAATCAACGTTGTTTTGACCACCAGCAACACCACTTGAGTTCACAGGCTCAACCTTAACACCGAAGAAACTATATCCATAATCGGGAGTTGCTTTGAAATCACAAGTACGGGGTGATTCGTTTACTGTTACCCTTTGCGTAATTGAGTCAGAACAACCATCCACGATGTAAGCATACAAGGTTACATTATAACTTGTAGTTTGGATAATGTTGTACAACTTAGAGGGGTCACTATTGGTTGAATAGGTGTTGTCTCCGAAATCCCACTTGTAAGAAATTTCACCTTGTGGCCATGATGTAGCATTTTCAAATACAACTTGGTCACCCGCACAAACATCCTTGGCTGAGAAATTTGTCTTCGGTTGGGTTGCCACTGATATGTCCTTGGCAATTTCATCCATACAACCATTGTCTAAGGTGATTTTCAGAGTGATTTTTTTGGGCCCTAAGCTTGTCCATGAGTGAGTGGGGGATTTTGTTTTACTGGAAGTACCATCACCAAAATTCCACAAATAGTTCGCAACTGCACCAGAAACATCAGGAGTGGTGTTTGTGAAAACAGTTGGTGTCAAAGAACAGGCAGGCGAATTTGTGAACGCAACTTTAGGTGATTCACGAACCTCAATTTGTTTAGTTATTGAATCTGTACAACCAAATTCGGAAGTAACAACCAATTTAACCTGTTTTTTACCATGTTTAGAGAATTTGTAGATTGGACTCTCATCGGTACTAACGCTTCCATTATCATCAAAATTCCATAAATTTCCAATCAATCCTGCACCAATTGAAGAAGTATTAGCGAACGAAAATATGTTATTGTCACATACTCCACTCTTCAACGAATACATGGCAACAGGTTTTTCAAACTGATACACCTTTGTAGTATACTTGGAGATACAACCATTAAGATCGGCACTTAAAGAAACGAAATAAGTTCCTGCTTTTGGATATTTAACTTTTGCATCAGTGGTAGTAGCAGTTGTTCCATTTCCAAAGTCCCATTTAAACTTGGCATTCATTGGATCAGTTTTGTTTGTAAATACCAAATTATTACCTAAACATGCATTGACTTTATCAAATGCAACTGTAGGGATAGCAAACACTTCTACATCATAGGATTTAGAAAAAATAAAATTGTTGGGAAGTGTTTTGGAAGTCAATAAAACTTTGTATTTACCTGCCTTTGGGAATCTAAAGATAGGCTCTGGAGCATTGGATGTATCGGCTTTGCTTCCTGTTCCAAAATCCCAGAAAAAATCCATAGAACCAGATTGAACCTTAGAGGTATTCGCAAAGAGAACATCATCTCCATTACAAATTTTCGATGGGTAAGTGAAATCAGTTTTAATGGATGGGTTAATCAACACTTTACGCTTGATGAAAGTATCACAACCATTATTGTTATCGGTTACTTTTAAAACCAGCGTCAACATACTATCCTCCATTGTTTGATCAGAAGTTTTGAATTGTACTTCTAAATTGGTGGTTCCAGAAGGTGCTGTCAGTGTTGCTCCAGAAACCGTTTTACCAGAAGCTGTGTATGCCTGAACTGTTGCATACCAATTGTTAGGAGAGGCAGAACCGTAAGAACTGTTACTGTATACGCGGGGAGCACGCACATCATAAATAACGGGTATATCTAGTACTGTAATGTCATAGGGACGACTTGTTTGATAAATAGCCGTGTTTGGAGTACTGGTTTTGGTTGAAAACTCATAAAAACCTCCTCCGGGTGCTGGTTCCACAGTCGTAGTGTAGGATAATGTATCATTTGAGGTTTTATCATCTGGAATATCTATGTAAATTTTGATATCAGTTTTACCGGAAATAGACAATACAATCGGTGTTGTAAAATCAACTTTAACTGTTGAACCAGACAAAATTTTGTCTTTAACCAATTGACGGGTAACTTTTCCATTTATAGAATACGCTACATAAAAGTCGTAAATAGTATCTACAAAATTATTTTTGATATAGATATTTGAAGAAGCTGCTTCATGACCAGCGCAAACAGATTTTGCTATAGAAAAGTCAGATTTAACGGCTTCGGCATCCAACATATTTTCTCTTGAACCACGATCAGATTTAGTTACATTTCTAACTCCAGAGAGTTGATCTAATCTAGTAGCACTATCCTTGGGGTCAACATTGTTTTGTGTTTCAAAACAATCAGATCTCCAATCGTCCGTGCCAGCAGTAATATCTTTCCAATTGGGATTTACATAATTATTACCTGGTCCATTGTTATTAGCACCCCTCCAATCGCCGTATGTATTGTAACCAGTTGTTCCATAACACCAATATTGATTGGGAGATGACACCCAAAAAGTATTGTTTTTGCATGATTTTATATTCGATGCTGGGGAAGAATAGTAATAACAACCATACACATAATAGGGTGTAGTAAAGTCACAAATATTGCCGTTTAACCGAGAGAGTGATGCATAATCTTGAACCACCATTCCGTATGCAAAATGATAATTGTACCCATTGGATGGAACTTTATAATGAATCGTGTTTTGAAGCCACTCTACTTGATAGCCAGATTGGTAGCTGTAGGTATAAACATTGTAATTGCCATACCAGGCCAAATTATCGGCTACGATATTTGATTTAACACTATAGTTTCCCAAATAGTAAAACATAAGCCCATATAAGTATCCTTGGCTTGTTGATGAATTGTTACGCAACATTCTATTGCGCTCAAAGTTATAATTACCGTACCAAACTTGCATCCCGTACATGTAATAGCTAAAATAATTGTCTACGAAAACATTGTCATTAACTGAATTTCTTGAGCGGCTTCTGGATGCTATGTTGAAAAGATACATGTGATATAAAAATGCAGTAGTACCTTCTCCAATCCTACAATTTTTAACTGTATTGCCAATTAAATCTGCATCATTACCATACATTACATAAAACATGTATACATTACCGCCATTGGAGCGGAAATTGTCTATAGTATTTTTATTCATATCTATAACGTCGTTGTACATAGCGTAGAAACAATAACTTGTAGTGTACGACATAATATTTTTATAAATATTACCTTGGACAATTACTGGAAGTGTGGTTGTCCCATAATTGTAATTGAAGAGTGCACCATAAAATTGATTTATATAATTGGTAGTTGAACTACTCCCAGCACCTGAATAAGGCAAATCATGAAAATTATTGTCTTTGAGTGAAGTAGAACGCGATTTTCCATAGGTATAAGTGCTATAGCTCCCATAAAATAATGTTGAAATTGGTGAATTCGAGTTTGCATTGGAGCGAGATAAATCATTACTTATAAATTGATTGCCATTGGAGTAATAATTATAAATACCATATTGGTAAAAATTCTGCACTGTATTTTTACTAAATGTATTATTTTCTTCAGTTGAAGAATAAGAAGAAGAATTGCCTATGGCAATCATACCAAATTGAGGACCAGCAGAATTTGTTGCCGTTGTTCTCATTGTATTGTTTGAAATGGTATTGTATGACCCTGGTGTAGATGAGGTAGCAGTCCGAAGAGAAGAACCTCCTCCTCCTCCTGAAATCGCTACATAGTATGTTTCACTGGTCAAAGAAGTCAAAGCCGAGAACTCCAATACACAATTGTCTATGGTATTATAGTCAGAACCACCAGAAATTTTGACACAACCAGAATATGTTCCAGTAGCAGAATTTCTAATTGTTACATTTTTAATTGTTACATAGTCAGCACCGGTAAAACCCAGGGCTGCGTTTGAACCACTATAAGATAAAATTGCATTTGCCCCCCCACGTGAATTTTTACCATCAATTGTGATGGTATTGGTGGATGAAGAACCAGAAATAGCTGCAAAGTTAGTTCCAGTGGAAGTGGTGATATCTGTTTGAACAGCAACACTTACTGCACCGCTGACACCTGATTTAGACAATGCAGAAGCCAAATCGGCCCAATCCGCAAAGTTTGTACCACTTGTGGCCGAGGCCGAATTAAGGGTGTACGACCCACTCAATTGAGCATTGGCTACCCCAGCCAAACCCAATAAAATCAGTAATGCTGTCTGTTTGAAGAAGCGAACTGAATGTTTGATTTTGTAATGTGTATTCATATGGTTTTTATTTTTTATTGCTTATACGCCTCGCAATATACATAACTTTCTTAAAATTACAATGTTTTGGAAATATTTATAAAAAAATGATTGTTTTGCTTCGGATTGGCTTAAAGTTGTTTTGACCAACCATCATTTCAGAAAGCGAAACCAAAAATATAGTATGCCCACAGATGGCCTATCTCAATGAATTTGAGACCTTTAAGCCAATTCTCATCCCATCGAGTGCGGCACTCATAATTCCTCCGGCAAAGCCAGCACCCTCTCCGCATGGATATAAATTTCGAATTTCGGGGTGTTGAAAGGTATCTGAATTTCGGGGTATGCGCACAGGGCTACTGGTGCGACTTTCAACACCAACCAATACGGCATCATTGGTTCGAAAAGCTGGCATTTTTTTTCCAAGAACAATCAATGCTTCACGAATGCGTTTGTGAACTTCACTCGGTAGCACTTCTAAAATTGAACTGCTTACAAGCCCGACAGGATATGAATTGGAGGGTAAGTCAGTACTCATTTTGCCTTGAATAAAATCTTCAAGACGCTGGGCCGGTGCACTAAGACTTCCAGAAACAGCAAATGCCTTTTGTTCCCAAAATTGCTGAAATCGCAATCCACGCAGTGCCTTGGATGCAATAAATGGTTGAAAATCTATATCGTCAACGCCCACCACAAAACCACTATTTGCAAACTTACCATTTCGTTTTGACGGACTCCAGCCATTGACAACAATTTCTCCATGGGCTGTAGCTGCAGGTGCAATGATGCCTCCAGGGCACATGCAAAAAGTAAAAACGCCTTTTCCCGAAATTTGTTCAACCAAGGAATAAGAACTAGGTGGTAAAAATGTGCCCCTTGAATCAGACTTGTATTGTATCTTATCAATGCAAGCTTGTGGATGTTCCACACGCAAGCCAAAAGCAAAGGGTTTGGCTTCAATTGCAATCTGCTCTTGCTGTAATAATTCAAAAATATCTCTGGCAGAATGGCCTGTTGCTAAAACTACCCGCGCGACCTTTTCTTTGTCTCCTGTATTCAGCTGGAGGGCTTCGATGGTGCTTCCCTGTTTGACAAACCCATCCACACGGGTACTGAATCGTATCTCTCCCCCACATTGTAGAATGGTTTCTCTCAAACCCGCTACCAACTGGGGTAATTTATTGGTCCCAATATGGGGATGAGCTTCGTATAATATAGATTGAGGTGCCCCATGTTCGACCAAACACTGCAATACCTTTTGCACCGGACCACGCTTCTTGCTGCGTGTATAAAGTTTGCCATCGGAGTATGTACCTGCACCTCCCTCTCCGAAACAATAATTCGATTCGGGGTGAACGATTTTTTCTTTGATCATAATTGCCAAATCTCTGCGACGATCCTGAACAGACTTCCCACGTTCAAGTATAATAGGTTTGTAACCCAGTTCTATGAGCGCTAGCGCACAGAATAAACCTGCAGGGCCAGCGCCGATAATATGAACTGATTGTGCATGTGAAACAGACTGTAAAAGAAATCCTTTTTGAAACATTGGAATTTCTCCAAAATCATACACATTTGCCGTAATCATAAAAAAAGGTGATTTTCCCCTTGCGTCAAGCGATTTTTTGAGCCATACCACCTGCGGCAGATTGCTATTTAAAGAAGCGTCTACCAACGGATTTTGGGATGCACTCCTAAAAGTATCGAAATTGTCGAATACAGTTTCTTCTGTGGTTTGGGAAGATACCATGCCCGAAATCTTTGATGAAAATCTCGGCCCTCCCATTGCATAAGATGATAACCCAACAGAAAAACCTGCTTCAGCTAAGAATTTTTGGTTGACCCAGTTTCCATCTGCGGCCTCTTCTGGCGAAAATTTCAACTGGATTTGCTTGGGCATCGTACAAAATTACAGTAACTTCTTCTGACGGTGGTAATTTTAATACACCAAGTTTAACTGCTGTTAGTGATTTTACTTTTGCATGTGTATTTTCGCAGTATGAAAGAAGTGGTTGTAAGTGGTATTCGCCCTACTGGAAAATTACATTTGGGCAACTATTTTGGAGCAGTTAAGAATTTCTTGCAATTGCAAGAAGATTTTGACTCCTATTTCTTCATTGCCGACTACCATTCTCTCACTACCCACCCCACCCCAAGCGACTTAATTGGCAGTGGCAAACGTGTTTTGGCCGAATACATTGCCTTGGGATTAGACCCAGAAAAATGCAGTATTTATTTCCAAAGTGATGTACCCGAAACTGCAGAACTTTACCTTTTTTTAACCATGAATGCCTATTTGGGAGAACTAGAACGGGTGAGTTCATTTAAAGAAAAAGCAAGAACCCAACCCAATAATATCAATGCCGGATTGTTAAATTATCCTATCTTAATGACTGCTGATATTTTGCTACACAAGGGGGTTAAAGTTCCTGTTGGCAAAGACCAATCCCAACATTTAGAGATGGCCCGTACATTTGCTAACCGTTTCAATCGCTTATACAATTGTAACTATTTCCCAGAACCCCAGGCATTCTCATTCGATGGCACACTCATCAAAGTACCCGGACTTTCTGGATCGGGCAAAATGAGCAAAAGTTTAGGAGATGCAGACGCCATTTATTTGGATGATGAAGCTACACATTTGGAGAAAAAAATCATGCGTGCAGTAAGTGATAGCGGCGCAATGGGTATAAATGCCCCAAAAAGCCAGGCAGTGCAAAACCTATTTGATTTGATGGCATTGGTGAGTGATCCAGGTGTGATTCTTCAATTCGAAAATGACCACAAGTCGGGAACCATTCGATACGGCGAACTAAAAAAACAATTGGCAGCCGACATGGAAAATTTCGTTGCTCCCTTGCGAGACAAAATTCAAGCTACTCTTGCCAATGAAAAACACTTGAACGAAATTGCAAAATACGGCGCCGAAAAAGCACGCAATAGTGCCAAAAAAACCTTGAGAGAGGTTCGTGAAATAATTGGTTTTCGTTCAAATTAAAGATAAATTGCACCCATGCTCGATGTTTCCTTGGTAATACCGCTCTTCAATGAGGCAGAATCTCTGCCCGAATTACATGCATGGATTGTCAGAGTTTGCAAAGAATCCCGTATTTCTTACGAAATTTTATTGCTTGACGATGGAAGTACCGATGGCTCTTGGGATGTAATACAATCTCTTAAAAAACAAGACAGCGCGGTCAGGGGTTTTCGATTTCGCAGCAATTATGGAAAAAGCGCAGCGTTAAATGTTGGCTTTGCCGAATCTCGTGGCGAAGTTGTTATTACAATGGATGCAGATTTACAAGATTCACCCGACGAAATACCTTCGCTTCGCAGCATGATATTGGAAGGGGATTATCAGGTCGTGAGTGGTTGGAAAAAAAAGCGCTACGATCCATTAACCAAAACAATCCCCACCAAAGTGTTTAACTGGGCTACACGAAAAATAAGCCATCTGTCGCTCCACGATTTTAATTGTGGACTCAAAGCCTACCATTGCCAAGTTGTGAAAAATATTGAAGTCTATGGTGAAATGCACCGCTATATCCCTGTTATTGCCAACTGGGCAGGGTTTACCCGAATTGGTGAAAAAGTGGTTACACACAGTGCCCGAAAATACGGTACTACCAAATTTGGAATGAACCGATTTATAAATGGATTTTTGGATTTGCTGAGCCTTTATTTCATGTCAAAATTTGGCAAAAAACCCATGCATTTTTTTGGATTGATGGGGTCACTCAATTTTTTAATCGGTGCAATAATGGCATGCTGGATTATTGGGGAAAAACTCATCTGTGTTGTAAAAAATATTAAGGCACCCCTGGTTACAGATTCCCCAATTTTTTATATTGGTTTGGTTGCGATGGTCATTGGAACACAACTTTTCCTTGCGGGTTTTATCGGTGAATTGGTAAGTCGATCTAACCCCGAACGAAACAACTACAATATTAAGGAAAAGACCGATTAATGCAATTTCAGGGCAAACACATCGTGATCGTTGGCCCTGCCTATCCTCTTCGAGGCGGATTGGCAAGCTATAACGAACGGCTGGCCTTAGAATTAATGCAAAATAACCGGATTACTTTACTCACTTTCTCCTTGCAATATCCACAATTTCTCTTTCCCGGAGAATCGCAGTTGAGTGCTGATGCAAAACCCGAAAATTTAACCATTGACATAGCCCTGAATTCCATCAATCCCCTCAATTGGATCTCTACTGGATTAAAATACAAACGTTTGAAACCCGATTTGATCATTTTTAGGTACTGGATGCCTTTTTTTGGCCCGTGCTTTGGTACACTTGCCCGCATAATAAAGCGCAATAAACAAACACACATCATTGCCATCACAGATAATATTATTCCACACGAACCCCGATTTTTTGACAAACTATTTTCGCGGTATTTCTTGTCTATTTTGGACGGCGCCCTTGCCATGAGCAAAAAAGTATTGGACGACCTGCACAATTTTCCCCTCAGAAAACCCTTGCCAAAAATGATTTACCATGCGCACCCATTATACGATAACTTTGGCAGTGGTGTGAACAGAATTGAAGCTTGTTCTAGATTACAATTGGACGCAAATAAGCGATATGTGTTATTTTTTGGCTTTATCAGACATTATAAGGGATTGGATTTGATGTTGCATGCGATGGCCTTATTGCCCAAATATCTGGATGATGTGGTATTAATTGTAGCCGGAGAATTTTACGAAGACAGTAAACCCTACCTCTCCATCATTTCAGAAAAAAAATTGGAGTCTCGTGTTGAACTTCGAACGCATTTTATTCCCAATTCAGAGGTAAATCTTTATTTCTCTGTTGCAGACTTGGTGGCACAACCCTACCGCAATGCAACTCAAAGTGGCGTATCACAAATTGCCTATCATTTTGAACTTCCGATGATTATTACAAATGTTGGTGGATTGTCTGAACTTGTTCCCCATGGCCAAGCCGGTTTGGTTTGCGAAGCGAATGCAGAAGCATTATCACTGGCGCTCACTGAAATTTACAAACCCGGATTATTAACCCATATCCGCACCCAATTGGCCACTCTCAAACAACAATTCTCCTGGGTTTCCCTGGGTAAGGCATTGGAGTCTATTTCGGAGAAGTGATGGAACATTCAAATATTCTTCATGCGATACTGTCAAAATCCTATCTTTGTAATCTTAATAACAGAGAGGTGTCCGAGTGGTTGAAGGAGCCCGCTTGGAAAGCGTGTATATGCCAAAAGTGTATCGAGGGTTCGAATCCCTTCCTCTCTGCAACCCAATGCCCCGAATCGGGGCATTTTTTGTTTAACGAATCTGTTCGCGCAGCGTACAAGCGAGTGAAACAGAAAAATGAACAGTGCGACGAAGGAGCGGGCATTGGGTTAACACCTCCCCCGGGATCACGAGCGAAGCGAGTACTCCCTTCCTCTCTGCAACCCAATGCCCCGAATCGGGGCATTTTTTGTTTAACGAATCTGTTCGCGCAGCGT
>SXGT01236855.1_pt1 | contig 91255 bp, 68 predicted proteins | sample 3176221 | NCBI WGS metagenome assembly SXGT01 (sample SAMN11356862, study PRJNA531348) | freshwater metagenome | isolation source: freshwater sample F1-120 | place: China: Fuxian Lake, Yuxi | collected 2017-12-25 | reverse complement strand
GGTTGGGGAACCGGGGGGCTGACGCCGCCCCGCTCGCCTGAGAGCTATTTTCGCGCGGCGATGGTCTTCAGCGAGTCGCCGACTTGCTGCGAGGCTTGTCTCGCTTTGGAAATGGTTTCCAGAAAGATCTCCGCGTGCGGCAGGCCGTCGAGTCGCATGGCGATGTCCCCTTTCGCATTCAACAGCAATAAGTCTGACGCATGAAAGAATTCCTGGCCGGACTGTTGTGCCACTTCCATTGTGGCGATGTCGGTCAGTTCGATCCGTTGAATCATGCGGCCGCCCAAGCCGGTCCAGCGTTGCACCGATTTGTTCGTGATCGTGAAGCGTTCGCCGGTCACTTTCTGAAGGAAGTACAGCGCGGCACCGACCCCGGCCAACGGCAGCCACAGGACGATCCGAGCGGGGATGCTGGCCATCAACTGGCCAATCAATCGTCCTGCTCCGAGCGCGGCGATCGACGGCCATTTGGTCATCATGAGGGTCTCGGCACCGGCCGAAACTCCGGAAATTGCTTGCGACTTCAGGTTCGACATCTTGTCACTCTTTGCTGGAAATTAGGCTCGTATTTGCGTACCGCTGGGGGACTCGTTTCGGCGACGACTCTCGGCTGCCGACGGGGCGGGAGACTAATGGTCGAACTGCGAGAATTCCAGCAATGCTCGGAGCACGGACATGTAGGGTGGGTCGAGTCATCGAGACCCACCAGGATGTCAGCAAATCGTGGTGGGTCTCGAGGACTCGACCCACCCTACATCTACTACATCTACATCGTTTCGAGGACGACGAATTGGTGAGCCGTATGGCCATGCGCAATCGGATCGCTACTTCGGATCGCAGTACTTCAACGCCATCAGCGAGTACGCCGTTGTGAGGTTTGGATCCCCTTCCATCCAGCGATCGGCGGCGTTGACCCAACTGCCGTTTTCTTTCTGCCGCTTGGCGAGAGCATCGGTCAGCTCGCGTCGCCAGTCGTGTTTTTCACCCTTCGCGTCCTCGAAGTGATCGACTTCGAGCGTGGCCAACGTCCGGGCGAAGGTGTGGTAGTAGTAATAGAGACCTTGCTGATCGAGACCGGGGTTTTGATCGACCGAGTAAAACTTGCGGAGCCATTCGAGCGCGGCTTTGACTCGTTTGTCGTCTTTGGAAAGGCCGGCATAGAGCATCGACTTCAAGCCCGCGTAGGTCATGCTGGCATAGGATCGTAAGCCGCCGTCCGCGTTCTTTCCCGCTTGCGAGGTGCCGCCCGCCGCCGGCGTGTAATAGAAGCCGCCGTCGTTCACCTTGGCGGCGAACTCGGTCGTGTTGAATTCGCTTTCGAGATTCTGGCAACGAGACACAAAGACGAGCGCGTTCTTCATCGCCGGATCATCGGCCTTCACTCCGGCAGCTTTGAGCGCATCAAGCAGAAAGGTCGTGTTGGACAGGTCTGGTCGCTGCGACTTGCCATAGCCCGCGCCCCCGAACGAAGGATGCGATTTGTCCAAGCCCTCGGTCTCGTCCCATTGCAAGCCGCGGAGAAATTTTTCGGCCTCTTTGATCTGCGCGGTGTAGCGGCCGTCGGAGTTCGCTCCGACCAGAGCCAGCATCGTCAGGCTGGTTTCGTAGTTCTTGTGGGCCGTCTCCGGGTGATAGATGCCGCCATCCTTTTGCCGATAGCTCAGCAGATGCTTCAGTCCCTTTTGCAGCGTCGGTTCGTCGGTCTTCACGCCGGCGCTGACGAGCCCGAAGCAGGCCATCGCCGTGATTCCCGGCTGAGTGGCCGAAGTCCAACTGCCGTCTTCCCCCTGCGTGGTCTTGAGGAAGTTGACTCCCTTCTCGCGAATCGCCTTCAGCAGCTTGGCGTCCGGCCCGACTTTGTCAGCAGCCCACACATGGAGATTTGGGAGAACGCTCGCACCGCTCAACGCGGCCAAGGCGGTTAAGAAGGCTCGACGGTCAACGCGGGAACAGAGGTCGGAAGGTTTCAAAGCGTGCATGATGTCCTCGATCAGATCGGCAAAAGTGAGGTCAGAATCTGCTGGGGAGTATATCGGTCAATCGGCGGCAAAGGCGGTGTTGGAGGGGATGATTTTTTCGCCGGAGTTGGCGAAAAAGCGGACGCACTTTGTCGCCATCATCGCTCCGCGTGATGAGCCGAATGCTTCAGGCGATGACACTCTAGGATTCCGTGTTGGCCGCGGTGAAACGCTCGGCTCGTCACGCGGAGCGATGACAGCGACATAAAGCGCAATCAGTGTTATCCATGTTCGCCACTGATTACGCTCCGTCGCTCGAACGTTTTCCACATCAGGAGTCATCCGCCAATGAGCCAATTAAAAATGTGCCGCTGGGGCATTCTCGGAACGGCGGGCATCGCCCGGAAGAATTGGGATTCGATCAAGAACTCCGGCAACGGGACACTGGTTGCTGTCGCCAGCCGGTCGACGGAACGGGCTCAGCAATACATCGACGAATGCCAAGCTTGCGTGACTTACTCGCCGGCTCCGCGAGCGATCGGCACCTATGAAGGCTTACTGGCAGCGGCCGATGTCGATGCCGTTTACATCCCGCTGCCGACCGGAATTCGCAAAGAGTGGGTGGTCCGCGCGGCCGAGGCGGGCAAGCACGTTCTGGTCGAAAAACCGGTCGGCTGCAACGCGGCGGACGTTGCCGAGATGATCGCCGCCTGCAAGAAGAACAACGTGCAATTCATGGACGGTGTGATGTTCATGCACAGCGCACGACTCGCCAAGCTGCGCGAAGTTCTCGATGACGGCGAAGGCGTCGGCCGCATTCGCCGCATCAATTCCACTTTCAGCTTCTGCGGGCCGGAGGCTTTTCATCAGGCGAATATTCGAGCCAGCGGAGAACTCGAACCGCTCGGCTGTTTGGGAGATCTTGGCTGGTACACGATCCGGTTCACGTTATGGACGCTGAATTATCAGATGCCGCGCCGAGTCAGTGCGCGGATGCTGTCGCAGTCGCATCGGCCCGACAGCCAGCACGACGTACCGATGGAATTCTCGGCCGAGCTGTTCTTCGACGGCGGCGTCTCGGCGACGTTCTACAACTCGTTCCTGACCGAGAACCAACAGTGGGGCGTTATTGCCGGCAGCAAGGGGTTCGTGCAGGTCAATGATTTCGTCCTGCCCTTCATCGGCTGCGAGTCCGCCTTCACCGTCCACAAGGCGAGGTTCCACGTCGATGGCTGCGATTACAGCTATGAGGAACACACTCGCCGACACGCCGTTTACGAATACAGCAACAACGCTCCGTCAGCTCAGGAGACCAACTTGTTCCGCAACTTTTCAGAGTTGGTTCTGAGCGGCAAGCGCGACGATTTCTGGGCGGACATCGCGTTGAAGACTCAGCAGGTCATGGATGCCTGCCTGACATCCGCACGACAAGACGGCAAGACGATCGAGTTGTAGACCGGACGCCTACGTCCGGTCATTCGATTGTTCGGACGTAGGCGTCCGAACTACGTCACTTAGGAGCCGCAATGATGAGTGACCTCCCCGAACTCCGTACCGAACGACTCGTGCTTCGCGAATGGTGGGACGAAGACCTCGATCCGTTTGCCGCGATGAATGCGGACCCGGAGGTCATGCGATTCTTGGTCAAACAGATGGCTCGTGTGGAGAGCGATTATCGAGCCGCACAGATTCGCGAGCACTTCCGGATTCACGGATTCGGTAAGTGGGCGGTCGAAGTTCGCGACACGGCACGTTTCATCGGATTTGTGGGGATCGAGCAGGTGACCTTCGAGGCTCCGTTCACGCCGAACGTGGAAATCGGCTGGCGATTGGCTCGCGAAGCGTGGGGCCAGGGCTTCGCGACCGAAGCCGCGCGAGCCGCGATGACTTTCGGCTTCGACAAGCTGGGACTCAACGAGATTGTGTCGTTCACGGTCCCGGACAATGTTCCGTCGCGCCGCGTGATGGAGCGGCTCGGCATGACGCGCGATCCGGCCGAGGACTTCGACCATCCATTCCTTGCGGAAGGACATCCGCTGCGCAAGCATGTGCTGTATCGGCTCTCTCGTTCTGACTGCGTTGGCGTCAGCCCCCCGGTCAATTCTCCACCAAACCGGGGGGCTGACGCCGCCCCGCTCGCCTGAGTCAAATTGCCTTATCGAGAAAGGTGTCCTATGAGCGTTGCTCGTTGCGCGTTGCTGGTCGTTACGGTTCTGCTTTCGTTCAGGACGAGCGAGGGACTCACGCAGGCTGCGGAGGCCAAGACTCGTCGGCCGAACATTTTGCTGATCTACGCCGACGACCAATCGACCAAGACGGTGCGCTGTTATCCCGAATCGTGGCCGTGGGTCCGCACTCCGAACATCGACGCTCTGGCCAAGACGGGCGTGCGATTTCAAGGAGCCTATCTCGGTTCATGGTGCATGCCCTCGCGAGCGACGCTGCTGACCGGTCGGCAGCCGCACGGGATCGAGTCGATGCGCATGGAGGGCAAGTATCCCGGCAGCACCTATGACCCGAAGCAAACGCCCTTCTGGCCGAGCGTGTTTCGCAAGCAGGGCTATCACACGGCTCAGATCGGCAAATGGCACACCGGGACGGATCCGGGGTTCGGCCGCGATTGGGATCATCAAATCGTCTGGAACCGGCCGAGACATCCCGACAACGCGGGACAGTACTACGACAAGCAGATGCTGTCGTTCAACGGGGGCGAGCCGAAGCTGGTCGAGGGTTACTCGACCGACAACTACACGAAGTGGGCCTGCGAGTACATTCGCGGCGAACACCGCGCGGTGGACAAACCGTGGTATCTCTGGCTGTGCTACGGAGCCGTGCATGGTCCGTCCATTCCGGCCAAGCGGCATCTCGGTTCATACAAGGATGAGAAGGTGCCCGCTCCCGCGGACATCTTCGGACCACGACCGGGGAAACCGACATATCTCGACAAGACACAGGCGTGGTCCAAGGGACCGGATGGCGTGCCGGTCATGGGGAAGAGTAGCGAAGCCTTCGGCGACGAAAGCAGCAAGAAGGCGAAGACTCACGCCGAGTGGGTGCATCAAGTCAACGAGTGCGTGCCGGCGATTGACGACGGAGTCGGCCAAGTCATGGCCGCTCTGCGCGAGTCAGGCCAGTTGGAAAACACGCTTGTGATCTACACCGCCGACCAAGGCTTCTCGATGGGCGAGCATGGTTTTCGTACGAAGCTGGCTCCGTATGACGCTAATTACCGCTCGCCAATGATCGTCAGCCGCCCCGGCACAATCCCGCAGGGCAAAGTCTGTCAGCACACGGTCAACGGATCGGATCTGGTTGTGACGTTCTTCAAACACGTCGGCCTCGAACTGCCGTGGACGATGCACGGCCGAGACATCACGCCTTTGCTGAGCAATCCCGATCGCACCGACTGGAATCATCCGACGCTCTATGAACACGTCGGCCATGAGTACGGCTCGGACGTCACCAAAGTGCTGCGCGACGATCCGACTCACGCGGAGCACAACAATGTCCCGTGGTATGTCGCGCTTCAACAGGGGCAGAAGAAATACATTCGCTATCTCGCTCCGAACGTCGATCCGCCGGAGGAATTGTACGACCTCGCGAAAGACCCCGAAGAATTGACGAACCTCGCCTCGCGAACGGATCAGCGAGCGACGTTGGAACGGCTCCGACAATCAGCAATCACAGAGTTGCGTCGATCCGAATCCGGCTTCCTCGATCATCTGCCGCCAATCGCTCGGTAATGACGGTCTTGGCCTTCATTCTCGCTCCACTGAATTCGGGCGGCCTCTCTTTTGAATGGCCGCGCGAATTCAGTGGAGCGCAAATGTCGGCGGAAAGGAATCTTCGACGTGACTCGTCTTCTCACGATTGCTGCCGCTCAATTGGGACCGATCCCTCGCTCGGAAACGCGGTCGCAGGCTGTCCAGCGGCTGATCGGTTTGTTGCGAGACGCAAAGCAACACGGCTGCGAACTGGTCGTCTTTCCGGAGTGCGCGCTGACGCCGTTCTTCCCGCACTGGTGGATCGAGTCCCAAGCCGAGATCGACGCCTACTTCGAGCGAACGCTCCCCGGTCCAGAGACTCAGCCCTTGTTTGACGAAGCGGCGCGGTTGAGCATCGGCTTCTGTCTCGGCTATGCGGAGCTGCATCACGACGGAGAGCACACACGGCGATTCAATTCCTCCGTGCTAGTCGAGCGTGACGGTCGGATCGTCGGCCGTTACCGGAAGATTCATCTTCCCGGCCATGCCGATCAGCGACCGAGCAATCCGTTTCAGAATCTGGAGAAGCGGTACTTCGAACCGGGCAACCTGGGCTTCCCGGTCTTTGAAGCATCCGGAGCCAAGACCGGGATGTTGATCTGCAACGATCGGCGCTGGCCAGAGTCGTATCGTTGTCTCGGCCTGCAAGGCTGCGAGTTGGTGCTGCTAGGCTACAACACTCCGCGGCATTATCCGGAGTACCCAGAGACCGACCGGCTGGCGGACTTTCATCATCAACTCAGCCTGCAGGCGGGTGCGTACCAAAACGGAATGTGGATCGTCGCCGCCGCCAAAGCGGGTGTCGAAGAAGGGGTCGAGCAAATCGGCGGCAGCATGATTGTCGCCCCGTCCGGTGAAGTGATCGCACAATCGGCAAGCCTTGGTGATGAACTCGTTATTCACTGCTGCGATTTGGGTCTCTGTCGGACTTACAAAGAAGGGGTCTTTCCGTCACGGAACCGGCGCATCGAGCAATACGGAATTCTGACGGAAATGTAGTCTGCATCGATCCAGAGGATGGGCACTCTGGCCCAAATACCCAGCGGAAGGACTCGAGTCTCCGTTCACCCAAAGAAAAACCCTGCCCGGACATCCGCCCGTGCAGGGTTGAGTTCAATGAAGCAGAAGTGCCAGGGAGCTTACTTCCCGGCTAGCGGTTCTTTCTTTTCGGTGATGACCGGGCAGGGCGGATTCATATCCGGGCTGCACATTTCTTTGTTGAGCGCGACGTAATCTTTCCACTGCTCCGGAAGGTTGTCTTCGTGGAAGATTGCTTCAACCGGGCATTCCGGGACGCAGGCTTCGCAGTCGATGCACTCATCGGGGTTGATGAAGAGCATCGCTTCCCCTTCGTAGAAGCATTCGACGGGGCAAACCACCACGCAGTCGGTGTATTTGCAGTTGAAACAGGGTTCCGCAACGATGTGAGCCATGGTTTCCCTTCTTCACGGTCAGATTGTTTCGCCGCGAGTCGATCCCGCCGAATTGGCAATCAGGATGCAATCCTTTTTTACAGACTGTTGATCGGCTGTCGCATCGTTCAGCCACAGTCTTCTCTTCGCCAATCGAAGAGTTTTTTTGCCTTGCCAGGTGAGCAACAACCAAGATTTAGCGAAGGCGGGGCGATGTTAGGAGTGCTGATTTTTTGTGTCAAGCACGCCATTTTGAGAGTCTCTTTGCTGGTCGTGACTCGATGGATCGGGGCGTGAATGCGACTCAGAGAGGCTGTGAATAAATCACGCCACTGGGCTTGTCCCAGTGGTTCCCGCGTTTCTGCACTATCGGAATCATCGAGCACATAGGTAGTGCAGAAACGCGGGAACCACCCCGACAAGCGGGGTGGCGTGATTCTTTCACAGTCTCGGAGCGTCGCACCACACTACGAATTCCTTTCGACACGATGCGGCGCGGTGGTCTCGACGGCTATCATGCCGCCCCGATCCACAGCCGCTTGCTTGAAGGACATCTTGATGGCGAATTCTCCTAACGCGAATGATGCGAACAACTCACCCGGTGATTCTCGGCCAGTACTCAGTCCGGCGAGTGCTTCGAGTCATCAGCCGGTGGCCCCAGCGGCGAATCCGGGTGAGACCTATTCGCTCACCGGCCCGTCCGCGAGTGCTCCGACCGCGTTCGACGGGAACTCGATGAAGACGGCGGTGACCGAGCCAACATTGGCGGAGGCCGGCGTGCATTCTGGCAAGCGGCTGACGAAGAACTCGCTGTGGGTGCTGATTGGCTGCAACGTGCTGGTCTTCATGTCGAGCATCTGCGTGATGGTGTTGGAATTGACCGCCTCGCGATTGATCGCGAAGCATGTTGGCAGTTCGCTCTATACCTGGACCTCGGTCATCGGCGTGGTGCTGGCAGGGATCACGATCGGGAATTTCCTCGGCGGCTGGCTGGCGGACAAAGCCCCGCCCAGCAAGTTGCTCAACTGGCTGTTCCTGACCGCCAGCATTCTGTGTCTGAGCGTGCTGTGGTTGGACGGCGTGGCCTCTGGCCAAGACCGACCTGACGGTTGGAGTTGGCCGGCGTGGGTGGTGTTCGTCGTGGCGATGGTGTTCTTCTTGCCGTCGATGGCATTGGGAACGATCTCGCCGGTGGTGGCCAGTTTGGCGTTGTCTCACAGTCGCAAAGTTGGAACGACGGTCGGCAACGTTTACGCCTGGGGGGCATTCGGCTCGATTGTTGGGACGTTCCTGGGCGGGTTCATTTTGATCGACACCTTTGGGACGCGCGCGATCGTCGCGTTGGTGGCGGGCACGCTGGCGGTGATGGGGATTCTCTCGGCGGGAGGGCAGTGGGCGTTTCGATCGGCGGTCTTGTTTGGTTGGATGCAGTTCGTGACTTGGCTTGGCCTTTCGGCGGCGATCACGGACATCGGGGGGCGAGATTGCGCGGAATGGTTTGGGAGTCTGACGACGATCACTGATGATGACTTCGACCGTTCACTCAAGATGTCCCGTTGGACGAGTTTTGGCGAACGCTTCGGCCGACAATTGCACGAAATGGGCCTTACGCTCGGCCTGCGCGATGACGCCATTGGCGAGTATCACGACGAGAGCAATTACTCCTACATCAATGTCACGCAGCAGACGGACAATGGTCAGCGGGTCGCGGTTCTCAAACTCGATAAGCTGATTCACAGCTATTACGTGACCGACGATCCGACTCAGTTGAACTACGACTACGAGAAAGTCTACGCGGCCGTCACTGAGCAATCGGTCGCGACCTGGGATCGCACGACGACGGTGACGTTGGACGATGTGCGCAACGAAGTCGCCCAGTGGCAGCAAGCGCGAGCCTCTGTTCGACATTCTCTCCCTCCCGATGAGGGGCGTGCCGAAGGGCTGGATGCGCTGGACCAGGACGCTCGCAAGTTGCTCGATGGCGATACCAGTGTGACGAAGTCGGACGCGGCTGACGCATCGAAGGGGACGGACGCTTTCCAGCAGTTACCGTCGTGGGTGACGTTCGATGCGAAGAAGCAGACGTTGTCATTGCGCGGCGGAATGACTCCCGGACTCCGAGATGAGTTGCTTCGTCGGCATTCTTACTCGAATTATTGGCAGGCCGTCGAACGTTTGGCGGAGATGACTCGGCGTTCCGATTGGGGAGATTTCGGTTCGGTGTCGCTCGCCGGATTGCCCAGCGATGTCGAGATCCCGGAAGGACTCAAGCAACAAGTCCTCTACGATCGGCATCTGCAAGCACTCAACGTTTATCGGACGCTTAGTGACGAGGACGTGCAGATGTTGCTCCGGTTGGGGAACCCGGACGCGGTGACGTATCACGAAGCGGTGCTGAAGCTGTATCGCCAGTCTCGACAAGTCGGGACGTTGTTCTTGGGGGGCGGTGGGTTCGTCTTTCCGCGTTGGATCGAGACGCTCTTCCCGCACGAGCCGCTGATTCACGTCGCGGAATTGGACCCGGCCGTGAAGGGAGCGGTTCAGGCTCGCATGGGCTTGCTGCCCGACGAACAAACGCGAGTGCAGACGACGATCGGGGATGCTCGAAACTTCGTCGATGACCGCGTGCGATTGAACAACACGGCGGCCAAGCGGGGCGAGAAACCGGTGCTGTACGATTTCGTCTATGGAGACGCATTCAACGACTTCAGTGTCCCCTGGCATCTGACGACCAGAGAATTCTCCGAGAAGATCGCCTCGCTGCTGCACCCCACGGAGGGGATCTATCTCGTCAATCTGATCGACATCTACCCGCGCACCGAGTACCCGGCGAACGCCAAGAAGCCGGATGGATCCTACGAACGGATCGAAGGTGATCTCCCGGAGATCCTGACTCGCGAAGTCGACGAGACTGAGGAATGGGCGTCGTGTCCGGCTCCGTATGAAGGGCTGGAGGTTTCACGCACGGCTGACTACTCCGGTTTCCGCCTGGCCGTGCGCGGCGTGATGTCCGAAAAGATGCAGGAGCGATTGCTCAAGCTGGCCGACAGCAAAGCTGGATATGCCGGAGCTGTGCGGCAGCTCTTCGAGAAGTCTCGCAAGCAGCGCACCGGCCGGTTCCTGGGAAGTTACGTCAACACGATCTCGCAGGTCTTCCCGCACGTTTACGTCTTCAGCAGCGAGATTGATGTGCCACATGCCAACCGAGACACGTTTGTGATTGTCGCCTCGAAACGAAAGCTCGATCTGACTGATCTCCGGCAAGCCAGCCAGCACTGGAGCGGCGCTCCCTTCGCCAGCCTGGAACCGGGCACGAAGGGCAAGCCGCCTCAAGCGCGCGGCCAGATGGGCCAGATTCTCGCCAACGCTCATGGCATCGTCTTGACCGACAACTATGCTCCCGTGGACAACCTGCTGAGCGCCGTCTTCGACGAACGCTGATTCAGAGGGGATAGGGATTGGGGCCTAGAGACTGGAAACCGGTCTCTCCTTAATCCTAGCCCCTAGCCCCTAGCCCCTAGCCCCTCCAATGGCCATTCAATTCAACTGCCCTTACTGCACGGTCACGATCCAAGTTCCGGACCAAGCCGCCGGTAAGAAAGGGACTTGTCCGCAATGCGGCACGAAGGTTGTCGTTCCGGTCCCTAAGAACGCTCCGCCGGTTGAGGCTGCTCCAGCACCGCAGGCGTTCGCGCCGCCACCTCCAGCACCGATTTTTGCGCCGCAGATGGCTCCCCAGCCGCAGCCGTTTGCTCCGCAACCGACGATGCCCTATCCCGGTTATCCACCGGCTCCGGGAATGCCATTCGGCTTCGATCCCAATCAAGCGGCGGTCCCCCCCGGATACCCGGCACCTGCGGGCTTCGCTCCGATGCCAAACTTTGCTGCGGCTCCCCCCGTGGCGAGCTCCGATGAGCCATCATCGGTCGCGACGAAATACAAACGGAAACTGAAACGCGGAAACGGGCCGGCGATGTGGGGGGCGCTCGTCGCGATCGTAGTGATCGGCGCTGGTGCGGCGTTCTATTTCCTGCGGACTGGTACGAAGCCTGATTTGCTCTCCGGCAAGCTGACCGGAACGCGAATCGCCAAAGGCAAGTTGGAACCGGCGCTCGTGCATCGCGAATGGATCGAAGGGATCGACGACGAGACGCTTGCCAATGTGCTCAAGCAGATGGAGAAGCGGACAGTCAAGTTTCGCAGCAGCAATGAGCTGATCAACATGATCCTTCAGGGATCTCCGGAAGGGATCAAAGTCTTGGGGACCGCCGGGCCGAGCGCCGACTTGATCGCCGTCGATCTGACGAGCCACAAGGAGCTCTACAAATGGCATCAAAAGCACGCTGCCAAGCTGAGCGATCAATGTCAAAAGAATGTCGCCAGCGCGGCGAAGAGGTTCGTCCAGGAATGGGCGCGAGCCGAAGCCGCCCGCGACACCAACCATAGCTTCGGTCACTTCCACGATGAGCTGGGGCTGGCCGCATTGACGATGGGCCTGGGGGCCGAAGTGGTCGCGATCGTCGGCAATACGATGCACGGTTGCGTCGCAGAGCAACAAGGCCAGCTTTACTTCCTGTTGCCGTCGGGCACGAATCGTTTCGAGCTGCAAGGCCGCGAGCACGGCAAGAACAAAGTCGTCTTTCCTGGTCATTTTGTGGTCGATGTCGAAGCCGCCCCGCGCATCAAGAAGCCGGCGAAGAAGAAGACCGACGACGAACCAGAGATGGCCGAAGACGAAGAAGCCGACATGAAGTCCAAAGCGTTCGGTAAACCCGCTCTCAACGACCCGTCCGCAATGGACGAGTCGATGCCGGAGAAGCCGAAGTCCAAGAAGAAGGAAATGGAAAATGAGAAATGAGAAATGGAGAATGAAAAATGGAGAATGTGGTTGTCGCCCCGCGACGAATGCCGTGTCTCTGTTCTCCGTTCTCTGTTTTTTCCTCTTTATCCTTTTGCTGGCCGCTTCACCGCTTGCGGCACAAGATCACGTCATTCTGCAAACCGAAGGGACCAGCAGTCGGCTGACGTTGCCGTGTCAGATCGTGGACTACACCGGCGAGCGAATCACCGTGCAGTTCAAAACGGGACCGACTCAAAAAACGTATCCCGCCGAGCAAGTCGTTGAGGTCCGCACCGCTTGGCTGGAATCACATGAACTCGGCTGCAAGCTGCTGGTCGAGCGCAAACTCAACGAAGCCGCGCAGGCTTTGCAATCCGCGCTGGTCGCTGAAAAACGTGGCTGGGTTCAACGCGAAATCCTCGCATCGCTCATTCGCTGTTCGCTGCGACAAGGAGATCGAGTCTCCGCCGGAACTCGATTCCTCAAGCTCCTCGAAAGCGATCGCACGACGCGGCACTTCGGTTTGATCCCGCTGGTGTGGGCTTCGGAGCAAGTCCCCGGTGCGGCGAAGGCACAAGCTCGCATCTGGCTGACTCACGAATCGGAGGTGCCCCGACTGCTCGGTGCCAGCCTGTTGCTCGATGATGCGAATCTCGGCGAGTCGGCCGCGCAAGAGTTACAGGTCTTACAGCGCGGCTCGGACGAGCGTCTTCGCCTGCTCGCGCAGGCTCAGTCATGGCGACTCAAGCTGCGAGCGTTGGAGATCGGCGATCTCGAGCTCAATCGCTGGGACACGCGCATTCGCGAGTTGCCCACCACTCTGCGGGGCGGCCCGTCGTATCTGCTCGGCCGAGGCTGGGCCATGCGCCGCGAACACGACCGCGCGGCAACCTCGCTTCTATGGGTCTTGTTGATGGATGACACCGACCCGCGCCTCGCCGCCCGCGCCGGCGTCGAAGCCGCCGAATCCCTCAAACGACTCGGCCAACCCGAAGACGCACGCCGCTTACTGCAAGAGGTTGTCGCACGCTTCCCCGACACCGAATTTGGTGATTTGGTCAAGTAGTGCGGGATGCTCTAAGGCAACTCCCCAATCAAACTCAGCAGCGACAGTGAGCCATCGTCGTTGAGAATCGTTCCAATGGCAGAGTTGGCAGTTCCGACCGAGTAGTTTGCTGCGGGAGTCACCGTGGGGATCACGGTTTCATCGGGTTCCGCGGTGGTATTGCCGGTCGGATTGATCGTTACGGATTTGGTGGACTGCCCCGCCGCAAACGAAACACTGCCGACGGTGGCATTGAAGGCCGCGGCTCCGGTTTGCGAATAGTCGCTGGAGAACGTGGCCGTGCCGCCGACGGTGAAGCTGACCGTCAACGCGCTCGTTGTCAGACCGACGCGTGAGAACGTGTAGATCAAATTCGTTGTTCCGTCTTCCTCGACGCTGCTGGGTGAGACGGAGACCGTGACTTCCGCATCGTCGTTGGCAATCGTGGCCATCGCCGCGAGAGGCGAACCAATCACATAATCCATTCCGGCTGCCAGAGTCAAAACGACGGTCTCATTCGCTTCGACCTGCGTGTCACTCGTCGGATCGACGATGACGGTTTTGGAGGCTTGTCCCGCCGCGAAAGTGACGGTGCCCGTGGTTTCCGAGAACGACGCTGCGCCGCTCGTCGCATAGTCGGAATTGAACGTGGCAGTTCCGCCGACGTCGAAGCTCACGGTCAATAGATTGGTTGTTGGTCCCGTTCGCGTGAACGTGTAAGTGGCATTCCCCGTTCCGTTTTCCAAGAGGCTGGCGGGTGTGACGGCGAGCGACACGCGCGGATCGTCATTCGCGATTGTTCCCGTGGCGGCGTTCGCGGTCCCGATCGAGTAGGTCGGCGCAGCCGCAAGCGTCAGAATCACGGTCTCATCCGATTCGATCAGCGTGTCCGCGACGGGATTGATGATGATCGTCTTTGTGGTCTGACCCGCAGCGATTGACACGGTTCCGGCGGAAGCGGTGAATGTCGCCGCGCCGGTTTGAGCGTAGTCTGTCGTGAGTGTCGCGCTGCCACTGACCGTATAGTTCACCGTCAACGCGCTGGCCGTCGCTCCGACGCGAGTGAACGTGTAGACCAAGTTCGGAGTGCCGTCCTCGGTTACGCTGGCCGGAGCGACTGCGACCGAAACTTCGGCGTCATCGTTGGTGATGGTCGTCGTGACCGGAGTCAGCGTACCCACGATATACCCGGTTCCGGCCACTAAGTTGAGGAGGATCGTTTCGTTCGGTTCGACGGTCGTATCGCCAGTGGGGTCGAGCGTGACGGTCTTGGACGCCTGTCCGACGCCAAAGGTCACGCTGGCGGTCGTCGCGGAAAAGGAGGCCGCGCCGCTGGCCGAGTAATCGGTGTCGAACGTCGCCGTTCCGCCAACGGTGAAGTTGACCGTCAACGGACTGGTCGTGGGACCGGGGCGAGTGAATGTGTAAACGATGTTCGCGGTGCCGTTCTCCATTACGCTGGCGGGCGAGGCGGCCAAGGTGATGCTCGGAAAATCATCGTTGGTGATGGTGCCGGTGGCCGAAGTCGACGCGCCGACCGAATAGCTGGCTGACGGATTCACGGTAAGGATCACGGTCTCGTCTGCTTCAATCGTCGTGTCGGTGACGGGATTGATGGTGATCGACTTGATCGTCTGCCCGGCCGTGAACACCAGCGTCTTGGACTTGGTCGAGAACGTGGTCGCTCCTGTCTGAGCGTAGTCAGTGGTCAACGTGGCGGTTCCGCCAAGTGTGAGGTTCACGGTCGTCGTGCCAGTCGTGATTCCAGATCGCGTAAAGGTGTAAACGAGGTTCGTAGCGCCGTCCTCGATCACACTGCTCGGCGAGACCTCGACTGAAACTTCGGTATCGTCGGAAACAATCGTGCCCGTGACCGCCTGCGTGCCAGACTCCGTGCCGTTCGTCACGCTGAGAATCTCGACCGCAATGGTCTCGTTCTCTTCGCCAAACGTGTCTTGCACCGCCGTCAACGTGATCGAACCTGTCGTGTTGCCGGCCGCGATGACGATTTGTGTGTTCGAGCGTATGTAGTCCGAGTCGATCGTCGCCGAGCCGCCGAAGCCCAGTTCGACCGTGACGTCAAAACTGGAAGCGGCCGACAAGGTCGCCGTGACGGTGGATGTTCCGCCGGCTTCGGCCAGCATAGCCGCCGAGATGTCCAGCGCGACGGTCGGCTGCGCGTCGTCGTCCGTGATGGTGGCGGTCACTTGTTGCGAGCCTGATTCCGTGCCGTTGGTCACTTCCGTGATGTCTACCACGATCGTCTCGTTGGCTTGATCGCGTGTGTCTTGAACGGCGGTTAGCGTGATCGAACCAGAGGTGTTGCCAGCGGTGATCACGATTTGAGAACCTGACCGCGTGTAATCCGTGACGTTCGTTGCCGTGCCGCCGAAGCCGAGAACGACGGTGACGTCCTGGCTTGATGCCGCGGACAATGTGGCTGTGACGGTCGTCGTCCCCGCGGCTTCCGCGAGCGTCTCGGGCGCGACACTCAGAGTGACGGATGGAATTGGTTCCTCTTCCGGGGGTTCAAAAAGTCGCAATTCGTTGCCGAACTCGTTGTCGGTCGCCGTGAAGAACAAGCGTCCGTTGACGTTGATGAAATTCTGCGGGTTCGAGCCGCCTTCCTCACCAATGTCCGCGACGATGATCGTGCCCCCGGCAGTGCCGTCGGATTTCCAGACTTCATCTCCGGTGATGCCGTCATTCGCTCGGAAGTACAGCGTGCCCCCCACATTCGTCAAAGACTGGATCAACGAGGGATCTTCTCCCACGCGGATGTCTTCGACCAGCAGGGTGCCCGCTTCCGTGCCGTTCGATTTCCACAGCTCGAACCCGTGGATTCCGTCGTCGGCGACGAAGTACAGCGTGTCTCCCACGGCCGTCAGCAGGGACGGGCGGGAGTCGCCATAGAAACCTTCGCCCGTGTTGATGTCTCTGACGAGCACCGTGCCCGCTTCCGTGCCGTCCGACTTCCACAGTTCGTATCCGTTGATCCCGTCATCGGCGTTGAAGAACAACGTATCCCCCACGGCCGTCAACTCGGACAATCGCAAAAACAAATAATCGAAACCTTCGACGCGATTTTCCTTGACGAGCACCGTGCCCGCTGTGGTGCCATCGGACTTCCAGAGTTGCTCTCCATTGATGCCGTCGTCGGCGACAAAGAACAGCGTGCCGTTCACGTTGGTCAATTCACGCGGCGCGGAACCGTTGACTCCTTCAATGATATCCTTGACGAGCACCGTGCCGGCTTCCGTGCCGTCCGACTTCCACAATTCGGTTCCGTTGATCCCATCATTCGCGGCAAAGAACAGAATGCCTCCGACGTTCGCCAGATAGTCTGGCGACGAACTGGCGTAAGCGTTGGTGCCATTCTCCGTGTTGATGTCTTTGACCAGCAGGGCACCGCTCGAACCGCTGGCCTTCCACAATTCGCGGCCGTGAATCCCGTCACTGGCGCTGAAGAACGCCGTCCCACCGACGTCTGTGAACGAGCGGGGGTCGGAGCTGAAGACGAGAATGACGCCGCCCGATTCGACCTCCTCGGCGATATTCATGACGAGCACGGTGCCCAGTTCCGTGCCATCCGTCACCCACAGTTCGCGCCCGGTGCCGATCCCGTCAATGGAGCTTGAGGCGCTGAAGTAAACCAGGTTCCCGACGGTGGTCAGATCACGCTCTTCAAATGGGTTGGGGGCGTCCGGAAAGTCGACCGCATCTCGAACTCGCCGCGTGTCGCCGCTGGTTCCATCCGATCTCCGCAACGTCCCGCCGAAGGTCACGCCATCCGCCGCGCTGAAGATCAACGTGTCTCCCAGACTCGCCACCGAACCGAGGTTGAAGGGGGATTGCGAGTCGAAGTTGGACGAGTTGATGTCCTTGACCAATTCATTGTTCGAGGTGCCGTTGGATTTCCAAAGCTCGGTTCCGTTGCTTCCGTCCGTGGCTCGAAACAGCAGCGTCCCACCTACGCTGGTCAACTCCGAGGGAAATGCCGATCCGTCCGGGGCGATGTCATCGACCAGCACCGTGCCCGACTCCGTGCCGTCCGTTTTCCAAAGCTCAACGCCGTTGCTCCCGTCGCCGGCACTGAAGAACAGCGCGCCGTCATGGATGGTGAATCCTCTTGGAGCCGACCCCTCACCGCCAAAGATCTGAGGTCGGATGTCTTTGACGAGGACCGTGCCCGCTTCCGTGCCGTCCGATTTCCACAGCTCTTCGCCAACGAAGCCGTCGCTGGCCGAAAAGAACAACGTGCCTCCAAAGTTGAACAAGTCTTGGGGATTCGAGCCTAGGAAAACCGGATTCTCGGCATCAATGTCTTTGACGAGCACGGTCCCCGCTTCCGAACCGTCCGACTTCCACAACTCGCGGCCGTTGACACGATCATACGCGGAAAAGAACAGCGTGCCGCCTACGTTGGTGAAATAAGACAGATAGGTAGGGCCGTCTCCCTCCCGGATGTCCTTGACCAAGACGGTGCCCGCTTCGGTCCCATCCGTTTTCCAGAGTTCGGGGCCGTTGATTCCGTCATTCGCTTGAAAGAACAGCGTGCTCCCCACGACAGCCGAATCCGTAAAGCCGAAAACTCCGCTACCGGCTCCCTCATTAATGTCTTTGACCAGCACCGTGCCCGCCTCCGTGCCGTCGGTCTTCCACAACTCAGCTCCATGAGTGACGTCGTTGGCGCTGAAGAACAGCGTTCCCCCGATGCTCGCCAGTGGATACGGATTCGAGCTGCTCCCGCCCGGGTTGATGTCTTTCACTTGGACGGTCCCCGACTCGGTGCCGTCCGACTTCCACAGTTCGCCGTCGAACCGATTGTCGGTTCTGAAGAACAGCGTCCCTTCGACGTTCACCAAAAAGTTCGCACCAGAAAGTCCGAGACCAAAAAAGAAATCCTTCACCAGCACGGTGCCCGCCGTCGTGCCGTCCGACTTCCACAACGCCCGACCTCGAATTCCATCGTCTGCCGTAAACAACAGAGTCCCTCCGACATTCGTCAGCTCACTGGGATACGAACCGCCGCTCCCCACAAAGATGTCCCTCACGCGCACGGTCCCGGCAGTAGTCCCGTCTGATTTCCACAGCTCGCGCCCGGTCTCGTTGTTGCCCGCAGCAAAGAACAGCGTGCCATTGATTTCGACCAGGTAACTCGGACCAGAACTCGATCCATCCCCCACCGACAGATCAATCAACTCCTCGTTGATGTCCACGACGAGGTTCGCCCCGCTCAGCAACGCACGACCTTCCAGGCACTCCACCGCATGACGCACGTTCCGCGATCCACGATCACCACATCGGTCAAGCCCACGCCGCCGCGTCCGGCGTTGAGAACTCAGAGCGGGCAGAAACCGTTGGACGCTATTCAGCCAATTGCGAAGGACCATGTTGAGCGGACTCCCTGAAAGGCGTTGTTGGGTTCGAGACAAATCAGCCGGAACGCGCTAGCGTCCGATTCGGAGGTGCATCAGACACCTGAATCAGAGGTGCAACAGACACACGAACCGGACGCTAGCGCGTTCCGGCTAATGGATCTGTCGCCTCTCCATGAACTTTCCGTGTTGACCATGAATCACTTGGTTGATGTGCCGAACGTGTGAGACGTCGGAGGTGGAACTTGTCCTTCGGGCGGCACGATCCAGACATCCTTCGGCCGGCCGGCGGCTTCCGGGCCGCTGTCATCCACCAGCGGGCCGAAGAGCGTGGGGGCGCGACAATTCGGCAGCACCTCGACCGCGAAGATTTCTTCGACGCCCGACAGAAAATTCAGAACCGCGACCGTCCGGCCAATCCGCAGGTCAATGACCGCAATGCCACATCGCAGTTCGTCGCGGCGTTCTTCGATCGTCAGCCCGCCGAACACCGATGTCTCTCGAATACGCGAGAGGCCCACGAACGCGAACGGCCCCACGAGGCTCATCCCGCGCGTGTAACCCGGCACGCTTTCGACGCTCTCGCTGCGTCCCGTCGCCGGATCGACCAAGGCCAGATGACCTCGCCCTGAATCGAGCACCCACAGTCGGCCTTCGTGCAGCCGTGGCGAATGCGGCATCGCGAAGCCGCGCGCGACGACCTCGCCACTCGGAACGTCAATCACGCAACCGGTGCTGGCCTTCGTCGGACGCCAGCCTCCCGCCGTGTTGGTCTCGGACATGGCCGTGACAAACTTTGGCTGCCCATTCTGCATTGCCAGACCGTTGAGGTGGCAACGATCTTCGGCCGCCAGTTCCCGAATGAACGGCGGACGCCAGCGCGGCACAAAGCTGTAGTCTTCATGCAGCGTACACAGCGTCGAGAACAGCGTGTTGACGACCCACAAACCGTCGGATCCCCATGCCAGCTCATGTCCGTGAATGTTGCCCGTGAAGAATGAACTCCGAGTCACCCAACAGGCGTCGCGCGTTCCACGCGGTTCCAGGTTCGGAGCCAATTCGTGGTTGGCGTGCAGGAAGTAAATCTGCCGCCGTGCCCCCAGAGCGATCCGGCGTGGGCCGACGGCGATGCCCATCGCTCGGTCCAATTGGTGAAAGTCAAACGTCACTTTGCCGTCATGCGTGCCGATCACGGCCAGCTTGCCCGCCTGGTAGGTGGACACCAGCAGCGAAATCTTCAACTGCGACAGCACGATCGGAAAGTCGGTTGAATACTCAAACCGTACCTCTCGGTATTCCGACGACGACGCCTGCAGCTCATTTGGTTTTTCAGCCATTCTCCACACTGCCCAGCCGAAGTGGCGGTACGAGACTGCCTCGCACTTCGTCAAACGGTGGAGTGGACATCGCTGAACTCCGAGGGCACGGAAACAATTTGGGCGAAGACCGGTAGACTCGCTCTATCCGCCTGCGTTACTCGCCTGCAACCAAACGTCGCCGGCGCTGCGGTTTGCTGTTTCTGATTCCCCCTCGATAATCCGACCTGCTTCACCAGCAATCGATTCTGCCGCTTCAGTCAGCCTGGAAAGGCTGACCTACTTTCCAATGCAGAACCTGCTGAAGACGCGATCGAGCACGTCGTCGGTGTAAACCGCGCCGACAATGTGGCCGAGATGTTCAAGCACGTCGCGCAATTCAACGATCACCAAGTCATCACTCAACCCCAGGCTTGCCGCTTCAAGTGTTTGGCCGAGCGCGTCCCGCGCTGCGAGCAGGCTGTTCTGACATCGAGCCGCGGTCATGCCGATCCACTGTCGCCGTCCATGCGATTCTGCCGACAGCCTTATGGCCAACAGAGCACACAATTCGTCGAGCCCGCGACCATCACGCGCACTGACCGTAGCTCGGACGCCTACCTCCGGGCACTCAAACGAGGGCGTCCAAGCTACGGGGACTCGATCCGCTTTTGTTCCCACCCAAACGACCGGCCGCTCCTCGTCGCGTAACTCTGCAAACAACTGCTCGTCCCGCGCCGAACCGGCAGATAAATCGCTGCACCACGCGATCAAGTCCGCTTGCTGCCACTGCTCATGCCGCCGCTGTTGAGCCACTGCTTCGATCCCGCTCGTCTTCGAATCCCAACCGGCCGTGTCGATTAGATCGACGTGCAAGTCGTCTCGATCCAATGGCACACGGAGATAGTCGCGCGTCGTCCCGCTGACTTCGGAAACGAGCGCCGTCGATCGTCCGGTCAGAGCGTTGAGCAACGTGCTCTTTCCAGCATTCGGCAATCCCGCCAGAACGACACTTGGTCGCGACGAACTCTGCAATCGCCGCGACGCTTGATCGCACAACTCCGAGATCGTTTGTTGAGCCATCGTGACTCGCGACAGCAATTGCTCGCGCGAAACGAACTCAATGTCTTCGTCTACGAAGTCCAGCCCCGCTTCCAAATCCGCCAGCAGATCGAGCAACTCGGCTCGCAGCGTTCCCATCTGTTGCGAGATACCACCCGCCAACTGCTGCAACGCCTGCTCCAACTCCACATGATCCGCCGCGTCGATGACCCCCAGTACTGCCTCCGCCTGCAACAAATCGAGCCGCCCCGCCAAGAACGCTCGCAACGTGAATTCACCCGGCCGAGCTGCTCGGCAACCGCTGCGACACAGCTGCGTCAGCATCGCTTCGAGCAATGTTGGCGAACCGACCAAGTGCAGCTCGGCCAATGGCTGTCCTGTGTAACTCCGCTTTGTCGGCCACAAGGCTACGTCAACCGGCAGGCGCAATCCGTTCTGAAACGGAGCGTCGTTCCACGGCACATCCGCGGCCAATCGCCACTCACCCACATGCCGCTCCGCACGAGTCGCCTTCGTCCAACGCTCGGCATCGCCTGGCGTGAAGTGCTGTTCGAGCACCCGCCGCACATCGCTGCCACTCACGCGCACGATCCCGCGACCTCCCACTCCTGGGGCCGACGCCAATGCCACAATCGTGTCATCAAGCAACAAAGTCATAGGTATTTCAAGCCCGGCCGAAAGCCGTGAGCCGATCGCCGAAAGCCGTTATCACACTTTTTGATTGCTGGAAAGTGTGATAACGGCTTTCGGCTTTCGGCCCTCAGCTTTCGGCCGGACAGTTAGGCGAGGACTTCGCTCACGACTCGCCCAGACACATCAGTCAGCCGGTAATCGCGGCCCGCGTGGCGGTAGGTGAGATGTTCGTGATCGAAGCCGAGCAGGTGCAGAATCGTGGCGTGCAGGTCGCGAACGTGGACTTTGTCTTGGACGGCTCGGAAAGCGAAGTCGTCGGTGGCTCCGTAGGTCATGCCGCCGCGGACGCCGCCGCCGGCCAGCCACGTCGTGAAGCCGAGATGATTGTGGTCGCGGCCGTTGCTTCCCTCGGTGGTTGAGGTGCGGCCGAACTCGCCACCCCAGATCACCAGCGTGTCTTCGAGCAGCCCGCGCCGCTTGAGGTCTCGCAGCAGCGCGGCGGTCGGCTGGTCGATGTCGCGAGCCAGGCGTTTGACTTGTTCGTCGTGATTGCTGTGAGTGTCCCACGGTTGGCCGTTACCGTAATAGACCTGAACGAACCGCACACCACGCTCGATCAAGCGCCGAGCCATCAAGCAGCCGTGAGCGTAATGCGATTTGCCATACTCCTCGCGGATCGGCTCCGGTTCGAGCCGGATGTCAAACGCCTCCGACGCCGCGAACTGCATCCGAAACGCGGTCTCCATCGAACGGATGCGAGCCTCCAGTGCCGGTTCATCGGGATGCTGTTCGAGATGCTTCGCGTTGATCCGCCGCAGCAACTCCAACTGCCGTCGCTGCTGAGACAGCGTGAGGCTCGTGTCGGAACTGCGCAGGTTCGGCAACAGCTTCGCCGGATCGAGATCGGTGTGATTGATGTACGTTCCTTGAAACTCGCCCGGCAGAAACGCGCTGGACCACAACTCTGCAAACCGCACCGGCCGGCCGGGGCAGAGCACAACGTAGCCCGGCAGATCGGCGTTCTCGCTGCCGAGGCCATACAGCATCCACGACCCCATGCTTGGCCGAGTCGGCGTGATCGTGCCGTTGTTCATCTGAAACAGAGCCGGTCCATGATTCGGATTGTCGCAGTGCAGCGAGCGAATCACGCAGATGTCGTCGATGCACGAGCCAATCTGCGGCAACAGATCGCTAACCGGCAATCCCGACTCGCCGCGCGGCCGATATCCGTATGGCACCGGCATTAGCCCACCGGTCTTGTTCTCGGTGCGAAACTCGACTTCCTTCGGCCGCTGCCCCGCATACTGATTGATCGCCGGCTTTGGATCGAAGAAGTCCCCTTGAAACGGACCACCATTCATAAAGAGCTGAATGCCCCGCTTGGTCCGCGGAGCATGATGCGTGTGGAAACGACGCTCAGCGGACGACTCTGCCCCCTGCGATACGGGATTCGACAGTAACGACGCGAGTGCGATGGTCCCCGCACCGCCACCGAGTCGGTGTAAGAGTTCGCGTCTGGAATGAAATTGCTCGGCCATGACTCAGTTTCCACCTTGCTCATCACGTCGTAAGACGGCTTGCCAGACATCGATGATCTTCATCTGCTCGGCCCAATGGGCGATGTAATCTCGATCGATCCGATCCTTTTGTGTCCGCAAGATGCCGCTGATGTCTCGCGGATGTTTCTCGGACCCACCTTCTTTGTAATAACGCAGTTTGCTGAGAATCACATCTTCGGGACTGACTGCATACGCCGAGAAATCGGAGTCAAAATCGACTCGCTGACGTCGCTGAAACTGCAATCGCGACCAGACATCATCACGAGACATCATGAAGTCGAGTTTGCTTCCCGATGCCGGATTTAGGACGTTGAATTGAGTCCCCAATCGCACGGCGTCTTTGGCGGCGTCTTTGCTGACGTAATAGTCCGGTTGCGGAAACGCCGCGCAGAGATCGGAGACTTGTCCAAGCTTCAAATCGACCACGATATCAATGTCTTCGGTAAAGCGTGCGACGCCCCAAATGGAGCTCGCGTAGGAGCCGACAAGGCCGTACGGAATCTGCATTTGCTCCAACACCGCGACCGCGAATCTCAACAGGTCAGTTTGTTCCATGAAGCAATCTCCGGCAAACTTCTTCCTGGATTGCGTCATCGGACCAATCGGGATGAGTGTGACGAATTCCGGCAGCCAGTAGTCGCTTCGCAGTTCGATGAGCAATTCCGACCAGAGCAATCTTCTCAGCCGGACTCTTTTGACGCATGACGTCCGCGATCGCTTGATCGACCACTTCGATCTGCCCGTCATCGAGCCGAAAGCCGGTGCTGGTGAATTTTGCCATCTGTCGATCCTTGGACTGTGTGGCGTCCCACGTTTCAGCGACATCATGAACCGCACGGGGGAGAATGCCAAGACAACCTGCGGATTGTGTTTGAGACTTGGCCTCGTTTTTGATGGGCGAGGAAGCGAGGGACTTCGGACCCGAATCGCAGTAACCGTCGCATCGCCACATCAACTCACGGTTCTGCCATCAACCGCTTGATCACCAGCGAAATCACTCCGGCATCGCGTGGCAGCGCGGTGTGGCTCAGCGAGTGCGTTTCGACCGACTTCACCCCCTCCAGTAACGCGCTGTCGGAGGTCACGCACAGGTCGCCGTCGTAGATCTCTTGTGGGACCGTGAGAGCTTCCAGTGCGGTTGCTCCGAACGCGGCCAGCAGCGTCTCTTGTTCCTTCTTCAACTTTCGATTCAGAGCGGTTCGTGCGGCATCCACCGACGCCTTCAGCACCAGCGCACGAGTGGATGACAAGGCTTTTCCACGATGGATGGCGTATTGGTCGCGATGCAAATCGGGACGCTCGCGGTTGAGATGGCTGAGAAACAAACTGTTCGGAGCCAGATCGAACGTCATCTGGCCTCGGCCGTCGAGGATCGCCTTCTGCAACGCCGTGTCGAAGCCCAGCGAAATGTCTCCTACGAACTGCACCACTTCGAGCAGTCCGCGCAAGCGAGCCAGATCCGATCCCTGATGCGGTGTGCCGAGAAAGACCGCTCGGCGGAATTCGCCTCGTTCCACTTCCGCGTACCAGCGGAAGACCAACCCGCCGGCGCTGTGAACCACGAAGTCGATCTGCTTGGCCGAGCCACAGACTCGTAGCAGTTCGCGGCGCAGAAACTTTCCGCTGCGAGCCAGACTGTCGTCGGCCGGATATTGAAACGCGAAGAGTCTTCGCGGCGACTTCTCGGTCGAGGTTTCCTCGGCCAATCGGCCGAGCATCGGCTGCCAAACCTCGCGGCTAGATTCCATGCCGTGAATGCAGACAACCGCCCGCTCACTGGCCGGGAGGCTCGCATCGGCCGCACGCTGGAACGACTTCTTCTCGCGATCAAACTCAAACAATCCAAAGTCGCCGAACACCAGGCCATCGAGTTCCAGCCGCATCCGCCGCAGCCGTTGCTCGGCCGACGGTGGGTTCGCCAACGAGCATGACTCGCCGGTCGTTTTCGGTTGGATTTCCGGTTCGACGGGGGGTGTTCCCTCGCGCGGGAGAGGCTCGTCGAGCAACGTTTTGTTACTCAGCACGGCTTCGGCTCGCAGCACGTCGAGGCCGTTCTCGACATCAAACCCAGCGTTACGGCACAGGTGGATCGCGAACAAGTCCGACTGATACGCCTCCTCTCGCGTGTAAACATTCTCGGAGATTGCTTCAAACGCTTTGAGCAGGTCCAGCGAGAACGCCGCGGACTTTCTGTCATCGAGCGATAGAGCCTTCCGTTCGACCTCTTTGACAAGTTGAGGCTCCAGCCAACGAAGCTGATATCGCCGCCGCGCGTGTCCCAGACAGACATGGCTCAACTCGTGAGCGATCACGAACGCCAGTTGATCGCGCCCCGTTCGTTCGTCGGCCAGCACCGCGTCGAGCCAAGCTCGGTCGAAGTAGACTCGTCCCAACCCAACCAGCCACGCAGGACGTTCGGCGTTTTCAACGACCGCGATTCCCGTCTGCCGCTTGGCCAGCTCCATCCGCGCCGGCAGCGCGGCGATCAATTCTTCATAAAGCTTCTGAGCCGCAGCCGGCGCATCTGTTGGCTTGAACTTTTCCAGAGCCTGTTTGAGATCATCATCCGCACGCCGCCGCTCCTCCTAGGCCGGCAGCGCGGCATGGTCCACCAACCATTGCATCAGGCTTCCGGTCGCCTCGAACCCCGCCTTGTTGACTCGCTCACGCGGGCCCCAGAGTGAGTTGTCGTCGATGCGGCTTCTCATGTCCGGCGCGAACGATGCCGGCTTTACGGGCGTATCGGCAAGACAAACGCAACTCCAACCGGCCATCACCAGGATCGCTCCCGCGACGGTCGCACAGCTCAATCGTGTCGATGGTCGTAACATGGAGAATGCCTTTTGAATTTGGAATTCAACACAGACCATTCTCTGAACATCACGTTGCGCGGGACCGGCCCAGCGTTCGATAGGTTGCCACTACGACAATTGTCGTGAGGATCGCGTGGCCGAGCAGAAATAAACTCGCGAACCAACACATCGAGATCACGCCATTAAGAATCTCCACGATGAGCGCGGCTTTGATCGGCTCGTTGACTCGCAATTGGAGAATCTCCCAACTGCGGCGTGACCAAGCGGAGGTCGCGACCGCTCCGAAGACCCACAAGAGGCTCAAGGCCATATTGCCGCTCTTGGGCCACGCACGCGGTTCGCCGAGCGATTTCGCTTGGTCGGTGTGCAGCACGAAGCCGCCGATCGACAACAGGACTTGTGCCACCGCGAGCAGCACCCAACCGGCCGAAGCCGCCGTGGCCGATTGTGAAACCGCTGTCAGGACTTCCTCCGGCTTGATGGCTTGATCGGACGTCGTAATGACCGACATGGTGAACCGCGCGCTGCTCGTTCCCTGGAAGAGTAAAAACGCACCGCACGCGGCCAGCACTCCGTACAACCCAACCAACAACAGACACCGCTGAGAAAGCCGTCCGCGCAGCGCCGTTCTCCGAAACCCCGATGCGATGAGTGTCGTCCCCACGGCGAGTCCCAGCGGACACCAACTGACTCGGCCGAGTTGCTGGCCCAGAGTCGTCAGCTCAGCAAGATTGCGAGCCAGCAAGATCTTCAACACGTCAACACATACCGTGCCCGACCACGCCAACGCCAGTGCCGAGACAACGCTCAGCACTCCCCCCGCGACAAACCATCGTCTACTCGTCACTGCGTCTGACGTCATCGTCATCTCCCTCGGAGTGCTGCGGCTCGACGCTGCCCTCAATTCATTTGGAGTTTCGACCCCAACGGCCTTGTGCCGTTGGTGAAGCCGATGGTGGGCTAGTCGATTGTCGTCCCCCCACCTCTCCTTTTCCTCTGCCTGCGGCGGAGGAAAAGGAGAGGTAGGGGGAGTGATCCCTTGCCCGTTAGCTCACCATCGTATTCACCATCCGGGCAAGCCGGGTGGGGTCTTCAACACAGAAATCAGACAGTCGAACCAGGAATTACCGCCAATTCAGCACTTTGAAGATCCCTTCCCGGTTCTTGATCCGCTCTGGCAGCGTGAGCAGCCGATCGCGGAAGAACGCCAAGACTAATCCTGTCCCGAACAGCGTGCTGCCGCCGACGATGATCAGGATCGCGATCGTGTCCAGGCGGCTCCACGGAATGAACAGCAGCAACGTGACGAAGTACAACACGGTCGAAAGGCTGCCGACCAGCGTCGTCGATTTCAGCCGGAAGACGAGGCCCGTACCAAGCAACAGCACACTCACGAACAGGAAGCCGGCCTCGTCCACCATGAGGATCGGCGGATTCCAGCGGTGATAGCACGTCGCGATCCCCAGCGGCACGGCGGTCAGCAGACTGCCGAAGAACAGGCTCGTGCTGACGAGATCGCTGTCGGTCTCGCGGCCTTGCTCGCGATACCAGCCGAGATGTCCGACCGCCAGTAGCAGCAGCCCGACGATGACGGAGAACAACTCCACCTGTTGCCAGCCGTTGAGACTGATCAACTGATGCAGACCGAGCAGCGTCAACGCTCCTTGAGCCACCACGTTGACGATGTACCAGCGCCGCCAGCCCGCGACTCTCACGATGGCGACGGACAATCCCGTGATGACCAGCATTGTGATGCTGAACCCAACGAAGCCCCATTCGACTTTGGTTGACGAGCTGAACGCATCCGAGGCCAGACTTGCCAGCCCTTTGCAGACCGAGGCGACGAACGCGAGGCTCAGCAGCGAGTTCGCCGCTTGGAACGCCGCTTCCGTCAGTGGCGCGGCGGCCGTCTGTTCCAACACCGAGAATCGGTAGACCAGCAACAACCCCAAGCCGAGGAACGCGAAGGTCAGCAAATAGGCGTTGGCACTCGTGACGCCGAAGTACATCAGCATTTGCCACAGCGAACCGCTGGCCATCAGCGTCGCCAGATGCACGCAGAACGGCTTGCGCTGGAACGACGTCGCCAGTCCGTAGAACACCGCCGCTTCCGCGAAGAACGCAGCCAAAGCGAGGTTCAGATTCTTATCCGGGTCCAGCTTCGTGAATCCGAGGAACGCTGACGCCAGCGACGAGGCCAGCATCACCACAGTCGCCGTGTGAGCGACCGCCGTCAGCGGCTCAGAAGGACCGCGATTGCCATACAGCCTCGCGGCGACGAGGTACGCGATCGGAATCAGCATCATGATCGGAGCGTGTTCCTGCCAACGCTCCAATCCAAACGTCGGCGTGGCCAACAAGGCGACGGCGGCAACCATCGTGGCCGCGGCGGTCGCGAAGTGATATGCCGTCGGCAACCACTTGCCGGCATTCCGATAAATGAACGCTCCCAGCCGAGAAGCGATCGCTGTCAGCACCATCGCACCGACGTAGCTCCATTCCGGCGGATGCTTCTCAAACGCGGCGCGGAAGCCGAGAAATCGCAGGTACTCGAAAACCCCCAGCAGTACCGGCAACAGCGACAGCAACAAACCGAACACCGGAAACGCTCGCGTCATCTTCTGGTCGCGAGTCATCGTCGCCTGAATCAAATTCACCGCCAGCGACGTCACCGCCAGCACGGCGATGACGGCGTCCAATCCCAGCGTCAGGTGCAGCAACTGCACGACCAGCACTTCCGCCCACAGCAACAGCGCCGCCGCGAAGTGGATGTAGGCTCCATGCTTCCGCACCACGATGTCCGAGTAGATGTAGGCATAGATCCCAGCCAGCACCAACACCAACGCGAGCCACCGCTGCGGCCCACAGATCGGTGACGGCACCGCTTGAAACGACAGATACACCGACTGAAACCAGGCGTCGTACAGCCAATCGCCCGCCAACTGAGCGATGAAGACCATCAGCAACCCGGAACCGAGCAGCACATGCCCGCTTGCGAAGAATGCCAAGCCGAATCGTTTCCGGCTGAACGGCCCGTCGTTGTTGGCGAACGCTCGCTCGGCATGAATCCCTGCCATGCCGAGAATCACCAGCAGCGTCGCCGGAGCCGCGATCTCCACGAACTTGTGCATGTCGGCCAGCAACAGCAACCCAGTCATCGCCACGCCGGCATTGAAGACATACACGAACATCTCATCCTTGAGAGTCCACGCCGACGCCCCATACAGGGCACACATGATGGCCGCCACGACCCACAGATGCCCGTCGAGCGTCACCAACCCATGTGAGTGGTAGTACCAAAGATTGAGCGGCATTAAGAGGCACGCCAGCAGCGTCAGCCCTTTGCCGGCCGTCTGGTAGCGTGACTTCAAGATCATCATCCAACCGCCGACCATCACGGCGACGTTGGTTCCACCCATGACCGTCGCCATCACCGGCGGCGTGAAATAGTTCTTGACCCACAACAGGATCACCAGGCCGACGGCCATCAACGCGCCGCCAATCCCCATCAACCACTGAATGCTGCGCGGATCGAGCAGCATTTCGAGAATGTTGCGTCGCGGCTTCACCGCCTCCAACGTCGGCATCACTTCCTCGTTCGAGGCCACCGGCGGTTGCCATGCGATCTGCGGTTCTGCTGGCTGCGACCATTCGTTGAGGATGTCTTTCACGCCGGATTCCGACGCCGGCTTCTGTGCCGAACTGGGAGGCTGCGCCGCCGCAGTCACGATCGTGATGCCGTCATCAGCCAGCCGCCGCTTCAACGAGGTAATCCGTTCGCGGCACTCTTCCGCCAGAGCATGCGCCTGCGAGAGCGTGAGTCGACCGGCCTGTTTGTGCTGCGCGACTTCGTTTCCCAAGAATCGCCACAACCGCAACGCTCGGACGGCCGGTGCTTCGTTTTCTTGAGGCGGCAGCACACCCGGTATCGCCGGGCAATCCACGTTGTCTGCCGCGAGAGTGCGAACGTACTGCAACCGTTCGCGCAGCAACCCCAAGATCACGTCGCGCTGCGCCTCCAAGATCTGCCCTTCGGTCGCCCAGCGCGTGAACCACTCTTCGGCACGCTCAAAGGTCGAGACGACATTTTCCCACGCGACCGACATCGCTGTTGGTTCCGACGACATAAAACGCTCCTCGCAGCCGCACTCGCCAGAGTGCGGGCCTGCCTCAATGAACTCCCGCGTTCTGGCGAACGCGGCTACGAATGTTTTCTCAATTGAAATTTCCCCCACTGAGCTTGCCTCAGTGGCTCGCGGGCCTCTGCACTACGCTCGCATACACGTCAGTAGCGCAGAAACCCGTGAACCACTGAGGCAAGCTCAGTGGGGAGGATTGATTGAATTCCGATGCTCGCGTGAAACAACCACCTCCGCCGAGCAACCACGGCGAAGCACAACGCGAGTCGTGCTCAATCGCAAGTCGTTCGGAGAATCTTTTAACTCCAACGCATACTGCCCCGATGGCAACCGCTTGACCGAATCCCCCGCCTCGGCCTCGATTCGCCACACCGCCTGGCCTTCTTGGCTGAGCAGCAGGACCACGCCGTCAACGTCGGATCGAATTCGCAAGTCCCCTTTATCGGTGGCCACCTGCACGACGATCGCCATCACCAACACGAACCCGACGCATCCGAACGCCATCAACACTCGCTTCAATCCCGCCGCCATGGGCCGATGCGAAACAGGAGCGTTCGAAATCAACCCAGCCGCCAGATGACGGATAAACTGCGACGAAGAAACGAACGGCTCCAATGCCACCGCAAGTTCCGCCGGCGTCTGAAACCGATCCTCCGGCCGCTTCGCCAACAAGCGATCGAGCACCGCTTGCAGCGCCGGCGGCACATCGCCACGAAAAGTCGCCAACAACTGCGGAGCACGCTCGGCATGTGCGAGCGCCCGCTCCAATGCGGTCTTCCCACCCGGATAGGGCACCTCGCCAGTCAGCAAAAAATACAACGTGCATCCCACGCTATAGAGATCGCTCCGAATATCTGCTTCATGCGAATTCCGTGCTTGCTCCGGAGCCATGAAGTCCGGCGTGCCCAGCAGCGTCCCCGCCGATGTGTCGCCCCCTTCGATCCCTTCGCTGGCAAACCGAGCCAGCCCGAAGTCGAGGATCTTGACGTTCGTAGTTCCGCCTTCAGGTGGTCTTCGTTGAGAACCAGAACCGCCTGAAGGTGGAACTACGAACGTCACCATCAAATTCCCTGGCTTGATATCGCGATGCACCATCCCATGCTCGTACGCATGTTGCAGTCCCAACGCCGCCTGCCGAATGCACTCGCACGCCATCTCGACCGACAACGGCCCGCGCTGCGAAACCAACTCGGCGAGATTCACTCCGTCGACAAACTCCATCGCCAGGAAATGCACATCCCCCGCTTGCTCGGCATCGAATGCGGTGACGACGTGCGGATGCACCAGCTTCGCCGCCTGCATCTCACGTCGGAATCGAGCGACCGCTTCCGAATTGCTCAGCCATTGCGGCTTGATGATCTTCAACGCCACACGCCGCTGCATCAACCGATGCTCCGCCTCGAAGACGGCACCCATTCCACCGCAACCCAACGAGCGGATCACTCGGTAACGCGGATGGTTCACCAGCTCGCTCGGCAATCCGGCGATCGGTGGGACGACATCCTCGGACAAGACTGGCAAACTCGATTCGCGCGGGAGGGGAGTCTCGCCGCTCATCGCGATGTCTGTCGGTTAATTCGCGGGAGTCTCTTCTGCCACGCCGGACGAGGCGGCCTCGCGCAGCAACGCAACGTAACTGTCGTGTTCCGGCGACTGCTTGAGCCACTGACAACAATCCGCACACGCCGACAAGTGCTGCTCGACGACGGCCGAGTCGTCATCGCTCAACCGGCCGGTCTCAAACGCGGCGAGCTGTTCGTGCGTCGGATGTATCAACAATCCGTCCGCCATGCGGCACCAGGGAGGATCTCAAGTTGCGGGGCGAATGCCGACCTACGAAGGGCGGTCACACGCTAACAACCTGAAGTGCAGCCGGCAGCGAATTCTTGCAGCGATTCTCCCGAAATTTGAGATTTCAGATTTGAGATTTGAAATCTCCTTCAATCCAGCAGCCGTTGCCCCAACCGCCGCAGTTCTCGCAACACTCGCGACTTCGCCGTGAAGATCGCATTCAGCGACAGGCCAGTCTCGCTCGCGACCGTGTCCGCGTCCGCCCCATCCAGCACCAGCCGACGGAATACCAACCGAGTCGACTCCGTGAATCGCGACTCGATCATCTCCAGCAGCTTGCGAGCGATCGCCAAATTGTGCTCGCGATCCCACATCTGGCTGAGATGACTGCCATCGTCCTCCAACTGCCGCAGTTGCTCTTCGAGCTGGCTGTCATTCCCAGCCGCGATCAATCGCCCGCGCGAACGCCAGAAGTTTCGCAATCGATACACCACAATCTGCCGCAGCCAACACCGAAATGCGCCCTGCCGCTGATTGTGCTGAAACGCCGGCAGCTCGCGATGCACGACCAACAAAACCTCTTGGATCAGATCATCCACATCGGCCGCCTGCACCTCTGATCGTGTCAACCAGGCTCGCAGCAGCGGCGTGTAGAGTTCAACCAATCGCGACCAATCCGCATCGTCGGGCGACGCTCGCAAACGGTCGAGCAAACTGTGAGATGTCTCCAGCATCGCGAGTGCCTCAACTCCGATCGCCGGCGGTCACTCGACGAACTGCAACTCGTTGGTCGCCAGCAGAGCCTGAGCGTAGTGACGCCACGCCTGGTCGGCAATTACCCCCTCGGCTTGCGACGTTGCCAGGAACTCAGTCCCGAATTGAATGTCTTCGTCCGTCGCTTCACGAGCAAAGAGCCAACGATGCACCGTTCGAATCTGAGCCGCCGTGTCTTGCGGGTACTCACGCAACACCCGACCGGCCAACGCCGCCGCGCGAGCTTGCAGAAACGAGCTGTTCAACACAAAGAGCTGCTGCAACGGAGTCGTCGTCGGCGTCCGCGATCCGCTGTGAGCAACCGGATCAGGAAAATCATGTAGCCGCAACAAGTCCGACAACTCACGTCGCCGGATGAGACCATAAACCGTCCGCCGAACATTCCCCGTCTCGCTCAACTCCTGCGGAACACCACCAACGCGGCGATCCAATTCTTCCGTTGCCATGAGCATTGAGTCCCGCCAAGCCTCAACGTCCAACTTCCGCACCGGCATTCGCGCCAGCCAAACATTCTCCGGATCGGCCGAATGCCGAGAGCCGACAGCCGACAGCCGTCGATCCACTTTGCCTTCGTCGGGAGAAGTGTGATAACGGCTTTCGGCTGTCGGCTCTCGGCGGTCGGCCGAACTTTGCCGATAAGTCCCCGATAACACGATTTCGCGATGCAGCCACTTCAGCGACCAGCCATGCTCGATGAATCGCGCGGCAAGGTCATCCAGCAATTCCGGATGAGTCGGTTTCTCTCCTTGCGTGCCGAAGTTGCTTGGCGTCGCCACGAGACCGCGTCCGAAGTGATGTGCCCAAATCCGATTGACGATGACCCGCGCCGCCAGCGGAGCCGCATCAGTGACGACCGCGTTTGCCAATTCCAATCGCCCGCTGCCGTTCTTGAATGGAGCTGGCTCATTGGGCGAAAGCACCGTCACGAACCGACGTGACACCACCGCTCCGGGATTCGCCGCATTCCCGCGAATTTGCATCGCCACGTTTTGCGGTTCACTCGACTTGTATTCGATCTTCGTCCGATTCGGCCCATCGGGTAGCACGATCATCGCCGCCTCGGTGACACCAAATGCCACCGGCGTGTTGAGCTGCGGCGTCTGCTGCAACGCCGAGATCCTGTTTCGCAGCGACTCGACCTGCTTCGCGACGTCCGCAGCCTTCGCTTTCTCTTCGTCGGTCGCGGTGTCAGACAGCTTCGGCTCCTTGAGCAGTTTGTCCAACTGAGCCTGCGAGTCTTTCAATTGCGCTCGCGCTGCCGCCGCCTGATCCGCGAGCGGCTTGGCGATGATCGGCCTGTCGTCGATCTTGATGCTCGCCAGCACTCCCGCCAGCCCGTAGTAATCCTGCTGTGTGATCGGGTCAAACTTGTGGTCGTGACATCGTGCACACGCCAGAGTCAGTCCCAGAAACGTCCCGCCGATCGCCTCAATCCTTTCTTCCCACTCCTCCGAGACAACCTGCTTGATGACATTGTGGTCGAGCTTCAATTCCTTCCAATACGAAGGGCTGAGCCCAAGGAATCCCAGCGCCGCCGCGTCGGTCGGCTGGAAGTCGGGCAGCAGATCGGCCGCCAATTGCTTGCGAACAAACTCGTCATACGGCAGGTCTTCGTTCATCGTCCTCACGACCCAATCGCGAAACAGCCACGGCTGCCCTTCGCCGGTTCGCCACGACTCACCGATGTCACAATACCGCGCCAGATCGAGCCACATCCGTGCCCAACGCTCGCCGAATCGGGGATCAGCCAGCAATCGCTCGACGAGTCGCTCGTAAGCATCGGGAGATTCATCCGCGAGAAACTCTTGAACGTCCTCCGGTGACGGCGGCAAGCCGAGCAAATCAAACGTCAATCGCCGAATCAGAGTTCCCTTGGATGCCTCTGGCGACGGCGATAATCCGTGCTTGCGCTGTGCCGTGTGGATGAAGTCGTCGATCCGAGTTCGTAGTTCCGCCTGGAGGCGGTCCGTGGGAGAACCGCCTAAAGGCGGAACTACGAACTTTTGAAACGCCCAATGCTTCTTCCCTTCAGCGATGTCGATGGCTCGTCGGTTTGCCTTTGCCGCATTGACCGCCGGGAACGGAAGTCCGCGACGCACCCATTCGGTCAGGACGGCGATCTCCGCCTCCGGCAATTTTCCCGCCGGAGGCATCTGTACGTTCTCGTTGTCGAATCGAATCGCCTGCACGATCAGGCTCTTCTCGACATCGCCGACCACCGCCGCCGGTCCGGTATCACCTCCCGTGAGAATCGCCTCGCGGCTGTCGAGCAGCAATCCACCCTTCAACTTCTCCGCCTTCGCCGAGTGACACTCAAAGCAGCGCTGCACCAACAGCGGTCGGACCCGCCTCTCGAAGAAATCGAGATCGGCCGCGGCCGTTTCGCCTTTCGGCGAAGCGTCCTGTCCCAGAACGAAAAAATTCGCCGCCCCCAAAACGAGGACGGCGAATGCGATCAACCAGCGTTTCATGCTCACACCTTCAATAACTCCATTGCCTCATCACAACCGGCAGCGGGCGAACCAAATTCGCTGGCGGTGACGCGGGCCAGCGCCGTGAGTTGTCGCCAGCGGAACGGTTGCCGCATGTTGGCGAACTCTTCGCTGGCGGTGCGGTAGTACTTCTCGGCGTGCAGAGCACCGTCTTCGGTGATCGCATACTTCAACAACAGATCGAGCACCGGTCGCGGCGAATGACGCAACTCTCCGATCAGATGCACGATCGCGGCGGCCTGAGCTTGCTCGTTTGCTCGGATCGCGGCTTCGGCTTCGGCCAACAACTTATTGGGATCGCGGGTCGTGATCTTTTCGAGATGCTCTGCGTGCGGGCGAGGCTGCCAGTTGAGGAAGTCGCCACCGCGATTGATGCGGTCGTAGGCAACTTGGAACGCCCCCAGAATCGTGCAAGCGAACTGATTGCGAGCATTGCTGAACTTAACCATGTTCCGCCACGCATTCGCCGAGTCGGACGCATGCACGCCGATCGAATCGCCATGCACGCTTCCCAGAGGCTTGCCCGGTTGAACTTCCTTCTCGCGACGTCCGACGTCGCGCAAGACCAATTGGTTCGCAGCCAGGCAGATCGCTTCGCAGATCGCATCGGGAGCGATCCCTTCGGCCAAAGCGGCCCCCGCGAAGTCAGCGGCTTGATCGGGCGTCGCCTTGAAGAGCGTCTGACAGAAGGATTCCACCCAAGCATCATCCGGCACCCGCGTCCCTGGCGTCTTGCCTGCGAGCTTGTGTTGATCGAACACCTTCGGCAACAGCGTGCGCGGCCGATCGAATTCGGCGTTGCGGTTGACGTTTCGCTCGCTCTTCACGCAGTAACGAACCGATTGCCTCAACATCGTCACCGCTTGCTCCGGTCCGACGAGATCGAGCAACGCATAAGCTCGGTACGGCAGCACGACGCGATGCACTTCGGTGTTGTCATCGACGGCATACATCACAGCATTGAAGGCTTCTTCCGGAGAGATCGCCGCCGCCGCGAATGTCTTCTCTGCATTGTCGATGTCTTTGCTGTGAACGGCGGCCCGCACCGCATCGCCCGGCACGACACTCGTTGGCAGCGTGCCCGCTGTGATGGGATGCAGAACCTCTTTCTTGCGTCCACCGAAATCGTGAATCCGATTCGTGTTTCGATAGAGCACTTTCAAGACGGGCAGAGCCTTCTTCTCGGTCGGCAGTTCCTGAGACATCTGATAGGCCGGCATCATGGCCATCATCGTGTGGAAGCCGATGTAGTCCTCGCCGCCGAAGGTTCGAGCGTTTGCGAGTGCCGCGGCAGCCACGAGGGTCTTCAAGTCCGTGCCATCGTGCATCTTCTCGACCAGCGTCGAGAGCAGCTTGTTGACCGGCGTGTCCTGCATCAAACCGACAAGCGGTTCGAGACCACCGAACGTCAACCCATTCGCCTCGGAACCTTCCGCCGCTCTGACCGTGGATAATCCCAGGTCGAGGGCTGTGCTGTATCCGACTCCAGCGACCAACATCCCGCTGCCGACATCCGCCAAGAATTCACGACGAGAACGACGCATGATTAACCTCCGAATCCCAGACCACGGAAAGAGGCTCGCACAGCGCGGGCGAAGTGGCGAGCAGTGTAACGTCGCGGGGGTGAAAACATGCGAGAAGCCCGATGGGTCTTGCGATAATGGCCGCTGATCTAATACGTCGCGCCACACCGAAGGGACGCCGCAATCTGCCAGGTGAAGGTTTACTTTTTCATCCGCGACAACAGCCACTTCGAGTACTCAGCGTGAGCGTAGAAGACCACGTTGACGCCGAGTTGATAGCAGAACTCTGTGATCTCCGGCTTTACACCGGCGTGGCCGTCGGCCCAGGCGTCGCCGATGTCGCCGGGGTGGTAATACGCGACCAAGCGGCCATCGACTCGCCAGCCGAGCGCCTCTTTGCCGCCGTGCGGGGCGACATACGGCAGGAACGGAATCGGATAGGGGATGCGATGGATCGTGTCATCGAGCGGCACATGGGACGGACGAACGTTGGGGAGGACTTGCCGCATTATCGACAAAACCTGGTTGTGAAAGTGCCCGCTGCCACCGTTGTCGATGAACAACATTCCGTGCTTGTCGACCAGATAATCTCGCAACGTCTTCGCTTCGTTGGCTGAGATCGAAATGTTTTTCTCGCCGGTCATGTACACGAACGGCGGAGACTTCTCGGCCGGAAATGCCTTGAGCGCGGAGATGGTCCGCGTCTCTTCCTTGTCGTTCACTTTCTGCTTCGTGCGCAGACCGTACTCGCGGAGCAAGTTGTCGCCGGAGTACACACTCATGTCCTGATCCCAGTCGCCGCCGGAATACTCCAGCCGCAGGAATCGAACTTTGCCTGAGCTTGTCCCGCCCGCGAAGCCCGCTCCCGTTCCTTCGCCGTAGCCGACCGTGTAGGCGTGCTGTGTGATTTCTTGAAGCTGCAGCTTGATCTCGTCGATCGGCGGCACTTTGAAGCTAATCGCCGAAAACGGATTCACCACGAACTTCTTCTTGATGATCTTCTGGATCTTCACGGCCTGAGCGATCTGAGCCTGCTGTCCGCCGCCGGCCGGCATTTCGTAGATGTCACTGCAACCGCCGATTTGTGTGAAAACCAGAAACGCGATCGAAAAGCACAACGAATAGACCGACATCCAAGTCAGCGATTGATTCAGCTTCCGCGCCCGTCGTCCGTAATACCAAGCGTGCGGATCGAGCGGATTGTGGACTCGCTCGTCGTCCGCATCATCGTCGTGCGTCGCTCGGTGAGCGGACCGCGCGAACTCGATGGCCGCTGATTGCTCGCGTCGCCGACGTTCGTAACGCCGCTCTTCATAGAACCGCGATGCCCGTTCAACCAACCACACCACCCACACCATGCCGAGAAAGAACAGGCTCCAGGTTCCCCACGTCGCCAAGCCAACTCGCATGTGCGGCAGGTCGAGCGCATCCGCGAAGAAGACGCTCACCTGCCAGAGTAAAATCGCCGAGACGCTCCACACCAAATTTCGACGAACTAGTAACGCCGTTTCGTCCGAGCGTTCATCCAGAGTCGCGGAGCCAAGGTCTCCCGCGATTCGCCGCAAGGCGATGAGATTCGCGTTGTCTCCGTCCTCCAACCGGCACAGCCAACCCGTCCACGCAATCCAATACGTCGACAGTGGCACGCCCAGCGCAAACCAGATTCCCTCCGGCCACGCTCGCCACCAGGTTTCGATCGAGCGTCCCCACATCCAGTCCGCCAAGCACAACACCCAGACCGCCAGATAAATGGCCGTCTGTTTGACGAGCTTCGGGGGGAATGTCAGATGTGGAAACATTTCTTAAGAGCCTGTGAGTTGCATCGAGCGAGAATCAGGCGAGCCGGGTGGCGTCAGCCCCCGGACTCATCTCCACGACATCCGGGGGCTGACGCCACCCGGCTCGCCAAAACTTCTACTTCACCTTGTCCAGCAGGTTGTCGAAGCTGTCGAGCGGATTCTTTTTCGGGTCAGCCGTTTTTGTCTCGTCCAAGCCCATCGCCTTGCTGGCCTTTTTGATGTCCTCTTCCGAAGGAGTGTCGCCAGAATTTGCAGCCTTCGAGGATGCGGCGTCGGTCTTGGCCGGTTCGACATTGGCGGCAGCTGCCCCCGGCTTGGTGGGCTTGGCTTTCGCCGAGTTGCCAAAGGCGAATGGCACGGTCAGCACCGCCAGCAACACGACCGTCGCAATCGTCGAGCCGATCATCGCCTGAGTCAGCGCATTCGACGCGACGATTCCCATCACTTCCTGCGGACTGCGGCCTTTCAAGCTGCGCACGAAGTCACGCAACTCGGATGTCGTCGCCGCCGCGTCTGTCGAGAGTCGCTTTGCGCCACTCATCATGCCGGTCTTCGGCGGAATATCCTCGGTCAATTTTTCACGCAGTTTGTCCACGGCACACCTCGGTTTGTTTGTCGTCGCTCAACTCTCTGAGTCGAGCAGCCCGAAGACTCGACTAAGAGAGTCAAGCGACGGGTCAATTCTGCTTCTTGTCTTCCAAAATATGCACCAACTCGCCACCCGCCTGACTGATGGCCTCGATCACCGGCTCGAACTTTGCCGCCGTGCAATCGCTATGAGCCTTCAACATGACTTTTCGCTGGCCGGCTGGAGCGTCACCTAAATGGCTTTCGATTCGCGAGGCAAGCTGACCTTCGGAAAGCTCCTGGCCGTTGAGATAGACCTTCTGATCTTTGTCGATGGTGACGGTGACTCGCGTGTAACCCGCCCCTTTCAGATTGTCCGCCTTGGCCGGAGTCCACTGAATGTGGCTGTCATCCTGCGACTGAGCCAGGATCACGAAAAAGATCAGCAAATTGAAAGCGATATCCCCCATCGCCACGCTGGGGATATCGACCTTCGGTTTTCCGCGTTTCATCTTCATGGTGTTTTGTAGCTTGGCTCTCTGTGCCGAGCGGTCGGGGCAGAGCCCCAACCTACGTTACTGCGGCACATCGACGGTTCGTTCTTCCTCAAGTTGCAAAGTGATGATCCCACCCGCATCCTCGATTTGCGAGGTGACGTCGATCCAGGCGTGATACGGCACGTCATCGGCGCTCTTCACGATCACGACGCGGTCTTCCGGACGCGACTTTCCGGACAATTTCGCCTTCACACGAGCTTTGATCTCAGACACTTTCACCGGATCGCCATTGATGAGCAGCGCATTGCGTTTGAGTTCGACAGTCAGATGCTCGTCCTGTTGTTCCTGCTGCTGTTGAGTCTGTTCGCTCTTCGGAAGAATCTGCGACCGTCCGGTGTCCGGCTGGGTCGAGGCACACACCAGAAAGAACACGATCAAATTAAACGCGATGTCCCCGCTGGCCACAGCCGGAACATCGACAAGCACTTTGGTGGAACGACGGACTTTCATTTCGGATCAATTCTCGGGACTGTACCGCGACCGTTAGGGAGCGGCCTGCTGGGACACCGGCCCCCAACCCCTTCCCAGCGGTCGCGGTACGGTTAGTGGAGATCAGGCGTTGGCCGCTTCTGTTTCGGTTTCACGTCTTTCGATCGCCAACTGCAATGTCACGGTCTCAATCAGCTCCGTCGCGGTCTCTTCGACATCCAGCACGAATTGGTTGATGACCCCTGTGAAATAGTTGTAAGCCGTGAACGCGGGAATGCCGACGATCAGTCCGAGGGCGGTCGTCAGCAACGCTTCCGCGATACCGTCGGCGGCTGCCTTCACGATGTTCTGCTCGCCGAGCGTCGCCACGATGTGATCAAAGCCGTTGACCATGCCGCTGACTGTTCCCAAAAAGCCGAGCATCGGAGCCACGCTCGACACGGTCGCCAAAATCGACAGGTGCTTTTCGAGCGCCGCCACGATGTGGACTCCATAATCGTCCATCGCCTTGATGACCTGCTCCTCAACCTTGCCGGAGTCGTAACCCAGCCGCCTGAGCACAACGAATTTCCGCAGTCCGGCAGAGAGGATTGCTGCCACCGGACCTTGTTCGGAGTCACACCTCGCGAGCGCGTCCTCAACATTGTCGTCGTGAAGTAATTCAGTCACTTGCTGTCGAAGCCCGCTAGCGTCCGTCGTCAGCATCTTCAAAGTGCGATACCGCTCGATGATGACCCCCGTCATGAGAATTCCGCAGGCCAGAATCGGCCACATGAAAATCCCACCGCGAATCATTAAGCCCATCGCACCGGTGTGCATCATCTTGTCGACCCAGTCCCAGAAACCGATCCCGGAATCACTGACCGACTCCTCGGCCGGCTTCTCGTCCGATTTGGCTTCATTGGGCGGCGCGACTTCCTGAGCCGGCTGTCCCGCCGTATCGGAAAAGCCCGGAATGCTGGGCTTCGCGCTCTTCGCATCCGGTGGAGTCGGCTGGGCTGGAGCCGTTGCAGCCGGCGGCGCGGCTTTCTTGATACCTTGCTTGGCATCGAGCGCGTCCAGCGGGTCTTGGGTCAACAACGCGAGAGCAAGGATCAGATGTGTCATCGTGCAATCATTCGAAGGCGGGATTAGTTTGCGGGTGAAAACAATTACGACAAGTTGTCGAGGTCTTGATGTCTTCCGGCGGATTGTTTGGCCATCTTCAGGTCTTCCAGGCCGATAAACGGAACGAGTACTCCGTTGATAGTCTGCTCAACCCGGCGTGAATGGCAACCGTCAAACTCGACTCCGATGGGAGAAGTCAAAATGTCGATCCGTCGGGGAGGGATTCCCAATTGAAAAACCTTGTGAGGTTTCAGAAATCTTTCGGCCGCCAGATTCAACGAGCCGAACCCAAAATCATCCAGGGCCTTCACCAAGCGTGCGGCATTTTCCTCCGACCGATCAATCCAGACGTCAATATCCTTCGTGTAGCGCGGGTGCCCGTGAAACGCCACCGCGTAACCGCCAATCACCAAGTACCTGACGCCGTTAGTGTTCAACGACTGTAAAAACTCTTTGAAGTCTTGATTCAGCATCGCCTAACAAATGGTGGTATTCCGCGCGGATCTCTTCCAACGCAGCGATTCGTTCTTCCGCAGGACGCGAACGCCAGTAGGAAGCATCGTCATTCGGATCACTGAGATCGCGTTCGACAAAAACGGGAACGATTTGACGCTTGGCTTCGCCGTGAGAGATAACTCTTCCTGCTTCCACGTCAGCTAGCCCCTGCTCGATAGTCTGTCGCACATACAGTCGATACTGAGCTTCTTTCTGAGACGATTCATCCGAAAGAGGCTCAAGGAGTTCTCCAGCGGTTTCCTTGACGGCTGACATGGCAATGTCCTCGCGTTGTTCTGGTGTGGCGACTGACAGCACTGAATCGTTACTGGTTCTCGATCGCGTTCGCCTCCGATTCGAACTGCTGCAACATCTCTGGCAGCGCGAGTCGGCCGCGAGCGAATTTGGCGGCTTCGCTCGAAGGATGATTCCAGCGGCAGTTGTTATAGCGACGGAAGGCTTCGGAGGTTGCTCCACCCATACGGTAGCTCTCGCCGGACCAGAACAAGGCGTCCGGGGAGAGAGCGTCGTCTGGGAATGCCTTGCCGAAGCGGTCGAACGACTTGCCCGCGTCGGTGTACTTCTTCGCTTTGTAGAAGCACTGGCCGATGCGGAACGCCATCTTCGGAGCGTGTTGGTGGCCTTCAAACTTCTCGATGAACTTCTCACCGACTTGTGCTGCGATCGTATACTCCTCGGCTTTGTAGAAGTGATCGCTGATGCGGATCATCACGCTGGAGATCAGCGGGCTCTTCGGGTACGTCGCGGCGAGTGTGACATAAGCCTCCAACGCCGCGTCGAAGTCTCCCTTCTCTTCATAGCACTGAGCCAGCTTGTACTGCGCATCCGGGGCCAGCAAGTGGTCGGCGTAGTGGTTGATGATCTGCTCGTAGGCATCGACCGCGTCGTCCCACTGACCCAACTCCTGTGCGAACTGGCCGAGCAGATATTGGATGCGGGGGACGTACCTCGGATCGGGATAGTCTTCCATCACTTCTTGCAGGATGCGGCGACCGGCTTCCAGGTCCGCCAACTCCTCGTCCTTGCGGGCGAGTGCTTTATGCGACTTGAACAACTCGAAGAAGCTCTCGGCGATGTGGAACTTGGTTTCGACCGCGAGCCGTTCGTCGTTGAACGCCTTTGAGAACGCAGCCACGAGTCCATCGGTGCCGATCACGACTGGGATGGTCTTCTCCGATTCGAGCTTGCCATCTTCGGTGCTAGCGGCGAGATCGACGTATTTCACTTTCAGCGTGTCGCCGAAGTAGCACTCAATGACCGGCACATCGGCGTTCAAGTTGCCGGGCGTCGGCTTATCGTTCGCCTTCAGTTGCAGCGAGCCGGTGAAGACGCCGCTGTGAGCCAGCGTCTCTTCCAATTGGACCGTTTCTTTCTCGCCGAACTCGGTGGTGATTTCGACCGCGACGCGATCGCGTTCGTCGGACGAGTCTTGATCGGCGTCGGTGACTTGCAGGTACAACTTCTCACCGACATGGAGTTGAGAGATCGCATTGTCGTAGTCGCGATCGACGACACCCAGCACACCATTGCTGATCAGCCGAGCTTGCGCCGTGACGGTCGGAATCTCCGGCTTCGGTGGCGCGACAGGTTGAGCGGGAGCCGTTGTCTTCGCGGTCCCAGTTCCCGTCTTCGCTGCTCCGGTCGTGGACTTCGTGGTGTCCGTTTTTGTCATCGCCGGCTTTGTTGTGGGAGTCACAGCAGCCGTCTTGGTCGCACCGTTTGTTGCGGGGGACGTGCCAGCGCCGTTTGGCACAGCCACGGCGGCTTTCGTTCGCGGCTTCGCGTCGGGACGCCGTTCGTCAGCATAGGTTGCGATGATCTTGTCTTTGCCTGTGAGGTTCAAAACTCGAGTGACCAAACTACGGTCCTTGCCAGAGTTGGTTTGCGAATCTTCCAGCTTGCCTCCTCCGATCAGGTTACGAGGCATCTCGGAAGTGAGCGGAATCACATCCGCACTTCCTTTGCTGCCGAGTTGCAAAATTACCTGACCGAGGAAACGGCCCTCTTCGAGAGCCCAGCGTTCCGCATCAACCGCTTGAAAATTGCCGAAGTGAGCGTGCTGGCCGCTCACGACGCAGCGGGCTTCGATCTTGGCTCCATCCGTCGTTGTCAGCGTGACGAGTACTTCCGATTTGCTGTCCTTGGCCATGTCCGGGTCGATGACCTCGATCGTCAACGGAGCCTCGAACGCGACATGTGCGACTTCCTTGCGATCTTTTGCGTCCGCTTCCTTGAGATACACAGCCTGCGGGGCGGTGTTCTGTTTTGGGTTGCCGGGGAGGACTCGCGTTTCGACGATCCGAATCTGCGCGGTGGTCGGCTTGTTGATGTACACGACCGATTCCCGCTTGACCGAGTGGCCGGGGAACGTGTTCTGCGCGTCGAGATACCGGATGACGATGCGATCGCCCGGTTTGACCTTCAGCTTGCCTTCGGTGTTGTCCGCCTCGGCGGCGGAAGAACCAGCCAGAACCGTGTCGATCTCTTTCGTGAATGTGCCGCTCAGGTTCAGTTCCCGTTCGACAGCCGACAACTTGACCGGCTCGCCGTCGTTGACGGAGACCTCGAATTCGAGCGTGTCCTGGCCGATGGTCGTGTCGAGATCGTAGTCGTTGATCTCGACGACGAAGCGTTCGCCGGGGTCGGCCCGCACGACGGTCTTCGTGATGTTCTGCACTTGGCCGTTGTCGAGACGAACGAAGTCGTAGTTGATGGCTCCCACCGTCGCGTTGAAGTACGTCGCGAATAGCTTCTCGCTGAGCAACACCGAATTCGAGTTCTCGTTCTGCGTGAACTCATCAGTGTAGCCCGCCGAGACCATGTCGCCGCCGGCGATCTCCAGCGTGTTGTTGTTCGAGAGTTCGAGCACGTCCGAATCGGTCGGGATATAAAGCCGCTCGGTGTCATCCGCCGCTTTACCGGCCTCGACCTTCGAGTGGGCGATACCTCGGCCGCCGATCTCGACATGATTCACGGCGACCGCGTCGCCGAGGTATTCGTTGATCTTGAACCGCGTGTAGCGGAGGTCATTTGACGGGAATCGGAACTCCCAAGCACCCGGCGTTTGCACGATGCGAGCGTCGATCGCGGGGACGAGTTTCGCGGAGCGCAGTTCCATCAGACCGCCACCTGCAATCGCGGTCGGCTTGATCGACAGCGTTTGCTTGCCCGGCTTATCGATGATGATCGTGCCGAAGCGTGTGAGTTGGGCGACGGTCCAATTGCCAGTATTCGGGACAGTCCCCTTCAGCTTTGTGCCGGCGCATTCGAGATCAAAGGTTGAACCGCCACCTCCGCCGTGAGCACATTCCAGATACACGTCGTAGACGCCCTGCTGAGCACCGTCGAATTCCCACACGGCCGAATCTTCCAGCGCGACCCAAGAACCAATCTGTGCCGGATTCCGCTCTTTGATGACGCCAAAAGCCTCGGTCTTCTTGGTGAGCTTGATCGTGTCGATGCCGAGCACGATCTCCGTAGCCACCGGCTTCGCGGTCTGCACAACCTCGCGGGCTTCGGCCAGGGCGAGATCGAAATCGGACTTCAGGAACGGTCCGAGTTGAACTTGTTGCCGATTGATGTCAGCTCGCGCCCAGATCGCCTGCGAGATCTGCGTCGCCTGATTCACGGCGGCGAAGATCGTCACGTCGTGCAAGCCTTTTTCGAGCCACACATCGACCGTGCGATTGCCCGGGCCAAGCGGCATTTCCAGCACACCGTCGATCGCCAGTGCGGTGGTCACCCCTTGAATTTGCAGGCGAGCCGCTCCGGCTCTTGGTTGCACGAGCTTGCCGTACCAGATGACTCCATAGGGCTTCTTCGAGTCCTCGGCATCTTCGGCTCGCGACCATGTCAGGCCGTTGACGACGTCCTCTTCTTCGGACGGCTTGTTGCTCTTCGCAAGCTGCTTGACCTGATCCCAGGTTGTGTAGTTCGTGAAGATGCCGGCATAGACGCGGCGGCGCATTGCGGCGTACTCGTCGAACAATTTGTCGGCCTTCAGCGGTTCTGGATGCGACGCGAGGCGGAACCAGAATTCGCCGTCGTTACTGCCCAGCAATTCTCCGCGAATCGGAATTTGCGTGTCCGGTTTCGGCGACCAAATCTTCACGCGATCGACCGGATTGAGATCCTTCATGTCGATGGTCAAAAACTTGGGGACGGCTCCGTCTGGTTCACTGAGCCAGTACGACTCCTTCTTCTTGTCGATCGCCATCAGCGGGCTGTGATCGATCGACGTATCGCTGGCGAGCGCCCCGGCCGGTAGCTCGCCGGTCTGAGCGATCCCCTCGAAGACGCCGGTGTGCGGGCCAGTTTCCTTGACCGCCACCTGCACTTGATCGCCGCTGTCGGCGGTCAGCTTGACCATGACGGTGTCTGGCTCGTCGGTCAGATCACGATCCTGATCGGTCACTTTGAGGAAGACCTGATTGCCCGGCTTGACCTGATTCTTCGGCCGCACTTGAGTCCGACGATTACGTTCGTTGTCCTGCTCCTGTTCCTCGCGAGCCAGCTTTTGTGAGAACGTTTCTTCCTTTTCATCGACGATCTTCTGGCTGGCGATTTCAAACCGCGCGTTCGACGCGATCTTGATCTCGACGTCGGACAGCGGGACGCTCTTGAACTCTTTCTTGAACTCGTCCGGATAGTCGCACTTGATCTGATCCTTGCCAGTGAGTTGCAGCACCTTGTCACGCTTCTTGACGGATCCGAGCGCCGTTTCAAGATCGGTGCGGAACAAGCCTTTGCCCGCGCCGCCGCTGGTCAGATAAACGATCTCTTCATCGCCGCCGGGAATCGTCCTGACGATCACCGGAATCTTGTTGTGTCCGCGGCTGATGCCCAGGTCGCTGTCCTGCACGACGATCGATAACGCCTGTCCCGGCGAGTGGAACCGCTTGCTGGATCGCCCCAGCCGTCCGACCGTGCGGAGCAGGTTGAGCTGATCCATGAATCGCTCTTCCGAGCCATAAACTTCGGCAAGATTAAACAGCGCCTGGTTGGCGAGTTCGATGTTCGGTACTCGGTCGAGCACATTGCGGAAGATGAGCCGCGCCTCATCCTGATCGCCACGGCGATGCGCGAGCACCCCGCGCAGGAATTCCGCTCGCACGACGACGTCGGCCTCGCGGCTGGTCGCCAGCTTTTCAAAGACCGCTTCCGCCTGGTCGTAGACCTTCTGAGCCATGAACGTCTCGCCGATGCCGAACTCCGCCTCGGTCGAATACGGCGTATTCGGGAAACGATTGATGACCGTCGTGTATTCGGATCGTGCGACGTCGTATCGCTGGGCTGTGAAGAAATTCTTCGCCAGCAGCAATTGCACGCCGGCCTTGGTCGCAGCGTCATACGTCGTGCTCATCTCATTCTTGATCAGCCAGGAGCGCAACGTATCTTCGACCTTCTCCAAGTTGTCATTGCCCCCCGCCGCCATCAGGTTCTGGCAGACGAACATCACGAGATCGACCGGGACTTCGTCACGGTGGTCATCGAACAGTTTCTTGTTGGCCGTGTAAGACTCGATGGCGAGCCGCTCGTCACCCAGCCGCAAATACATCGCCGCCTGCAACAGTGGCGCGATGGGCGACTTCTCGTCGATGGTCAGGCCGACTGCGCCAATCCGCGTGTAACACTGACTGACGAGGTTACGGGCCACAGCCTTGCGCGGCTCATCGACCTGCGGAATGTTCGTCAGCAATCCAGTCAGCAGAGTCGCCCCGCTGATGTAGTCCTTGGCCGCCACCTTTTGCTGCGCGACGGCCATCATCTGGTCCCAGCGATACGAGTCCGCGTAAAGCTTGCGAGTCGCGTCGGCGATGATCAGCAGCCGCTTGGTCGGCGGCACTTGAGCGAGTTCGGCTGGCGTCAGCCCTTCCAGGTGATAAATCTGAGCCTGCGACGAACCCCAATCGAAATTGATGTCGCGGACCAGAGCGTAAATCTGCTGCTTCGAGGCGGGCGGCAACTCCTTCATCTTGTCCGGCTGAGTGCGCACGCCGTAGACCATGTTGTACCACTGCGTCGCGTCCCAATTGGCGGCCAGGAAGCACTTCTCTTGCTGCTTGGTCAGCGCATCACGAGTGACTCGCTCGACGCTGGCGAGGTCGCCCTTCTCCATGTAGGCGTTCGCCGCCCACTGCGCGAATCGCGTGTTGGAGTTCGTATTGGTTTGCAGCATCTCGTTGGCGAACGCAATCCGTTCATCGGGGGTCTTCAGCGGGGCAAAAAGACGCGCCGCACATTCGGAGGACTCGTACGACTGCCGGTCGTGCATGCGGCCGAACTGCCAGTAGGCCGTCGCTTCGGCAAGTAATTGATGCCGCGTTAGTGCGTCACCAATGCCCGATGCATAGCCGCTGTCCTTGCCGAATTTTGCGTGCGACTTCTGGATGTATTCCAGCGTCCGCTTCGCCAGAGATTGGTCCTTGTGCTGATCGGCAATCATGAACAACCGCCGCCACTGATCCGAGTTGTTCAGCAACGGTTCCTGAGCGACGAATAAGTCGAAGATCTGCTTGCTGATGTCGATCGGCCCGTAATCGCTGACCGAGCTCAACGCTTCGTCGATGTAGCTGCGATTCTTGGGGAACCGCTGCGCGAGTAGCAGGTATGTCCGAGCGGAATCCTCACGCTGCTTTGCTTGCGGAGGCACATGCCGGAAGTAGTACGCATCCTCGGCCATGAGCTGTTCCCACATTGGCTCCGGCAACGTGGCGAGGTGGTTCGCTCGCAAGTTTGCCCGAATCTGAGCGTCTGGACCGGAATAAATGTTGTGAGTCCACTTCAGCCACAACGCGACGACTGGATCGTCATTTTGCTTCTTGAGTTCCGCCACCGCATAAGCGACGCGGTCCTTCAGTTCCTTGTTCGGCTTCGCCTGGTCAATGTAGGACTGCAAGTAGGAGGCGAAGGTGGCCATGTGCAAGTTCTTCCGCCGAGCGGCCAGATAACGCTGCACGTCCTGCTGAAACTCGGCGTCGTTCGTCGCCTGGAACAGCAGGTGCGAAAGAATGTTCCACGAATGCCCATCGTTGCCGGGGACTTGATCGAGGAACTCGCGGCACATCGCCTTGCACTTGGCGTCGTCCTTCATACGGTCGCGATAGATTTCCAATGCCAGCGAATGTCGCAAATAGTAGGCGTTGTACTTCGGATTCTTGGCCAGAGCGTCCTTGAGCACCGCCTCAGCCGTCTGAAACTGAGCCGGTTCGGTTCCGGCGTTCTGAACGAACAGGGACGCGATACTGTGGTGATACGGGTTGATCGCCAGAATCGGCTTGATCATCTCCAGCCCGCGAGCTTTGTCGCCGTCCCGAATCAACGCCGTCGCCAACAGAGCTCGCTTCTCGAACCGCTCCTCGCGATCCGGGTACTTCGCGTCGAACTCATTCACAAGCGGTTCGAACTCGGCCCCCTTCGCTTGTGAGTAGTACATCGAGTAGATGAGTTGATTCAGCGCCGACCAGTCGTCGCGGATAGCCCGCACCTGTCGATAATGATTCGCCGCGTTCGCGTATTGGCCGAGATAGTTGAACTGATCACCCTGCATTCGCTGCAACTCGCGAGTTTCCTCCGGCGTGTACGGCAGCCCCTTGGCCAACATCTTGGCTCCGAGCGTATTGGCCTTCGCCCACTGTCCGTACTGTCGCCAACGGTAATGAGCGTTCGCCGCCAGCAACTTCGTGAACTCACCGGCCGGCAACTTGTCGAGCATGTCCTCGGCGAGCACGTTGCCTTCAAAGATTTCGTTCTGTGTGCCGTTATTGAATCGCGCGACTGCTGCCTCACCAAACTTCCGTCCGTTCACATTCGGCTGTCGCTGCCACATCGCTCTATACGTTTCCGCCGCCTTTGCACGATCACCCAACTTGTCGAGCGCCTTCGCCAATCGCTCTTCCAATTCCAAGTTCTGCGGAGCTGTCGGGTACTTCTGAATGAACTGCCGAATCGAAACCGTGAGCTCTTTGTGCCGAGACATCGCCTCCAGCCCGTCGATCAGCTTCAACATCACCGCCTGATTTCGCGGATCGCCAGGATGGGCCGCCGAAAACCGCTGCCCCGCGCGGATCAGGCCGAACACTCGCCCATGCAGGTGATAGAGGTCGGTCAACTTGACCAACAACTCCGCAGCCTCCGGCGACGTGTCCTTGAACTTATTCAGGTCCGCCTCCAGCTTCGCCGCTTCTTGCGAAACGGCATCAAGCTGCTTGGAATCTTCCGCTGTTGCCTGAGCCGGCGCATTCGCCTGCTGAGCGAATGTTGTCGATGTGGGAAGGCCGCCCAAGGCGAGCAACAGACCGAACAAAGCAATTCGTTGCATCGGAATCAGTCCTGTCTTCAAGTTCTTCGTGAATTCCCGGCGCGGCTCAATCGAGCAACGCTTGCTTCTGCTTCCAGTAGTCTCGAAACGCGACCAGCCTTGGCAGCGATTCAATGTCCTTTCGCCGATTTGCCGCTCGCTTGCTGGCGATGATGTCGTCCAGATGGCAGAGCGGAAATCCTTCAATCTCCAGGTGACGCTTCCAAGCGTCCTCGAATTGCTCAATGCCGTCCGGCGCGAAGATCAAGTCCACGTCAAACGGCCCATTCTTCAGTTGCACGAAATCCTTTCCCGCCCGAATGCCATCCTTGTCCCGATCCGTCAGTTGAAACCCCAGTTCCATCAAAGCCTGAACCTACTTGTCACCGTTGTCGGCGGATCGTTGCGGATAAAGATCTACGTCCTGAGTTGTGTCGGGAAACCCCATTAAGATTGCGGCGGACTTTCCCAAGAACAAATACCGCACGTTCCACCGCGCGAATGTCTCTCGAATTTCCTCCGCTTGTCGATATTCAAACGCGGCCATAACCCAACCATGCCGGAAGTTGTTGCTCGCACCAGTCCCGGTATTGCTGCATTGTGTCGAATACGCGCGACGGTGCATCATCTAGCACCGGCTTGACGGTGTGAATGAATCCGTATCGCACCCGAATCGGCAATGGCCGACGAGCCATCGCGTCAAACTCCGCGATCCACTCACTGCGTTCTGCTTCGCTCACGTTCGTCAGTTCGTCCACCGCCTTCATGTCAGTTTCCCTTCGGTGCCGCCGTGCGTTCCGCCTTGTTCAACGCTTCCGAGATCTTCTTCGCATCACCGGCGAGCGGGCTTTCGGGGTAGTCGCCGATGAGTTGATCGAATCGTTTGCGAGCTTCCGCCTTGCGGTCCATGCGATACAGGCAGCGGCCGTAATTGAACAGGATCACGTCCAAGAACTTCGCGTCCGGATGGTTCTCCAGCACGGTCTCAAAGATATCCACGGCGCGAGCGTAATCCTTCTGGCGGTAGTAGTAGTTGGCCATCTGAGCGACTGCTTCGCCGACTCGACCGCTTTCGGGGAAGTTGTCGAAGACCTTTTTGTATTCCTGGAACGACCGGTCGAAGAGCTGCGCCTTCGCCGCTTCGTTGGGCTGCTGCTCCGCCATCTTGTCGTAGCACTGAGCGATGCCGAATTGAGCCTCGCCGCGGAGTTGGCTCGTCGGCATGTTGACCAGACGCTGATAGACCCCGATCGCGCGGTTGAAATTGTTTTGCTTGAGTGCGACGTCCGCGAGTTGCAACAGTGCGTCATCCACAAAACCGCTGTCGGGAAACTGCCGCTGCAACCGCTCAGCCATCGCGGCGGCGAGTTCCAGCTTGTCCATCTCGTAGTAGATCTTCCAAAGCTGCACGTAAGTCTCTTCGAGCAACTTGCCGCCCAGCTTTGTGGCCTCTGTCATGATTTCGTCGCACAGGTCGAGCGCCTGCTCATACTTGGCGTCGGCGTTCTTCTTCAGACCGAATTCCTTGTAACGATTCCCGATGTTGGTCAGCGCGTGAGCCGTCTTGAGCTGCGTCTGCACTCGCAATTCGCGGTCGGAGATCAAAGCCTTGGTGACTCGCACGCCGCCAAGGTTTCCTTCAATCGCCTTCGCGTCGAACGTAACGGTGCGAGCTTCCGGCGTTGTGTTCTTCGCGTCGGCATAGGTCAGCCTGACGAAGTCTCCCGGCAACGCTTGCAGGACATCGTCCGTCGAAACGACCTCCTCAGCCTTAACCAACGCAACCGTCACTCGAAAGACGCCGGAGTGGATTGAATTGTCCTCGACTGGCTTCGCTGCGGGTTGGGCCGTCGAGTCGGCCGGTTTCGTTTCGCCTTTCGTGGGCGGAGCGCCGTCCGTTGTGTTGGGTTGACCGGTCGTGATCGCTGCCGTTGTTTTGGGTGCCTCAGTTGCGTCATCAGCAGCCGGCTTCTTCTCGAACTGATTCTCGACTTTGACCTCTGTCATCGTGACTTCGACGCGATCCACCTTCTTGAACTTCTCGATCTTCGGCTCCCCATCATCGTCGGTTGCGACCGCCTTGCCGGACTTCTTGAGTTCGAGCAATTCGTTCTCAATCTCCTCATCAGTCTTCGGCCGAACGACCTCGACGGACGCTTTGATCGTATCTGCGGCGTCGGTTAAGTCGCGATCTGCATCGATGATTTGCAGATTGATCGTCTTACCGAGCACCACGCCGCGCAGTGTTTCCTTAAAGGCTCCGTCGGTGATCGAAAGGAGCCCGTTGCCGACGACCGTGACCTTGTGCAGAAGCTTGCGGTTGAATTGCTTGTCGGCCGTTTGCTCGTCGATGTACGAGACTTCGACAGTGTCGTCTCCCTTCAATTCCAGCGTCCCGTTGCCGGACTGTGGCTTGCCGAGCTTCGTCAGCAAGCTACCCAGTGCGATCCGCACATTGCGGCCAACTGAGAAGCACTCGACGACCTCTTTGTCGCCGCTGGTCGCGATGCACTCGACCTTGATGGATTGACCAGGTTCGAGCGCCGACAAGTCCGCGTCTTCGATTTTCACAAACAGTCGCTTACCGGCTTCCAGTTTCTCGACCTTGCCCTCTTCGCTGGCCAGCGTCGTGCCGACTTTTTCCAGCGCCGAGATCGCTCGGCTGTAATGGCCGAGTTGGAAGTGGCCGAGTCCAATGTAGTAGTACGCTTCGTTGACCTGCTTGCTAACCGGGAACTTCTCGATGACTTCTCGCATGACCTGAAAGCACTTGCCAAAGTTGCGAGCCTCATAAAAGCAGATGCCTGCTTTGAGCGTCGCCTCCGCCCGCATTTCTTCGTCTTTGTTTTCTTCCGCAGCGACAGCCTCAAACTGCGCGCGAGCTTTGTCGTATTGCCGATCCCGCTGTAGGAAGAATTTCCCCAGCCGCATGTAGGCTTCGTACCGCACCTTGCTTTTGGGATACCGCTCGATCACGGACTGCCAAACCTCAACGGCCTTTGAGACTTCATCCGCCTCGTATCGAGCGTCCCCCGCTTCGACCAACTTTTTGGCCGCTCGATCCTCGACGATCGAGCCTTTTAGCGAAGGGGTTTCGCTGGGCTTAGCGGCTGGCTGCGCTAACGCGGTGCTGCCCAAATACAACGCCCCACAAACGACCCCCAAAGCAATGCTTGATGCTCGCATGACGTGCTCAATCCAGTTGAAGATGGAAGGGACCGTTCCAAGACGATCGCGCACGTCCGTGTGCAATTGGAGGAGGCCGCATCCGCAGCCTCAAAACAGGTTGGCAAAAGTCTGTCGAAGAAACCAGTCCAAGTTGGCCGGCTTCGATCCCACAGATTAGTAAGGTGCTTGCAATCACCATGTCGTCGATTGCAGAGCGCGCACTTGTCGTATCGGTTTGTCGCCGTTTGGCCACACTTGGCAGAAACGGCGTGAGGCAGGCTTACACCTGCCTCACGCAAAACTCATCGAATCACGTTCGTTCGTGGGTGTTGCCCCGCTTATGCGAACAGTTCCTTGATCGGGGTGCCGTCTTCAACCAGCTTGAATGGACGTTGAAGCGGCGTCATGACCTTCTTGTCCGGGTCGATTCCCAACGCGTGGCAGAAGGTGGCGTGCAGGTTCGAAACCTTCACCGGGTTGTTCTTCGGTTCGTAGCCGTCTTCGTCGGACGAGCCGATAACCGTGCCACCCTTGATGCCGCCACCGGCCATGAAGCAGGTGAAGACGTTAGCCCAGTGATCGCGGCCCGCGTCTTTGTTGATCTTCGGTGTGCGGCCGAATTCGCTGAGCATGACGATCAGGGTCTTCTTGAGCAGTCCCGATTCAGCGAGATCGGCGATCAGCGACGCGATCGCCGGGTCCATGATCTCGCCATGAGCCTCCATCGCGGGGAAGTTGTTCATGTGCGTATCGAAACCGCCGCGGTTCACTTGGACGAACCGCACACCAGTCTCAACCAGTTGCTTGGCCGTGAGGCAGCCGCGGCCGAACGGAGTGTCGCCGTAACGGTTCAACTGCGACGTCGGAACTTTGTCGAGTTCGAACGCGGCCAAGGCGGGGCTCCGCATCAGTGTCAGCGCTTCGTCGATCGAGGTCTGAGTCGACTTCAACTCTTTGTTGCTGCTCTTCTCGGCGAAGCGGCCGTTGAACTTTTCGAGCACTTCCAAGCGTTGATTGCCACGTGCCGAGGCGATTCCTTCCGGGAACGACAGGTACGGGTCTTTCTCGCCGGGAGCGCCAATGAAGTACGCTTCGCACTTCTGGCCGAGGTAGCTGGCCTTAGGAGCACGACCACTGATCGTGACGTAGGCCGGCAAGTCGCCGAGTTGCTTTTTCTCGTGAGTCACCACTGAGCCGAAACCCGGATGAATCAAGTTGGCAGAAGCCTGATAGCTGGTCTGCAATTGATACGTGCCACGACCGTGATCTCCGTTGGTTCCGGCGATCGAGCGGACAAGAGCACAATGATGCATAACCTTGGCCACTTCTGGGAAGATTTGCGAAATCTTCACCCCTTCGACCGAGGTGTCGATGGGATCGAACTCACCGCCGGTCGGCCGACCTGGTTTTGGATCAAATGTGTCGATATGCGACATTCCTCCGCCATTCCAGAAGAAAATGACGTGCTCGGCGGTCGGCGCATGATCGGTTCCGCCGAAGGCGATCAAGTCGCGCATCGAGTATCCGAGGATCGAGGCCAGTGACGCCTGCAACACAGCTCGGCGATTCGTTCGGTAATCCAGGCAGCCCATGTCGAGTTCCTTTCTGAAACGGGTTAATCGTGGGGCAGGCTTTCGACCTGCATCAACAAAGGAAAGACGGGCAGGTTGAAAACCTGCCCCACGAGGTTACGGCAGGAAACGGAATTCATTGCAGTTCAGAAGAATCCAGCGAAAGTCGGCCATGCCATCAAGGACGTCTTTGTGCGTCGCGATGATCGACTTGGCCTCTTTGATTTCGTCGGCACTCGGTTCGCGAGTCAGGATCTCGCGGTAGGCGAGTTTCACAGCACCATCAAGATTCTTCTGTTCGATCAGAAGAGCATACATCGGCTCGAATTCGCCGACGCGGGCCGCTTCATGAGTCAACGAGCCGTTGAGCATCATCAGAGCTTGCCGCATGTTCGGAGCGTGGTCACGAGTCTCACCGAGCACTTCGCGGTCGGTTTGACCGAAGACCCGAAGGAAGTGCTCCGGCGCGGCGGGTGAAGACATGCGGAGTGATGAGCCGAACTTCGGGTTGTCGTCGAAGGTCGCCTTCACGTAGCGGTCGATGTAATCGACGCCACGGCGTTGTGTCTGCATCTGAGCGCGCATCCGCTCGGCTTCGATCTCTTCTTTCGACATGACTCGCATCTCTTCGACTTCAACTTTTTGGCCATCTGCTTTGGCCTTAGCCAGGACTTTGCCGAAGTCGATTTCGATCCCTTTTTCCAGATCGACGCCAGGGGCGGCTTCTTCGTCGTCTTTCGCCATTGCGGCGGTCATTTCCACCTTCTGCTGAAACTTCATTGCGGTCAGAGCCAAGCCTTGGCGGCCGGAGTTCGGCTTTGCGACTTGCGAGAGCTTCCAGGTCGTCTTCATGTTCTTGCCGGGCGTGTGCTTCACGTCGAAGATGTGTCCGGCAGTGATGATGCTGTCGTAGAGCGTCTCGCTGAGCATGCGTCGCATTGGCGTGGCGAGAAACGATTTCTCCATCTCCGTGACTTGTTGTTCTTCTGCCCCGTAAATGTGGCCGCGTTGATAGACCTGGGTGTTGACGATCAGTCGCACCAGCGACCGCAGGTCGTAACCGTTCGCCACGAATTCATCGGCGAGGTAGTCGAGCATCTTTGGATGGCTGGCCGGGTTGTTGTCACTGAAGTCGTCGATCGGATCGACGATGCCTCGCCCCACCAAGTCTGCCCAGACGCGGTTGACCAGATTCTTTGCGAAGAAACGGTTGCGGGGGCTCGTCACAAGATTGGCCAACTCGTTCCGCCAGTCACTGGTGGTGTAGAGCCCGGCCTTGATGTTGAGGTTCTTGGCATCGGTCTTGGCGCCACGAGTAACGTCGTCGTCCTGCTTCTTGCCCTTCGCTTTGGCTTCGTTCTCCTCCGCACCGCTGAGCAGGGCGTCGACGTCTGCGTCCTTTGAGTTCGTCTTGGCGAGCAAAGCGTCTTTCTCAGCCTTTTGCTTGGCTCGCAGCGAGGTCAGTCGAACGAGGTATTCCGGTTTCTCGTCGGCTGAAGTCATGTCGAACGGAAAGGTCGGTTTGGCCGGTTTGCGTTCGCTCGGTTTCGCTTTGCCTTCTGGGGGCCAGAGGACCGTCGAGGCTTCGTTTTCCTTGGCGTAGATCGTTCGGGTGAATTGATTCTCGATCCGCTGAGTTTTGCCAAAGTATGCTGCAAAGCCGTAGAAGTTTTCTTGGGTCCAGACGTCGAACGGGTGGTCATGGCACTGAGCACATTGAATCCGCACACCCATGAAGACCTGCGAGGTCACGCCTGCGAGAATCATCGGATCGGCGTTATCACCAAGCACGAACGCGACTTCAGGAGCAGCTCCCGCCTTGCCGTTGGTCGTGATGAGTCGCCGACAAATCTCATCATGGGGCATCGCCTCAGAGATCGCTTCATGAATCCACGCAATCGCGGCCCGACCTCCGTCAGCCTGAGCACGCAGGCGGAACATGTCGGAATAGAACACGGTCCAGCGGTCGATGAAGCGTTCGTCGGCGATCAGTTGATCGACCAATTCGGCGCGTTTGGCCGGATTCTTATCTGCTTCAAATGAAGCGATCTCGTCGGTCGTTGGAATACGGCTGACGAGATCACAAAAAATACGTCGGAGGAACGTTAGGTCGTCGATGACCGGCATCGGATCGAGTTTGACGCCACGCTCGTTATTTTCGAGGGCAAGCACCTTGTCGAGTTCCGTACCCCCCGCCAGTTTCTTGGCGGCCTCCCGGAAAGCGGCTTCGGCTTTCGGGTCGACTGGAGCCTTCTCGACCTTCTTTTGAGCCACCGGCGGCTTCGCGTCCGAAACGCTCAACCCCAAGACTCCCAACGACAAGCAGATAGCAACGACGACGAATGGCCAACGCTTCACGGGTAACTCCTCTGGTGAAACGAATTGAAATTCCCGTCCGAAACCCAGCGCAATCTATAAAAGTTCGCTGAAATCACGAGACGAATAGGGAAAGATCTTTTGTTCGCTGCCTTTTCATCGACGAGATCGCTGCCTTTTCATCGACGGGAGCAGCCTTACGTTGGGGGGCGGGTCACTTCAGTGGAATCAATCCTTCCGGCTGGTCCAACCATAGATAATGGCCGTGATCGGCAGTGACGATCACTACGGTCTCTTGCCAGTTGCTGTGTTTCTCGACCCAAGCGGTGATGACCTGGAAGGCTCGGTCGCCGGAGTTCACCGCTCCGATCGAATTGTCGAGATTGTTGTCGTGATTGGCCCAATCGACATCGCCAGCCTCGACCATCAACCAGAATCCCTTTGGATTCTTGCCGAGCACGGTCAGGGCGGCAGCGGTCATGTCGGCGAGAGTCGGGTTCTCAGAGAGATCGGCGGCGGTGTACGACTCGGCCTTGTTGGTGCGACCGATGGTGGGATGGAAGTCTCCGTCGGCGGTCGCGAACGGCAGGTGTCCCTTCGCCTTGCCGTTTCCGAAGAATCCGAGCAGCCGGTGCTTTGAAGAAACCGCGCTGGTGGCGGCGGCGAATAAGACGTCGCGTCCAATAGTCCCGGCCCTGCGTTCGGCTACCACGTACTTGCCTCCGTTGGCGGCATCAATCGTTTTGCGGTCGGAGTCGGTGAGCCAGATGTTGCCGGGGACGAAGTTCTTTCCCTGTCCTTGCGTCTTTTTCTCAGGATCTCCCGTTGTCTTTGCGGAGTCTCCGAACCCTCCGCCGATCAGCACGTCGAGTCCTGGCAGCGGCTTTCGAGGATGTGAGATCGACGGCAGGCCGAGCAGGTCGCGGGTCAAATCTTGATAGTCGTCGCGGTCCACGTTTTGTGCGTACGAGCATGCCGGAGTTGCATGACTGATTGGCACGCTGGTCACTGCTCCGACCGCGAATCCTGCCGCCTGAACTTCGTGAGCGATGGGACTCACCTGCTTTCCGGCGTAATCGACGTTGATCGAGTTGTTATAGCTCTTCACGCCTGAGGTCATGGCTTGCGCGGTATTGGCCGAGTCGGGATAAGGGTGCTCCCCTTTGCTCTTGCCGTCGAGGGCTCGGCCGGTGAGGTAATAGATGTCGGCTCTGGGGGGCGACCACGGGAATGCTCCTCCCTTGGCGAAGTTGTAGCCGCCGAAGATCTTGCCTCCAGGATTGGCGATCGTTTGCGTGTCCACATCCGAATCTGTGCCGTCGTTGTGGGGAGCGACGCACATGAAGCCGAACTGAGTGGTCCCATTGGCCGAGTAGTTTTGAAAGTCAGTTCCAGTGCCACGACCTTCCGAGTAGCTAACTCGCCGTTCGTTGTAGATGGCTGCGTTACGAGTCGTTTGCCAGTCCATGCCGTCGAAGATCATCAGGATGACATGCTTTTTTCCCGCCTTGAACGCGGCTCGTTGCAGCGTGGCGAGGTCGGTTTGATCGCAGTACTCGGCATTGGAATTGAGCGTGTTCGTCGGCACGCGGCCATAGATCGCCTTCAGCTTCGCTTCGCTGCGGTAGGCACTGTTCTTGCCGAGGTAGCTATTGAGATCGACCCCTTCGCCCGCTCCGTGCGTTCCGAAGGTGTAGATCGGGATCAGTCGATTGCTGTGCGTGGCCCACTCTTTGTAGTTCTTGGGATTGACGCCCCAATGAGCGACGGGTGAATAGCCGCTTTCGATCGCCGCAGTTTGCAGATCGCGCAGGTAATCCTCGGCAAAGACAGTCGGAGTGACCGCCAGCAGGCAGAGACAGAGGAGGCGTGAAGCCATGAGTTTGCTTTCAACAGTTGCCAGAGAGGTGGGAAAGTGTTCGTGGGAAATTCATCTTCGAGAGGGACCGACTCAAACTTCGACGAACCGCCATAGCGCCGCCAAGAACCCGACATAGGTCAGCAGCACGAATCCGGCAATGCGGAGGTCCAGCGAGTCTGAGACTTTTCGCACCGCAACTTCCGGACGAGGGCCTTCTGCCGAGACGAATCCGCGAGACCACTCGGTGCCGTTGGGCAACAGCCAACGAGTGCGAGTGCGATGTAAGGCAACGAACAATGTGGCGACCGTCGCTGCCGCCGCGATGACAAGCGGCAAAGGTGTGTGAGCGATCGTGCCAGCCGGTGCTGTAGACGTGAAACCAGAAATCGGGAATTGCTGTCCGTACTTCATCGCCACGAACGCCAGCGTGTTGTTTGCCGTGTGGAGCAACACGGCTCCCCATAACGATCCTGTTTCCAGAAAGACGAACTGCAAGGCGATTCCCAACGCGAACGCTCCGCACGCCTGGACGGGATGCAGATGGATGGCTCCGAACAAGAATGACGCCATCAATGTCCCGTGCCGCACACCGTGATGAGCGACCAGTCCGCGGCTCAAAAACCCGCGAAAAAAGAGTTCTTCTCCCAATCCCGGAAAGAAACAGGCCGCGACGAACACCAGCGGCCAGGGCTGCTGAGAAAAGACGCCAAACAAATCCATCGAGATGTGTGGAAAAAGATGTGACGCACAGTTCGTGACTTCGCTAGCCAGCAAAGCCAGCGGCAGAGCACTGAGCAATACCAAGCCTGTTTGTGTCACGGTCATCCCGCGCAGCCCTATGCATCGAGCCGCCTGTTTCCGAAACGCTCCGACAACAACCCCCACCGAGGTTGCCAGCGTGGCCAGTGTCGCGATCGGGACGATATAGCGATTGCCGATGACTTCTAATTCGGCCGCTTGAGCTTGCGGATCAAGGTTGCTCATTCGGCCTGTCGGGATGAGGACCACGGCGACGACGACACCCACAATCAATCCGACAATCAATTGCGACCCGAATAGCAGCAGCGTCCACAGGACCGCATAGCCCCAACGTGGCAGCCGAAAGTCTCCGACCGTGAGCGTGTTGTCATGGTGCGGCCGCCCCTCGTCGCTCGGCGAGGCATCCAATTCCAAAACTTCGAGCACTTCCGCATTGTCGACGATCGCCGGAGCGGTCTCGAGAAGTGGCAGGTCATCATTCTCGGGCGTGCCCGGTGATGGGGAATCAGCTTGGGGGGGCATGTGGAGATTGTTCCGAGAAACCGGGATGACCTCGAACGAGAAACGCGGCGAGATTCTATCGACTCGGCGGACGTTGGCACGTCCACGAGTTCATGGACTCGACAAGGCCGCTCATTCGTCGCCGCTTCGAGAAGGCACGACAGACCAGAATCCGGCCATTACGATTTCCGTCTGAGGGTGACTTTCCCGCTTTGAATCAGGAGACGTGCTGCCGTGAATCAAGCTTCCATTGCTTCGCTGATCAGCCGCCGAACGCTGTTGAAAAACTGGTCGGCGGGTGCCATTGGTTTAATGTTGATCGGTGGGAAACTGCCGTCGATTCTCGCCGCCGATGAGAGTCGCCTGCTCGTTCATTCGAAAGCCCCAATGAATGCCGAGCCGCCGTTGCCGGATCTCGTGCGGTCGTGGATCACGCCGGTCGAGTCGTTCTTTATCCGCAGTCACGGCAACACGCCGGAGATCAACGCCGACTCGTTTCGCCTGACGGTCGAGGGCTTGGTTGAAACGCCGCAGGCGTTGTCGCTGGCGGAACTCGGCCGCTTTGAGCAACACGCGGTCACGGCCACGCTGACCTGTGCCGGGAATCGCCGTTCCGAGCACAGTCGCCTCAAGCCGGTCAAAGGCGTTCAATGGCGTGAGGGTGCGATCGGCAACGCGAAGTGGCGCGGCGCTCGATTATCGGATCTGTTGAAAAAGGCCGGCGTGCGAGAATCGGCCAAGCATGTCTGGTTTGAAGGACTCGATTCGGTCGAGGACGGTGGCAAGACGTTTGCATTTGGCGGTTCAATCCCGTTGGAGAAAGCGTTGCTGGACCGCGATGTCGCGCCGGGGGCGTTGCTCGCCACGATGATGAACGACAAGCCGCTGACGGCCGATCATGGTTTTCCCGTGCGGACGGTCGTTCCCGGTTACATCGGTGCTCGCAGCGTGAAGTGGCTGAGCAAAATCGTCGTCAGCGACCGTCCGTCGCCGAATCATTTCGTGGCCGATGTCTACAAACTGGTCGATGAGGGAACTCTACTGGAGGTCGCCGAGAATGCTCCCATCTATCGGATGCCGCTCAACTCCGCGATCTGTTCGCCGATGGCCGGAGCCGCTTTGAAACCAGGCAGAATCGAAGTCGCCGGCTATGCACTGCCTTCGGGCGTGCCGGGAGTTTCGATCCGCAAAGTCGAAGTCTCCGCCGACCAAGGTCGCTCGTGGGCGGAGGCCAAGCTGACTTCAATGGCGTCCGAGTTCTGCTGGCAACTGTGGACCGCCGAAATCGCGGTGAACTCAACGACGAAGGAATTGATCGTCCGAGCGATCGACTCGCGCGGAGACGTTCAGCCGGAGACCGTCCGTTGGAATGCCAAGGGCTACCTCTTTAATGCTTGGCATCACGTGCCCGTGAATTGAACATAGCTGTAACCGTCAGAGTGCGGGTCCCCCTCGTTCTGGCGAATGTGGCGACGGTGAAAAGTCCTACTGGTCGTCTAAGGAGAGACACGAAATGACCGACTCAGCATCGTTAGAGCAGAGTTCCGGTGACTCGTCCACGAACTGTGCGGCGAGGTGTCTGGTCGCTGCGATCGTGATTGCTGTCGTCGGGACCGGCGGCAGCGTGTATTTGAGCATGGGGCTTGGTCTCAAAGCCTGCCCGCTTTGTTTCTACCAACGGTCGTTTGTCATGGCCGTGCTCGTCGTGCTGGCGCTCGGCCGATTTCTCGAACGATCACGTCCTGGCTTGATCTGTTTGCTGAGCGTTCCGCCGACGTGGGCCGGATTGGGAGTCGCCGCGTTTCACGAATACCTCGTGCTGACCGGCGTCCTGGAATGTCCGCAAGCGTTGTTCGGGATCGGCACGGCTCCAGCACAAAGTTTGGCTGTCTTCATCGCACTGACCGTCGCAGTCACTGGAGGCGCTTGGTGTGGCCGCCAGGAGTCGCCACGGCAACGAGCCTGTACGCTGATCGTCGCGGTGATACTCGGGGCCATCATGGAAGGAGCGTGCGTGAAGAGTGCTCCGCCTCTGCCGCCGGTGCCCGCGGCCGCCTACGACTCGGTGAAACAACCGCTCGATACCTGTCGCCGTCCCTTCATTGCTCCGAAGAATTGACGTCGTGCACCATCCGGCTCAAGACGCTGTGAATCGCTTCGTGTGTTTCTTCGGAACACTGCTTGTGATGACGATGTGGGAACGACTCGCGCCGCGGCGACCGCTGACGCAGAACAAGACGCTGCGATGGTATTGCAACTTGGGCCTGGGGCTGTTGAACAACTTTGTGTGGCGACTACTGATGCCGGCCGGAGCGGTTGGGCTGGCGATCAGCGTGCAAGCTCGTGGCTGGGGATTGTTCAACGCCGTCGAGTTGCCGGCGTGGTTTGAGGTCGCGGCCTCGGTCGTGTTGCTCGACCTCGCGATTTACGGCCAGCACTGGGTCTTTCACCGAGTCCCGTGGCTCTGGCGGTTGCATCTGGTGCATCACGTCGATCTCGACATCGACGTGACCACCGGCATTCGCTTTCACACGGTCGAGACGTTGCTGTCGTTCGTCTGGAAGGCTGCCGTCATCGCGTTGCTTGGTGCGTCCGCGTTGGCCGTGATGATCTTTGAGATCCTGCTGAATGCGACGGCTCTGTTCAATCACAGCAACGCTCGACTGCCGCAGTGGCTCGACCGAGTGCTGCGTCTGGTTCTCGTCACTCCCGACATGCACCGCGTGCATCATTCGATTGAGAATCACGAGACCAACAGCAACTACGGCTTTTGCCTGTCGTGGTGGGATCTTCTGTTTCGCACCTACGACGCCCAACCCAATGCTGGTCACGACGGCATGATCATCGGCCGTCCCGAATTTCGCGACGCACAAGTCGAGCGACTGTCGTTTGTGCTGCTTCTGCTGCTGCCGTTTCGGCGCGGCCTGCCACCTGCTCCCTGCCGACACTTTCGAGACTCTTGAATAGGCAGAGTTTTTTTTTGTCGCGGTTTGTTTGATCGCGTTGGCTCTGCTTTGTAGAGTCCGCCCGCGAAAACTTTTCAACGACCTGTTGATGTCGTGCTCATGCAGAGACCTGCTCTCACATTTGCCTCGTCTCATCTCCCGGCTGCCTATGCGCGGCCGGGCTTCACCTGACTATGCGCCTCTCTCTAGCTGCGTGCCAGTTACCCTGAGTCGTTATCGACTCCGCTGTTTCATCATCGCCACGTTGTCATGATGGTTCCCTAGGCTATCGCCGACCGCTGGTGGTCGTTACCGGCGCGGTTTGGAGTCTCGGCTTTGCGTTCTGTGCGCCGCGAACAGCGGTCACTGCCAGCTGAGCATTTTTCAGAGAAGGACAAATCATGAAATGTCTTCGTACTCGCAACTCGATCCGCGCGCGATCTGGATTCACTTTGATCGAATTGCTCGTGGTGATTGCCATCATCGCCGTGCTGATCTCCTTGCTGTTGCCCGCCGTACAACAGGCGCGTGAGGCGGCACGCCGCAGTCAATGTAAGAACAACCTCAAGCAGATCGGCTTGGCGATCCAGAACTTCCATGAAGTGAAGGGAACTCTGCCATCCAGCCGGCTGGGGCCACAGCATGCGAGTTGGGTCGTTCAAATCCTGCCCTACATTGATCAGACTCCGCTCTACAAACAGTGGAATCTCAACGACACCTACTATCTGCAAAAGCCCGTCGCGCGAACCACGTCGATCCCGATGTTCTATTGTCCGAGTCGGCGGGCTCCGATGCTGAGCACTCAGTTTGAAATCTCCAGCACCGGCCTGCCTGATACCCAACCTTACCCAGGTGCGTTGGGGGACTACGCGGCCAACGGCGGAGCTCACGTCAACGCGATCGTGGACAATCCGCTGTGCAACGGGGCCATGTGCGAGGCTCAGTCGCAACTGACCGGCAGCCAAATCGTGAAAACTCAGTCGCGGACGGGACTGCGTGACTTCAAGGATGGAACCAGCAACGTTTTCCTCGTCGGCGAGAAGCATGTGCCTGAGAGCAAGTTCGGCCAGAGCGGTCCCTCGTGGGGTGATGGGGCGATCTACAACGGCGACTTCCCGCGCAACTACAACCGGCTTGCCGGACGTGACAACGTGGGGCAACCGAGGTTCAAGATCGCCGCCCATGGTGAAGATCTCAGCGGTCCCTGGCATTGCCGCTTCGGGAGCCATCATCCCGGTGCCTGCCACTTCGCTTTTGCGGACGGACATGTCGCGAATTTGAATGTCACAACCGATATCGACGTGCTGCATAAGCTCGCGGTGCGGAACGACGGAAAGCCCGTCGGAGAGTTTTAGTCGAGCCGGCTTCGATCGCGGCGAATGATTGCCTTTCTGATTTTTTGTAGCTCAGGCTCATGTGGCTCGGATGATTCGCGCAGATTGTTGGAATCATCCGCCCCACAAGGGGGCGGGCTACGGTGATTTGTTCTGGAGCACTGTCGTGTCTCTTCGCGGGTTGATCGTGTTGTGTGTCGTGTGGCTCGTCGGGTGCAAGCAGGAGGTCAAAGTCACCTTTGACGCAGCGCCACCTCCGGCGATCGAAACCAACTTCAATCGTCTGCAAACGGTTCTGGCGGGCATTCCGAAAACGGGAGTGGCGCTGCTTTACGAAGGTCTTCCCAGTGAATTCTGGGAACCGGAGTCGCTGGTGCAGGAACTTTCTCGGGCGAAGACGATCAAGCGGCACGGCTATCCGTTCTATGAAGAGTTGCTTGCCATGCAGGGGACCGATGGCGAGCAATTCACGGCGATGTTCTCGGCGCGGACTTCGTTCGCACCGTACACCGACGGAAAGAAAGGAGGCGGCTTTCATGCCGACTACTGCCTGGAGTGGAAAGCCAGCAAAGAGACCACTCACGTCGTGATCAGTTTGGAGGATGGCGAAGTGAAGTTGTACGGCCCCAAGGCGAAATTGCATTGCGATCTCAGCCAGGATGCCATTCAGAAACTCCGCCAATTGCTGAGTCGCTATCGCAAGAATCGCCCAATTGAGACGCCGAGTCCGTAAATCTCAGTCAGGGAGCGACTGAGTTACGTAGTCCGGTCGCTCCGCGACCGGAATTCCGCTACTCGACGTGGTGTCGGGTTCGCAATTGCCGAGCGGCGCTCACCATCGCCGCGAGCTTTTCTGTGGCGACATGTGCGGACGCCACCGGGTTGTCGGCGAACGTGGCGAAGCCGCAGTCAGGATTCATCAAGACTCGGTGTGGGCCAAAGACACGGATGGCAATCTCGGCCTTGGCCATGATCTCTTCTATCGATTCAATCACATCAAGCTTTTGATTGACGACTCCCACGCCGATGCGGCAGTCGTCCGGAAGCGCGGCCAGCACGTCGATCTCGCCGGCGCGCGGAGTACACAGCTCCAGAAAAAACGTGCCCACCTTGAGAGACCTCAGCAGCGGCACGAGCGGTTCATAGCTGCCGGCTAACGCGACCGATTCGTCGCGAGTCCAATTGCCACGGCAGATGTGCAGAGCCGTCCGATCGCGTGGAATTCCCTCGACGACGCGATTGATCAATTCGCCTGCGAACGCCAGTTCCTCCACCGTGCCGAGCTTCTCGCTGAGAGCGCCGCACATGAAACTGCGATTGCCGGCCGATTGGCCAAAGACCACTTCGGTGAGGACCGGTTCGTCAAACTGCACGAGTGCCGCACCCGCAGCGAGCAATCCCTGCAACTCTTCACGCATCACACGCACCACATCGTCGGCGAGTTTGTCACGAGTCTCGTACACGCGATCGGTGATGCAGTCCATCCACATCGTGCGAGTCAGCAGGTACGGTCCAGGCAGAGCAACTTTGATGGGTCGATCCGTCAACGTTTTGGCGAACTGAATTTCATGAACGGCCAGCGGTCGGCTGCGACGGATCGGTCCGAACACAGCCGGATGCCGCACGCTTCCCGCCGGTACATCGAGCGCCCGCAACTCGGCTTCGAACTTTACTGGATCGTCCACATACGGCAGCAGGTCGGTGATTGGAATAAGTTGGCAGCCATCGAGCAGTCCGCCAACGAAACTGGCGTAGCTGTCGCGACGCTGTTCGCCATCGGTCACGACATCGACACCGGCTTTAAGCTGCGAATCAACCGCGAACCGCACTGCGTCGTCACCAATCTCGTGAAACTCCTGATTCGTCAGCCGCCCTTCCATGTGCTCGTGAATCGTTTGCAACATCCAGCGCGGCCGCGGCCAACTCCCGATCCCCATGACCGACAGTGGCGCGATCGGAGGCGCTGGTGCGGGCAGAGGCGTGGCCGTAGCTAAAGCCGTGAGAGTTCGGTCCGAACTCTCACGATGTCGGCTACCTGGAATACTCGTCGGCTCTCGATCCGCGAGAGACCCTCGGCAGACAAGAAAACGCCATTCCGAGTTTGATCGTACGCACGAAACCAATTCGTTCTTGGTCATGCGGCACCACGCTGGCAGATCCTCTTCGACACTCGATTCGGTCGATCGGATTTCGAGCAATCCGCCGGCTCGCAGCGGGTCCATGTGGCGACGAATAAGCAACAGCAACCCGCTGCCGCAGTCCATGTCACCGCCGTTAAAGCTGACGTCGGGTTCCAATGCGTGCCGATCGACGTATTGCATGTGGCGTTCCTGGGAACTGATTCAAAAACCGTAGGTCAGGCTTTCCAGCCTGACTCGAATTGGCCAAATCACGTTAATCGTTGATCGAGTCCGCCTGGAAAGCCTGACCTACGTCGGTTTTGAACTTGCCGCTAATAGGACACGCAGGGCGCGCCATCCGAGAGAAACTCGACCAGCTTCGCTCCGCCGACGATGACCGCTCCGGCGACCAGTTTCTGGTCATCGAGCTTGCGGCGTTTGAAGCAAGGGGAGCAGACATAAATCTTCCCGCCGCTCGCCGCGAAGTTGGCCATCAGATCCCTGAGCGGAGCAAAGCCCTCCTCATGGATGTCGTCGGCGTAGCCCTGTTGAGCGAGGCGGACTGCTTCAACGCTCAAGAAGACGAGCGTGTCCTTCTCGCTTCCGAGTGCGGCGTTGGCGATAACGAACCCAACCGTCGCTTTGTCCGCGTTGTCCTTGGCGTGTGTGATGCTGACACAGAATTGACCAGCCATGACTCAGTTCTCTTTTCGTTGAATGAAGAAGACTGGGGGCGACTTCGCCACCAGCGGATTTTTCGTGACCCGGCACCAAGCCCCGATATCGATCCGAGCGGCCGGATCTGTGGCAATCAGCTTCAGCACGGAACCGGGAGGTAGCGCTCGCATTTTGTGGAGCAAATCCAGCAACAGTTCCCCGCAGGCCAAGTCCCCCGCATCCCACTCGGCGTCGGCCGTGAGGAAGTCCGTCGCTGGATTGTTGGAGCTCGCCGGGTTCATGTGGGACGCCTCGGTTTGGGTTGTTCCCAATATGGTCACGAATCTGTTCGCGACCGCAAGTCCGATAAGATTTCCAGCTTGATGTTGGCCCGTCGTTTCATTCCGATACGCCGCATGAACCCGATTATTTTTGCTCTGCGTCGCCCAATCACCGTGATGGTCGGGATCATTGCTGTCCTGCTGACGGCGTTCGTTGCCGTGCGGCCGAAGGCGTTTGATTCCGCGCTGGCGAAGGTCGGCATCGAATTGCCGCTCAAGCGGATGCCCATCGACATCTTCCCGGCGCTCAACCTGCCGGTGATTTACGTCTGCCAGCCGTATGGCGGCATGGACCCGGCTCAGATGGAAGGGTTGCTGACCAATTACTACGAGTACCATTTTCTTTACATCAACGGCATCCATCACGTCGAGAGCCGCAACGTTCAAGGAACAGCGTTGATGAAGCTCATGTTCCATCCGGGGACGAACATGGCTCAGGCGATGGCCGAGACGATCAATTACGTCAATCGCTCGCGAGCCATGATGCCTCCCGGCACCGTTCCGCCGTTCGTCATGCGGTTCGACACTGGCAGCGTGCCGGTCGGCTATCTGGTCTTTTCGTCTGAGACTCGCACGATTGCCGAAATCTCCGACATGGCGCTGATGAAAGTGCGGCCGATGTTTTCGGCGCTCCCTGGTGTGAGCGCTCCGCCCCCCTTCGGCGGGAGCGCACGCAGCATCGTCGTGAGGACCGACCCAGATCGCTTGCGAGCGTATGGCATCGCACCGGATGACGTCGTCAGTGCGCTCGTGGCTGGAAATGCCGTCAGCCCGTCGGGCAATCTGAAGATCGGTGACAGCTATCCGATGGTCCCGACCAACGCGATGGTCAAAGACATTCGCGAGCTGGGCAACATCCCGATCAAAGTCGGTACGGGAGGCGGACCAACTGGTGGAGCCTCCTCGATCGGCAGCGCGAGCACCGTCTATCTGCGCGACATCGGTGTCATCGAAGACGCCGCCGACATCACGGCTGGCTACTCGCTCGTCAACGGCCGCCGAGCGGTTTACATCCTCGCGACCAAGCGAGCCGACGCTTCCACTATGAGCGTTATCGACGAAATCAAAGGGGCGATGCCGAAGTTCCGCGCCGAAGTTCCGCCGGACATCAACGTCTCGTTCGAGTTCGATCAGTCACCGTATGTCACACGCGCGATCAACAGCCTTGCGACCGAAGGAGTCCTGGGGGCGATCCTCACTGGCCTGATGGTGTTGGTGTTCCTGCGCGACTGGCGGAGCGCGTTGGTCGTCGTGCTCAATATCCCGCTGGCGATCGCCGCGTCGATCGTGGGCCTGTGGCTGTGCGGTCAGACGATCAACCTGATGACCCTCGGCGGACTCGCCCTGGCGGTCGGCATCTTGGTCGATGAAGCGACGGTGGAAATCGAAAACATCCACACGCAGATGCGGCGTGTGAACTCAATCGCCTGGGCCGTGCGGATGGGCAACGCTCAAACCGCGATCCCGCGATTGCTGGCGATGCTTTGCATCCTGGCGGTCTTTGTACCGAGCTTCTTCATGCAGGGAGCTGCTCGCGAACTCTTCGTCCCGCTGTCGCTCGCGGTTGGTTTCTCGATGATCGCCTCCTACATCCTGTCGAGCACCTTCGTGCCGGTGGTCTCGACGTGGCTATTGCGCAGCTCGTCGAATGAAAGCCGACTTGGTGAGCCGGAGGGCGTTAGCCCCCGGACGTTGCAGATTGTCCGGGGGCTAACGCCCTCCGGCTCGCCAGCAAACGGTTGGTTCTCCCGCTTTGTCGTTGCCTCTGTTCGCCTGCGTTGGCTTATCGTTCCGGCTTACCTCGTCGCCTGCGGTGCAACCCTCTTCTGGGCGAGCGGCCAACTCGGCATCGAGATCTTTCCCACCGTCGATGCTGGCGAATTCCGTTTGCGATTCCGGGCTCCCGATGGCACGCATATCGACACGACTGAGCAGATCGCGCTGAAGATCCTCGACACGGTCAAACAAAAAGTCGGCGAGAACAACGTCGGGTTGACGCTCGGCTACATCGGCACCGTACCGGCGAGCTTTCCAATCAATTCGGTCTATCACTTCTCGCGTGGGCCGGAGGAAGGATTACTGCGAATCGCCCTCAAACCCGATTCCGGGATCAGCACGGAAGCAATGAAAGAAGAAATTCGCGCCGAGTTCCGCAATCGTTTTCCCGACGTGCGGTTCTCGTTCGAGCCGGCCGACATCATCAGCGAAGTCATGAGCTTCGGCTCGGCCACGCCGATCGAGATCGCCGCTCGTGGCGGCAATCTTGACGAGAACCGCGAGTACATCGGCAAAGTTCAAGCCGCGCTGACGAAACTCCCCGCGATCCGAGACATGCAGGTCGCACAATCGCTCGACTATCCGACCGTCGAGATCAAAGTCGATCGCGAGAAAGCCGGGATGAGCGGCACGACGATGTCGAACGTCACCCGCTCGGTCGTGACTGCGACATCGTCGAGCCGCTTCGTCGTCCCGAACTACTGGCCCGATCCGAAGACCGGCATCGGCTATCAAGTGCAGGTTGAGATTCCCCAGCGGCAGCTCGACAGTGTCGAAGATCTCGGAGCAGTTCCGATCCAACGGGGCAGTGGAAGTCATGCGGGGCAACCGCTGTTGCTGCGTGATGTCGCGTCGCTCACGAACGCGGTCGCGCCCGGCGAATATGACCGTTACAACATGAAACGTGAACTCAGCCTCACCGCGAACATCGCCGGAGCTGATATCGGCGCGGTCTCGCAACAAATCAGGCAAGCCCTGGACGCCGTCGCCAAACAAGACGCGGACGCCAAAGCGAAATCTCACGCCGAAGCGGTCGCCGCCGCGAAAGCCGCTGACAAGCCCGACCCGCCGAAGCCCCCCACCATTTCACACGAACTACGCGGCCAAATCCCCCCGCTGAACTCGATCATGAATGGACTGGGCATCGGACTGCTGCTGGCGGTGCTCGTGATCTTCCTGATGTTGTCCGCCAACTTTCAGTCGTGGCGACTGGCGTTCATCACGGTCTCAACCGCGCCGGCCGTGATCACCGGTGTCGCGCTATCGCTGCTGCTGACCGGCAGCACGCTCAACATCCAAAGCTTCATCGGCGCGATCATGAGTCTCGGCGTCGCGATGGCCAATGCGATTCTGTTGGTGACGTTCGCCGAGGAACGCCGTAGGTCGGGCACTCTTGCCCGACCCGAAGATGGGACTGACGGGCAAGAGTGCCCGTCCCACATCGCCGCTGTGTACGGCGCGACCAGCCGCTTGCGAGCGATCACGATGACCAGCGCCGCCATGCTCGCCGGCATGTTGCCACTGGCCTTGGGCCTCGGCGAATCCGGCCAGCAAACCGCACCGCTCGGCCGAGCCGTGATGGGTGGTCTACTGGCCGCCACGTTCGCAACATTGCTGATCCTGCCCGCCATCTTCGCGATCGTTCAATCGCGTGCCACGACTAAGTCCGCCTCTCTCGATCCCGAAGACCCGGAGAGCGCTTTTCATTCCGACATCTAACTGCCAATTCCGTGAACGACGCGTCTCGCGTCAGTTGGATGCGGAACGCTCCGCCACACAAGAGAAAATCATGCGAACGATCCTCTCAGTCACTCTGCTTACCGCGACGACCGCCTGCACCGGCTGCGGAAAAACTGACACGACTTCGACGATGCCCGCCGCTGAATCTGCCCACGTCGTGATGCGAGTCACTCCGATCAAGGCGGTTCCGAAGACGTTGGTCCGCGTTACCGAGCAGCCCGGGCAGATCGAGGCGTTCGAACAGACGGCGATCCACGCCAAGCTGGCTGGGTTCGTGAAGAAGGTGCATGTCGATATCGGCGACAAAGTCGCGGGGCCGTTGCGAATCAGTACCGATCAGCCGGAGCAGCCGGGACAGGTTCTCGCCGAATTGGAGATGCCGGAACTCGATGCCGAGTTGAAACAGAAACAAGCGCTCGTCGCCCAGGCGGCGGCCGAGGTCACGCAAGCGGAAGCGGGGATCAAAGTCGCGATGTCAGCGAAGAAGTCGGCCGAAGCGCTGGTTGCGGAAGCTCGTGCTTCGGTCGATCGTGCCGACGCGATGTATGAACGCTGGAAGTCCGAGTTTGAACGGGTCCGCGAACTCGTCGCCAAACAAGCGGTCGCTCAGAAGGTCGCCGATGAGACCGAGCAACAATTCAAAGCCGCCGATGCGGCGCGGCGCGAGGTCGCGGCCAAGATCAAATCGGCTCAGGCCAAGCTCAGCGAATCGGACGCCAACATCGAGAAGGCAGAGGCCGATGTCGTCGCCGCTCAATCGAAACACAAGGTGGCTCAGGCCGAGGAAGACAAGACGCGGGCGTTGCTAAGCTATGCCACGCTGCGAGCACCGTTTAGCGGCGTCATCACTGAGCGGAATCTCGATGTGGGGCATCTCGTGCAGCCCAGCGGGACTTCTGGAAAACCGCTCTTCGTTATCGTCCAAGCGGACATCGTTCGCATCTTCCTGGACGTCCCGGAGTCCGACGCCGCCGCCATCGCAGTGGACAGCCCGGCCAAGATCAAAGTTCCGTCGCTGTCCGAGTCGTTCACGGGAAAAGTGGCTCGCACTGCGTGGACGTTGCAAACGAGTTCACGCACGCTTCGCACCGAGATCGACGTCCCCAATCCCAACGGCCGCTTACGTCCCGGCATGTACGCCACCGCTGAGATCGAAGTCGCTCGCCGAGACGACGCGCTGTCGTTGCCAAAGTCGGCGATTCTCAAGCGAGATGGCAAGTCGTTCTGTTTGAGCATCTCCTCCGACAACAAGATCAAGGAACTTCCAATCAAGACCGGCATCGTTGCGGTCACGTCCACCGGCACCGACATCGAAATCCTCTCCGGCCTGACCGGCGACGAGTTGCTGATCGGCGCAAATCTCACCGCTTACAAAGAAGGTCAAGCGGTCGAAGTCATCGTCGCCAAGTAGTCGCCGCTGAGGATCATTCCTCTGGCTCCATTCCTTTGCCGCAGCTTTTTGGCAAAGAAATCGGCTGTAGACCGCAAACTCAACGGTAGCTGACAAGTCGGCCCGGCTTACGTGACAGACACGACTATTGCCACATGATTCCTCCGAGCTGTCGGAATCGTGGATAAGGTCGCCCCACCTTGCCGATTCCGAACTCGCGGCGTTACGTCGTGTCGTTTGCGGAGCTGTTTCCGTGCTCGGCAACGGCAGAAGTTGCCGCCGCGTCAAGGAGGGCGCTGATTCGTGTTCGCCGTGCTGCGACAACTTGGCTTCGCGAGTGGCTGTGGTCTGCTGGCCATTGTCGGCGGCTGCGCGACCGCGCCCACCGCCGAGGTTCGTCAGATCGTTCCGCATCCGGTGGCCAGCCAGCCGGCGAACGGCAAGCTTCATGTTTCTAGCGCCGACACTTCCGAGTCATCCAACATCATTCAGCCCTCTTCGTTTACGATGGATTTGGAGGTTCCTGCCAAGCCAAGCGCAGATCAGTCAGCGAATGCCAAGAATGGGGAGGTGCCGACTTCGCCAACCGGATTCGCCATCGACCTCGCTTCTGCGATGCAGCTTGCGGCCGGCCAGAATCCCAACGTCGCGTTTGCTCGCGAGCGGATCAATGAAGCCTACGCGCAGCACGCGCGGGCCGAAGCATTGTGGCTGCCGTCGATCAGAGCCGGTGCCAACTGGAATAAGCATGAAGGCCGAATTCAAAACGTCGAGGGGGACATCTTCAGTACCAGTCGGAACGCGGGCTTCGCTGGTCTCGGAGCCAGCGCGGTCGGAGCCGGTTCGCCCGCCGTGCCGGGGATCCTGGCCTCGTTTCATTTGGCGGATGCGATTCATCAACCGAACATCACCGAGCACGCCGCCGCCTCGCGCCAGTATTCCGCCACGGTGGCCGAGCAAGACACGATGCTCGCCGCCGCGGTCGCGTACCTGGAACTCTTGCGAGCCAATCAGGAGTTGGCGATCGCTCGTGAGATTGAACGTCATGCGAACAAGTTGGCCGAGGTGACCAAAGCCTACGCCGACCTCGGCCAGGGACTCGTCGCCGACTACGACCGCGCTCGCGCGGAACTCTCGGTGCGACGCAATGACTCCGTTCGAGCAGAAGAGGCGGTACAAGTCGCGTCGGCACGGCTCGCGCAGTTACTGCACATCGACCCGACTGTGGAACTGCTGCCGACCGAAACGACCGTCGTCCCGATGTCGCTCCAAAGTCCGGGCGGTTCGATCCAGGAACTGGTGGCGGAGGGCTTATCGCACCGCGCGGAGATTTGTGAGCAACAGCAGTTCGTCGCCGAAGCATGCGCGCGATTGAAGCGAGAACAACACGCACCGCTGTTGCCGAGTGTTTTGCTAGGAGTCAGCTACGGCGGATTTGGAGGGGGCCTGGGCGACAACTTTCGACGCCCTGATCAGCGATTAGATGTCGATGCCGTAGCCTACTGGGAAGTCCGCAACCTCGGCCTGGGTGAGAAAGCCGCGCGAGCGGAAGCGACCTCGCGTGTGAATCAAGCTCGTTGGCGCGAGATCGCAACGCTTGATCGGATCGCGCGGGAAGTGGTCGAGGCACACACTCAAGTCGCGGCCCGTCAGCGGCAAATCAGCGTGGCCAAGGAAGGTATTCACGCGGCGGCCAGTTCGTTTGAACGAAACTCGGAACGCATTCGCAACGCTCAGGGCCTGCCATTGGAGACGCTGCAATCACTGCAAGCACTCGCTCAAGCCCGCCGGGAATATCTGCGAGCGGTCAACGACTACAACGTCGCTCAGTTTCAGTTGCAGCGAGCGATCGGCTGGTCACGATTCACTCCGCAATCGTGATGGGATCACCCCGGCGGATGCGTCCCGGTTCGATCACGATTGTCGTCAGTCCTCCCAGCCCCGACATGGCGAGTCGGCCCCCCTCGCCAAGGTTTTCATCCATTCGCGAACAGGGAGTGCAGGGACCAGTCCCTTCGAGCAGCGCTTCCCCGATGCGGAAGCGGCGGCCGATCAGCGGAGCCAGTTCGATGCCACTGACAACAATGTTGCGGCGGAATAACTCTGGAGTGACAGAATCTCGTCCGGCGTTGGCCGCGATCACGGCGAAGTGCTCCGCTTGAATCAGCGTCACTTGTCGCTTGCCCCCTGGCTTCTTCTTTGAGTGATAGTCGCCGTCAACGCCCGTGCCGACAGCGACGGCCACTTCGTCACGCGATTTAATGGGTTGTCGATTGCCGGGGCTGATTCCGATCCATTCGACGCGGGCAGCGGAAACAGATGGGTGATTGGTCATTGGCTATTGGCTATTGATCGTTGGAGATAGAACCCTCTGTCGAATCGAAACCGGACTTTGAGATGTCAGATCTCAGATTTCAAATCACCAACAGCTAATAGCCAATCACCAATGATCAATCCGAATCAACTCGTGACGGGAAAGACTGTCCGTGCCGCTTGCCGAAACGGGGCCTGGACCGCACCGACCTGCGGGCTGGCGGACGGATTCGCTCAGGCGAATCTCGTCGTACTTCCCAAAGCATTGGCGTTCGACTTCTTGCTCTTCTGTCAGCGAAATCCCAAGCCGTGCCCGTTGCTGGATGTCACCGAGCCGGGAGATCCCGTTCCTCACCACGTCGCACCGGACGCAGATTTGCGAACGGACTTGCCAGGTTACCGAGTCTGGCGCGACGGCAAGTTGGTGGACGAGCCGAGGGAAATCCCTTCGTACTGGCAAGACGATTTTGTGAGCTTCGTCATCGGCTGCTCGTTCACGTTTGAGTCGGCAATGCTGCGAGCCGGCCTGCCGGTGCGACACATCGAACTCGGTGTCAACGTGCCGATGTTTCGAACGAACATCGCGTGCCGCTCGGCCGGAGCGTTTCATGGTCCGCTGGTCGTTTCGATGCGGCCGCTGATTCCGAGCGATGCAGTGCGAGCCGTGCAGATCACGACGCGCTACCCTTCGGTGCATGGCGCTCCGGTCCACATCGGCGATCCTTCAGCGATTGGCATCGCGGACATCTCACGTCCCGATTTCGGAGATGCGGTGCCAATTCAGGCCGGCGAGGTTCCCGTCTTTTGGGCCTGCGGCGTGACTCCCCAAGCAGCGATCATGGCCGCCAAGCCCCCGCTGGTTATTACGCACAGCCCCGGCTGCATGTTCGTGACCGACGTGCGCGACGAAGAGTTAGCGGTCGGATAGCCCCTTATCCAGCCCAACGCCGAGAGCCGATCGCCGTTATCTCACTTTTTTGTTCGTCGATTGGCAGAGCTCAAAACATTGAGCGCGTCACGCTCCAAATCCTCCCAGGCCGTGGTTGGATGTAACGATCTAATCTGAAAGTCGTCCCAGACCAACGCAAACACCGAGCACGAATCGCCGTTGCTGAAGACCGGCTGACTCTCCCAGAAGCTGCGACAGGGACCGCGTGGCGGATCTTGCTGCAAGTGCGCGTAGCACTCCCGGCAAATCAGTCCGACAGAACTGGGACAATCCTCCGGCAAGTGATGCTCGAGGCAGCGGGTTTGAGCAGAGATGGCAGAGGTGGGAACACCGAGCATGATGACCGTTCCAGCAATAAAAATGACGAGAAATCGTATCGTCGAACCGAGTGGCTCGCGGACTGCGAATGGAGATTTCTCGATTCTTCGACGGGATCACGGCGTGCGACCGTTGTGTAATCGGAACTGCCGGAAAAGTTGATGACGTTTCGGACACAACTGTGTTCCATCCGTGCCACGGCTTTGTCATCCGTGCGCGAAATCCGAGTAGCTTTCTCGCATGGATGGCAAAGCCGGAGCACGGATGGGAAGGAGCGAGGATTGGCAGCCGAGTCATGGCCTGATTGCGGCGGCAAGTGGCGGGCCGAGGATCATGAGGCCGACGACAACGGCAGCGACCGCCAGCACGAAGACTGCTCCGGCCGCGCAGTCTTTGGCTCGCCGCGCGAGATCGTGATGTTCGGGGGAGACGAGATCGACCACGCTCTCAATCGCGGTGTTCGCGGCTTCGGCGGAGAAGACGGCTCCGATGGTCAGCACGAGGATCGCCCAATCGGTTCGAGAGATTCTCAAACAACATCCAACAACGATCACGGCCAGTGCGACGCCGACATGAATCTTGGCATTGCGACCGCCACGAACGACCGCGATCAGGCCGGCGAAAGCACATTCAAAGCTGTGCCACAGCGAGCGCGTTTTCATGTTTCGTAGCCGAAGTCGTGAGACTTCGGTGATCGGGGAAAAACGCACCGAAGTCTTACGACTTCGGCTACGCTCAAAAATCACAGGATGAACTTGCTTAAGTCTTCGTTCTGCGTGATGTCTTGCAGCTTTTTGCGGACGTAGTCGCCGTCGATTGCTAGCGACTTCTTCTTCACGTCGGGGGCATCGAAGCTGATGTCTTCCAGCAGGCGTTCGAGGATCGTGTGCAGGCGGCGGGCTCCGATGTTCTGCGTCGTCTGGTTGACTTGATGCGCGATGTCAGCGAGCGCCTCGATGCCGTCCTTTGTGAACTTCAATTTGACGCTGTCGGCTCCTAGCAAGTCTTGATACTGCCGAGTCAGCGAGGTTTTCGGCTCGGTTAGGATGCGAATGAAGTCGTCGCGGGTGAGCGGCGATAACTCGACCCGGATGGGGAAGCGGCCTTGCAGTTCAGGCATCAGGTCGGACGGCCGTGAGCGATGAAAGGCTCCGGCGGCGATGAACAGGACTTGGTCGGTCTTCACATAGCCGTATTTGGTTTGCACCGTCGTCCCTTCGATGATCGGCAGCAGGTCGCGTTGGACACCTTGGCGGCTGACGTCCGGGCCGCGCGATTCCTCACCGCCGCAAATCTTGTCCAGTTCGTCGATGAAGATCACGCCATGCGTTTCCGCCAGACGCACCGCTTCCTCGTTAATCGCGTCCTTGTCCATCAGCGCTTCGAGTTCCTGCTCCAGCAAAATCTCGCGAGCCTTCTTCACCGGCGCAGAGCGGCTGGAGGTTTGCTTGGGGCCGATCTTCTCGAACAGGTTTTGCAGGTCCATCTCCATCTGTTCCATGCCGCCGATGTTTGACATGACGTGGACCGGCATCAGCCGCGATTCAATTCGCAGTTCGACTTCCTTGTCTTCGAGATCTCCGGCTCGGAGCTTCTCACGAAACTTCTCACGCGTGCGGCTGCTGCGATCGGCAGCACGTTCTTGTTCGGCCTCAGTCGCTTCATCGGGCTCGTCGTCGTCGATCGGTTCGCCCGACGCGGCTTTGATGAGGAAGTCGAATGGCTGCGGCGAGGAACGGGACTTTTTCTTCTTTGGCGGCGGCGAGGGGATCAGTAGATCCAGCAGCCGATCTTCGACGCGGCGCTGGGCTTCCTCCTGGATCGAGCTTTTCTTCTTGTCGCGAACCATCGCGATGGCCGCTTCGACGAGATCGCGGACCATGCTTTCGACGTCGCGACCGTAGTAGCCGACTTCTGTGTATTTGGTTGCTTCGATCTTGATGAACGGCGCATCGGTCAGCTTGGCCCGCCGGCGGGAGATCTAGGTTTTGCCGACCCCGGTCGGGCCGATCATGATGATGTTTTTGGGGGTGATGTCGCGGCGCACCTCTTCGGAAAGCTGCTGCCAGCGCCAGCGGTTTCGCAAAGCGATGGCGACGGCACGCTTCGCCGCGTCTTGGCCGATGATGTATTTATCCAATTCCGCGACGATCGCGCGCGGTGTGAGTGCTCGCACGGGGGTGACTCCAGGTTGTAGGAATGTCGTTGTGGCCGGTCTCCTGACCGAGCCACCGCATTTGACCGAAGGTCTCCCGCCGCTTTGGGAGACCTGCGGTCGGTCGAACGTGGCTCGGTCAGGAGACCGGCCACAACGACGACGTCAGCGTTTGCAGGCAAATTCCTCGACGGTCAGATTGTCGTTCGTGTAGATGTCGAGTTCGGCGGCGATACGCATGGATTCTTTGACGATCTCGCCCGCGGAAAGTTTTGAGTTCCGAGCCAACGCACGAGCCGCCGCGATGGCGTACGGCGAGCCGCTGCCGATTCCGAGCACTCCGTCGGTCGGCTGAATGACATCGCCGACTCCGGTAATCAGCAATGAGTGCTCGTCGTTGGCGACGATCAGCATCGCTTCTAGTCGCCGCAGCATCCGATCGGTGCGCCAGTCGCGAGCCAACTCCGTCGCGGCGCGCGGCACGTTATTCGGGTAGTCCTTGAGCTTCGCCTCGAATCGTTCCATCAGAGCGAACGCATCGGCCGTCGAACCGGCGAATCCGACGAGCACCTTCTTCTCCAGTAGCCAGCGGATCTTTTTCGTGTCGGCTTTGAGGATCGTCGTGCCGTGAGTCACTTGTCCGTCGCCACCCATCGCACATTGGCCGTTGTGCCGCACGCACAGGATCGTCGTCGAATGCCATTCTGCCCGCTTGCTCATTGAAGGTTCTTTCTAAATCAGTACCGCGACCGTCAGGGAGCGGCTCGATTGATCGTCAGTCTGGCCACTCCCTGACGGTCGCGGTACGGCGATTGGATTTCATCGAGCAAGTTAGGGCGAGTCGTTGGCTTTCGCAAACGCGGCTTCGGAAAAGAAGTGCGCAAACAAAAGCCCGGCTCTTGAAAGAAGCCGGACTTCTCATGTCTCACTTTCCAAACTCTCGCATCAACTCTTGGCCATGCCGATGTTGATGTAGGCATGCACGTGCGGAGCACCGCGGAAGTGCCACACGAACGACGGGCCTTCGACACGCCAGATGTCCCAGACTTTGTCGTTGCCCAAATCACCTTGCTGATAGAAGGCCATGTGCAGCTTGTCGAGACCGCCGGCGGCTTTCACGATCTCCATGACTTCATCGACATCTTCCTGGCGGTACGGGGCCAGCAACATTTGAATCGTCTTCGTGACGAGCTGCTTCTGATCCGCGCTGAGTTGTCCGACACCGATGCCGGGAAACTTCCCGCTGTCGCCCTGCAAAGCGACCGCCGCTTCGCCGGGAGCCTTCTCGACCAAGGCGATCTTGGCCTGGTTAGTGTCGAGAGCCTTGAAGACTTCATTCACTTGCTTCGTCTGATAGTGATAGATGTTGTCCTTGGGAGTCTCTTCGCCGTGGCCGTAGATGATTGGGCCACCAAACGCGGCCTTGTCCACGCTGTTGCCGTCGGCTCGCAGCGTGAGGTGGCGGCCGGTGAGTTCCCACTCGAACTTGCCACCCGGCTCGCCAAACATCGCCACGCTAAATTCGTCGAGTCCGCCGGCGTCTTCGTCCATTTGTTTCTTGAGCCGCTCGTAGCCCTCTTCCGAAGTCACACCTTTGATGATCTCGCTGATGATCGCTTGCTGATCCTTGTTGAAGAAATCGCTGCCGACTTTCGGCTTGGTGATGTGCCAGTTCGCGTTGATCTTCTGACGCAATTCGTGCTCGAACGGGAAGCAGATGGCTTTTTTTTGCTCGGCCGACAGCGCGGCGAAAAAGCGGCCGACGGCGGTCTCGGCAGTGCTCTTCGCCGTGGGGGCCGCGAACAGCCCGGCTTGTCCCACGAGCATCGGCATGGCGACTCCCGCCAGTGTCGCGGCGCTGGTGGTCTTCAGAAACGAACGACGATCAAACGATTCGCAATCCGGGCACGACTGAGGCAAGCGTTGCATGGGAGGTCTCCTGTGAGCAATTAAGGGAGGATCGAGGCAGGGCTGACACAGCTCTCGGTGACGGGGCTTACGTTCCGCGGGGCCGGAAGTCAAACCTCGCGAGCAAACCGTGTTTCATGGAGCATGGTTGATTGCCGAGAAACTGCTTGATGGCTCCAGAGTGTTACGGTAGCTTGCTCCCCCACGATGCCTCGGCCGAAAGGGATCGACTTCCTTCGGCCCACTCCCGCCTCAACCCGCCCTCCTGACGAGACCCGCCGATGCGATGGTTCCCGCGCATCCACTTGGCCGCTCTGTGGCTGTTGTCCACAGTCGTTTCCGCCAGCAGTGCCGAATTGCCCTCGGCAGATTTGCCGATCGAGCAAGTCATCGATCAGCTTGCTCAGCAACGGTTGGAGGCGGAGAAAGTCACAGCCGCTCCGCAGGCGGACGACGCGAACTTGGTGCGACGACTGATGCTCGACGTCGCGGGACGCATCCCGACTTCCGACGAGGCCAAGCAGTACGTCGCGAATCCATCGGCAGCGAAGCGAGCGGAATTGGTCGATCGCTTACTGGCGAGCCCCGATTTCATCTGGCATCAGCGGAATGAACTCGACCGAATGCTGCTCCCCAACAAGCCGAATGATGGCGAGTTCCGCAAGTACCTGCTCTGGGCCGTCAAAGAAAATCGTTCGTGGGAAGCGATGTTCCGCGACATGCTGGTCGGCGATGAAGCGGACGAAAATCGGAAGCCCGCGCTGACGTTTATCAAGTCAAGAGCACGCGAACTCGATGACATGCTGAACGACACGGCGATCCTCTTCTTTGGGGTCAATGTGACCTGCGCGAAGTGCCACGATCATCCGCTGACTCCCGAATGGAAGCAGCATCATTACTTTGGCATGGCGTCGTTCTTCAGCCGGACCTACGTCACGAAAAAGAACCTTTTGGCCGAGCGGCCATTTGGCGAAGTCAAATTCAAATCGAAACGCAAAGACGACACGAAGGGTGAGCAGACGGCGAAGTTCGAGTTCCTCACGGGAGCAGTCATCGACGAACCGGCTGTTGAACGCTCGGCCGATGACATCAAGAAGATCGAAGAGACGATCAAGGCGGCGATGCAAAAGGACGACGCTCCGCCGCCGGAGAAGCCGGCCTTCAGTCCTCGTGAGAAATTGGTCGAGGTCGCCTTGCGAGCGGAAGACAATCGCTTCTTTGCACGCAACATCGTCAATCGCATTTGGGACAGATTCTTCGGACGTGGCCTTGTGCATCCAGTCGATCAGTTGCATGCGGCCAATGCGCCGTCGCATCCCGAGTTGCTCGAATGGCTGACGCGAGACATGGTCGCACACGGTTACGATCTCAAGCGATTGATTCGTGGCATCGTGCTCAGCCAAGCGTACTCGCGATCGAGCGAGTGGGCGACAGGAGCATTGCCGCCCGATCCCGCGCTGTTCGCGGTCGCGAAGGTCAAGCCGCTGACGCCCAGGCAGTATGCGCTGGCATTGCTGATCGCTCGGCAAAGCCCGGATCAGTGGCCGTCGCTCGACAAACCAGAGGAATGGGTCGTTCGCCGCGAGCAACTGGAGAACGGCTCGAACGGTTATGCGTCCTTCTTCGAGATGCCCGGCGAGAACTTTCAAGTGGCGGTCGATGAGGCGTTACTCTTCTCCAACAGCAAGCGGATTGAAGACGAACTGCTCCGAGACTTGAAAACAGAGATCGTCGGTTACCTCAAATCGCTTCCCGACAATGCGGCGGTGATCGAAGCGGCGTATCAGACGATCTGTTCGCGGCCGCCTCGCGATGAGGAGCGAGCAGCCATTGATGGTTACTTCCAAAGTCACTCGGCCGACCGAGTGGCCGCGATCCGGCAAGTCGTGTGGGCGTTGCTCACAGGGCCAGAGATGCGGTTTAGTTATTAACGACAATCACAACCCCACTGGGCTTGCCCCAGTGGCTCGCGGGCTTCTCCGAGTCAATCCGTAGTGCAGAAGCCCGCGAGCCACCGACGCAAGGTCGGTGGGGAAGAGAGGAATCAGGCCATGACTCTTTCTCGACGCGGATTCTTGAATGGGGCGGCCCTCGGCACGGCTTGCACGTTTGCCTCTGACATGACTCGGCTCGACCTGCTGCGGCAGTCGTCTTGGGCGGATGAAGTTAAGAAGCAGGGAAAGCGGGTCATCCTCCTCTGGTTGGCCGGAGGCGCTTCTCAATTAGAGACGTTTGATCCAAAACCGGGACGCCCAACCGGCGGGCCGTATCGAGCGATCCCGACATCGGCCACCGGTGTCCATATCAGCGAACTGCTGCCGAAGATGGCCGCGCGAATTCAGCAGACGACCGCGATCGTCCGATCGCTCAACACCAAGAACGCCGACCACGGCGGTGGTGCCACGATCATGGAGACCGGCCGCATCAAAGACCCCGGCATAGAGTACCCCGATCTCGGAGCAATCTGCGCGAAGGAACTCGGCCGGCTCGATAGCGCGGTGCCGGATTACGTCTCGATGTACACGTCGACCGAAGGCCGTCGCAAAGGGACCAGTGGGTTTCTCGGCTCGCGATACGCTCCGATGTTCCTGTCCGAGTCGATGCAGCCGGAAAACATTCGCCGCTTAGAGTCGGTCAGTGACCTCGATCATCAGGATCGGTTGGCTCTGCGAGACTTGCTGGCGAAGAAGTTCACTCAGAACCGGCACAGCGATTCGCTCGGCAGTCACACGCAGGCGTATCAACGAGTCCGCGGGCTGATGGCCAGCGAGAAGCTGTTCGACATCGAACAAGAGTCCGCCGAGATGCGAGCGAAATACGGCCCGACTCAGTTCGGCCAACAGTGCTTGATCGCACGGCGATTGGTTGAGGCGGGAGTGCCGTTCGTAAAGGTGGCTCGCGCCTGGTGGGACAGCCACGGCGAGAATTTCGAGACGCATCGCGAACTGTGCGCGGACCTCGATCATTCGATGTCGGTGTTGCTCGACGACCTGAAAGATCGCGGGCTGCTGGAACACACGCTGGTGCTGACCTTCGGTGAGTTCGGCCGCACTCCGGGAATTAACGCCAGCCTCGGCCGCGATCACTTCGCCGCCGCCTGGAGCGCGACACTCTCCGGCTGCGGCGTGCGCGGCGGAGCGTGTTACGGCAAGACGGATGAAGATGGCCACAAAGTGGCCGATGGTGAAGTCGGAGCGGGCGATTTGTTCGCGACGATCCTGTCTGCCCTCGGTGTCGATCCACGGAAGGAATACATGGTTGGTGCTCGACCGATCCCGCTGTCGGACTTCGGTGCGAAGCCGATCAAGGATGTCTTAATTTGAGTTTGAGCTGATGGCTGTCGGCTGAAAGCCGTTGGCTGTTATCTCAACTTTGGTTTCTGAAGCGATGGATTTGGAACAACAGCTTTCAGCCATCAGCCCACAGCCTTCAGCCGGACAAGCGAGGAGTTCATCATGGCTGCTGATCCCGTCAAATTGCAGAAGACCAAAGACATCGGCATCCCGTCGATCGCGATGTGCGTTGCTCGCACACCGAATTCCGGGCGGCTGATCTTCGGCAGTTCGGACTTTAAGCTGCACGAGATCGACGTCTTCGCCGAGAATCCGCAGCCAACGTCGTTCGGTGGTGAAGGGCATCAGAGTTATGTGACCGGAGTTGTCCTTGCCGGTCCCAACATCGCCATCTCCGGTAGCTACGACGGACAATTGATTTGGTGGGATGTCGAGAAACGCGAGCCGACTCGCAAAGTGAAGGCTCATGACTTGTGGATTCGCCGGCTGGGCATCAGCCCGGATAGTAAGGTGATTGCCAGCGTCGCGGACGACATGCAGTGCAAGCTGTGGAATGCCGAGACGGGGGAGATGCTGCGTCAGTTCAGCGATCACAAACCGATGACGCCGCACAATTTTCCCAGCATGTTGCACGCAGTCGCGTTCTCATCCAATGGCAAGTTCATCGCGACCGGTGACAAGGTTGGGCATGTCGCCATTTGGGAAGCGACGAGCGGCTCGAAGGTCGGGACGGTCGAGGCTCCGGGGCTTTACACCTGGGATCCTCGGCAGCGGCGGCATTCGATCGGTGGGATCCGAGCACTCGCGTTCTCGCCAGACAACAATCTGCTTGCGGTCGGCGGCATCGGCCAGATCGGAAACATCGATCACCTCGATGCGCCTGCTCGGATTGAAATCTTCGACTGGCAGAAAGGTGAGCGCAAGCACGAACTCAACAACGACAAGTTCAAAGCGCTGGTCGAGGATCTTGTGTTCGATCCGTCCGGCCAATGGCTGCTGAGTTCCGGCGGGGCTGGCGACGGTTTCGTTACGTTCACGAACCTCGAAACCGGCAAGCCGATCCATCAAGACAAGCTGCCGATGCACGTCCATCAATTGGTGTTGAACGAGACGAACGATATGTTGTTCGCCGTTGGTCATCACAAGATTGCCATTTGTGAGTTCAAAGCCGATCCATCGCCAGCCGCACCGGCTGAGCCGGCGAAGTCGTAATCACCACTTCTTTCAACAGGAATTGCTCCAATGAATGCTCGATCCACTCGTCGTGATTTTCTGAAGCGCAGTGTGGTTGCCGGAGCCTCGGCCGCGTTCACCGCCGCCAGTTGGAATCGCGTTTATGGCGCGAACGATAAGCTCAACATCGCGTCGGTGGGGCCGGGAGGCAAAGGGTGGTCGGATCTCACCGAGACGGCGAAAAGCCCGCATGTGAATGTGGTCGCGCTGTGCGACATTGACGAGACGACGAACCATCTGGGCCGAGCGGCCGAGAAGTATCCTGCGGCGAAGAAGTTTTTTGACTATCGCAAGCTGCTGGAAGACGCGAACGCGAAGACGTTCGACGCGGTCATCGTTTCGACGCCGGATCACATGCACGCTCCGATTTCGCTGCCGGCGATGCAGCTTGGCAAGCATGTGCAATGTCAGAAGCCTCTGACGCACACAGTGCATGAGGCTCGGCAGATGCGGTTGGCGGCGAAAAAGTACAACGTCGTCACGCAGATGGGGAATCAGATTCAATCGCACGAGTTCTATCGCACAGCGGTCAAGCTGGTGCATGACGGAGCGATTGGCAAAGTCAAAGACGTCTATTCGTGGCAGAGTGGTGCGATGGGCTGGATCCTCGCCGATGACCGCCCGGCTAGCGAAGATCCGTTGCCGTCGACCGTGCATTGGGACGAATGGCTCGGAGTCGCTCCGACGCGGCCGTTTAAGAACAGCATCTATCACTCATTCAATTGGCGAGCTTGGCAGGATTTTTCCAATGGCCAGCTCGGCGACTTCGGCTGCCACATTCTCGATCCGGTCTTCACGGCGTTGAAGCTGACGGCACCGACGAGCGTGTTTGCCGATGCTCCGAAGATCAACAAGGAAGTGTGGACGCGCTGGTCGAAGGTCATCTACGAGTTCCCCGGCACCGATTTGACCGGCGGCAAGCCCATCACCGTGACTTGGTTCGATGGTGAGGGCCACAAGCCGGCGAACGATCTTGTCGGCGTGCCGGCTGGCTTCCAATTGCCCGGTTCGGGATCGGTGCTCGTGGGCGAGAAAGGATCGCTGCTGATTCCGCACGTCGCGCCGCCGAAGCTCTTCCCGGAAGAGAAGTTTGCGGACTTCAAGTACGAGAAAGTTCCCGCCCGCGATCATTACGTGTCCTGGGCGGACGCCTGCCGAGGCGAAGGGCACACGACATCCCTGTTTGACTATTCTGCCCCGCTGACCGAGACGGTGTTGCTCGGCACGATCGCGATCCGCTTGCCCGCGCAGACGCTGCGTTGGAACGCGGCCGAGTTGAAATTCGCGAACAACGACAAAGCCACGGCTTTGCTGACGAAGCCGTATCGCAAGGGCTTCGAGCCGAAGTGGCTGTAACGCCACTGGGAGAGCGAGGCCCCCGCCGAGCCGGTTTTCGATTCAATGTGGACGACTCACCGCTACGGCTCGGCAGGAGCCTCGCCCTCCGGGACTCTGGTCTCGCCACGATCGGCGGAGTTTGGCTAACGTCCCGCCCCTTCTGTCGGGGAGATCGTGTGCCTCGGCCAGTCGATTGATTTCACACTCACAGCGAGCGGCCACGGATGGCCTCAGTTCCGGCATTGAAGCCGACAAATACGCTGGTGCATCAGCTTGGACAGGCGGTCGTGGAAATGACCGTCGCGGTCGGCGATCTCGCGCTGTTTGCTGCGCAGGTCGTGCGTCAGATCTTGATGGGGCTGCCTCGGCGCGGAGTGATGACGCAGACGTTTTATGAAATCGGGGTGCGGAGCATTCCCGTCGTCGGTGTAACAGGGCTTTTCATCGGAATGGTGTTAGCCATTCAGGCGTATGACCAGTTCCACTTCCTCCACATGGAGACGAAGCTCGGCGCGGCGATCAATGCTTCGCTGGTGCGCGAGTTGGGACCGACCCTCGCAGCCGTGATGTTGGCAGGTCGTGTCGGTTCTGCGATGGCTGCGGAACTCGGCACGATGCGTGTCACCGAGCAGATCGACGCGCTCAAAGCACTCGGAGCGAATCCGGTTCAATACCTGGTCGTGCCACGATTCCTGGCGTGCTTCCTGTTGATCCCGTTGTTGACGGCCATCGCTGACGCAATCGGCATTCTTGGCGGCTGGATGATCGGCTCGCAGGTGTTGGGGATCGACAGCTTTTATTGGTGGCTGCACTCGAAGGAGTTCATCGCGATCTATGACGTGCAGTGCGGCCTGACGAAGAGCTTTTTCTTTGGCGGAGCGATCGCGCTGATCTCTTGCTACCAGGGTTTTCATTGTGGCGCCGGAGCCGAAGGTGTCGGGCAAGCCTCGACGCGATCGTTCGTGTGGTCGTTCATTGCCATTCTGGTGTTGGACTTTTTCTTGGGTGTGTTTCAAAGCGGGCTTTACTACGTCTTGTGGCCGGACCCGGTTTCGTTGTTTTAGTTCATTCATGAGCATTGATTTCTCACATTTCGATTTGTCCGCGGCCGCGTTCGGTGCGCCGGTGATCGAGTTGCGCGGTTTGTCCCGTTCGTTCGGCATGCAGACCGTATTGCGGGACATCTCATTGGTGGTGCCACGGGGTGAGACGTTGGCGGTGATTGGTGAATCGGGGTGTGGCAAAAGCGTGATGCTGAAGATTGTGATGAAGATGCTCGAACCTTCGCGAGGGGATGTGTGCTGGTTTGGCAAACCTTTGCGGCAGCGGAACGAGCTGGACATTCATCGGGACCGGCTGAAGTTCGGCTATCTGTTTCAGAGCGCGGCGTTGTTCGACAGCATGACCGTGTTTGAAAACGTCGCCTTCGGACTGCGGCAGAACACCGGCATGAGCGACGCGCAGATCACTCAGATCGTTCACGATCGGCTGCGTGATGTCGGATTGCCAATGACGGCCTCCAGCAAGAAGCCGGCGGAGTTGTCGGGGGGAATGAAGAAGCGAGTCGGACTGGCTCGGGCGTTGGCTCTCAGTCCAGAGATTGTTCTGTACGACGAGCCGACCACGGGACTCGATCCGATTATGACCGACATCATCAACGAGCTGATCTTGCGAACTCGCGAGCGTCAGCCCGTGACCAGCATCGTCGTCACACACGAGATGTCCACAGTTCGCAAAGTGGCCGATCGTGTCGTGATGTTGTACCCGTTGAGCCGGCTTCGGCCGGAGGAACCTCAGATCGTCTTCGCCGGCACGGCCGCTGAAGCATTTTCGACTTCCGATCCGCGCGTCTCGCAGTTCGTTCACGGGCAAGCTCGTGAGCGATTGCAGGAACTCGCGGCGGCATGAAATAGGGGCTAGGGGCTAGGGATTAGGGGCTTGTTAAGACCCTAATCCCTGGCCCCTTGGCCCTTAACCCCTACCTATGACTGATCGCCAACTGCAATTTCGCGTGGGACTCTTCGTCATGGCCGCCTTTGCCCTGATCGGGGCGATGGTCTTCCAATTCGGCGAGCTGACGTCGCTCTGGCAGAAGTCTTATCAACTGGCGGTTCATTTCGAGTCGGTGCCCGGCGTTCATGCGGGGTCTCCGGTGCGGATGAGCGGGCTGGCGATCGGCGAGGTACGCGAACTGGCTCTCGACGAAACTCGCGGCGGCGTGGGTGTGATTATCGACATTCAAGAACGCTACCCGTTGCGAGCCGACGCGAAGGCGATGCTGGTCACGTCGCTGCTCGGCGATTCGGTGATCGAGTTCACGCCTGGCTCGAAGCGAGAACGCTTGGAACCGGGAACATTGCTCGAAGGACAGATGCCGCTTGATCCGCTGACAATTGTGAACCGCTTGGACTCGAAGCTTACGCTGACGGTCGCGTCGTTTGAGCAGACCAGTGCTGAATGGCGAAAGGTCGGCGAGAACCTCAACGGGCTGATGGACACCAATCGGGGCAATTTGAACTTGGTCGTGGAACGAGCCGCCGTTGCGCTCGACGAGTTCGCAGCCACGATGCAAGAAGCCAAGCGAACCGTGCAATCGACCAACAAGGTGATTGCCGATCCGAAGACTCAGGAGAGTTTGCGACAAACGCTCGCCGCGCTGCCGGAGTTGGCCAGCGAGACTCGGCAGACGATTACGCTGGCGCGGCGAACGCTCGAATCGGCTCAGAAGAATTTTGATAACCTCCAAGAGGTGACCGATCCGCTCTCGAAGTCTGCCGGGCCGATCATGGCCAAGCTGGATCGCACGCTGACCAATCTCGATACATTGTCTTCCGAGCTAGCCGTGCTCTCGAAGTTGGCAGCTAAGGAAGACGGTTCGCTGCGGAAGCTCGCTTCCGATCCGGAGCTGTACCGCAATCTCAACCGCTCGGCGGAATCTCTGTCGATCCTGCTTAACAATCTAGAGCCCATCATTCGGGACGCGCATATCTTTACGGACAAGGTGGCTCGCCACCCGGAATTGCTGGGCGTCAGCGGAGCCATTCGTGGCAGCAGCGGCGTGAAAGACTCCAGCGAGGCGGAGCCGCGTCGGTTGCGGTCCGAGGAAACGAATACCGCGTCGCCAGCGACAACCAAACGAACCTCCGAAAAGCCGACCCAGGTGATTCCGAAGATGTTGAAGTGAGGTGTCAGATTTCAAATCTCAAATCTCAAATCTCAAATCTCAAATTGCAATTTGCGAATTGTTCGCTTGGAGCTGCGCGGCCTCCTTGGCTGGTCGTAGTCATGATTTTGGCGGCGGGGCTGCCGGGCTGTGTGCATCGGCGGCTGACGGTCAATTCGAACCCGCCCGGTGCGCGGGTGTTGCTGGATGGTGAAGAAGTGGGTGAGACACCGACGTCGGTGGACTTCACGCACTACGGCACGCACGAGGTTGTCTTGCAAAAGGACGGCTACGACACGTTGAAGACGATGCAGACGGTTCCGGCACCTTGGTATCAGATTCCTCCGATCGACTTCTTCTCGGACAACTTGCTGCCGTTCCAACTGACGAATCGCCACGAGTTCAATTACCAATTGCAATCCAGCCCGACGGTACCTTCGACGCAGGGCTTGCGCGATCGGGCGAATAACCTGCGATCGGAAGCGCATGCCGGGCCGTAGCGTAGTGCGGGTCGGATGAGAAAAATTTGGCGAGCGGGGCGGCGTCAGCCCCCCGGTGAGTTTAACGCAGGAAATACGGAGGGGCCGACGCTGCCCCGCCCGCCTTGCCCGTTGATGGCTGTGCGCGGTAGCCACGGCTAATATGACTCACGCATACCGGACGTTGGTGCCGGTGCTAGTTGGCGGTTGCGAGGAGTCTCGAACGCCAGTGGAGTCCGCCATGCGTTGGGAGCAGAAAGTCCAATTTGCGTCGCTTAGCGATGTGGGCTTTCGCCGGCGGAACAATCAAGACAATTTTGTCGTGATGCTCAGCCCGGATGCGGAGACGTTTCAGATCCGCGGGCATCTTTTCATCGTGGCCGACGGCATGGGTGGCCACGCCGTGGGAGAGTTGGCCAGCAAGATTGCGGTCGACACGATCCCGCACACGTACTTCAAGAACCGCACCGACGACATTCCGACCGCGCTGAACGCCGCGATTGTCGAAGCCAACGCAGCGGTGCATGAGAAAGGTTCACAGAACATTGACTTCAATCGCATGGGGACGACCTGTGTGACTCTGGCCTTGGGGCCGCAGGGGGCGGTCGCCGGACATGTCGGCGACAGCCGTCTGTATCGCGTCCGGCGCGAGCAGATCGACCAGCTCACCTTCGACCACAGTTTGGAATGGGAGCTGATCCGTCACGGCCGTATCAAGCCAAACGATCAACTGCTGCCTGAGATCAAGCATGTCATCACGCGGTCAGTGGGGCCGGAGCCCGAAGTTGAGCCGGAAGTGGAAGGCCCGTTTCCGGTCTGGCCAGGCGACACCTTCTTGTTGTGCTCCGATGGATTGACGGGCCTGGTAAAAGATGCGGAGATCGGTGCGATCGTCAAACACCTGCCACCGACGGACGCGTGCCGGTTGTTGGTCAATCTCGCGAATCAGCGTGGCGGCACGGACAACATCACTGTGATCATCGCCCAAGTGGGGCCACTGCCCGAGGGGACGCCGCCGCTTTCGGATGAAATTCCCAGTGCGGACCCTCAACCGGATCAATTGAGCGGGGGTTTGTGGCTGGCTGGACTGTGGGCATCGGGACTCACGTTTGTACTCGGCGTCGTGTATGCGATGTTGCAAGAAGCGGAACGCGAACGAGGTGTTGCACTGGCGGTCCTGTCGGCGATTGCGTTCTTGGTTGCGCTGGTGTTCTGGCGGAAACAGGCTCGCCAGCAATCGGGAGAGCAGTCGGCGAAAGTGGAATCGAGCGTGTTGTCGCGTGCGCATCGCACCGCTTCGGCCAAATTGACATCGGACGTGTTCGCGGCGCTGGCCAAGTGCGAATCGGACATGCAGCGGTCGGCCGCTTCGGAGCAGTGGCCGGTGGATGCTGCCGCCTGCGAAACCGCCAGGGCTGCCGCGAAGACGACGCTCGACAGCAAGCAATCGACTGAGGCGCTGAAAGAGTTTGCCAAGTCGATCGACTTGCTTATGACCGGCTGGCAGCAGTACCGCAAGGCTGCCGCGGCGCGTGAAGCTGAGGCCAAGGAATAAGAACGCATCGCCGCCGAAGCACGCAGCGAAGGGGAGTGAACGCGATCGCCAGAATGTTGATAGCAGCGGTCGCAGAACTTAGCACGAAGCGCGAGCGAGTGGTCAACTCGCCGTAAAAGCAACCACTCACTTGCGCGTCGTGCTGGTTTTGAAACTGCCGCGGGGCTACTTGTTGTCGAGGATGGCGAGAGTGTCGAACGGATTGCCTTCGAGGAGTTCGAGGCTGGCACCGCCGCCGGTGCTGAGGTGAGTGACGTCGCCCGCGAAGCCCATCTGTTCGATGGCGGCCGCGCTGTCGCCGCCGCCGATGATGCTGATCG
>SXGT01592053.1_pt1 | contig 91575 bp, 73 predicted proteins | sample 3176221 | NCBI WGS metagenome assembly SXGT01 (sample SAMN11356862, study PRJNA531348) | freshwater metagenome | isolation source: freshwater sample F1-120 | place: China: Fuxian Lake, Yuxi | collected 2017-12-25 | reverse complement strand
GGTTGCCGGTGCCGAGCGGTGGCGGCGGCGGCGGTGACTCGGCGTCTGCATCTGGCAGTGGCGGTAGCAAGGGCGCCGACGGCGGCAAGGGCGTCCAGGGCGTGGGCGGACTTGGGGCCAAGACGTGGTCCGCGGTCAAGGAACTGCCGCCCGCAGCGGGGGCAGGAGGCAAGGCCCAGGTCGGTGGCAATGCGGGCCTGGTTATCCTCAAGTACTCCGCCAAATCGTGCCCGCTGTAGCGCGAACGTGCCCGTTGTAACGCGCAAAATCAGGGTTGGCTCAACCAAGGCTGGCCGGGGGCAGAGGTGACAATGCGGGTTGCAAGCATGGCGTGGGCGTCGATGTGCTTTCTGCTCGGCGGCTGCCTGCAAAACGACAAGTCGGACGCTCAGTTGCAAGCGGCGGTTGCGGCGGCCAAAGGCCAACTGGATGCCGCGTCGAGCGACGCCGATGCCGCTGTCAGCGATGTGGGCTTGCCGGGCGTGGACGCGGATGCTGGCGTCACCGATGTGGATTCGGCGGTCGTGGCCAGCGATGTCGCCGCGCCCGACGCAGTAGCGGAGGCCGACGCTGGGCCAGAGACCGGACCGGATACTGCCGACTCCGCGACGGACCTGGTCCAATCCGACGAAGGGGTCGAAGTCTCGCCTGCCGAAGTCGCAGATGCCGCGGCGCCAGCCGACGTGGATGGGGTGGAAACGACAGCGTCGGACGGCGAACTGGACAGCGGCGTCGGGCCCGAGACGGTAGATGTTGCTGAAGTCGTGGTGGATGTGGCGGACGTAGCCGTGGACGTGCCGGACGCGCAGGCGGAAGTGGCCATGGACGCCAACGCAGACGCACCGGAACTCGGGCCAGAAGTAGATGCAGTGACTGTGGAAATCGCCGATGCCGCCACCGCGGACGCTGTCGCGGCTGACGCCAGCACCGACGCGGCTGATGGCGCAGATGGCGCGCCAGAGGTGGTGCAGCCAGCGTGTACGGCCGCCGGCTGCAACGATGGCAACGCATGCACCGTTGACAGCTGCGGTCCCGACCAGAAGTGCCAGCACAACGCCCAAGTCGGGGTGTGCGACTCCAAAACGCCCTGCGCACCAGGTACGTGCGAAGCGGGTGTCTGCAAAGCCGTCGCCAAGGTCTGCGACGACGCCAACCCGTGCACGGCAGACGCCTGCGATGCCGCGACAGGCGCCTGTCAGTACGCACCCGTGCCCTGCTACAAGCCGCCGTGTGCCAGCGACTCCCAGTGCAGCGGTGGCTATTGCGACAAGAAGCTCAACGCCTGTGTGGCCTGTCTGAGCGACAGCCACTGCCCCGCCAGCGCCAAGTTATGCCAAGGGGGCGTGTGCAAGCCGGGCGTTCAGTGTGCGACGGACGTGCAGTGCAAGACCGCCAAACAGGTCTGCGACAGCGCCGCTGGCCATTGTGTCGATTGCGTCAAGGACGGCGATTGCGGCGCCGCGGAGTACTGTCTCGCCAACGCATGTGCCCCCAAGCAGGCCTGCACGTCAAGCAAGGTGTGCGCCAGCGTCTGCGCCATCGCATTGGGCATGTGCGTGCAATGCAACGGCGACGCCGACTGCGCCACTGGCTGGGGGTGCACGGCGCAACACCAGTGCGTGCCCAAGGTGTGTGGCGGCAATGTGTGCTTTGCAGGCGCGCACTTTGTCTGCAACGGAACCGCTTTTTCAGCGGGCAATGCCTGCGCAGACGGCAATGGCTGCACCCAGGACCTGTGCGATCCCGCCATCGGCTGCAGCAACCCGTCATCGCCGACTGGAACGGCGTGCGACGATGGTCAGGCCTGCGCCGGCGATTATTGCAAGGCTGGCAGTTGCGTTGGCGTGCCGCTGGCGTTTGAAGCCACGTTTGCCGCTGCCGCGGTCACGTCCACGTATCCTATCGGCGCGGTGACGGATGACAGTGGTGGCACGTTCGTTGTCGCGCAAACGACACCAGTCGGCGGCCAATCAGGCACCGGCTGGGTAGGTCGCTTGGACGGTGCCGGCAAGCTCAAGTGGCAATACCAAGGAGCGGCCGGCGACAGTCTGTGGGCCGTAGCACCTGGCAGCAATGGCGGAGCGGTTGCCGTGGGCTCGCAGGTGGGCGAAGGCGGCAATCCGGCCTACGCTATCCGCCTGAACAGCAATGGCAAGGTCGCATGGTCCAAGACCTATCAGAAAGGCGCACAGATGTACGCCGTCGCACCTTTATCCAGCACTAGCGTAGTTGTGGGCGGCACGGCGCCCAATGCCAACCTTGCCAATACCCGCGCAGTCTGGCGGCTGTCGCTGGTCGACGGCTCAGTGAGTCAGTTCGTTCAGCTTGAGCCCGAAGCCACCAAGTACGGCACGGGCAGTGTGCAGGCCTTGACGGTCGCCAATGGCAAGCTGTGGCTGGCCGGCAGCCGTCCACCAACAACCCAAAGCCAGACCAATTACTACTCGTCCGTCAGCCGCCTGCATTTGGACACCCTGGCCGTCGAGGCGGACTGGATTTCGTCGTTTGAGTCCGCTCCGATTGTGGCGCTTGCTGTGGCGACCGACGGCAGCGTGTACGCGCTGAACAGTAGCGGCGACAAGCCAAAGCTGTCTGTGCTGACCGCGGATCTCAAGATGGCCAACGAGTACCTTTTGCCCTTCGTCACCACACCCAAGGCCATCGCCGCGTTGCAGCAGGGCCAATTGGCGGTGGCGGGCGAAGTGCAAGGAAAGTCGCTGGGCAGCAGCGATGCGGTCGTGGCGCGTCTAGACGGCAAGACTGGTACGGTCACCAGCAAGCAGACTTTTGGCTCCGTTTTCGGCGAGTTGGCGACAGCGGTGATCGCCCAACCCGACGGCGGCCTGACGGTCGTGGGGCCGCGCTTCGTGCCCGGCGTCGCGCCAAGCAGCGGCATGTGGGCCGGCGCACTGTGGCGCCTGGACCCGTGGGGCAACACCGCGTGCGCCTGTCTCGGCGGCACTTCAACCGCACCTTGCAACGACAACAACCCGTGTACGCTGGACGCCTGTGACCTTGCCAAAGGCTGCACGCACACCGCGCTGGCCGACGCCCTGCCCTGCGACGATGGCAACCCGTATCACGCCGACGGCAAGTGCCTGGCGGGCCAATGCAAGACCTGCAGCACGGCCAGCTTGCCGGTCGCCGACAACCAACTGGGCATGATTCGCGTCGCACCGGACGGCAGCCTGCGCGGCGTCACTGCGTATGGCAACGCGGATGGGGTGCTGGCCAGCGTTGGCGTTGACGGCAAATTGGCGTGGCAAAAACAACTCAAGGCCACTTTGGACATGCCGCAGCCAAACGTCCAATGGATCGGTGTGCGCAACGATGGTGGCGTGGTGCTCTATCACCTGCAGGACAGCTCCACGGGCAGCTTCTGGCGCTTTGACGCCAAAGGCGAGCCAATTCAACCCGCCAAGTTCGCCCTGTCGCTGCCCCTGGACCGCTTCTTCCTCCTTGGCACGGACAAGATCATCTACATGAACCTCGACAGCGGCCAGAAGATCGAGGAGCGCCAGTACACCTGGGGCAATTCACAGAGTTCAGGGTCGCTGCAGGACTTCAATTACGCCGGGATGGGGCTGACCTCCAAGTTCACCACCCACCAAGGTGCTGTCAACGGCCAACTGCTGCTGTGCATCTACGGCGAGCTCGCTGGCAGCGGCGGCACGATTGGCGTTTTCCGCCGCAATCCGGCCAGCGGTACGTGGCCAGTTGGCTTCAAGGCGACGGTCAGCGGCATCGGCCTCACGGTCGAGTGCGCGGACTGGAACGGCGACACGGGCGTCATCGTCATCGGCCAGGACAGCGTGAGCAGCAAAGCCGCCGCGATGTTCGACGACGACGGCAAGCACCTGTGGACCGCGCAGGCGCCGTGGGTCAAGGGCATCTTGGGCTTCTCGCAGCTGGGCGGCAGTGTCTACGCCTGGGGAAAAACTGGCGAGTACCAATGGGATCCAACGGTCGTACACAAGCTCGACGCGGGCGGCAAGATTGTGGGCACGGCGACGCTGGAAAAACCGTACGCGCTACCGTTTTCGCGCTACCCACGGCACCTGCAGCCAGTGGGCGGAGGCTTCGTGCTGGCCGGCGTGACCACCTTCAAAACCGAACCGGCCGTAGGACCCACGCATGGATTCCGGGCGCAGCTGTCCGCGTCGCTGGTTTGGGGGTGCGGATTGTAGGGCCTGTCGTGGAGCCACTACACCAGCCCGGCCAGAAAGCGCTCGTATCCCATGACCCGCACGCCAAGTTCGGGGTACTCGCGGTCGTAGCCGTCGACTTCCACCAACTGGATGCGGTGTGGGCAATCGAGCAGCTTGCCGTAGCTGACCAATTGCCTGGCTGGCGCCGTATCGCCTGTCTTGCACTCGACCAGCATCCACGGCTTGCCCTCGCGGGTCAGCAGGAAATCGACCTCGGCGCCGTCCTTGGTGCGCACGAACCACAGCTCGCACTCCGCGATGGCGAGGTCGGTCCAATAGTGGCAGGCCTTGCGCAGGTGCAGCGCGACGAGGTTCTCGCGGCGCAGGGCAAGGTCTGCCACCGGCAGTGGGTCGTACAGGTACAACTTGGTGGCCTGCTGCAGCGAGCGCGCGACATTGGCCTGCCAGGCTCGTAGCTCAAAGCAGTTGTACAGCTCGCCCAGCACTGTCAGCCAGTCGCGGACGGTCGCAAAGGACAATTGCAGCACCTCGCACAGGGCGTTGATCGACAACAGCGACCCCACGCGGCTTGGCAGCAAATCGGCCAATTGACGCAGGGCCCTGAGGTCGCGGACGTTGCGCAGGTCGCGAACATCCTCTGTCACCAAGCGCTCGATCCGGAGCCGCGACCAACGGCGCGCACGGCCTTCGCTGCCGCCCAAAAGCGGCTCTGGAAAGCCACCCAGCCGCTGCAGGTCGGACCACGCAAACGTCGCTTGAACACCAATGCGCAGCGCATCTGGCGCCGGAGGCTTCGCGGACTCGCCTACCGTGAAGGGATATAGTCGGTACGGCAGGTAGCGACCGAGCATGCTGTCGCCGCCACGCCGGAAGACATCGAGGCGGGCGCTGCCGGTGACGACGATGGGCATATCGGCGCCGCGCAGGTCGTAGAGGCCCTTGAGTCGATCCTTCCAGTTGGGATCCTTGTGGATCTCGTCCAGCAACACGGCTCCGGGGCCGCGCAGGGCGATGGCGTCGATCGGGTCGGTCGCCCACGCCACACGAAATCGCGCGTCGTCCCAGCTGTAGTAGTTGGTGGGGGTCGACAACAGCCCGCGACCCAAGGTGGTCTTGCCGACCTGGCGCGGGCCAGAAATCAGCGCCATTTTGCGCGACGCCAAGGCGTCGCCGGCGATTGCAGCTTGCAAGTACCGGGCGTCAGGATGGGTCATCGTTGCCTGGCAAAATTGGAGTCAACTGAGAATCAGACATGGCCAATTCTCAGTTTGCAAGTTAGCAGAACGAGCAAGAAGAGGCAACTGATGAGTTGAGAGTGACGAACGATCGCGTCAATCGGTCCGCACGTCGATCATGTTCCAGCACCCGTCGGTCTGCGTCATTATCGCCCCCGGCTTTCTCGCGTCGTCGTATAGCAGGCGAATTGGCTCGCCCCTGGCGTTCTTGGCCATCAGCATCGTCGAAGCGATCCACAGGTCGTTCGGAAACTTTTCGCCATTGCGGCAATATCGGAACATCCGCGGCACGTCGTTGGGATGTTGCGCCTCCCATGCGCTCCAGTAGCGCGTAGCGCAGGTATGCGGGCCAGTGGCATTGTAGGGGTCGTCATAGTTGCCGGCCGCGTTGTGGTGGTGCGGCATGCCCAGCGCGTGGCCGATCTCGTGGACGACCGCATTCTCCAAAATCAACTGTTCCATGGCCGCATTGCCGCCCGAAGCCGATCGGGCACGGACTGAGCGTATGGCCACAAAGAGTGAGTTACGTAGGCCGAAATGCGCCAAACCAGCGCGAGTCGGCGGTATGGGCTGATTGTTCATCTTGGCCCAATAATGCGTCCAGGTCACCGACACACCGACGTCGCCGTCGCCGGTGCCGCCTAGCCCCTGCAAATTCGGCATGTCCTGCACTACCAAGGCAAAGGCGTGCGCTCGCCGGTACTTATCGGGGGTGTTGAGATTGACCCAGCGGTGGTTGGGATCGGGGGTCTGGTGCTCCTTGCACCAGTCGCGCCACTTGCGATTCCACTTCATCAGCTCTTCGTTGACGTAGTGCAGCTCCAGGTCCGCGGGGTTGCCCTTGGGCATGCTCGGGTCCTTATACCACCGCTGCACCAGGCCGTCCTTGTCGTAGACAAACAGGTCCTTGTCTTTGGGCTTGGTGCGGACGAACTTGCGCTTGGCGCCGGCCAGCACCACAAAGCCGCGGTATTCCTCGAAAATCGAGTACGTATCGCCTTCGCGCTTCTGGTCCTTCTTGTCGTCATCGTCCAGCGTCAGGCCTTTGCCGCGCACCTGCTCCTGGTCCTGCCACCAGTCCGAGACCTCGTCCTCGTCCTGGTCCAGTGGCAGACGCAACGCGTGTTTATGCTTGGCGTACGCAGGGTTTTCCACCTCGCCGACCAACTGCATCTCGTCGCAGCGAGCCTCGATGCGGCCGAAAGCCGCGGTGTCCAGCGCCTCGACGGCGACGACAGCGAACTGCACCTGCTCGGCCGTGTGCGCCTTGCGGTCGCTGTCGACCACGATGCCGGATGGCTGCTTGTCTTGGGGCGCCAGGCGCAGGTCGTCCTTGTCGTCGCCCTCCAACGGATAGTTGCCCGACTGGGCCAGGTGCTTGCTGCTGTCCAGCAGTTGGAATTGCAGCACGCCTTTGCCGCCAGACTGCGAACCCGGGGCAGGCTTCAACCGCGCTCGTACATACAGGAGCTTACCTGCGTAGGGCTGGTCCAGCGGCTCCGGCAGCCACTCTTTGTAGACCGCGTTGTCGGCAGGCTCCAACACCAGCACGTTGCGCGTCGGCGAATACCGCCACGATTCTTCGAGCACGACATCGGCGCCCGGCTCGGTATCTTCCCAGGGCGCTTTCGGCAGCGCCAACCGCGCCCTGGTCCGCAACGTGTCGGTCAGTGCCAGGCCCGGCGTATCCCGGAGCGTAAAGCGGCCCTTGCCCGCGCCAGCCTGATCCATCAATCGCTTGGCGACGTCCATTGCATCGGCAGCGGTGGTCGGCGGTGGCACGCTGATGCCGAGCATGGCAAACGCCATCGGGATGGGCTGCGTGGGGTTGGGGCCGCTGCCGTGGATGGTGGGCAACGTGCCGCGCGTCTCGTTGGTCATAGGCGCCTCGTCCGGCGCCTTGGTGGTCGTGCGTTTCCAGGTGCGCAGCTGCAGAGGCTCGGCGCCGGTCAGCACGAAGTCGTAGCTGGACGTGGGGACATCGGCGTCGATGCTGGCGTGGCAGCGCTGCGCGGGGTCGGGGTCGGTCGGCTTGGTCGGCGTCACTTGCCAGTTGCCGGTGCCCTCGATGGTCGACTCTTCTTCGGTCAGGTCACCGCGGTGGCTGACGAGCTTGCTGTGGACGCGCACGGTGATGGTCGTGTTGCCGCTGGTGCCGCCGGTCCAGCTCTCGTGGGTCTTGCTTGGGTCGGCGGCGGCGGTGTCCGAGCCCGCCTTCTTGAGCGCCAGGGTGATATCGGTCTGCGCGGCGACTTCGACTTCAGCGGTGAAGGTCCAGCGCGTGTCGCTGTCGTCGGTGTGGTTGAGCGTGCGGACCTGGGTTGTGCGCACGGCGCCGCGCCAGGTGCCGTTCCACTCAGCGGCGTCGAGGTAGCGGCGCAGTCCTTTGACCTCGACGCGCGCGGGGCCGGCGCCGTGGGCCGCAGGCCAGGCCGATAACGCGAGCAGCGTGACAACAGCGGCAAAAATGGGGCGTCGGAAGGTGGCCATGGCGATTCGCCAGCCGGCGGTGGTAGAGCCGGCGCATTCGGCGATTGCAGAACGTACAACGAGGGTGGCGCGGTGTCGATATGGATGAGCGGTGGGCCAGCCCCAGCAGAGCAGATTGTCCTTGACGGGCCGAAGACCACGGTGCAGCATCGACGTGGGCGGAAAATCCGCTGCGCGGAGGCCAAGATGGCCCCAATGCATCGGGCAGTGGCAGCAGCGGCGTGGCTGCTGGCGTGCGCAGGCTGTGCGGTCACCGAAGGCCCTGGCCCAGTCGCACAGAGCGATTCCGCTGCGGCCGAAGCCGGACCGCCGACCGCCGGCAGAGCGGACCTTGGGGCACCTGCGGATGACGCCGGAGCGACTGACGCGGCCATCGCAGACAGCACGGTCGTTCTGGAATCCGCAACCGCCGACGCCGCCTCCCCGCCTGAGGACACGCCGGCGCCGCACGGCGACGGTCTGGTGGTCGAGCTGCCGCCCGAAGACCCGGTCTTGGACAAGCCGACGGCGTGCACGGTCGACAAGACCACCAACTTCATCCAGGGCATTGCGCTCGACCAGTTGCCGCCCGGCTATCCGTGGTCGACCCCGGTGCGGCCGGCGGTCAAGCCGAACACGTGGGCCAACAACGGCATGTGGTTCAACGGCGCGCCGTCGCTGGCGGAAGGCCACGCCATCCAGGCCTTCAAAGGCCACGTATACGTCGCCGACAGCGATGGCGGTCAGATCCTCGATTACGATGGGGATCTCAAACTGCTGCGCAACATACCGCTGGCCAAGCCGCGGCAACTCAGCGTCGACTTGAGCGGCGCGCTCTACGTGCTGCACGGCGCAGGATCGCTGAGCGTCGTAGGGCCCACTGCGCAAACGACGACGCTGCAGCTGGATTTGGGCGTGCCGGCTGCGTGCATGCTCATCTGGAAAAACCAGTATGTCGTCATCGGCAATTCTGCCACTGGCGAGGTCGCCGCCTACGGTCTTCTTGGCGGCGCCAAGCTGTGGCAAGCGCAGACCTACGGCCAACCTACCAGCCTGGCGTCCGACGGCGACCGGGTCGTCGTGGCGCTGCAAACGGGTGAACCGCGCCAGATCGCGCTGCCCAAGGATTGGCTGGCCGGCAAGGGCGAGGCGCTGGTGCTGCCTACAACGCCGCTGCCGCTGCGCGGCAAGAACCCCTGGCACACCTATGACACCCAGACCGGCACCATCCATCCCGACTGGCCGTCGTCGCACGGATTTGCCGCGACAAGCGACGGCAAGCGCGTGCTGGTCGCCCACTCGCTGGCGGTGACTGGCGGCAGCGAGACGGTGCTCGAAGCCAAAAAGCTGGGCATCGACCCGTCGCTGGTGGTGGTGACCAAGCCGGTGGTCTACTACGGGTTTTCGCTGGCCGATCCGTGCAAGTCGGCGCCGATCCGGCCGCTCGAAGTCGCGGTGTCCGCCTTCAGTGGCGGTGGTGCCGAGCCGACGCAGTCGAGTCTGCTGGTGCGCGACCCGCAAAGCGACCGCAACTTGCTGGCCCTGTTCGACCAGCCCATCGACGTGCGCACCCACCCGACCCGCACGCTTGCGTTGGTGGCGGCGCGCGGCACCGACAACGTGCTGGTGCTCAACACCCGCGCCAAGGACCCGATGCAGGTGCCAATCGCGGTGCTGCACGCGGGCCAGGGTCCGGTCGGCGTGGCAGTGGCCGAGGGCATGCCGTTCGCCTACACCTTGGACATCGACAGCCGCACCGTGACGCGCATTCCGCTGCAGGCCCTGTTGGCGCAGGTCGATGTCGGCGCGCAGGTGACGCCGATGCCAGCGCCGCTGCACCTGAAGGCCGACCTGAAGGCCGACCTGCCAGAGCCGGTGGTCCTGCCGAACGAGAACTGGCGGATCGGCCGACGCCTGTTTCACGCAGCCAACAACGGCGCGATGGCAGCGGCGGGTCGCCAAGCTTGCGCCTCGTGCCACATCGCCGGTCGCGACGACAAGCTGGTGTGGGCGACCAAGGAGGGCATGCGTCAGACGGTGTCACTGGCCGGTCGCTTGCAGGGTACTGCGCCCTACGGCTGGAGCGGCGACTTCGCCACACTCGACGCCAAGATCGACCAGGGCGTCGAGCACATGGGCGGCAAGGGGCTGACCCCGCAGCAGCGAACGCAGTTGATGGTGTACCTGCTGTCGCTGGCGCTGCCGCCGAAGGCGTGGGCGTCGCCGCCGGTCTGGCAGTACTTGGACGGCAAGGCCTTGTATGAGAGTCCCAGCATCGGTTGTGCCATCTGCCACGGCGGCCCCACCTACAGCGACGGCAAGGCCTGGGACGTAGGTACGGCGAATTCGCTGGACAAGCAACTGTCAGGCTGGGCCGACAAAATCGCCTTTGACACGCCAAGCCTGCTGGGCGTGGGCAACAACGCGCCGCATTTGCACGATGGCAGCGCCGAGACCCTGTGGGACGTCGTCAACCATACCGAGGACAAGATGGGCACCACCGGGCAACTCAATGCCCAGCAGATCGACGCGCTGGTGGCCTACTTGCAGACCCTATAGCGACAGGCGGTTACGGCAGAGCGGCGTAGACGCACCCGCCGGCCTGACAAGTGCTGTTGGGTCCGCAGGGCATCCCGTGGGTGGCCAGCCAGTCGCTGCCGCAAGTGCCCCCGCACTCTCCGTCAAAGGACTGGGCACAGGGCGTGTCATTGCTGCATGGACACTTGGTCGCGCAATAGTAGTGCACGCATGCCATACGACCGAGCGTCGTCTTGGACCCGGATCTACCCGCGACGACGCGCAGGTGACCCTGTACCAGCATGGCCTGCGGCCCGCCGCCAAGTTGATTGCAGGCGACGCCTTTGACGTCAGTGGTCCACGATGCGCGCATCGCGCGGGCCGCTTCGCTGTCTAAGCTCTCAGGGTCGCTGCTGCCGAGCGCCAGCCAGTCCACGGCTTCGGTGGCGGTGGCCGCCAGACTCGCGACGCGGTTGATGCCGCTCACGTAGTGCGACTTTTCGTCGGTCAGGACCGCCCCATCGGCGTCGGTCCGCACCAGCCAGGCGTCGTAGGCGCCCTTGTCGCCGGGGCCGCGAAAGGTGCCGCCAAACACCAGGTTGCCACTCTGAAGCACGGCGACGGCGCCAAAGCGATTCCAGGTGTCGGTGGGCCAGGTTTTCTGCCACAGCGCTTTGCCGTTGGCGTCGATGCGCAGCGCCAGCGCGTCTGCGGGCTCGCTGCCGGTGCGGGTCTGGCCAGCGAGGACCCAGTCGCCGTCCGCGGTCGCCGCGACCGCCAACGCGATTTGATCCAGAGTTTCACCGTAGGTCGTTGAAAAGACCTGCGACCCGTCCACATCGACGCGCAGCGCCCAGACATTACTGTCCGCGACGCTTTGCGGTGCGCCAGAGGGGCCGCGCTCGCCAGCTGCCAACCAGCCGCTGCCGTCGAGCGCCGCCGTGAGCGCGAACAGGCGGTCAGAGCTGGGCGTGGCAAAGGCCTTTCGCCACAACAGCTTGCCCTGCAAGTCGACCCGGACGAGCTGCGCATCCCAAGACCCGGCCTTGCCATCCGAGAAGTGCCCGGCGATGAGCACGCCGGTCTTGTCGAGGGTGGCGGCGGTGACGACTTCAATGGGCGCAAACGAAAAGGTAATCTCCCAGGCCAGATTGCCGGTCGGCAGCACGCGCACCAGCAGGATGTCCTGGCTGCCCGGCGCGACTTTGCGCTCGCCGACGAGGTAGTAGCTGCCATCGCTGGCACGCGTCACCGCGCGAACATCGTCCAAGCCAGGGCTGGGGTAGGTCTTTTGCCAGTAGACGCTCTGCACCGTGCAGACACCGCCCTGGCAGCTGGGCATCAGGCCACAAGCCGCGCAAGGCGAGCCATCGGCGACGGTTTGGGCACTGCACTTTCCGAGCACGCAGGCGGTGGTCGCGCAGGCCGCGCCGGTCAAGGGGCAGTCCTGGTTGGTAATACAAATGGCCGCGGGCGGCGCGTCGGTCCACAGGTCGGGCTCGACAAAGACCTCGCTGGAATCGGCAACGGTTTCGAGGTCTGGCACGGAATCCACCACGAGGCCGGCATCGGCAACCGCGATGTCGTCATGCCCAGGTTGGTCGGACGACAGGTCCGCGTTCTGCTGGTCGACAGCGTCAGAGGAATCCTGGCCGTCACCCGCAGAGGCATCGGCCGCACCGGAGCCGTCCGTTGCCGAAGTGTCGCCGGGCGGCGCGAGCACTTCGACCTCCGTATCAGCGGCGGCGAGGGCGGCGGTTTGGTCGGCGGTCGTGTCTGGAACGGCAGGTGCGGACCGGCTGCAGGCGGTAAGTGTTGCCAGGACCGCAGCCGTCGCGAGCCTACGGCACAGCCAGCGGCCCGCATGTCGCACTTGGCGCTGCGTACGACCCTTACCACCGCCAACGTGTGCCACTGCACCCCTTGCGCTTGCCGACCGGCATGGGTGTCCGCGCGCAAGGCCATGGTCCGCGTCGGGCTGTGGGTTGTCAACGGCGAGGGTTAGCGACCCCTCGCCGCGCGCAGCAGGTTGCCCGCAAACACCAATCCAATCCCCGCAAAGATCAACGCACCCGCCGCCACCACGTGCCATCCCGGCCGCTGGTCGAGCACCTGCCCCGCGGCAATGCCGGTGATGAAAGGCTGCAGGTAGGCAAACACAGCCGTCGAGGACGCGGCGACTTTGGACAGCGCGAAGCTGTTGACCCAATACCCGATGACGGTAGCGCCCAGGACGACGTAGGCGAGGCCACCCCACGCCGCGCCGCTCAGCGCCTGCCAGTCTTGCGCGAGCACGCCGGGCAGCACATAGGGCAGCGACGCCACCGAGGCGCCAACGAACAGCCAGCCCATGACCGGACTTGGGCCATGGCGCGCCAGCAGCGGCCGCGCCAGCGCCAGGTACCCGCCGTAAAGCACTCCGCTCGTCAACAGCAACAAGTTGCCGATCAGCCGCTCGCGACCGAACTCAAACTGTTCAACCGCGACCATGCCGAGCGCTCCGGCCATGGCCAGCGCGATGCCCAGCAACTGCTGCGCCCGCGGTCGCTCGTGGCCGAGCAACGTCGCGATAAGTAGCGTCCACGCCGGCACCAGGCAGCCGATGACCGCGCCGTTGAGCGGCGTCGAACGGTACAGCCCTTCGACAAATGCGGCCTGGTTGAGCACCACCCCAAGCACGCCCAGGCCGAGCACCGCCCAGATATCGCGGCGCGGCATGCCTGCGCGCCAGGGGCGCGTGACCAGGATGAGAATCGGCGCCGCCAGCAAGATCCGCGCGCCGACCAGCACCTTGGGCGGCATCTCGCGCAGCACCACCGTGCCCACCACCGGCCACACGCCGAGCAGGGTCTGGGTCAGCACCAGCGCCGCCGCCGCGGCGATTTTCGGGCGTTGCTGGAGCCACACCATCGGGCCGACGGTAGCAGAGCTCTGCGGCGCTGCGAAGATTGCGGTGGTCATGGTCGATCCGCTCCGGCCCAGGGTACGGACCGGAGGCGCCCAAGCACCTCAAGGCCCGCGGTTGTTCCCGGCGCAATTGCGGATGCCGATGTCGCCGGCGTGACGGTGGCATGACGTTCAAGGGATGTTTTAGTCGATTGTGTCCTGCCCGTTCACCCGCCACAGGCGCATGCTATGGTTGCGCCCGAACGCGATCGGGCCAATCGAGAACCCTTCGGTTTTCAGGAACGTGCCATGAAACGCCTGCTTTGCACCCTACCCGCCGCCCTGAGCCTGACGCTGCTCGCGGTGGCCGCGCCCGCCCTGGCCCAGGAACATCCGACTCTGGAATCCGCTGACTGGAAGCTGGCGTTCGACGGCCAGTACAAGCTGCGTGGCCAGTTCGACAGCGGCAAGAACTTCTTGGGCGAGGACATCGCCGACCGCGAGTGGCTGTCGCACCGCGCCCGTTTGGGTATCGCGGCCAGCCACAAGAGCGGCACCAAGGTCGTGGTGCGCTTTCAGGACGTCCGCGTATGGGGCGAAGAGACGCACCCGAGCGGCCAACCGGTCATCAGTAATGGGGCTTTGGGCCTGGACATTCACGAGGCCTACGCGATCGTGCCGCTCGGCATGCAGGGCCTGTCACTGCAGCTCGGCAAGCAGGAGATCATCCTGGACCAGCACCGCATCGTCGGCAACCTCGACTGGACCATGCGCGCCCGGCGCTTTGACGCCGCCCGGCTGCGCTACAACCTGGACGCGCTGGACGTCAGCGGATTTTGGGCATTGATCACCGAGCGCGACGCCGTCGACGGCGACGGCCATGTCACCCCCGGCGGACCCGGCAACGTCTATTTCGGCGGCGTCCACGGCAAGTACACTATCCCCGACACGGCCAAGGTTTCGGTGATGTCGCTGGCGCGCAAGAACGACTCGGCGGACGCCAAGGTCAACGAATTGCGGCTGACCGAGGGCGTATTCGCCGAAGGCAAGGTTGCCGGCGTTTCGTTCATGGCCGAGTTCTACAAGCAACTGGGCCACCTGGGCGACCAGGACATTTCGGCGATGATGCTGGGTGTTCGCGCTGCCTATGGCCTGCCGGCACCGGGGACGCCGACCATCGGCCTGTTCTTTGAAGACCTGTCCGGCGACGGCAACGCTGCCAACGCTTTTGAGCCCAACTACGGCACCAACCACAAGTGGTATGGCGAGATGGACTACTTTCTGACCTTTGGCAAGGACACCAGCAACCGCGGCTTGCGCGATGTGGGTGTGACGCTGGCCGCCTGGCCCGTCGGCGGGCTGATGGTTGGCCTGGACGCCCACATGTTCGCGACCCATGACCTGGCGGGCGACGCACTCAAGGCGGCAGGGGACAAGCAACCGGACAAAGACCTGGGCAAAGAAATCGACGTGCGGCTGCTGTGGAAGTTCCGGCCGGGCGCGTCGCTGCACGTGCTGTACGGCATGTTCATGCCGGGCGAAGGGATGCGCTCGCTCAAGAAGATTGCGGCCGATGCGGCGCTGACCACCGAACACTTGGGTGTAGTCACGCTCGAATCAGCGTTCTAGCGGCCAAACTGGGCGGGACTCTGGTCAGTCAAAATCAGGCAGGTGGTTGAGCACGGACTCCAACGCCGCCCCCACTTGTCCGGCCAGATCGGCCGCCGCCATCGGAAAGAACAGCGAAGTCAGCGGCATCCCATCCGGATCGCCCGCGCCCTCTTGCCAGCGGCCGAGCGCCTCGTCGTCGCGCAGCAGCACACCGCCGGCCGTTGCCGCGGTCGGCGACGCCTCGCCATTCCAGGCCGGCAAGAACATGCACACGCAGTCTGGTTCGCGATTGGCCACACCCTCTTTGTCGACGTCCAAAGACAGCTTGCTTGCCCTGTCGTCGCCACAGGTGGCACGCACGGTTCCGGTCTTTTGCAGCGCCCGTCCGACTGCCAGTGCGGCCAGCGGGCCGACCAGTCCGACCTCGTGCTGCGTGTCGTACTTGAACACCAGCGCACCCGGCCGCGTGGTCAGCAGCCCCGCCAGCGCCAGGATCTTGTTGCCGTCGAGCGTCACCAGGTCGAGGGCTACCAGGGCGTCGAGCTCAGCTTGGACTTGCGCGGGTTCTTCGCCCAGCGTCTCCGCGGCGGACTCCATCACGCGATCGACGGTCAGCATCCAACCGCGCGCGAGCAGCGCGGCGACCATGTAGCTCAGTAGCCGCCGTTGCGGGTCAGTGGTCGCCTGGGCGACGGACTGCCAGTAGGCAGCGATCTCCAGACCCGGCGGCGCCTTGCGCACCCTGGCGCGCAGAGCGTCCGCACCCTCACCGAGCGGCGCGTTGTCGAGAAAGCCCATGGCACCCTCGCTGGCAGATCGACGACCGCCGCGAAAAAGGTAGCGCGGGTGATGTCAAGTCGAGTCGGGAAGGGGCGACGGCCACAGCGACCGCGCGCCCGCACACTGCGCGGCAGGTCGCTCAGCGTTGCGTTCGCCTAGGACTGCTTGGACAGTTGCTTGGCCATGCGCGCGATCTTGCGCGAGGCCCGCTTCTTGGGAATGACGCCCTTGGCGGCGCTGCCGGCCAACTGCTCCATCAGCGCGGGCAATTGCGCTGCGCCCTGACCGTTCTCGATCGCCGTCTCGAACTTGCGCACGGCGGTGCGGTTGGCGGCGCGGCCGGCGCGGTTGCGGTCGCGGGTCTTCTCGTTCTGCTTGGCGCGCTTGACGGCGCTGATGTGGTTGGCCACAGGGTCCTCAATGGTCGGGCGGCAGCTGGCGCGCCCTGGTTCAAATCGATGAAATCGCGCCGAAATCGGCAGAGGCGACCGCCCAAAGGCAGCCGCGCGGGGCCGCGCATTGTAGGCCTGCGGGGTAGCATGGTCAACCCCAATCAGGCTTCGCTGAACGGAAATGGCAGTACCGACCGCACGTCGCCGGCACCGGTGAGGACCATGAGCATGCGGTCGACACCGAGCGCAACGCCCGCCGCGGCCGGCATGCCATCGGCCAGCGCAGCCAGGAACTTCTCGTCGATCGGGTACAGCGGCTTGCCGAGGCGTTGCCGGTCGGCCAGATCGTGCTCAAACCGCTGGCGCTGCTCGACCGCGTCGGTCAGCTCGCCAAAGCCGTTGGCCAGTTCCATGCCGTGCAGGTAGATCTCGAACCGCTCGGCCAACTCCGGCCGACCGGGCACCGGTCGGGCCAGCGACGCCAGCGCAACGGGCCAGGGCGCCAAGACCGCGACCGGGACGTCGCGCAACTGCGGCTCAACGCGGTCGACCAGCGCTTGCACCAGTACGTCGGCGACAGTGTCGCCCGATCGGACCTCGATGCCAGCGCGGCGGGCCCGCTCGATGACGCGATCGTCACTGCCGATGGGGTCGAAGCCCGCCCAGCGGCGCATGGCTGCGCGCACCGACAGCTGGGTCCAGCGTAGCGTTGCGTCGTACGGCGGTCGTTCGCCGTGGCTGGTGGCGAGGCCCGCGATACGCAGCGCGCGCAAACAGTCGCGCAACAGCAGCCGGGTATCTCGCACGATCTGCTGCCAGCCGGCCCCGGCGCGATACCACTCGAGCATCATGAACTCGGGGTTGTGGTGGGAGCTGGTCTCGCCCGACCGAAAGGCGTGCTGCAGCGAGTAGATGCGCGAAAACCCAGCGCTAAGTAGCCGCTTGCAGTGGTACTCGGGGCTAGTGACGAGGTAGCGCTCGACCGCTCGGCCAGCCATGCCCGCGCGCAGGTCGACGCGCATGGCTTCGAGGTGCAGTTCAAGGCCCGGACAGGTCGCCAACTGGGGGGGATCGACCTCGACAAAGCCGCGGCGATCGAAAAATCGCCGGATCGCACGCAGCAGCACAGCGCGCGCTCGCACTGCATCAAACCGCCGGCCGCCGGCGGCAGCGAAGCGGACGCGATCAGTGGACACGCAGGTCGACTATTCGGCAAAGACCGTGTACGAGCGGTCGAGCGGATTGCGGTCGATGGCCGAGCGCACCAGTTCCCACACCGCCGGCGCCTTGGCCTTGAAGGTGCCGTCGCCAGTGGCCTCGCCGCGGTAGATGCGCAGCGCGGTGATGTCGCCCTCGCCGCCACCGGGGGGCGCGTCGCCCGGCTTACCGATGATGCGGATGACGTTGCTGCCCACGATGAGGTCCTGGGTCAGCTCTATCGTGAACTTGGCCGATTCCAGACCGATCTTTTGGAACATCTTGCCGTTGACCCACACCTCGAACGCGAAGTTGACCTTGGGGTTGGGCTCGTAGGCCAGCACATAGCGCATCTTGGTCTTGGCCTGCGGCGTGCGGGCCTTTTCATAGTCGCTCTGGCCGGCAATTTTCTGGCCGCCGTCCGGGCCCTGCTCGATGCGGTAACCGGGCGACAAGATGTGCACATCGCCATTGACGTCAAACTTGACAGAGCAGTTCAGCAGCTCGGCGTTCTTGAGTGAGCTGATGCGCACCCCGTTCAAGTAGACTTCGGCGGCCTGCACGGGCGCAGCCAGGGTCATCGCCAACACGGCGGCAGCGGCCGTCCAGGTGCGCAAAGCAGCAAACATCGCAACCTCAAGAGGTGCCAGTCGTGGCACGATGGGCACAACGCGCGGTCTGCCCGGCGATTCGCACCCGCGGCCATTGTAGCCCTGCGCAGGAGGACGCAAGTTTTTGGCAAGTTGCGAGCGGGCCGGCGCTACTGGACCTGCACCCAAGGCGGCAATTCGCCACACTGCTCTTTCCAGCCAGTGCACACTTGCGGCGTGCCCTGAAAAGCGGAGTACGCCGTATTGAGGCACTTGATGGCGCCGGATAGCCGGTTGTTGTCGAGCTTGCCACCCGGCGTCAGCCACCCAAAGCACGCCCAGCCGCAGCAGTCTTCGGTCTTGGGCTTGGCCCACAGCTGGCAGGATTTCAAAATGCCTTTGCACACGGCAAGACAAGCCTGCTTGGCTTCGGCGAATTGCGGCAGCGCGGCGGCCTTGTCCTGCCAGTCGCAGAGCAGCGGGTCGACCTGAATCTGTCCGTGTGCGCTCGGACTCTGGCAGACCTTGGTCGGCAGGTCGTTGAACAATAGCTGATTCTTGTAGCCGGGCTTGGCACAGACCTCCCACAGCGGGTTGGTTGTGTGACACTCAGCGACGTTGCCGCAAATGGGCAGGCACAACGGCTCGGCGGGGCCTTGGAACCCTTTGGGCATCTGCACGCATAGTGCGGCGGCGCCCTGCAACTCGGCCTGCTTACAGTAGTCCTTGACCTGACTGGCCGGACAGTGAGAGGTGCAAAATGGCGCCGGGGCGTAGTCGCTTTTGAGGCAGATCAAGCCCTTGGCACAGCCAGTAGCCGAGTCGCAGGACTTGCCAAAGCCAGGCGGCACGAACACGTCGGCGCTAACGTCCGTTGCTACGGGCGCCGGGGCTTCGCCGCAGGCGTTGCAGAGGCTCAGGGCGGCAACCACAAGGTGAAGAGTGCGCATCGGGGCAGGATAGCCGGGTCGCGACCAGCGTGAAAGCCGCACCCTTCCGCTTTGCCCGTGCCGGTGGCACCATCGGCCTGTGTCGACGCCGCCTGCCGATCTTGCCGCACCGTCCGCCGCTACCGAGGCCGCTGCCGTGCTGCGCGGCGTCACCAAGCGCTACGACGAACTGATTGCCTTGCGCGACGTTGACCTGGTCCTGCCCAAGGGCGCAGTCGGCTTGCTCGGCCCCACCGGCGCGGGAAAGTCCACGCTGTTCCGGCTGTTGCTCGGCCTGGAGTTGCCCGACAGCGGTACAGTGGATGTGCTGGGCCGCGCAATGCCCGACCACACCCTCGACGTGCTGGCGCGGGTCGGCTACATGCCTGAGGATGATAGCCTTTTCCCCGGCTTGAACGGCATCGAGCAGGTGGTCCACGCCGCGCAACTGAGCGGCCTGTCGGCCACCGATGCGCGAAGTCGCGCCCACCAGGCACTGGATCTGTGCGGCCTTGCCGACGCGCGCTATCGGCTGGGCAGCGCGTACTCGTTGGGCATGCGACAGCGGCTGCGGCTGGCGATGGCGATGGCCCACGGGCCGGAACTGCTGATTCTGGACGAACCGACCGCAGGCTTGGACCCCGAAGGGCGCCAGCAGATGCTGGATCTGGTCGCCGAGATCGCCGCAGCCGGTGTGGCAGTGGTGCTGAGCACGCACGTGCTGCCCGACGTCGAGGCAGTGTGCGAGCACGTGATTCTGTTGTCGCGCGGGCAGGTCGGCTATACGGGCACGGTCGCCGGTTTTAAGGCGGGCACGGGCTCGCGCTGGAAGATTCGGGTCGTCGGCGACCCGCAGGTGTTGGCGACCTGCGTGCGCGCCGCTGGCTTTGACTGCGAGGTCGAGGGCAGAAGCGTGGTGGTTTCCGCACCGCAAGACGCGGCTGCGACGCTGTGGAGCCTTTGCGCCAGTGCGGGCGTCGGCGTGCGCGCGTTCGGGCCGCTTGAAGAAGACATGGGCTCGGCGTTCGTGCGCCACCTGCGCATCGACGACCCGCTGCGCGCGCAGGCCGGCGCGCAGCGGCAGGGGGTGCCATGAACGGCGCGACGCTCCATACGCGACCGCCAGGCCAGCGCGGCGCGGTGGTCTTTGAGCCCGGCGGCTATGCGCGCCATGCCGGCGAGCGCGTGCCGGAGCGCCAGCGTCTGCGCATGCTGTTGCTGGTGTTCGCGCGCGACCAGTGGCGCAGCACCAAGTCCAAGCTGTTTGCAGGCCTGTTCGTGCTGCCGGCGCTGGTCATGGCCGCGATCGTCATCGTGCGCGCCAAGCTCGACTTCCAGGGCCTGGCCGTTCCGCCAGGCGAGCAGGCCAAGTGGATCGCCACGCTGCTGCACTACCACGGCCTGATTGTCACAGGCTTCTTACTGGCCGGCCTGGGCACCCAAGTAGCGCCACAGATTGCCCGTGACGCCCACGAAGGTGCGCTGCTGCTGTACTTTTCGCGGCCAGTGCTGCGCCCGCACTACCTGTTTGCACGTTGGGGTGCGGCGTGCCTGAGCGGTCTCGGGCAGATCCTGGCGCCGGCGCTGCTGCTGATGCTGGTGATGCTGTCGCAGTATGGGTTGCAGCCCGGTGGCTGCCCGCTGCCGGGCGCCGCGGGCGCGCTGTGGTGGCTGGCGCTGCTGGTCGCTCAGGTGCTGGCGGCGGCAGCGGCGGTGGCGATGGCCTCGCTGGTGGCCTTGGCGGCCGGTGCGATCGTGCGCAATCCGAGCTCGGCGCCGCTGGCGTTTGGTGGCGTGATCCTGGGCAGCACCGCGGCCTCTTGGGTGGCGCAAGCGGCGTGGGGGCGCGAGTCGGCGGCGCGGGCGCTCGACTTGCACCAGGCGATGTCGTCCGTGTGGGCGCTGCTGTCGTTTCCGATCGACCCGTCGCGACCGCCGAACACCAAGGCAATGGCCGCTGCTGGCGGGCTGGTGCTGTGGATCGCGCTCGCCGCTGGGGCCTGGTGGGCGCTGCAGCGCTTTCTCGCCAACCCGCCGCTTGGCAAGGGGCGGTCGTAGATGCCTGTGTTTGCACACCCGCCCGGCCGACCGGTGGTCGCGTTCCAGCGCGTGACGCGGGCCTTTGGCTCGAGGGTGGCGCTGCTGGACTTCACGGTCGAGTTGCAGCCGGGCGTGGTGGGTCTGCTGGGTCCCAATGGCGCGGGCAAGACCACCTGGCTCAATCTGGCTGCGGGGCTGATTTCGCCGAGTTCGGGGCAGGTGCGCTGGCTGGGTGAGTTGGGCCGCCGCGATCCCGGCTTGGACAACCGCATCAACCTGTGCACCGACAACGACCAGATGCCGCGGCGGCTGACCGTGTTGCAGTGGCTGAGCGGGATGCTGCGCCTAAGTGGCTGCCCCAAGAGCTACGCGTGGCAACGCGCGGAGCAGATGCTCGACCGCCTGGGCCTGGATGCCAAGAAAGACGCTAAGTTGGAGACGCTGTCGCGTGGCCAGCGCCAGCGGGTCAAGCTCGCGCAGGCTTTTGCGCTGCCGGCGACGCTGTTGCTGTTGGACGAGCCACTGAACGCCCTGGACCCGGTGTGGCGGCGCGAAGTGGCGGCGCTGATGCACGAGGCGGCCTCGGCGGGCGCCTCTGTGGTGGTGTCGAGCCACATCTTGGAAGAAGTCGAGGCGCTGGCGAGCCATCTGGTGCTGTTGTTCAAGGGTCGGCTGGTGGCGGCTGGGCATCAGGAAGACATTCGCGACCTGCTGCACAACCAGGCGACGTTGCTCAAGATTTCGTGCTCGGATGCCCGGGCGCTGGCCCGCGAGTTGTTGGCGCTGGCGCCGGTGACGCTGGTGCGGGTGGATTCGGCTGGCAACGACGTGCTGACGGTGCAGGCGGCGGATGCCGAGGCCTTGTGTCGCGCGCTGCCGCAGGCCGTGCTGGCGAGCGGAGTCGCGGTCAGCCGCGTTGACACCCAGGGCGACGATCTGGTCAGTCTTTTCGCGGCGCTTGCCGCCGAGGTGCGCTAGGCATGGCCACATCCTCGTTCAGCCTGACCGACGTGTCGTGGCCCGGCTACCTGTCGATGGCCAGCGCGATTGCGTTGCACACCAGCCAGCACCTGCGCAACACCCTGACTTTGCGCCGCATGTGGCCGTACCTGCTGCTGGTGGCGCTGCCCATCGCGGCTGCCGCGGGCCTGGCTCGGCTGTCGATCGACGACAGCAGTACGATTGGGCGCTTTTACCAACACTTCGCGATGCGCGCGTTGGCGCTGTGTGCGCTGGGTCTGGGCGTGGCGGCGATCCGCGACGATGCCGAGGCGGGGGCGCTGCCGTTGTTGCTGCTTAAGCCCCGGGCGCCCGTTGCGCTACCGGTTGGCCGACTGATTGCAGTGGCGATTCTGGTGTGCGGCCTGGGCGCCACGATGATGGCGGGCACCGCGGGGCTGATGCTCGGCACGCTGTACTCGCCCGACGTCGGCTATATGACCCGGCAGGTGCTGGCGGCGCTGTTTGGCGGGTTTGCCTACGCCGGGATCTTTCTGGGCATGGGCGCGGTGTTCAAGGCGGCGACTGGCTTTGGTCTGGGCTATCTGGTGGCCGTAGACCTGCTGATGGCGCAGTGGGTGGACCTCGCAGCCAAGCTGTCGCCGTCGGTGTACATCGGCACGCTGGTGCAGACGCTGCCGGGCAAGGAACTGACCGCTGCCAATACGGCTGCCGAGATGCCGGGAGCGCTGGCGGGGCTGGTGCTGTTGGGGCTCGCAGGTGGCGGCGTGGCGGTTTGGAAGTGTCGGGGGGATGGAGTTTGATTCGATGCCTGTACCTGCGCATTGGCGAACAATTCCGCGCATCGCAGCCATCGTACGCACCGAGCGTGTGGCAGTGCCGCATACCAACGACGCCCACTATGCCTTCGACGAAAGCGGCGCTACCTGGATCGCCAAGCGCGAAGCCGATATGGGCTGCGAGGCGTTGCTTGCTGAGGCAGCCACCTGGCACCTCGCACGCCTGGTCGGGGTCCCGGTTCCGGACGCGGCGTTTTGTCCACATCGGGCTGAGCGCGCATGGTTGTCGGCCAGGTTGTCGCCGACTAAGCACTGGTCGGTTGACCAGTTGCCACTGGTTGCCAACGCGCGGCAGGCCGCGGCCATCCTGGCGCTTGACGCTGTGACGCACAACGAGGCGCGGCACGGAGGCAACCTGCTTTTGGTGCCCGCAGCCGACGGTGTCGGTCTTACCGTAGTCGCGATCGACGCCGATGAGGCGCTTATCGGTCACCTGGACGACGCGCGGTTGCGGGCCATGGTGGCGCCGGACCCGCGTATCCTCGCCCGAGGTTTTCCGGGTCGCGCCTGGCAAGCTGACGCTGAAGCAGCTGCCATTCTGCTTGCGCAACTGCCGCGCGACACGCTTGTCGCCATTGCAGCGGATGCCTGCGATGTGGCGCGCGAAACCAGAGTCGCCGAACTGCTTGACCTGTTATGCTGGCGCTGCGCGCGGGCGGTCGAGCTAACGCGCGCCTACATCAATCGCATTGAGGCCAGACCATGACGCGCGCCCGCATCGTGCATTACCTGACCGACCCGTGCTGGGGCGTGCGGGTGCCAATTGGCGCAGTGGTCCAGCAGGACGGCCGCACAGCCGTCGTGCGCAATACGCAAACGCGCCTGACCGGTGCCGAAGCCCGAACAGCCGCATTGATTCTGGACGATCTGGAAGCAGAACCGGCATTTAACGCCCTGCCGGTTGGCTGCGGACCCTTGGCTGTGTGGACGGAGCCCTTTGACATTCCGGCGGACCTCGCGGAGCCGGCGGCGTGGCTGTTGGATACGCTGAATCGGCGGTGAGGGGCGGGGCCGTGATCGGTCAGGTGTTTACGGTGGGCGGACGCGATTGCGATGCGTACCCGGGGAATGACCAGGCGCCGGTCCTCAACGTGCTGCGTGATCGTTCAGGCTCCTGACTGCTTTTGGCACTTGCGCGACCGACACGGACGGGCAGCGCAGGCCAAGCTTAGACAGGGCGCAAGGGCAGACTTCAAGCACTTGCCGGCGCGGTGCTGTTGCCTTAGACTTGGCATGGCCACCGGGTCGCGAACTGACAACTATCCAGTTCTTGGAGGATTCGATGACAGACTTCCGCACGGCCAGCTTTGCTCTGGCCGCGATGGCAATTTCGGTAGTGACAGGTCAGCCGGGCCGGGCGGTCGCGCAAGCTGGACGGATGCCCATGGGTAAAGTTCGACCCGACAAGCCACCGGTAACAAGCGCAGTCGACATCACGGGCAAGTGGAAATGTACCAGTTCGACGCTCGTCGACGGCCTGACGATCGCTCACGGGGGCAAAGTTGACTACGCCCCAGGCGGCGGGAGCGTCGAGCTCGCCATGCTTCGCTTGAGCAAAGATAGTGCTGTGCTTGACTACAAGTTTGCGTCGTCCGGGACTTGGAAAATCACCGGAAAGCGGCTCTGCGAGACCCTTGGATCAGTCAAGATTGAGGCCGCCAACAAAGCTGCCGCGACGGCGCCCGGCCAGCAGATCCTGGGCGGATTGCTTGCGACCTACAATGGCATGATTGCCTCCGGCAAGGCCACGTGCTTTGAGATTGTTCGGTTCGACACCAACGGCATGGCGCTGCAGTCCATTGACGACAAATCGCTCATGACGACTTGCAGCCGGTAGCCCAGCCAGACTGCGGCGTTGCCCGTCATTGTGCACCCGCACGCTAGCGGCAGCATAGCCCGTTGGCACCGGGCCTGCCGACGCAAGAGTCGGAGTGTGCGCAAGCACCACCTGTGTTATTCGCAAGTTACCTTGCGGACCAAGAATATGACGACGGCGTCGTCAAATTCGGGCCGAAATCGACGACAGTGTCGTCAGTTTCGTTAATACGCGACGCCCAAGTCAACAATACCAAACGTTAACATGCCATTGGACACGGCCGCCGCCGGCATGGCATTGCCCCTGTTCCGCTAGACCAGCTCGACCATCATCCCCACGGGCTCTTCCAGATAGCCCTTGACCGCCTGCACGAACGCCGCGCCCACGTGGCCATCGATCAGCCGATGGTCAAAGCTGCACGACATGTACATGCGCTCGCGGATGACGATTTGGTCGCCGACCACCACCGGCCGCTTCTCGACCTTGTGCAGCCCCAAAATCGCCGCTTCGGGGTAGTTGATGATGGGCGTCGCGAACATGCCGCCGAGCTTGCCCAAGCTGGTAATCGTGAACGTGGACCCGCTCATGTCCTCGCCGGGCAGCTTGCCGTCGCGTGCACCGTCACCCAAGCGCTTGATCTCGGCAATCAGCTGCACCATCGACAGCCGATCGGCGTCCTTGACGACCGGCACCACCAGCCCCGCGTCGGTCGCTGCGGCCACGCCGATGTGGTAGCGGTTCTTGACCACGATTTCGCCGGCGACGTCATCCACGCTGGCGTTCAGATAGCGGAACTCCGGTTTCTTCAACGCCAGGCACACCGCCTTGATGACGAACGGCAGAAAGGTAGCCTTGACGCCAAAGCGCTCCAACGCCGCGCGCATCTCGTTGATGGCGGTGAAGTCGACCTCATCCACATAGGTGAAGTGGGCTGCGATGTCCTTGCTCTCGCGCATCTTGGCGTGGATGCGCTTACGCAGGCCCTTCAAGCGCTCGCGGCTCTCGTCGGGTCCGCGCTCGATCGGCTTGGGCGCCGCTTTGGGTGCAGCGACCGCCGCCGGTGCCGAAGCCGCAGCTTGGACCGGTGGCGCGCTTGCCCCGGCTGCCACACGCTGGGCCCACGACACCACGTCGTCTCGGGTCACGCGGCCTTCTTCGCCAGTGCCGGGCACCTCGAACAGGTCCACGCCCATCTCGCGCGCCAGCTTGCGCGTCGCCGGCGCCGCACGAACCCGTTCGCTGGGGTCGCGCTGCGCGGGTGGCGGCATGTGCACCAGCGTCGCTGGCACCGTAGCAGCTTGCGCTGCCGCCTTCGCTACTTGCGGCGGCTCGACCGCCGCAGCCACGACCGCTGGAGCGCCGGCAGCCTCTTCGATGGTCACCACCACGGCGCCGACTGGCACCATGTCGCCTTCCTTGAAGTGCCGCGCCACTACCGTGCCCTTGCGCGGACTCGGGATGACCGCCGAGACCTTGTCGGTCAGGACCTCGAACAGCGGCGTGTCTTCGGCGACGGTCTGACCGTCCTCGACCAGCCACTTGGTCAGCTCGCCTTCGACTACGCCCTCGCCGATGTCCGGCAGCTTGAACAGGAACGCCACGATGCCCCCTTACAATAACCATTTAAATTTAGCTAGTTGTAGCGAGATGCCGCCACCAGCGCCCGCAGGACCCGCTGTGGATCCGGCATGTAGGCGCTCTCCAGCGTGTACGGAAACGGCGTGTCCAGCCCGGTGACGCGGCCGACCGGCGCCTGCAGCCAGTCGAAACAATGCTCCATGACCAGCGCCACCAGCTCGGCGGCGTAGCCACAGGTGCGCGGCGCCTCGTTGGCCACCACCACGCGCCCGGTCTTCTTGCCGGTCGCGACCAGCGCTTCCAGGTCCAGCGGCACCAGGCTGCGCAGGTCGATGAGCTCGACGTCCACGCCCTGTTCTTGCGCGAGTTCGGCGGCCTTGCCGCAGGTATGCACCATGGCGCCGTACGTCACCAGCGACACCGGCGTGCCCTGCCCCGTGAGCGGCCGGACAACCTCGGCTTTGCCGATGGGCACGGTGTAAGCACCCTCAGGCACTTCGCTTTTCGGGTGCGCTGTCCAGTTGGTGCCGTGGTCCGGACCGCGGTAGACGCGCTTGGGCTCGAACACCATGACCGGGTCGTCGCGCTCTACTGCGCTCAGCAACAACCCTTTGGCGTCGTAGGGATTGCTCGGGGCGACGACCACAAGGCCAGCCTGGTGGCAGAACACGGCTTCGGGCGACTGCGAGTGGTAGTGCCCACCGCGGATGCCGCCGCCAAACGGCGTGCGAATCACCATCGGCGCCGGAAACTCGCCGCCTGAGCGGTAGCGGGCCTTGGCTAGCTCGTTCACGATCTGGTCGTAGGCCGGGTAGATGAAGTCGCTGAACTGGATCTCGGCCACCGGCCGAAGCCCGTACATGGCCATGCCAATCGCCGTGCCGATGATGCCCGACTCGGCCAGCGGCGTGTCGATGACGCGATCGTCGCCGAACTCTTGCTGCAGCCCGACGGTCGCGCGGAACACACCGCCGAACTTGCCGACGTCCTCGCCGAGCACGACGACATTCGGATCGCGGCGCATGGCCACGAAAAGCGCGTCATTGACCGCCTGGACGATGTTCATTCGCGGCATCGCGACACCTGGCTGCTGCCGGGCGGGGCGCCGCGGCGGGCCGGCAGTGTAGCGCGGGTGCCGCCGTTGGGGAACTGCGCTGCGGCACCTGCCGCCAGCCCCTTGCCGCTCACCCCACGCGCGCGCTACCCTAGCGCCGCTCTGGCGGCCCCCGCGCACCTTTGTCGCTCGCTGCGCCGGCCGGATGCTGGCCGCGATGCTCGCGTGCGTGCGGCCGGGAGCGCCCGTGTCGTTGTTGGTCCCGATTGGGCAATTGTTGCGCGTGGTCATCACCACGCTGACGTTTGCCTGCTTCTACATCGGCGGCCTGCTGTTGTCGTGGATCGTGTTGCCGCTAGCAGGCCTTGCAGGGGGCGACCAGCTGTCGCGGGTCGCGCGGGCACAGCGCATCGTGCGCGGCGGCTTCCGGCTGTTCCACGACGGCATGCGTTGGGGCTTCTTGCTGCGGTCGAATCCACGCGACACCCGGTTGGGCTTGCCAGCGGGACCGTGCGTCATCGTGTCGAATCACCCGACGCTAGTCGACGTGACGGCGGTGCTGGCCGCGGCGCCGACCGTCGCCTGTGTGGTCAAGGGGCCGCTGTTTCGTGGCTTGTTGCTGGGCAACCTGCTGAAGCACTGTTGGCACATCGACGGCGGCTCTGGTTCGCCGGCGGACAACGCACGCGTGCTTGGGCAGGCCGCAGAGCGACTTGCCGCTGGCTTGCCGGTGCTGGTTTTTCCCGAGGGCACGCGCTCGCCGGAGAACGCGCTGCATCCGTTCAAGCGCGGCGCATTTGAAATGGCCACGCGTGCCAACGTGCCGGTGGTCCTGCTGCTGGTGCGCTGCCAGCCGCCGGTGCTGGCCAAGACCGCACCCTGGTACCGCGCGCCGCGGGTCATCCCCTACCACGTGGTCGAGCACCTGGCCGTGCTGCAGCCATCGGAATTCGCGGGCGACAGCAAAGCCATGTCGTCCGCCGCTGCTCGGCTCTACCTGCAGCGCGTCGGCCCGGCGCCGAGCGCGGACATGCCGGTCGCAGCGTCGCTTTTGCCGGCGTAGGCCTGCCACAAGGAACCCATGGATCTGGAAAACGAATTGAAGGCCCTCATCGTTGAAGCGCTGGCGCTCGAAGACATCACGCCGGCCGACATCGACAGCAGCGCCCCGCTTTTCCGCACCGGCCTTGGCCTGGACAGCATCGACGCGCTCGAGCTGGCCATGGCCATCCATAAGAAGTTTGGCGTGCGCATCGAGGCCGAAGACGCCCGCACCCGCGAAATCTTTCAATCCGTGCGCACCCTTGCGCATCACATTGCGACCCATCGCCCGCAACCGGCAGGAGCCCCATGAGCGCCCCCACCATGACCCGCGACGAGATTTTTGCGCGCATCGCCGACCTGCTGGTCGAGATGTTCGAGTTGAACCGCGACGACATCGCGATGGACTCGCACCTGGTCAAAGACCTGGACCTCGACAGCATCGACGCCATCGACATGGTGGTCAAACTGCAAGAGATTACTGGCAAGCGCGTGCCGGAGGACCAGCTGAAAAAGGTCCGCACCATCGGCGATGTGGTCGATCTGGTGCAGGCCCAGCTCGCCCAGCCGTAGCGTCGCACACTGCCCATGGCTGATGCTTCCACGGCGGCGCCGTCCAAGCTTGGTCGCGCGCTTGGCGTCGCGGTTGCGTTGGGCAGCGTCGCCTATCCGCTGCTGCTGTGGTATGGCCTGACCCACTGGTCGCCGCGGCGGGTGGGTGGCGTAGCCGTGCTGCTGGTCGCCGCGCTGACCGCGCTGCGGGTGTGGCAAGTGCCAGCCGGTGGGCGCTGGGCGGTAGCGCAAGCACCGGTGCTGGCTGGTGCGCTGCTGCTGGGCGGCGTCTTGCTCGACGACGCGCGCCTGATGATGACGGTGCCGACCTTGGTCAACCTGGCGCTACTGCTGACGTTTGGGCGCTCGTTGCGCGACACGCCGATGGTCGAGCGCTACGCGCGCCTGGTCCACCCGGACCTCGCCGACGACGAGGTCGCCTACTGTCGGACGGTCACCTGGGTGTGGTGCGGCTTTTTCGTGCTGAACGCCCTGATCTCGGCCGGCTTACTTATCTGGGCACCAGTGGCGTGGTGGGCGGCGTTTACTGGTGCCATCAGCTATGGGCTGGTCGGCCTTTTGTTCGCAGCGGAGTACGCAATGCGAACTGTTCGCTTTGGCGCCCGCCGCCGGGTCGCTGCGCAAGGACCGCGGTGAGCCAGGCCAGCTTTGCCCTGCTCCACCGGCACCAGCCCGGCGATGTCATCGCCTTTGGGCCGGGCGGTGAGCGGTCGCGCGCGTGGCTGCTGACCGACGTTGCCCGGGTGGCCGGGCAGCTGCCGTCACCGACGCCCGGCAGCCACATCGCGCTGGTTTGCGCGGACCGCTACCACTTTGCCGTTGCGCTGCTGGCCATCTGGTCCCGCGGCCATGCGGTGGCCCTGCCGCCCAACGGCCAAGCACAGAGCGTAGACCTGGTGGCCGACCGGGCAGAAGTGCTGGCGCTGCTGCACGACACGACCGGCGCGCGCGGCGACGACTTTCGACCGTGGCTGGCGACGACGCCAGCGAACGACCCGCCGCAACTGTCTGCAATTACCGCGGAGCGCCTGCTCGCGACAGTGTGGACCAGCGGGTCAACCGGCGCTCCGCAACCGTATGCCAAGACCGCCGGGCAGTTGCTGGGCGAAGCCTCGCTATGGGCCGATCAGCTGCGGTTGCCGCCAGCGACGCCGGTGCTGGCGACCGTGCCGCCGCACCACCTGTACGGCCTCTTGTTTTCGGTGCTGGCGCCGCTGCTGGGCGGCTGGCGGTTCGATCGGGCCACGCCGCTGCACGCCGAAACGGTGGTCGCGCGCCTGGCTGGCCAGCAACGAGCGCTGCTGGTGGCGATTCCGGCACACTGGCGGTCGCTGGCGAACGAAGACCGCGACGCGCTTGCGCAGGTCGAGCTGGGGCTGTCGTCGACGGCGCCGTTGCCTGCCGCGACGGCTGAGGCCTTGGACGAACGCCATGGCGTGCGGCCGCTGGAGGTGTTCGGGTCCACCGAAACGGGCGGCATCGCGACGCGCCGACAACGCGACAAACCTAGTTGGACACCACTGCCAGGGGTTGCTGTCGCGCAGGACCACGACGGCGCGGCGCTGGTCCGGTCGCCGTTTGCGCCGGGTGGCGCGCTGGAGCCCCTCCGGTGTGCTGACGTCGTTCAAGTGGCTGCGGACGGCACGTTTGCGCACCTGGGCCGGCGCGACGGCGTGGTCAAAACGGGCGGTGTGCGGGTAGCACTGGCCGAAGTGGAGGCGCTGCTGCTGGCCACGCCGGGGGTGCGCGACGCCGCGGTCATCGCCGTGGACTCCGCGCAGGTCGCGCGAGGCACCGAGCTTTGGGCGGCGGTGGTGGCACCGGGGCTGACCGTCGCCGCGCTGCGCCAGGCGCTGCTGGGCCGGCTGGAACCCGTGGTGATGCCGCGGCGCCTACTGCTGGTCGAGCACCTGCCGCGCGCGGACACCGGCAAGCTGCCCGCTGGCGCCGTGCGGGCGCTGTTTGGTCCGGTCCGCGAGTTGGAGTTGTTGGAGCGCTCGGTGGCCGAAGACGGCCTGCGCTTGCGGATGCGGGTTCCCGAGAACCTCTACTGGTTCGTCGGTCATTTTCGCGCGCATCCGGTGCTGCCCGGGATCGTTCAAGTCCACGAAATCGTGATGCGCCACGTGCGAGCTGAGCGGCCAAATTGGCAAGCGCTGCTACGCGTCCAGCGCCTCAAGTTCCGGCGCACCATCGGCCCGGACGACGTGTTGAGCGTCGAACTGCGCTTTGCCCAACCGCAGGGCACCGTCGATTTCACCATCGTGCGTGGCGATGACCCGTGCGCCAGCGGCAGGCTGGTGTTCGAGGCAAGCGGTGACCATGCCTGACGCCTTTGCGCCGTGCATCCTGATTCCGACCTACAACAACGCGGCGACGCTGCGGCAGGTCGTGGAGCGGGTGGGCCGTTTTGGTGCTCCAGTGCTGGTCGTCGACGACGGAAGCGGCGCTGCGGCGCGGGCAGTGGCCCGCGAAATCGAGGTCGCTCGCGAAGCACAGGTGGTGTGGTGCCCGCACAACGGCGGCAAGGGCGCGGCGGTCAAGGCCGGCTTTGTCGCGGCACGCTCCGCTGGGTTCACCCATGCGCTGCAGGTAGATGCCGATGGCCAGCATGACCTGGACCAAGTCGGGACCTTTCTCGAAGCGGCGCGCGCCCACCCCCAGGCGCTGGTGCTGGCGAGTCCAGTTTTTTCCGTGGACGCGCCGCGCGGTCGGCGTATTGGCCGCGAAATCAACAACTTCTGGGTGGCGATCGAGACCTTTGGCCGGCCGATCCAAGACGCAATGATTGGCTTTCGCGTGTATCCGCTGGCCGCGACGCTGGCCACGCGCCCGGCGGGCGATCGCATGGAATTCGACATCGAAGTCGCCGTCCGACTGGTTTGGGCGGCGACGCCGGTGCTCAACTTGCCGGTCGCCGTGCGCTATCTGACCGCGGCCGAGGGCGGCGTCTCGCACTTTCGCATGGTGCGCGACAACGTCCGCATTTCGTGGCTGCACACGCGGCTGGTCACTGAGGCGCTGATCCGCAAGCTGTTGCTGTGGCAGCGCTTTGGCAAGCGACTGAGCCCGCCGGCATGACCACTGCGTCGCCGCCAACCTCAGCCGGCAGCGAGTGGCTGAGCGTCGCCGAAAAAGGCAGCGTTGTCGGCATCCGTTTGACCGTGTGGCTGGCGACGGCCGCGGGCAGGCTGCCGGCCCGGTGGCTGATGCGCGTCGTGGCCCTGTGGTACACGCTTCTGCATCCGGGTGTGCGCCACGCCAGCCGCGACCTGGGCGAGCGCCTCGGCCAGCAACGCCGCGGGCTGCACGCCATCTACCGCCACGTCTTGTGCTTCGCCGAGGCCGCGCTCGACCGCCTGTGGCTCGTGCAAGGTCGCGGCGACCTGTTCGAGCTCACACGCGACGGCCATGACCACCTGGAGCGCTTGCACGCCAGCGGCCGCGGCGCCATCTTGCTGTCTGCGCACGTCGGATCCACGGCTGCGATGGCGATTGGCGGGCACGACGAACGGCTGCGCATCCGCATCGTCGGCTACTTCAAGAACGCCAAGATGATCAACGCCGCCCTGTATCGGCTGAACCCGCACGCGGCGGCCCAGGTGGTGCACATCGAGCCGGGCCGCGCCGACACGGTGCTCGACCTCAAAGACCGCATCGACCGCGGCGAGCTGCTGGCCATCGCCGCCGACCGCGTCGGTCTGAACGACCGCACCGTGCAGGTCGAGTTCCTCGGTCAGCCAGCGCCCTTCCCGGCCGGGCCGTTTCTGCTGGCCGCGATGCTGCAGTGCCCGGTCTACTTCGTGTGCGGCATCTACCGCGCGCCCAACCGCTATGAGCTGCACTGCGAGCCGTTTGCGGACCGCGTCGAGCTGCCGCGCAAGGACCGCGAAGCCGCGCTGCACCGCGCCGTGGGCCAGTACGCCGATCGCGTCGCCCACTACGTCCGCGCTGCGCCGGACAACTGGTTCAACTTCTACAAATTCTGGACTTAGACGTTCCCCCCCATTGTTCAGACCGTTGTTTTGTCGACGGATTTTCCCTGGCGTGGGCGAAAATTCTGATTGCGCGTGGTGCCGGCGCCGAACATACCCCCCCATTGTTCAGATCGTTGTTTTCACGCAGTTTCCTGGCGTAGTCGTGGTCGGGGCTGTCCGCGGGCCTTGGCCGACTTGACGGGCCGCGCAAAACCCGGCAATCCGCCTTGGGCGCCTGTGAGGGCGCGCGAGGCAAGCCATGGCAACGCCCGTGCTGTACCAGATCCACTACTCGCCGTGGAGCGAGAAAGCGCGCTGGGCGTTGGCCGCTTGTGCCGTCGCCTACCGCAAAGTCGAGTACCTGCCGATGATCGAGACGCCGCTCTTGCGCGCGCGACTGGGTCGCTGGACGGGCAAGGTCACGGTGCCGGCGCTGTTCGCGGACGGCAGGGCCTATGCCGACTCGTTTGCCATCGCGCAGTGGGCCGCCAGTCGCGGCGGTGTCGTCCAGCTGTTTCCGGCGGACCGCAAGGCCGACAGCGAGGCCTGGAATGTCCGCAGCGAAACCGTGCTCGCCCACGGCCGCGCGCTGTTGACGCCGCGGGTTGGCGGCGATCCGGCGGCGGCTTTGGAGCAAGTCCCCAAAGGCCTGCGCTGGATCGGCCCGCTGTCGGCGCCGCTGGTGGCATTCGGGGTTCGCTACTTGCGCGACAAGTACGCGCTAGAGGCCGTAGGGCAGAGCGAGCGCCGCGCCGCGATACGCACAGAGCTGGCCGCGTTGCGCACGGCGCTGGCCGGCGGCGATCACCTGCTCGGCACCTTCACCTATGCGGACATCGCGATGGCGGTGGCGCTGCAGGTCGTGCAGCCGGTGGGTGACCAGCACCTGCGGCTGGGCTCGGCGACGCGTGCAGCGTGGCGCGACCCGGAACTGGCGGAGGAGTTTGCGGATTTGCTCGGTTGGCGCGACCGATTGTACGATCGCTTTCGCCGTCCGGTGGCCCAGTGACAATCGGACCAGGATGCGGTCGCCGAGGTGGACGATGATCTGTCAACGCTGGATGGCCTTGCTGGCGGCGGCTTGGCTTGCGGCCTGTGACGACCGCCGCCCCCCTTACCGGCCGGAGGACGCGGACACTGTCGGCGCCCAAGCGACCTTCGACGCGACGCTGCCCGACGGTGCCGCCTACAAGGGGCCGTTTCCGTGGCACGCCGACGACAAAGTGCCAGACGCCTGTCAGTCGCTGGCCGCGGATTGGGACTGCATGCTGCCATGGCCGAGCGACTGGTATCGCCAGGGTGGGACGCACGGCAAGCCACGGCTGACACTGGGCACGGTCGCGGCCCCCAAGCGCGCCCAGGACGCCGCGGCTGGCCCCGGGGCGCCAATCGACCTGCTGGGGCTGTTCGAGCAGGACGGTTTTGGGGTGCTGGGGCAAATTGCAGTGCGGTTGCCGGGCGGGCCGAGCGACAAGGGGCTGATGCCGGCCTACGTCGCCGGCAAGGTCAACCCCGATTTCTCGCCGTCGCAGTCGCCTGCCAGCCTGACGCTGCTGCTCGACGCTGAGACGGGCAAGGCAGTCGCGCACTTTGCCGAGCCGGACGGCACCACGCCCACGCCCGCAGACCGACTGCTGATGCTTCGGCCGGTCGAGCGCCTGCGCGAGGGTCGCCGCTACGTGGTCGCTTTGCGCGCGGGCATCGCGCGGCTGGACGGCACGCCGTTCGCACCGCCGGCCGTTTTCAAGGCGTTGCGCGACAAGGCTGCGAGCCCGGCGGCCGACGCGCTGCGCACCCACTTTGAGGCCGACGTCTTTGCCGTACTCGCCAAGTTCGGGGTGCCGCGCGACCAACTGCTGCTGGCTTGGGACTTCACGACGCGCAGCGAGGCCAACGCCACGGGCGACATGCTGACGGTTCGCGCCAAGACCCTGGCCTGGGTTGCGAGTTTGCCGCTCGAAGCCACCCTGACCAAGGTCATCGAAGACCCCAAGCCGCTCATCGCACGGCAATTCGAGGGCCAACTGCGGGTGCCGTTGTTCGTGCAGGGCGAAGGCCCCGGGGTCAAGCTGGTCCGCGACGGCGCGGGCACGGTGATCCAAAACGGCACGGCGTGGCTGCCGTTCACGCTCATCGTGCCGCCCAAGGTGTGGAGCGGGGAGGTTAAAGGGCCGCTGCGCATCGTGCAGTATGGCCACGGCTTTTTTGGTACGCGCAACGAGGTAGTGGTGGGTGTGCTGCCCCAGCTCCTCGACAAGATGGGCGCTGTCGGCGTCGGCATCGACTGGTGGGGCATGTCGCTGGCCGACTCTACCCAGCTGGTCTCCGACCTCATCGCGGCGCCCGATCTTGCGCTGCGGTTCGTGCAGCGAGCGCACCAGGGCATGGCCAACCACCTGGCGCTGACCTGGGCGGTGCGCAATGGGCTGTGGCAGCTGGTAACGCCCCACCGCGCCGGCAAAGCGCTCGATGTGGGCAAAGACGTGTACTTTTATGGTCTTTCGCAAGGCCACATCTTGGGCGGCACCCAGGTCGCGCTCAATCCCTGGATCGACAAAGCGACGCTCGGCGTCGGCGGCGCGGGGTTTGGCTTGATGATGTCGCGGGCCGCCCCATTTTCGACGTTTCTGGCGTTGCTGACGGGCTTGACGGGCAGCCCGCAGGGCGCGACGCGGCTGTCGCTGCTGATGACCGGCCCGCTGGAGCGCATCGACGCCGGCACGTACGGCACGCACCTGCGCACCGACACCTACCCGGACAGTCCGTCAAAGCGGCAGGTGCTACTGCACTGCGGGCTGTCGGACACCCAGGTCCCCAACCTCGCCAGCCACTTGCACGCGCGCATCCTCGGAGTGCCGCTGCTGGCGCCGTCGCCACGAACGGTATGGGGTCTGCCCAACGTGGAGGGTCCGGTGCCGGACGCGCTGGTCGAGTTTGACTTCGCCAAGCCGGCGCTCGACGTCACTGGACCCGCGCCGGACGGTGGCAACCCGGTCCACGACGCGCAGCGCTACCTGCCGGCGTCGTTGGAACAAATCGAGCGCTTTTTTCGGCCAGGCGGAAAGGTCGAGGCCACGTGCCAAGGGCCATGCGACCCGGAGTGACCGCGGCTGCCCTATCTGGCCTCTGCCAGATCGACGTGGTCAGTGTGGCGCGTGGCCGTGGGGGCCATGGTCGTGGCCAGCGTGCGGGTCGCCCATCGGCGGCGGTGCCGCGAAATTGGGGGCGCTTAGCGACTTGACCACCGGGTAGCCCTTGGAATTCCAAGCGAACACCCCTTCATCCAACACCGCAACGTTCTTGTAGCCGCGGCGCTTGAGCTCGTCGACGACTTCGCCCGAGGCATGGTGCGGGCACGCACAGTAGGCGATGACCCAGGTGCCATCGTTCGGTACCACGTCGAGCGAGCGCTTGTCGTAGTACGGCGTCACGATCGACCCGGTGATGTGCATCATGTCGTAGTCGCTCGGCGCCCGCGCGTCCAGGATGATGATGCGCTTCTTGTCCTTGAGCGCCTTGGCCACGTCGTCGATGGGCGCAAAGCGGTCGTCGCGCAGCTTGAAGCTCGGCGCCTTGCCCTTGGGGTTGATCACCACCGGACCCTTGGGCTTGGGCGTCTCCGGCATGCCCGGCGGCATGCCAGTGTCGGTGGTAGTCGCCGGTGCAGCGAGCGGCGTCGCGTCGCCTGGCGGCATCCACGGCGTCGGCCGGTCGGGCAGCGGTGGCGCCGTCTTGCGCAGGTACACCAGGATCGCGTCGATCTGCTCGGCGGAGAGCACCGTCGCAAAGGCCTGCATGCGCGTGCCAGGCCGACCGCGCTCGATGGCGTGGCGCAAGAAGCCGTCGTCAGCCGACCGCAGCAGCTGTGGATTGAACAGGTGGACCGCGTTCATCCGCTGGCCAACGGTACCGTGGCACTCGACACACTTGGCGTTGTAGAGCAATTCGCCGACTTCGGCCTTGCCCTCGGCCGGCCGCAAAGGAACCGTCACGGGCGGTACGCCGCGACTGCGCAGCAGCGCCACGATCGCGTCGATCTGCTGGTCGGTCAGCGGCCCGCCAATCTCGGCGCCATAGCCGGCCATGGCGGTCCCCGGTCGACCGCGTGCGATGCTGGCGTGCAGGAAGGCGTCGCTGGCGCTCTCCAAGAACGTCTGCGAAACCAGTGATGGCGCGTTGTCGGCGGCGTACCCCTCTGCGGTCGGCCCGTGGCACAGGCCACAAAAACGAGCGTACAGCGCGCGACCAACGTGCAACTGCATGGGGTCGAGCGCGGTGGGACTGGGCGCTGGCGGCGGCGCTAGCGCATCCGCTGGGGTGGGTGCCTCGGGCAGCGCGACATCGACCCCGGCGGCGACGGTGGCATCCACCACTGGTGGAGCCGGAGGCTTCTTGCCGCAAGCTGCCGCCGCAATTGCCAGCGCGAGGACCCACCGCGCTGCGCCGCCCTTGTGCCCTTCGACCATTGCCCGCCCCAAAACCGTGCTGCCCAACGACAGAGACCACCCCGCCGCGGGGCGCGCAAGGTGCCGGAAATCGGTCGCCGCGGCAAGGGGCAGCGCGCGGTTGGGGCCACTAGCGCAAGTAGATCGCGTAGTCGAAGTTAGCGCCGGCGGATGCGCCCCAAGCTGCAAACTGACACCCGGGCCCGTCTGCACACGATCCCGAGCCGGCGCCAAAAGTGTCGCTGCCAAAGTAGCCGCCCGACGGATTGCCTTCGCAGCCGTTGCCCCAGGCGCTCTGGGCCTCGCTGGTCGTGCGAAAGGCCGAGCCGTTGCAACTTTTGCCGGCGTAGGACTTGCCGGTGCAGCAATAGGTCATGTCATGCCAATTGCCAAGCGCGCCGCCCTTGTTACCCGTCGGCGCCGCCTCGTGCGACCCGATGCGGTCGCCGTCGCTCGACCCGCTACCGCCGGGCGCCGTACAGGCCGCGCCTTCGTTGACGCAATGGTTGGCGTAAAGCGCGCCGGTGGTGATGCGCACAAACCGTTCGATGTCCGGCAGCCCGGAGACGCTGGCACCGGTCACCTTGTCGCCCAGAACCACGTTGTCGCCACCTTCGGCGATCGCCTGGTGCAGCGTCTTGCTGTCTGGCCGCGACCAACTGCGCCAGCCCTTGATCGTGCCCTGCTCGTGCACCACCACCAGGACTTCACTTGCGCTCGCCAGGTCCATGAATGCCGAGCTCTTGTGGTCGCCATCGAACGGCTGGCCGACCTCGCCATAGGCCTGGCCGTCGGTCCAGATCGGGTCGGCCCACCACGACACGTGGCCGTCGCTGGTGTCCAAGTTCAGCGCCAGGGTCCAACCGCCGCTTTGCGTCCCCATGTCGCAATAGGCCTGGAACGGTGCGACCTTGGCCTTGAGCCAATACAGGCCGCTATTGGCGCCCGGTTGGGCTTTGAGGATGGCGGCACACGACGCGGCGGCGTTGTCGGCGGTACCTGGCGGCTGGGTGTGCGCAAACGCGACGAATTCCTTGCCATTGCACACCCGCAGGGTCTGGTCGCCGGTGTTGTAGTACGACAGGCCCACATTTTTGGCGGTGCACGGCACGGGGTCCTTGTTGGCGTTCTGAAACCGAAACAACAGGGCTTGTTGTTCGGCGAAGTCGGCGCCGCCGCCCAAGGTCTGTGTGCCCGTCCACTTGTTGGCGGCTGCCAGAGCGCCATAGCCACTGAGGTCGGGACCGCCCTGTAAATCCGCGTATTTGCCGCTGGTTGCCACGCTCGCCAGCTTGCCGGCCTTGACCAGATCGGCGGCGACCGTTTCGCCAAGGGCGGCAGCGCCGACGCAGCCCGTACACTGCAACCCTTTGGCAGTTGTAGCGGTTTTGGCAGTGCCGGCCTCGTCGGCGAACGACGCGGTGTCGGCATTCTTGGCGCTGTCGGCCAGCTTGGCGGTGTTGGCGCCCAGCGCAAACGTCGCTGGCCCGCCCGGCGACTCGCCGCCGGCCCAGTTGAAGCTGACATGGTTGGCGCCGACCGCGCCAGTGGCGATTTTTTCGCCGGTGACGGCGCCCTTGGCCAGTGCCTCAGGTGCGACACAGCCGCTGCAGTCTAGCGCGAATGCGGTCTCTGCGGCCCGGGCGCGCACAGCCGACACCACCGGCCTAAGCGCGACGCGCGGCAACTCGCTGTCAGAGCCAACCTGCACCGCGACAAACCCGGCCACCGGCTTGCCTGCCACCGCGCCGAGCAGGCTATCGTCCAGTTGCTTGGTCGGGTCGCTGCTGCCGAGTTCCAAAGCGAACAAGCCGCCCTTGACCGCAACGCCCAGGAACTTCTCCAGGTACATCGGCGCCGGTGCCTTGTCGGTCTCGTAGAGCGCAACGGCGACTCCGTAGTCGCCATCGGAGACTGGCCCGCCCGAGGCCGTGCGCAAGTGGCCTTGTACAGCCAGTACCAGCGGCTTGGCCTGGGCGGCGAGCGGAGCGCAAAGCGCGACAGCGGCGGCGACGATGAGGGCGATTCGGGCCATGGCGGACTCCTTGAGACGCTGAGGTCGGCCACATGGTAGGCCCGACTTGGCCGCCTGAAAAGCCGAGGCAGCGCGATCGCCGGCACGACGAAAACTTGCCTGTGCTCATGGACCTGAACAATGGGGGGGTATGCTCAATTTCGTCGGCTGCTGCGCGCCCGGTACGCGGCAGTTACCGGTGACCTTGTCCGCCTGCCCGCCACCGGGTAGGCTGGCCGCGTGACGCACCCGCATCCAGCCGCTCGCACAGAAGCCTACGTTGCCGAGCGCGACCAGGACGAGGTGCGAGCGCTGTGGCATCGCGTGTTTGGGAACGCCGCGGGCGGCCAAACGCCACAGTGGCTGTTTCGGCCCAACCCCGCTGCCGATCCGCCCCGGGTGGTGGTCCGCCAGGGCGACCGGGTTGTCGCACACGCTGGCGCCGTGCCGGTCCGCATGGTGGCCTCTGATCGGCAGTTGCTGGCCGGCTGGTCGGTCGGGGCGATGACGGACCCCGCGTGCCGCGGCCAGGGCTTGTTCGTGGGCGCCGCGCGTGCCTTGTACAGCCACATGGCGGACCTGGGCTTCGACCTGGTGGGCGGCTTTTCCAACGCCAATTCGGCGCACCTGCATACCGAGCAACTGGGCCGAACGGCGGTGCGCCCCTTCCCGTGGGCCGTGCGCTTGGTGCTGCCGCGCACGACCCGCCTGCGAACGTTGAGCGCAGTCTGGCCGACCGGTGGCCAGTATGCGGGCGCACCAATCGACCCTGGCGATCCACGCATCGACCAGGTGTGGGCAGCGCGCGAGCCAGATCGTCAAATCCAGTGCGTCCGCGACGCAGCGTGGTCGAGTTGGCGCTATGGCGAGCGACCGCAGGCCGATTATCGACTCGCAGTCGCTTGCGACACGAACGGCAAGGCGTGTGCCTGGATTGCGTTGCGCGCCCTGCGGGTCGCCCACGTGCCGGCCCTTTTCGTGCTCGACTTGCAGTGCGCGCAAGGCCACGTCGATGCGGCGAATGCGCTGGTGCGCGCGGCAAACGAATTGGCGGCGTCCGCGGGCTGCGCAGCGGTCAGCGTCTTGCTACCGGCGGCCGGCATGTTGCGCAGTACGCTGATCCGCAATGGCTTTGTTCCTGTACCAGAGCCATTGCACCCCAAGAAGATCTTGCTGTCCGTGCGTCAACTGAACGGCGCCCCCCTACCGGCTGACCTGCACAACGCTGGCAGTTGGTCGCTTGCGTGGTCGGACACAGACGTGGTGTGAACCCGATCCGGCTTGGGTCAACGAGGAACTATGCCCCGCTTCATCGACGTGGTCGTGCAAGCCCACGCAGCCCTGCCCGATGGCTTCGTCGGGCGCTGGAAGGCCGCGGGGGAACCAGCGCCGATCGATCGTGTCTGGTACGAGCCCGACGACGGACCGGACGGGGACTACGGCGTGCAGGGCGCTTGGCGAGATGGTCGGCGCACGCCAGCGCAACAGGTCCGCATCGACGACTCGGCCGCCGGCGTTTCGCTGCTGGTGTTGGGGGGTGACTGGGGCCTGCGGTTGCAGCTCGACGGCTGTCCGGAAAAAGCGGAGCCGTACCTCATTGTTGCACCGGAAGACTAAGCAGGTCGCTCGACCTTGCCGTCGGACCGGCGGACAAACCGCGTTGGCTCGGCGCCGTGGACCGGATCGTGGCGCGGCCACGGCCAACCGCCAAAAGCCGTGCGCTGGTAGTCGCTGTACGCCTGGGCGATTTCTTCGCGGGTGTTCATCACGAACGGACCGTACTGTACCACCGGTTCGCCGATGGGTTTTCCTTGCAGCACCAGGGCCTGCGTGACAGCGTCGCCGGCTTGGAGCACGACCGGCAGCTCGGGCCGCAAGCGCACCGCGTGCTGTAGTGGCACCTCGCGCTGACCGACGCGCAACGTCTTGCCCGCAAAGAAATAGAGCGTCCGGTTGCTGGTCGCCAGCGCCGGCGGCAACGTCCACTGGGCGCCGGGCTCCATGCGGATGGGCCAGATGGCCACATCGCTGTCGGGCTTGGCCGCGTACGAATCGGGCGGCGGCGGCGGTGCGCGCACGTCGCCGAGCTGACCGGCAACGACTTTGACCTCGGTGGCGCGACCGGCGTCGTCGCGGTGGCGAAACATGCCGATGGCGTCGTTCCACAGCATCGAGAAGTACGGCGTCGCCATCTTGTCGCGCTTGGGCAGGTTGAGCCAGATCTGGAACAGCTCGACGGGGTTCTGGTCATCTTGCCGCAACAGCGGAAACATCTCAGCGTGTTGAATGCCACGGCCTGCCGTCAGCCACTGCACATCGCCCTCGCCGTAGCGCGCCGCGGCGCCCATCGAGTCAGCGTGGTCGAGCAGCCCGCGGCGAACCACGGTCACCGTCTCAAAGCCGCGGTGCGGGTGCGACGGAAAGCCCGGCACTTTGCGCCCATGGTACATGCGCCAGCCGTCAATGCCGGCGAAGTCCTGGCCCATATCGCGCCCGGCCAGTGACGCTTGCGGACCAAACTCGCTGTTGCCCTTGGGGTAGGCGTCATCGTGGTGCACGCAAAACAGGAACGGGTCGAACGTCTTCCAGACGAACTCCAGAGCATGCTGCGACAGGATCGCGTCGGGCTGGGCGGCAGCGACAGGCTGAGTCATGGGTACCTCCGGCGCCGCTACGGGTTGCGCCGCTGGCGTGGGCTTGGGCGCACAGCCCGGCACGGCTACGGCCGACGCGGCGGCAGCCAGATTGTGTAGGGCCTCGCGGCGGGACAAGCGCGACATCGCGACACCTTGGGCAGCGGTCGACCCGCCGAACCTTGGCCAGCCAAGCACCCACACCGCCGGTCGTCAAGTTCGCGAAGCGGAAACGCTGTGTCGCTGGTCCAAAGGTCGAACGGTGCTGCGCGGCCCGGTTCGCGCTAGGCTTGCGCCCGGCTCGAACCGAGGACGCCCATGACGACGCACGCCACCGCCTGCAACCGCGACTGCCCCGACGCCTGCCGCATCCTCGCCGACGTCAACAATGGCCGCATTACCGCCTTGCGCGGCGATCCAGACCACCCTGTGACCCAAGGCTTTTTGTGCCACCGCACCGCGCAGTACCTGCACCGGCAATACGCGCCCGATCGGGTCACCCAGCCGCTGGTCCGCCAGGGCGACGGCTTCGCGACCGTGTCATGGGACCAGGCGCTTGATCTCATCGCCGGCAAGATGCTGCAAATCCGCGCGGAATCGGGACCGGCCGCGCTCTTTCACTACGTAAGTGGCGGCTCGTTGGGGCTATTGCAGGGTGTGGTTGGCCGGCTGTGGCAGGCGTTCGGACCGGTCACGACCAAGCGCGGCGACATCTGCAGCGGCGCCGGCGACGCGGCCCAAGAGTTGGACTTCGGCTTGGAAGACAGCAACGACATCCACGACCTGCTCAACTGCCACAGCATCTTGTTGTGGGGCAAGAACGCGGCGGTGTCGGGGCCGCACCTGCTGCCAATCCTAAAGCAGGCGCGGGCCAATGGCTGCAAGGTGGTGCTCATCGATCCGGTGCACCACAAGACCGTGGGCCACTGCGACCAGTTCGTACAGGTGCGCCCGGCGGGCGACTTTGCGCTGGCGATGGCGATGGCGCGCGTGCTCTTCGATCGCGGTCTGGTGGCCGCGCAGGCCGCGGAACTGTGCGACAACCTCGACGCCTTCGCGGCCATGGTGCACGCGCGGTCGCTGGCGCAGTGGTGCCACGTTGCCGACGTCGCGCCAGGCGTTGCGGAGGGTTTGGCGCTCGACCTGGCCCACGGGCCAACCAACATCCAGGTCGGCTGGGGCATGGGGCGACGCGGCATCGGCGGGGCCATCGTGCGGGCGCTTGACGCCTTGTGCGCCATCTCGGGCAATTTGCGGGTGCCTGGCGGCGGCGTGTCGTTCTACTACAAGCGGCGCGGCGCCTTTGACACCGATTCGCTGCGGCTGGCCGACTCGCCGCGCACGATCTGCGAGCCGTTGTTCGGGCAACAGGTGTTGCAGGCTGCGGACCCGCCGATTCGGATGGTGTGGGTCACGGCTGGCAATCCAGTGGCGATGTTGCCTGAGTCGGCGACGACGGCGCACGCGCTGCGGACCCGCGAGTTCGTCGTGGTCGCCGACAGCTGGATGAGCGACACGGCGCAACTGGCCGACGTGGTGCTGCCGACGGCAACGCTGCTCGAAACCGACGACCTGGTCGGCGCTTACGGCCACCACTACCTGGGGACCGTCGATGCCGTGGTGCCGCCGTTGGGCCAGGCGCGGACCGACTTGCAGATTGCCCAGGCCTTGGCCGATCGCCTCGGGCTGGCCGACGCGGTCGCTGGGACGCCGGAACAGTGGCGCAGCCGCCTGATCGCGCGCACGCTCGGCCCGCACGGTATCGGGCTGGATGACCTGCGGAAGGGCTACGTCCGCAATCCCCTTGCGCCCAAGGTGTTGTTTGCCGACCAACCGCCGGCTACGGCCAGTGGGCGAGTGCAACTGCTTGGCGATGCGCCCGCCGATCCGCTGGACGATCCGGCGTTTCCGCTGCGATTGATGTCGCTGTCGACCGAGAAGTCGCAGAGTTCGCAGTGGGTGCGACCGCAATCCGGACCGATGGAGGTCACCGTGCACCCCGAGGCCGCAGCTGGGCTTGGCGATGGCGATCTGGCTTCGCTGTGCAGCGCACTCGGGCACCTGCAAGTGCGGGTGCGCCTGGATGCGCGCCAACGCCGCGACGTCGCGATCGTGCCCAAGGGTGGTAGTTACCTGGACGGCCGCTGTGCCAATGCGCTGGTTCAGGCCCGGCTGACCGACATCGGCGAGGGCGGCGCGCTGTACGACCAGGGCGTATGCCTGCGACCGCTGGCTACGGAATGACCACGACCGGAACCGGCGGCACGAAAAGTCCCAACTCGTCGGCGATCTGCACCTCGTTGTTGTGAAACAGGTTGCCGGTCATGGTGGCTTTGACGGGCGGCTGCTTGACCAAGCCAAAGTGGCCCCTGGTCGCTGAACAGGCTTGAATCGTTGCGTTCTGGACGTTTCGCAACAACAACCCGCTGCGCAGCTGGTTGGCGACCAACGTGCGCGTCACCACCACCCGCGTGCTGCCGTCGATGACGACCCCGTCGGCGTAGTAGCGGGTCTCGCCCCGCGGCGCGCCGGCAGCGTCAAACGGCTGATAACTGCTGGGCTTGGTGTCGATGAGCACCGAGTCGCTCAGCTCAAAGCCGGCGAGGTTCGCCGAAAACCCGCCGGCATGGTTGCGGCGAAACAGGCTGGCTGAAAACCGCGCCGCCTCGCCGTTGCCGACCAGCATCACGCCCGCGCCAGCGATGCCAGTCGTCTCGGGCAGCGAGTCTTCGAACACGTTGCCAACGGCCTCGATTGCGCTGCCGCCGCCCAGATTACCGTTGAGAGCACCCACATGGTTGTCCGAGAACACACTGCCGTACAGGCCCAGCCTGGCACCCTTGTGCACGAACAGGCCGGCGCCCCACCAGCCATCGCTACTGCGCGGCAGCGTGTGATCGATGCGCAAGCCCACGGCGAACAGGCGCGTCCCCGGGTCGCGCACGGCCACGCCAATGGTGTGGTTGCCAAACAACCGCACCTGACGCAGCCGCGCGGTCGAGCCGGTGCCGATGCCCAGGCCGTAGCCCATGTCCAGCACCTCGGGGCGCGGTTCGGTGTGATCGACCAGCACATTGTGGGCGTCGAGCAACGTGCCCGAGTCGCCGAGCACGACCCCCACCGTTCGGTTGCGATAGACCCGGACCTGCGACAGGCGCATGTGCGCGCCGCCCATGGCCTGGATGCCGACACCAGTCGCGGTCGACAGCGAGGTCGCCTGGGTGGCGTCAACCAGCGTGCGCGTGGCCACCAGCACGCTACCCTTGCCCGCGGCGTACAGGCCGACGTTGGCATTGCTCGAGATCCGAGCGCGATCCAGTTCGATGCGCCCGCCGATTTGGGCCACCAGCGCACCGCCATCGCTGTTGGTGGCCTGACCGAGCGTGCCGTCCACGACCGCGCCTTGCAGCTTGGCCATGCTTTTCTTGTCGACGACAGCAAGGCCACTGGTGCGATTGGCGCTCAGCCGCACGCCGGTCGCGGACAGCGAAGAACCTTGCTGGATCAGGATGCCAACCCCGCGCTGCTTGTCCGATGCCTGTGGCTGCGTCGCATCGACGAGCGCGCCGCGCAGCGACAGAGTGGCACCAAAAGTCGCGGCGGCGCCGGCCAGATGGTTGCGATGCAGGCGCACGCCGACCAGCGACGCCTGGGTCGACTGCAGCAGCAGGCCCATACCGAACTTGCCGTCCAACGTCGGCTGGGTATGGGCGACCAGCAGCTCCGCGGCGTGCAACTGACTCGGCGCCTGGTCGACAAAGATGCCGGCCGTGCGGCTGCGAAAAACCGCGACCTGCTCCAAAATGGCGCGCGCGCCGCCGTCGACGGCGATGCCAATGCCGGTCGTGCTGCTCAAGGCCTTGACGTCGTGGACAACGACGCGGCGCATCGTCAGCTCGACGCCATCACCGCTGGCCCACACCCCGCCGTCGAGCGGCTTGGGCACATACAGGTCTTCGACCACCGCGTGGGCGCCATCGTTGACCAGCAGACCCCAGGTGCTTTGGGCGAGCGTCAGCTGCCGCAACGCGTAGGGTGAGGTGCCGAAGTTGGGCAAGATGCGCAGAGCGTACGCCGCGCCGCCCTCGATGCGCACTTTGGCCGCACACACGCCGCGCAGGTCGACGGGCTTGGTGATTTCGAGTCCGCCTGTGTAGGTGCCGGCCGCGAGCAAGACTGTCTGGCCCACGGTCGCCTTGGTGAGCGCGACCGCCAGGCTGGCGAGCGGCGCCGCTGCCGATCCGTCGCCGCCCGCTGGAGCCTGGCTGTCCACAAACAACCAGTCAGATTTGGCGGCGAGGCTGCCGAATCCGCTCTGCGGGCACGCCGCCGGGTCGGGCGCGCAGGCGGCGGGCAGCGCGTCCGTCGCAGCCTTGGTCACCACGAATCCGGGCGGGCAGGACCAGGGCACGCCGACGGCCTGGCATTCGCCAGCGACCAAACCGGGCATGGTGCCAGGTCCACACGGGCCGCTGTCGCAGGGTTGCACGGCGCCATCACCGCCAACCGCACAGAAGGACTGGGACTCCGTTGCGGCCAGCGGCGCGGGCGCTGGCACGCCGGCGGGCGCTGCAACTGGGGTGGCATCAGCACCAGCCAACCCGGCCGCCAGGCATGAGCCATCGGCTTGCGCAAACGTCCCGGCCAGACATGCCGCCGGCCGCTCGGCATCGCTGCAGGTCGCGCTCGCTGGCAGGCAAGCCGGCTCGGTTGGGTCACATGGCTCGCCGGCCTCGGTCTGCCACACCAGGCACCAACGCGGCACGCAGCGCTCCGGGTGTTCCACGGCGAGCGAGGCGCACTCTGGCGGTCCGACTGCGGCACAGGCGAGCGATGGCGCGTCCCAAAACGCGCCCGCCGGGCAGCAGCCGCCGCTCGGGATCGCGGCCACGGCCAGGCACGCCGCATCCGCCGACGCCCCATCGACGGCAGCATCGCTGCGCGTTGCCGGTGCGGCGGGCGCTGCGCAGGCGCACGCCAGGATCACCCACGAGCGCGCGACGGCGGCGTCAGTAATGCGTGGCACGAACGGCAGGCACCGCATGACCGCAGGGGACCCGCAACGGCACGGGTTGTCAAGCGGCGCGAGCGCGGCGTGAGTTGGCTCCGCGATCGCGACAGGTGGACTTTTTGCAAACAAAACATTGGCCTGAACAATGGGGGGGTTGTTCTTGCCCTGCGTGCGGAATCGGTGTTCGATACGCCCTTGGGGCGAGGTAGGACAGCCGGCGGCGCACAGCCGGCGGCGGCCAAGAGGTCCTGTGTCGAAGCATACCGTGCCGCTTGCCATCGTCGGAGCCGGACCCAACGGGCTCGCCGCGGCCTGGGCCGCCCGGAGGCGCGGCATCGAAGCCGTGGTGCTCGACCGCAATCCGCAGGCAGGCGGTGCCTGGCAGCACATGTGGCCGGCGATGCGCTGCCTGTCACCGCGGCAATTCGATGCGACGCCCGATGGCCACGTGTCGCGCGGCAGTCACGAGTTTGCGTCGGCCCAAGAGGTCTGCGAGCAGTGGCAGCAGTTCGCCCGCCGGCAGCATTTTTCGCTGGCGCTTGGCACCAAAGTACATCGGATCGCCGCGGCCAACGAGGGCTTCGTTCTGCAGCTCGATGCCGATGTGGTGGTGGCGACCCGCGTCATCGTGGCGACCGGCGAGTTCGACGCGCCGACCTGCGCGAGCCTCGCGCCGGATCTGCGGCAACTGCCGCACGGTGTAGTCCATGCGCGGGATCTGTTGCCGGATCGGCTGCGCGGCCTGGGTCGCGTCATCGTGGTCGGCGCGGGCAATTCGGCGGCCCAGGTGTTGTCGGCGGCCGTGCACGCCGGTGCGCGGGTCAGCTTGTGCGCGCGGACGGTGCCGGGGCACGCGTCGGCATGGAAAAGCGGCATCCTGAGCCACGCGCGCTTTGCCCTGTCCGGCCTGGACCTCAAGGTGTGGTCGCTGTCGTCGCGCTGCCAACTGCGGGCGCCGCTGATGGATCCGGCGCTGCTGCAGCTGCTGGGCAACGGCGTGGTGCAGCGGTTTGGCGCGGTGGTGGAGGTGTTTGAGGGCGGTGTGCGCACGGCGCAGGGCGAGCGACTGACGGCAGATCTGGTGGTGCTGGCCACCGGCTATCGGCGCGACCTCGACCTGGTCAGCGACTGCGACGCGCTGGGCCCGAGCTCGTTTCCGACCCACAAGCGCGGGGTCAGCGTCCGACATCCTGGGCTGGGCTACGCGGGCCTGCCGTGCGCGCGCACCTTGCGCAGCGGCTTTCTGCGTGGGGCCAAGGGCGATGCGGTGGCGCTGGTCGGTGCTTTGCTGCGCGGCGTGCCGCTCTTCGGTCAAGACTGAGCGGCCTGGTCTCCGAAGAGACTCAGGGCCAACCTGCGGACTTCAACCGGCAGCCGCTCGCGCCGGTACTCAGCGTCGTAGGGCACATTGGGCAGCGGCCGGCAGCGGTCAAAGGCCAGCTGCCCGAGGTCGCGAGCGAAATCCGGCGCCAGTGCGCGCCCCGCAAACGCTTTGAGGTCCAGCACCCGCGGCCGCGGACCCAGTACACCGACGACCAACTTTCCGCCCGCGGCCAGCGCACCGTCGAGTTCAAGTCGGAGCGCGACTGAAATCAGCGGAAAGTCGATGCTTTTTCGCACGGCCCACTTGCGGTGGCCGACGCGGACGTTCAGGCCGGGAACCGGCGCGCGCACGCCGACCAGCAGCTCGGTGGACTCAAGGCGCACATGACGTGTGCCGTCGCTGTCGTACAGCTCGGCCAACGGCACCTCGCGGGTTTGGACGCCCTCGTCGCGCCAGGAAGCAATCTCGACCGTGGCGTCGTAGGCAATCAGCGCTGGCGCCGTGTCGCTGGACAGCGCCGCAACGCAACCCTGGCCGCCGGGCACCACATGACACTCGCTGCCATGGCTTTTGAGGCAGCCGCCGAGCGCTTGGCGCCAGAACTCGCTTTGGTTGATGTAGCGGCAGCGGGTGTCGAGGCACAGGTTGCCGCCGAGCGTGGCCATGTTGCGGATTTGCGGACTTGCGACGCGCGACGCGGCGTGGGCCAGCGCCGGCAGCGCGTCGCGCACCTGTTCGTCCTGCGCGACCTGGGCCAGCGTATTGCCGGCGCCGAGCCACAAGTTATCGCCGCGGCGCTCGATGCCACGCAGTTCGCCGACCCCGCGCAGCAAGAGCGCCATCGCCATGCGCGTCTGGCCGAGCTTGACGTTGGGTAGCAAGTCCGTGCCACCGCCCAACGGCCGCGCACCGGCCTGCGAGTCGGCGAGCGAGCGCAGCGCGTCGGTCAGCTTGTCGGGCGCGGCGACGTCGAAAACCGGCAGCCTCAGCATCGGTCTGGCCTCTCGCGCAGCGCCCGCAGCACCTTGGCAGGCGTAATCGGCAAGTGATCGACGCGCACGCCGACGGCATCGAACACGGCGTTGGCAATGGCCGGGATCGCGCTGTGCAGCGGCCCCTCGCCGGCCTCTTTGGCGCCATAGGGGCCGCGCGCATCGGGCGCTTCGACGATGAGCGCCGACAGCTGCGGCACATCGAGCGACGTCGGCATGCGGTAGTCCAGCAGTGACGACGCCGCCAACAGACCGTCGCGGCCCGGCCCCGGATCGCGCTTGCGGCCATCGCTGCGCAGACCGCTGCCCATCACCTCGTGCAGCTCCATCACGGCCTCGGCGGCGCCCATGTACACCGAGCCCTCGATCTGGCCTTCGACCAGCACCGGACTGATGGCCTTACCGCAGTCATGGGCACACCAGACCTGCACCACCTCGACCTCGCCGGTCTCCTCGTCAACCTGGACTTCAGCGACGTGCGCGGTAAACGAATAGGCCGGGCTGGCGCCGATGGTGCCGCCGCGGTAGTCGCCGTGTACGCCGGTTTTCGGCGTGTTGTACGAACCCGTCGCGCCGAGCAGCCCCAGCTTGCCCTCAGCAAGCAAGAACGCCTCTTGGATCGGCATCCACCGCTCCGGGTTGCCGGCCTCGCTGGCCCGGCGCCGCGCCAGCACAACCTGGTCGGCGGCGATGCCCCAAACGTCGGCGACGATCCCGCGGATGCGCTCGCCCAGCGTGCGCGCGGCTTGCAGGCAAGCATTGCCGGCCATCAGCGTGATGCGCGAGCTGTACGCACCGAGGTCGACCGGGCACAGGTCCGAGTCGGCAGCGACCACTCGGACGTCGTCCAACTCGACGCCAAGCTCGTGCGCGGCAATCGTCGCCAGCATGGTCGTGCTGCCCTGGCCGATGTCGCTGGTGCCCGCAAACACGCGCACGCGCCCTGAGCGGTCGAGCGCCATCTGCACGGCGGACTGCGGCAGATCGGTCGGGTAGATGCAGTAGTTGGTGCCGCTGATGTAGCACGAACCGGCGACGCCGATGCCGCGGCCGGGCCGCAGCTTGCCCCACTTGTCGCGCCAACCGCTGGCGCGCTCGACAGCGTCCAGGCACAACAAGAAGCCGTTGCTGCCGACGTGAAAGCCGTTGACCGTGGTGGCGTGCTCGCCCATGAAATTGCGACGCCGCAACTCAATGGGGTCGATGCCCAGCGCCCGACTGGCCTTGTCGAGTTGGACCTCCAAGGCAAACCGCGGCTGCACCGACCCGTGGCCGCGCTTGGGGCCACAAGCCGGCTTGTTGGTATAGACCCGCGTCGAGTCGAACCGGTAGCTGCCAAACACATACGGCGCGGCGAGCAACTGGCCGGAGTAGTAGGTCGTCACCAGACCAAACGAGCTATACGCACCGCCGTCGAGCAGTGCGCGCGAGTCGACGGCCAGGATGCGACCGTCGGCCGCAAAGCCGGTGCGGTAGCGCATGTCGAACGGATGGCGACCGCGGTGCGCCAGGAACACCTCTTCGCGGGTGTAGAGGCACTTGACCGGCCGCCCGGTCTTTTGCGCCAGCCGCGCCGCGCAAAACTCCAAAGCGAAAGGCTCGGACTTGCCGCCAAACGCGCCGCCGACCGCTGGCTGGATGACGCGGATCTGGCGCATCGGCAATTCAAGGACCTTGGCCAGTTCGCGCTGCAGGTAGTGTGGCACCTGCGTCGCCGACCACACGGTCAGCAGGCCCTTGCCGTCCACGACCGCCACCGCGCAGTGCGGCTCGATGGGCGCATGCGTCGAGCCGTGAAAGCGGTAGTGGCCCTCGATCACCAGCTCGGCGCCCGCAAGCGCGGCCTCGACATCGCCAAACGCCAACTGCACGCGCTTGGTCACGTTGCCGTGCTTGTTGTCCTCGTGGATCTTGACGTCGGTCCGCGCCAACGCATCCTCGGGCTCAATCAGGGCCGGCAAGACTTCGTAGCGGACGTCGATGCGTCGGCAGGCCTCGTTGGCGAGGTCTTCGCTCTCGGCTGCCACCGCCGCGACCGGATCGCCGACATAGCGAACCTTGTGCAGCGCCAAGGCATTTTCGTCGGGCGTCCACGGAATGACGCCGTAGGGGATCGGCAGCTCCGCGCCGACCAGCACTGCGTGCACCCCGTCCAGGGCCTCTGCGCGACTGGTGTCGACGGCCAGCACGCGCGCGTGGGCGTGCGGACTGCGCAGGATCTTGCAGTGCAGCATGCGCGGCAGGCTGATGTCGTCGGTGTAGCCGGCGGCGCCGGTCATCAGGTCCAGCGCGTCGTGCTTGCCGTGCCGACCGCCGAGGATGGCGACGGTATCCGTTGCGACCTCGTCGACGGCAAGACGGTGCAGCTGCGCGGCGGTCTTGTCACCGCTGATCGGCCCGTTCACGCAGCGCCTCCGGGCCCATCGGCCAGCGCGCGCGCACGGTCGCAGGTCTCATCGGCCGCTGCCTGGACCGCCTCGAAAATCTTGGTGTAACCGGTACAGCGGCACAGGTTGCCGCCCAGCGCCGCCGCGATGTCCTGTTGGCGAACGACGGGCGAGGCGGCCCGGCCGAGCTCATCCAGATAGTGCGCCGACGACATCAACATGCCGGGCGTACAAAAGCCGCACTGCGCGGCGCCGCGCTCGGCGAATTGCCGTTGCAGGGGATGTGGCTCACCGCCCACGCCCAGGCCCTCGACGGTTTCGACATGGCGGCCCTCGGCCGACAGCGCCAGCGTGATGCACGACAACGTCGGCAGGCCGTCAAGGAGCACGGTGCAAGCGCCGCAGTCGCCCTTGTCGCAGCCCTGCTTGCTGCCGACCAGACCCAGCTGATAACGCAGCAATTCCAGCAACGTCCAGTGCGTCGGCGCGGCTACGGCGTAGGCCTGGCCATTGACGTGCAATCGCACCACGGCAATGCGGCGCGCACGCGCTGGGTCGAGCGGTTCGGCGATCGGCACGGCGGAATTCCTACTTGGCCTTCGCGGGCGCTTTGGCGCCCTTCTTGCCCTTGGGCGGCGCCTGGGTCGGCGGCAGCAGCGCCGGGCGTTCACCAAAGGTGAAGCGAAGCTGCACAGGGCCCACCGACAGGTCGAGGTTTTGCAGGACACGAAACGGTTTGCCCTTCTTAAGCGCCGTCCCCGCCGCCAGGGTGCCAGTCTTGCTGCCGAGGTCCTCGACCGTAACCGTGCCGGCGTCGTATTTCAGCTTGCAGTGCGCCTCCGACACCGACCCATGGGTCAGCTTGACCTGCGCTGCGGCGCCGGTCCCGACGACAACCTCGGGCTTGTCCAGCGTCCAGCTCTGCTTGCCGTCTTCGGTGGTCAGCTTGCCCCAGGCTGGGCCCTTTTCGGCTGGCGCAGCGCCCTTCTCCGCTGGTGCGACGGCGGGCGGTTCTGCGGCCGAGGCGCTTGCCCCAACCATCCAGACGGCAATTGCGAATGTACAAGCCAGGCGGACCATCGACTCTCCTGCCACCGCCCGAGGCGCGGGCCCGCAACGATGCGCTACGGCGGCCCGCAGCGTCAAGCCAAAAACGCCCCGGGCGTGCTACTGAGCCGGCTCGGAGCTCGGCACGGGCAGCAGGCCGGCCAGCGCAGTCAGCGCATAGACACCGGCGCCCGTCAGGAAGGTGGCGGCAAAGCCGTTGCTCATGCACAAAAGCGCGGCTGCACACGACCCGACGACCGACGCAAAGCCATTGAGCCCCCAGGCCCACGGCACCAGTCGTGGCGCCGACGCCGCAAGCCGCGACATGCCGAGCGGCATCAGCATGCCCAACACAAAGCCGATGACTCCAACCAGCGCTTCGGTCAGCACAACTTTGACTATGAATTCAGAGTCTTGAGTGGCGTCGAGCACCCAGCCATGCACGGCGTTGGAGACGAGGAGCACCACGACGGCAACCCCGCCGCAAGCAGCAACCGTCTTGGGCAGCGCGCCCAAATCACCGCGCGTAAAGCGCGCCGCAAAGAATGAGCCCAGCCCCGCGCCGACCAGCAGACCCGCCAGCACGGCCGTCAATGCGTGGGTCGGATGGCCAAGGTACAGCACGAACCGTTGCATCATGCTGACTTCGACCAGCATAAAGCCGATGCCGAGCCCCAGGTAGTAGGGCATCGCCCGCAGCGCCGCCGCCGGATTGGAGCCCAGCGCCGCCCGACCGCCGCGCCAGAGCGGCAACAGCAGGCAAGCGGTACCGAGCACGATGGCCAGCAGCAGCATCTCGAGCAGCATGAATTCGCCGTTGAGCATCAGCACGGTCGGGTGCTTGAGCATGACGCCAAGCGTGTCGTGGTGGGGCCGGTAAAAGAAAAACGGCCAGTCGTCGGTCGACGGCCGCAGCTCGTAGTGCTGATCTTTCAGCGCGTTGGCGACCGGATCGTCGGCCCGCGCGATCTCGGCGTAGCGCGTCGCTGTGGGCTTGAGCGGATCGTGCAGCCAGTCAAAGCCGGCTTTGTCGGCCTGGTCGCGCAGCGCCTGCATGGCCTTTTCATCGAATGGTGAACGGCGGAACAGCACGTTGGCGGCGCGTGCCGACTCGGATCCGGTGTGGTGACAACTCAGAATCGCAATGTGCGCCGCGGGGTTGGCGATGCCGAGCGTCTTGGCGGCGGCGTGCATCATGGTCAGCAGGCGCACGACCTCGTCGCCTTCCCAGCGGATCATCATCAGCACGCCGTCTTGGGTCAGGTGCCCCAGGTATTCCTCAATCGCTTCGCGGGTGTACAGGTTGTTCTCCGACGCAGCGAACGCACCCGCAGCCGTCGCCGCCCAGGTATCGACCAGCGACAGCTGGATGGTGTCGTAGCGATCTTTGCTGCGGCGCACAAAAGTGCGACCATCGGCGACGTGGACCGTCAACCCGGGTCGCTCGTAGAGGCGCCCGCTGTACTCGGCAAACTGGCCGCGCATCACCGCATTGGCAATCAAGGGGTTGATCTCGACGGCATCGACTTTCTGCATGCCGTGCATGAATGCGGTCAGGATGTCGCGACCGCCGCCGGCGCCGATGACCAGACCGCGGCCTTTGGCCGAGCCGTTGTAGCCGACCGCCGTCAGCTCGTAGCGCAAGAATTCATGGCCTTCTGGACCGGACTTGGGCATGACCGGCGTCGCCGCCGAAGCGTCGATATCCATCATGTGCCCGGTCACGACGGGCCCTTTGTATTTGGGACCGAGCGCCCACGGTCCCATGGGCTGGTCGTAGACGGCGATACGGCTGAGCGCGTTCCAGCCCTCGAACAGCACGATGTCGCCCATGCGTCCCTTGGGCTTCTTGAGGTGCAGGGTCCCCATCGCCTGGTCCATGCCAATGAGCGTGAGGCACGTCACGATGAGGCCCAGTGTCGCCATGCGCTCGCGCTTGCCCATCGCCGGGTAGGCAAAGAACAGGCACACCGGCCCGCACAGCACCGAAGCCACCACCGCGGCCGGACCGCCCAGCCACACCAGCAACGGCACGACCAGCAGGCCGGCCACACCGGCCGCGGCCAGATCGGCAGCGTACAGCCGCGAAAACTGCGCGCGGTGGTGGGTGAACAAAAGCGTCAGCACCAGCCCGCCAAAGTAGAACGGCACCACGCCCACCGCGTACACGCACGCCAGAATCAGCAGACGCTTCCACGAGAAATCGAGCGACACACCGTACCGCACCAGCAGCGCCAACGCGCCGACCGTGGTCGCAGCAAACAGCAAGCCGCTGCGCTGGATGTCGACGTCGGCGCGCTCGGCCGTGAACCGCTCGGGCGCCAGCGACACCCGCACACCCGCCGCCGCCAGCCCCAACATGCCGATCGAAATCGCGGCGAACGCAAAGTGGTGGTACAGCGTCACCGAAAACAGGCGCGTCAACAGCACTTCGAGCAGGAAAATCGAAGCGGCGACACCGGCCACCGCAAGCGCGGGGCGGTGGGGGGCGGTGGTATCCATCAGGTGCAGACCCCAAAGGCAGGTGGCGCGGCATGGCGCGAGGGTCGCGAAGGGTAGGGGCAACTGCGGCGATTGTCGAGACTGCGGCCGGAGTTCCACGGACCAACAGAATCGTAACAATATCAATTAGTTGTAAAACTTCTCGCCGTTTTCTTGGAAAACCGCCGCCAATTCAAGGACCTGAACAATGGGGGGGTATGTTCAGGGGCTATTCCGGGTCCTTGGGCTTGTCGTCTTTGGAGCGGTCCAGCTCTTTGCGGACGTCGCTGGCCTTGCCCTCCAGATACCAGGTCTTTTGCATGGCCTTGAGCACGACCACCGCCTCGCGCAGCGTCACTGTCAGTTCCTTGGTGATGTGCGGAATTTCCGGGGCGATGCGGCCGGTCTGCTCGGCCAGGGTGGCGACGTTGTCCAGAATCCGCGCAAGCTTCTTTTCGTCGGTCAGGCGCTCCATGGCGCCGATGAGCCGCTCGATCTTGCCGTCGGCCAGCAGCTTGTCGGCGTTGGTCAGCATGGTAGTGGCCGGGCCTTTCTCGCCCAGCAACACGTCCAGCCGCCCGACCAGGCCTTCGCTGCGATCGATGAGCCGGTTGATTTTCTGGGGCTCCAGCACTTCGGCGGCGCCGCGCACCAGCTTACGGGCAGCGGGATCGCTGAGCAATTGCTCCGCCGCCGCGACGGTGCGACGCAGGCCAGGGTCGGCCAGCAAGCGGTGCGCCGCTGCCAGGGTCTCGCGCAAGGCCGGGTCGTGCAGCAGGTCATCCAGCCCTTGCAGCGCGCCAGGCACCGCCGGGTGCTTGACCAGCGACGTCATCGTTGGGCCGACATCGCCGAGCAGCTTGTCGAGCTTGTCGAGCAGCGGCCCCAACCGATCGAACGCGCCGACCAGGCGGTCCAGGCGGTCGTTCTCCTCAAGCTTCTGCATCAGCTTTTCGAGCGCCGAAATCGCCCGGTTGGCGGTCTTGAGGTAGGTGCCAAAGTCCAGCTCGGCGACGGCGTCCAGGATGTCGACCGGTTCGTGCACGGTCAGCCAGGCGCCGTCGGGCAACGGCTTGCCCGCACCGGGCACCGTGGTCAAGTGCACGCGTTTTTCGCCGATGCCCAAAAGGCGCCGTACCACGGCTTTGCTACCCGGACGCACGCGATGGGCATGGCCGGCGAGAATGGCCAGCTCGACCGTGACCTTGCCGTCGTCGGTGATGCGCAAGTCGCCGATCTCGCCGACTTCGACGCCGCTCAGCAACACCGGCGAACCGGTGCGCAGCCCATCGCCGCGCTCGACCTGCGCAAGGTAGCGCACCCGTGCCACCAGCCAGCGATTGTGCACCGCGGCGCCGACGAAAAACGCCACCACCAGGGCCACCGTGCCGACCAGGAACAGGCCAGCGATGCGCTCGCGCGACGTCAGGAAAATCTTCACGTGTGGCCGCCCGGCGCCTCGTCGGCAAAACACCCATAGACTCGCGCGCCAAAGTGGGCCAGCCCTGCGGTCAGCGCACCGTTGGGCCGCGACAGGCACACGGCCAGCGCACTGGTAGACTCTGTGGCGCGGCGCACCAGGCTGCGCCAGGTGGGCGACAAACCCAGGTTGGCGTCAAAGTCGCCGACGCCTTCGACCACCAGCCACGCCGGGTCGAGCGCCACGGCCCGCGCCGCGCAAGTGCGAAAGCGGGCGGTGCCGTCGACTTCATGGGGTCGCAACCCGGCGACGCTTTCGAGATGGAATTCGGCCAGCAATGCCTGCACGCGCGCCGCCTCGTCCGCGGCGCTGAGCTTGCCGTGGGTCGCAATCGGCAGCGCGATGTTGTCGCGAAGTGAGCGGTTCGACAACAGGCCGCCGTGGCCTTGGGCCAGCCCGACCCGCTAACGCAGCCGCAACAGCTCGACATAGCTGCGGGCGGCAACGGGTTCGTCGAAAAGCTGCAGCGTACCGGCCACGGGGAAGGCTACGGTCGCGAGCATGCGGCCAATCGCCGCCGCGATTTCGCTCTCAGTCTGGCCGACCTGCGGCTCAAACACCGCGATCGTGCCAGCGTCGGCGGCAAACGGCGGAACGCGCAGCCGGATCCGCCCGGCGTCGCAAACCAGGCCCGTTGCGGTGGCCGCAATGCTCACAGCACCCCCATGAACAGCGACGTGCCGGCGCCGGACAGAAACACCACCACCGTGACCGCGCCGTGCAGACCGACCAGATAGACCAGCGCGTGCAGCGCGGCCTTGGAGACCGCGATCGGCACCTCTGTGGGCGACCCGCCGACGTCCATGCCCTGGTAGCAGGCAATCAGGAAGATCCCGAGGCCGCCGAGCACGATCTTGGCCAGAAACGCGCCGAGGTCGACCGGTGACGTAGCCGAGAACACCGCCCCCAGAAACACTGAAGCTGGCAGGCTGACCAGCAACTGCGCGATCGCAAAGCCACCGACCAGCGCGGCGGCGCTAAACACCACGCTGAGCCCAAACAGCGAAAACAGCCCGCCCAACAGCCGCGGCGCGACCAGCTGGCGCATCGGCGGAATACCCATGACTTCCAGGGCTTCAATCTCGCGCTGCACCCGCATGGTGCCGATCTCGGCGGCGATGGCCGTCACGGACCGCACGATGACAATGATGCCGGTCAAAAGCGGCGCGACCTCACGCAGGACCACCACGGTCACGGTGCGCCCCAGGCTCTCAGCGCCGGACAGTGCGCCCAGGCCGCTGACGCCCTCGACGATCGCGAACAGGCCGACGACCAATGCCAGGGTCACCACCGGGCCGATCGCCTGCACCGCCGTAAAATAGACCTGCAGCGCCACCTGCCGCCAGAAGTCGCGCTGGCCGAGGTCGCGGCAGATCCACGGCGTCTTGATCGACAGGTACAAGAATGCCAAAAGAAACCATACGTACCGCACCAGCGCGATGGCTGCGGCGCCGACGCTGTCGATCCAGGTCAAGAACGCCACGTGGCTCCTGCGGGCGTCTCCAGCGCGGCCAGATAGTCAAAGCAGACGCCAGTGGCTCGGGCCTGGTGGCGGTCGATGCGGACCAGGCGAATCAGGGGCGACACGATGGTGACCGCGACAAACCCGCCGATCATGAGCAGCAAGCCGCCCCACACCTGCGCCCACGAAGCGTCGGTCATCGCGCAACCGGAAACCAGCGCGACCAGGCCGAGCACGCTTGAACCCCAGGCCAAAAACAGGCGGTTGATGCGCTCGTCGGCGTGCCGGCTGCACAGGCCGACTTCGATGCGGGTGCTGTGGCGGGCAATCATCGCCACGATGATGTACACGACCGGACCCAGCAAGATCGTCAGGTACCAGATAGGCGAGTGCCAGTACAGGTCGCGACGGTAGCGGCGCGCGACCGGGCCATTGCACCGCAGGCAGCGGTCAGGCCAGCTGGCGCCGTGCCGCCAGACCACCTGGTCGCCCTCGCGCCAGACCCCGCTCGGATCCACGGCTTCGTGGGGACGCTCAGCGACAGGTGGCGCATAGGGGTTGTCGGTTATCACTGCACGCCCGCCAGAACGGTCGCGGCGATGATGCCGCAACTTGGCGGCCGCGCACAGGGTCGGTCGCTGACAGGCCTGCCCCGAACGGCGTATGGTTGGCGCCGCCGACCCGCACAACCGCGCACGGGGTCGCCGCGCTTGCGAGGTCTGCCGATGTCCGCCGAAGCCAATCCGCCGCAAATCGCTGCCGAGCGCGCTGCGCCCGCCTTTGAGAGTACGCCGCTGTCGCGCGCCGAGTACATCGCGGCCATGGTCCACTTCTACCGCGGCGAGATCTACCGCGCGACGCAGTGGCGACTGCGCCTGGACAACACCACCAACTGGGCGATTCTGTCGTGCACGGGCCTTGCCACATTCACGCTTGGCGACCCGGCGCACTCGCACGCGGCCATCCTGCTCGGCATGGGTCTGCTGCACACTTTCATGGTCATCGAAGCGCGGCGGTTTCGCTTCTTTGATGTGTGGCAGCAACGGGTGCGGCTCATCGAGACCAACTTCTATGGTCCATTGGTGCGGCGCGACCTGCACAGCCCGACCGCCGACTGGGGTCAGCAGATCGCGGACGACCTGCTGCACCCGACCTTCAAGATGAGCACGCGGCAGGCCGTCCGAGCCCGGCTGACCCGCAACTATGGCGGCTTGTTCGCGCTCTTGCTGGCGACCTGGCTGTGCAAGCTGGCGCTACATCCGGGTGTGCAAGGGGATCTGCCGCTGTACGAGCGCATGGCGGTCGGCGACCTGCCCTGGTGGGTGCCAGCTGGCCTGGTTGCCGGTCAATGGCTGTACCTGGGCAGCCTGTGGCTCGGCGTGCGCGGCATCGCGCCGGCAGAGGCCGATTATCGCGAGCGTCCCGACTTGGGCTCACTGTGATCGTTCGCCGCTTGAATTGGCCCGCGAGTTCAACGATCTGAACAAAGGGGGGGTCTGTTCAACGGACGCACCGCAAGCGCAAAAGCGTCGACTTGGCGGCGACAGACGAGTTGCCCGGCCCGAAGTGCACGGACCAGGCGCTGCCGGCTGCGACGGCCGGGGTAAGCGTCCAAAACGCGTCGGCCGTGGTAGGTCCAAACACCGCCGTGTCGATCGCCGGGTCTTTGGCTCCGCGGTCGACGATGCCCTCCAGTTCACTCAGCGTCGGTACGCGCCAGCCACCGCCCGACAGCGCCAGTTGCTGGCACCAGTCTTGTGCAGCCGACCAACTGAATGTGCCCACGGCTTGGGCCCGCTGCCAGGTGCGGCCGGTGGCGTTGTCGTAGACGGTCTCGGTCTTGGCGTCGACGGCGAAGCGACCCGGTGTCGCCGCGGCATGGGCGGTTGTGGCCCAAAGCAGCAATGTGCCCATCAGCCACGGCCTACCCTTCATCGTACGCACCTCGCGTAGCACTTGGCGGTGGCAAGCGAAAACGCCGTGGAGCCGCCGTTGAACAGCACCGTCCAATAGCTCTGCTGCGCGGCAGCCGTTACCGGCGACGCGGTCCACAGGAACTCCTTTGGCGTGCTGGCGAGCGCAGTGACGACGGTCGGGGCCGGCGCACTGACATCGCGAATCGTCAACAGTTCTGACAATGTCGGCAGCCGCCAGTCGCTGTGTCCGCCGGCAGCGAGGCCAGCGCAGAAGCCGTTGGCAGCCTCCCAGGTGATGGCGACCGGGCTGGTGTCTTTGGCCCACATGCGCCCGCTGTGGCTGTCGGTCACCGTGCCCTTGCCACTGTCGCTGAACCAGGCCGGCGGCGGCACGTCGGGTCTGGGTCCCCACAGCGGAAAATCGGGCGCGCACACGCTGCCGGTGGCGGTCGCGACCGCAACGAAGCCGGCCGTGCACGCCGTGCAGTTGGTCGGCAACGCCAAGGGATCGGCGCACGGGGTCACGTCCATCGGTACAAACGGCGTGACGTCAACATCGGCGACCCCGTCGCCACCCGAATCCGGGCTGCTGTCGACGGCGTCTGCGACCTCTGCAAGGGTCGAGTCACCGGCATCGGCGACCTCCAGGACAACGTCGACGTCCGCGGCATCCGCGCCAACGCCGGAGTCTGGTTGCGCGTCTGCGCCATCCGGGCCGACGGCGGCGTCGGAGATGACGGCCGCGTCCGTTGCGGCGTCGCCAAGCGGGGGCTTGCCGGCATCGGCGTGGACTTCTGCGGCCACGTCTTGGGCGACTTCGGCCGCTGCAGCATCCACTGCCTCAAAGGCCGACGCAGGCGGCAGCTTCTGCGGCACACACGCCGCGGGCGCCAAGGCCACAAGCAACAGGATCCACCTCACCAGCGCACCTGCACGGCGGCGCCGCCCTCGAGGTCAGGCAGCACGGTCCACACAGTCTGTGGCGGGGTCGGATCCGAACGCAGCGCCCAGGCCAGTACCGCGAGCAGTGCCACGCCGCCGCCAGCCGCCGTTGCGGACACGCCGATCGTGCGACGCAGGGCAATGTCTTTGGCTTGCTGGGTGGCCTCGGCGTGGCTCAGGTTCGGCCGCTCGCCGACGGCCAAGCGACCCCAGGTGCGGTCGTCGAGCTTCTTGCGGTCGGTCTCGGCCAGCAGCCACACCGCGCCACCGCCGAGCGCCGCAACCAACCCGACCACAGTCAGCACCTTGGGTGCGGCCGATGGCGGCGGGGTTGGCGGCGCGGTGACCACCGGCAGCGCAACTGGCTTGGGTTCGTTGGGCATGGGCGGCGGCGTCACCTTCTGCGGCCTGCTTTCGAGGACCAGGCTGTTGCGCCACCCCACCACCTGCGACCGCTCCGCGGCGTCCGCGGGCGCCCTGTTCAGGTAGCGATCGTAGGCGGCCATGGCCGCGGGAATGCGACCCGCGATGTGCAGGGCCCTGCCCTGGCGCCGCAGCCAGTCGTGCTGGCTTGGGTCCAACTCGTACGCTTCGGCCCACAGCTCGGCCGCCAGCCCGAACTGGCTCTCACTCTCTGCGCGGCCGGCGACGTCGGCTTTGCGCAGCGCGAGCTGTCGTTGCACGTGACCCAGGCGCTCGTGCGCTTTGGCGCGGGTCTCGGCCGATTGCGCCGGATCGGCGGCCACGGCGGCGTAGCGGTGTCCGGCGCTCTCCAGGTTGCCGGCCAGGTGGTCGGCATCGGCTGCTTCGAGCGCGCTCGCCGTCTGCTGGGTCTTGGTCAGTTCGCCGCGCCAGGCCTCGACTTGCGCGCGATCGGCAGGCGACAGGCCAGGTGCCTTCAGGTAGCGATCGTAGGCCGCCAGCGCTTGCGGGCGCTTGCCGCCCAGGTGCGCTGCGCGACCCAGGCGCTTGAGCCACTCGGTGCGCTTGGGGTCTAGCGTCAGCGCGTCGGCCCACAGCGCGACGGCGGCTTCGTATTGCCCAGCGGACTCGGCGCTGGCGGCTTCGTCGGCGCGGCGCTCGGCGCGTTTAGCCAGCACCGCGTCGAGCTGCGTCTGCGCCTTGGCGCGCGCTTGCGGGTCGAGGTCGGCCAGCGCCAGCATCTCGCGAAACAGCCGCTCGGACTTGTCCAGCTGGCCGGCCAGCTGGAAGGAGCGGGCGGCGTTGTACAGCGCCGGCACCGTGGTCTTGTCCATCCGCCAGATCTCGACAAACAACTCCGCCGCGCGCTCGAAATTGCCGGCGTCCAGCTGCTTTTGGGCTGCAGCCAACAGTGCCGCCACGGTCTTACTGGCTGCGGGCGCATCCGCGCCCACGGCCACCGTCGGCCAGGCAGTCGCCACGGCCAACAGCAAGCCCAGCTGCTTAATCCATGAACTGGATCTTGGGTTTGCCATCGGTCGTGGGCTTGGCGGCTGCGGCAGGGCGCGCCGATTTGGGTTTGGGGCGCGAATCGGGCGAGGGGGCCGGCGGTGCGGTCGCGGTGGGCGGCGCTGTAGGCGCTGCCGCAGGCTGCGCAGCAACCGGAGCCGGCGCCGGCGCGGCGGGTGCGAGCGGTGGCGGTGCGATGTCGGCTTGCGGGGCCGGCGCAGCAGCTGCCGGCGGTGTGACGGCTGCGGCCGGCGGTGGCGCGACTACGGCTGCCGCTGGGGCGCGCGTTGCCGCGGTCGACGGCGGCAAGGTGGGCTCGGGTTCGGGTCGCGCGGCCACCAACGACAGCGCCATCGCCAACGCAATGCCCAAGCCGATCATCCCACCGATAAGCCAGCGGTTGGCCTTCGCTGGGGCAGCAGGTGCGGGCAACTGCGCGGGCGCCACCTGCGTGGGATGGGCCAGAGTCGCGGGCGTCAACGCCACGGTATGCGCCCCCGGATCGGCGACCGCGGCAATCTCGGTCACCGGTTCGGCAGGGCGCAGGGAGACACCTACGGGCGTACCGGTGCCGCCGGCCGCTGCCTCAAGGGCGCGGCGCATAGCTCGGCTGTCGTCCCAGCGCTCGTCCGGCAACTTGGCCAGGGCGCGCTCGATGGCACTGACGAAAGCGTCGCCGACGGCCGTCTGCGCCGCTGTCCGCAGGTCTGGCGGCGGATCGTGCATGTGTGCGTTCAACAAGGCGAACATGTCGCCGTTGAACGGCAGCGTCCCCGTCACGCAGCGGTACAGGATGACGCCCAGCGAGTACAGGTCGGACCGGGCATCCAGGTCGGTCGCGCCGTAGCACTGCTCTGGGCTCATGTACATCGGCGTGCCCATCAGCCGCGCGCCTTGGGTCATACCCGAGTCACGCTGGCGGGCGATACCAAAGTCGAGCACCTTGACCACCGGCTCATCTTCGCCGACATCGTGCAGGATCAGGTTATCGGGCTTGAGATCGCGGTGGACCAGCCCGGCGCCGTGCGCCTCTTGCAGCGACTTGAGGACCTGGACGCCGAGCAGCGCCGCCTGAGCCTCGGTCATGACCTGACCCGCTTTGCGCAGGGTCTTAAGGTGCTTCTCCAACGTTGGGCCGCGCAGCACCTCCATGGCCATGTACAGCACACCGTCGTCGTCCTGGCCGAAGTCATAGAGGCGCACCGTATTTGGGTGCCGTAACCCCGCGGTGACGCGTGCCTCTTGAAAGAACCGAAAGTAGGTCTCTTCGCCGGCGTCTTCGGGGTCGAGCGCCAAGAGCTTGAGTGCCACTTGCTGGCCGCTGGCGGTGTGGCGGGCCTCGTACACCGCGCCAAATCCGCCCTTGCCCAGCCGGCTTTCGATGCGATACCGGCCCGCGATGACGGTACCCGCGGTCAGCTGGGTCGCCCGCGCGACATCGACGCCGCGCAGCTCGAAGGTCGTGGTGCCGTCAACGGGGCACAGCCGCTCGGTTGTCGGTGCGCGACATTGGGGACAATGGCGCAGCCCGGACAGCGGGCCCGCGCTGGCCAACGCCATCGTCGGCGAGTCGCTGTCGTCGGGGGCGGCAGGTGCCGTTTCGTCCGCCACTTGGGGCACCTACGCACTGCGCCGCCGGCCGTGGCGGTTCGCCAGGCAATCTTGGACTTGCGTTGCCGACCGGTCAAGCCGCGACGGCGCCGTGTGGCCACCAATTGCGGTTGACCCGGCGGCCGCGCCGCACCACACTGGGCAGGTCCGCGGCCCCGCGTTCCAGACGTCGGCAGGCGCGCACCACTTTCACCCCCGCCCGAGGCAACATGCGCTTCAACCTGAATTTCCCGTTGGCAGCCGCCGGACTGGCTGCCGCCGTGCTCGCGGCGCCCGCCCATGCCGCTGTGCCGTCGTTTGCACAAGTCGATGGCGTGCTGCTGTCGGCCGGTGGCGGTCCCGCCGCAGACGGCAGCTACAATGCGGCGTTTTCGCTGTATGCCCAGCAAACGGGCGGCAGCGCGCTGTGGACCGAGGCAGGCTCGGTGACGGTCAAAGCCGGGCAGTTCGGCTACCAACTGGGCGGCAAGACGCCGCTGTCGGCGGCCGCGATCAATGGGGTGACGTTGTGGCTGGGCGTTGCCGTGGCGGCCGACCCCGAATTGCCGCGCCAGCCCGTCGGCGCAACCCTGTTTGCGCAGCGCGCTGCGGTCGCTGACGGTGTCGACTGCAGCGGCTGCATCAAAAGCGGAGCGTTGGACGCGGCCGTGCTTCAGCCCTACGCCAAGTCGAGCGACTTGACCGTGTATGCCAAGTCCGCGGACCTGGGGAACTACGCCAAGACCAGCGAGCTGAGCGATTTCGTCAAGGCGGCCTCACTTGCCGCTGTGGCCGCCAGCGGTAGCTACAACGACCTCAAGGACAAGCCGCAGTTGGCCGACGTAGCCAAGACGGGCAATTACGGCGACCTCGGCGGCAAACCCGTCCTGGCCAAGGTAGGTGCCAGCTGTGGCACTGGGCTGGTGCTCAAGGGCTTCAAGGCCGACGGGTCGCTGGACTGCGGCAAGCTGGAGATCCCGCCGGACTTCATCGACGAAGTCAGCAATGGCCTTATCAACAACCAGTTCACTGACAAATATGCGGGCGGCGTCCAAGTGCCGATTCCCGACGGCAACGGCGCTGGCACCACCGACACCATCACGTTTCCCGATGTGGGCATCGCGCAGGCCGTGTGGATCGAGGTGGAAGTGTTCAACTCGGACCTGAGCAAGGTCAAGATCGAGCTGTTCGGCCCCGGCATGTCGACGCCGTATGTGCTCTACGACGCCGCCAAGAGTGGCCAGACGCTCAAGGCCTTGTTCAACAAGGACACAGCGATCGCAAAGGGCGACCTCGACGGCGACTGGTTGGGCAAGAACATCACGGGCAACTGGTCGATCATCGTCAAAGACCCGCTCAAGAACCAGAACAGCGGCAGCACCGACGGCTACTTCTCGTGGGCGATGTACGTCAAGACCATGTCCAACAAGAAGATCCTGGTCAAAGGCGACCTCATCGTCGAGGGCAGCATCACCGGTCAGGCGGCTAGCAAGGGCACGCTCGGGTCGCGCATCGTGCACAAGTCTGGGAAATTTTTCGGCTACGATGACCTGACCGACGTCTGGAAGACAGTGCCGGGCATGGTGCTGCCCTTCCACGCCACCGGTGGCGCGGTGCAGATCTCATTTAGTTCACCGATGCACGCCGGTTCGCACCGCACCTGCCGGTCTCTCATCGATGGCCTGCCTGCGGGCCTGTACTCGGTGTCCGACACCACCTACAAGTGGCAGGATGGCTTGACCTACACCTACCAGAACGGCTCCATCTGGCGCATGTGGAATCCGACGCGCGTCTACGACGGCATTGCCCCGGGCAACCACCTGCTGTCCTTCGAGTGCCTGAACGACTCCGCGGGTCAGGGCGGCGGCTCGCGCATTGGCCACGAGGAGATGATTACCACCGGCCACGTGATCCCCTACGACGACAACGCCTCGGGCGAGGTCAAGGTGTACCAGGTGGCCTCCATCCCCAATCAGACCTTGGGCAGCACCAACCAGTTCGCCAACGTCACCGGGTTGTCGCTCAAGTTCGTGGCGCAAGGCGGCCCCGTGCGCATTGCGCTGTCCATCCCTATGACCGGCGGCTCGCACTCAAGCTGCCGGCCGCTCATCGACGGCGTGCCGGCCGGCAAGGACGACATCGACGTCCTGACGTACACGTGGCAAGAGGGCCTGCAATACCTGGCCAGCTGGTGGAACGTGTGGAACCGCACCCGCGTGTATACCAAGGTGCCGGCTGGGCCGCACACCCTGACCGTGCAGTGCGTGACCGACTCCGCGCCGTCCAATGTCACCAACAGCCGTGTTTCGGCACACGCGGCGGTGTGGGCCTACAAGCCGGCCAGCGACGGCAACGCCACTGTCAAGGTCTACTCCGGGTCCGAGCGCAAAAGCTACGGCATCGGCGCCAGCTCGGCCTGGACCGCGCTCAACAGCAGCCCCGCGGGCACGGGCTTGAACAAGATCGAGTTCGTGGCGACCGGCGGGGCGGTGGAGTTGGGCGCCTCAATCCCGCTCAACAACGGCTCGCACTCTGCTTGTCGGTTCTTGGTCGACGACAAGCCGATATCGACAGGCGAGCCAGACAACGTCGGCTACCACTGGCAGGAAGGCATCGTGTACGTCGCCGGACAGTGGCAGATGTGGGATCGCGTGCGTGTCTACCGCACCATCCCCGCCGGCAAGCACACGCTGGGCATCGCCTGCCACGGCGACGGCGGCAGTCCGACTGCAGGCCACCCCGACATAGTGTCGCACTTGTTCGCGGTCGCGTACGCACCCTAACGGCAATCAGCTGGCAGTCGCGGGCGGTCCTCGTCTCGGTGCCCGCGGCAGTTCCGCGCTCAAATCTCGCGAAAAGCGCAGCCGCGACCGCTCCTTGGCGCGCTCCGCCTCGGTCTGACGGTCGCGCGGTGGCGCCGTGGTGGTCAGACCGCCAATGAGCCGCAGGGCCGCCTGCGCCACCTCGTCAACCGCAGTGTCGAAGGCAGCGACGTTGTGGCGCGCCGGGCGCGTGGTGCCACTCAACTTGCGCACAAACTGCAAAGCGGCCGCCCGCACTTCGTCTTCGGTCGCAGGCGGATCGAAGTTGAACAACATCTTGATGTTCCGGCACATCGCAGCCCCACGCGGTCGAAGCGCCGCGGCGGTCCACAGCGTGCCATGCCTCGGCCGCGCGCGCGACCCGCGATCAACGCCGCGCCCGTTTCGTTCATTGTATCAACGGCCTGAACAAAGGGGGGGGCTGATCTTGTCGAACGCCCGCGTTCGGGAGTAGCGTTCGCCCGCCGCGCCTGCGGCGTTTGCATGACATGCCCGAGCCCGCATCCGCCCATCGTCCGCTTGTCATCGGTATCGCCGGCGGCACCGGCGCGGGCAAAACCACCATCGCTCGGACGGTGGTAGCCGAGTTGGCCGGCGAGTCCGTGGCGCTCATCGAGCATGACCACTACTACCGCGATCGGCCGGACCTCGAATTCGAAGCCCGCGCCCAGCTGAACTACGATCACCCGGACAGCCTGGAGAGCGAACTCTTGGCCGAGCACCTCGACGCCTTGTGCCGCGGCGAGTCGGTCCAGCGCCCCAACTACGACTTTACCCTGCACCGCCGCACCGACCACACCACGCGGGTCGACTCGGCGGCAGTGGTGGTGGTCGAGGGCATCCTGATTTTCGCAGAGCCGGCGCTGCGCGAGCGCTTTGACGTCAAGGTCTTCGTGGACACGCCAGCGGACATCCGCGTGCTGCGCCGGATTCGCCGCGACATGGAGCGCCGCGGTCGCCTGTTTGACGACATTCGCCGGCAGTACTTGAAGACCGTGCGACCGATGCACGAGGCGTTCGTCGAGCCGTCGCGGCGCCACGCCGACGTCATCATCCCCGAAGGCGGCAACAACAAGGTCGCAGTCGAGATGGTGGTCGAGCGACTGCGCAAGGCCTTGCGCGGCTGACGCCTTAGCCGAAAAGGCTTGATCGACGCCAAAACCAGCGTAGAATTGCGGTCCTTTTCCGGCCACCGCGCCAAGGACCCACCATGCAGACCCACAATCCACCGGTGCAGCAGCCCAATCTGGGCTATGGCCCACGCAGCTACGCATTCGCTGAGTACATACCCGCGCTGAACTGGATCGGCGGCACGTTTCGAGCCGGCGCGATCGGCAAGTCGCTGGCCGTGGACAATCCGCGTTACGGCAAAACGATGGGCCAGGTGACGCTCTCGGACGCGCGCGACATGCAGGCAGCGGTCGAGGCGGCCCAGGCCGCGCTGCCCGGCTGGCGCACCACGCCCATCAAAGAGCGCGCACAGGTGCTGTACCGCCTCAAAGCGCTGCTCGAGCGCGACATCGACGAGTTGTGCTGGCTGCTGAGCGCCGAGAACGGCAAGACCTACGCCGAAGCCAAGGGCGACATCGAAAAAGGCATCGAGTGCATTGAGTTCGCTTGTTCGCTGCCCAACCTCGCGGCCGGCGGCCAGATGGATGTCAGCCGCGGCGTCAACTGTGAGGTCACCTTCGAGCCGCTCGGCATCGTCGGCGGCGTGGTGCCGTTCAACTTTCCAGTGATGGTGCCGCTTTGGATGATTCCCAACGCGCTCGTCGGCGGCAACTGTTTCATCCTCAAGCCTAGCGAAGTGGTGCCCTACGGCGCCGTGCGGCTGGCAAAGTACTTGCAGGAAGCGGGCTTGCCGGATGGCGTGTTCCAGACGGTCAACGGCCAGCAGGCGGCGGTCGAGGCGCTGGTCGATCACCCTGCCGTGCAAGCCGTCGGCTTCGTCGGCTCGACCAAGGTGGCCAAGCTCCTGTACGCGCGCGGCTCGGCGCTCGGCAAGCGCATGCTGTGCCTGGGCGGCGCCAAGAACCATGTGCTGGTGGTACCCGATGCCGACGTCGACTTGTCGGCGGCCAACATCGTCGCCAGCTCGTTTGGCTGCGCCGGTCAACGCTGCATGGCCAGCTCGCTGATGGTCGCGGTCGGACCCACGCAGCGCATCATCGACGCGATGGTCGCGGTGGCCAAGAAGATCCGGCTCGGCGAAGACATGGGCGCGGTCATCTCGCCTGCGGCCAAAGCACGAATCGAAGGCTACATCGCCGGCGCCGAAGCCGCCGGAGCCAAAGTGCTGGTCGACGGCCGCGGCGCCACGGTCGCTGGCTGCGAGGGCGGCAACTGGGTCGGCCCGACCATTCTGGATTACGTGCGCCCCGACATGCCGGCGGCCTGCGATGAGATTTTCGGCCCGGTGCTGTCGATCGTGCGCACGCAGACGCTGGACGAAGCCATCCGCGTCGAAAACGCCAACGCTTACGGCAACGGCGCGGCGATCTTCACCACCAGCGGCGCGGTGGCACGCTACGCGGTCGAGCGCCTGGAAGCCGGCATGGTCGGCGTCAACATCGGCGTGCCGGTGCCGCGTGAACCCTTCAGCTTTGGTGGCTTTGCCGACAGCAAGTTCGGCCACGGCGACCTGACCGGCATGGACGGCTACCGCTTTTGGACCCGGCCCAAGAAGGTCACCAGCAAGTGGGCGCTCCAGGCCGACCAGAACTGGATGAATTAGTTGTACTTCAGTGTCGCGACAGCGCCTGTAATGCCCGGACGGCCTCGACCGCCACCTTGCCAGTCAAGGCCTTTTCGTCCCACTCGATGACGGCGCCCGCCAGCAGCTTTTCGCGGTAGTCCTGCCGTTCGCGCTTGGCCACGTCGCGACACAGCTCTGCGCGCAGTTGGCGCTGGGCCTCCACGACCTGCGGGTCGACACTGGCAGACGCATCGCGTGGCAGACCGAGCGCCAGCGGCTGGCGCGCAACAACGGTCAGGACCGCGATCTCGTTATCGGTGTCGACCGGCCCTAGCACCTGGCCGAGCTTGGCCGCCACCACTGCCCTTTCGACGGCCGGATCCGCGCGGCGAAAGGCTGCCTTCTCAAAGCCAGCGACCCCGGTCTGCCAGAAGCTGTAGCGCAGTAGCTGGAGCTTGCCGCCCGCAGTTTGGGCGTCGGCAATCGCCTCTTCGAAAGCCGGCACGTGGCGGTCCCGCAGCGGCGAGTCGGCGAGCCTGACCTCGGTGGCATCCGCGGCCGGCCCCAGCGCGGTCATAGCCTTGAATTGATTCCGTAATCTCTCGGACAGCGCGGTCATGACCGGTCGAGCCGCGCCAAGGCAGGCCTCCTTGTCCGCAATCGCGCACGGCGGCTCTGGGCAGCAGCGGGTCTGCGCCTGCCACACCGTCCAGCCGGGCGGATGCTTGTAGCGGGCAAGGTTCTGCAAATAGGCCAGCCGTAGTTCGTCGTTGGTCAGCGCACAGCCGCGGTTGTCGTGCCAGACGGCAGCCAGGAAGCGATCCGCGGCCTGTGCCGTGGTCTCCGTCGCGGCCTGAGCCTGCCCGACGACCTGCATTTCGCGTACCACCAGCACGTCTGAGGCGGCCAGGGCCATGGCGCGGACTTCCGCTTGCTCTTGTCCGCGCAGTTCGGCCAGCCGCGGTGCCAGCTGCGACCAGCGCAGCACGCCGAGATCGACCTTGGCAACGACGGGATCCACCGCGGCCGCGGGGGCAACTGCCGGGGCAACGGATGGAGCAGGCGCGCGACCGCATGCTGCAGCGAGCAGGGCCAGGGCCGCCAGCCAGACGCGCATCGGCTAGCGACCACCCATGAGCTTGACCATCAACGCCTTTTGCACATGCAGCCGGTTCTCAGCCTGGTCAAAGATGATCGACTGCGGGCCGTCGCAGACCTCGGCGCTGACTTCTTCGCCGCGGTGCGCCGGCAGGCAGTGCATGAACGCGCAGCCAGGATTGGCGCGTGCCATCATCGACGTGTCGACGATGTAGCCGTCGAAGTCCTTGAGACGCTTGGCGTGCTCCTCTTCCTGGCCCATCGACGCCCACACGTCGGTGTAGATGCAGTCGGCGCCGATGACGCCGCGCTCTTTGTCGTCGGTCACGGCGATGCGGGCGCCCGTCTGGGTGCCGAGCTTCTGACAGCGATCGACGATGGCGGGGTCAGGCCAGTAGCCGTGAGGCGCGACGATGGTCACGTTCATGCCGAGCGCCGCGCCGGTATCGAGCAGCGAGTGCGCCATGTTGTTGCCGTCGCCGACATACACCAGGGTCTTGCCGCGCAGCACGTCGGGGTCGAAGGTGCCGGCTGGGCTCCACTGCTCGACCAGGGTCTGCGCATCGCACAGGGTCTGGCAGGGATGCTCGAGATCGGAAAGCCCATTGATCACCGGCACCGACGCCCAGCGCGCCAGCTCTTCAACCGTGTCGTGGCCGTAGACCCGCGCCATGATGCCGTTGCAGTAGCGCGAAAGGACCCGAGCCGTATCGGCGATGGTCTCACCGCGGCCGATCTGGATGTCCGCGGAGCTCAAGAACAGCGCATGGCCGCCCAGCTGCACCATACCGACCTCGAAGCTGACGCGGGTGCGCGTCGACTTCTTCTGAAAGATCATGGCCAGCGTCTGGCCTTGCAGGGTGGTGCGGTAGCGGTCGGGGTTGCGCTTGATGTCGTTTGCCAGCACCAGGACCTCGCGGTTCTCGGCGGGCGTCAGATCGGTCACGGACAAAAAATGCTTGAACGGCATGGGTTTTCCGATCCCGCGCGGAAATGGCGACGACAACGGTCGGCACGCGGGGGCGCGGGTTTTCGCCGTTTCGCGGCTTGGGGTCAAGACGGCGCCGCTGTTTGCGTTTAGACTGGCGGCCCTTTGGCCCACGACCAGGATCCGCGATGCCAGCCGCCGCCAGCCAGACTGCCGAACAAGAGCGCGCCTACGTGCGCAACGCCACCGCCAAGGACGGCGACGCCTTTGTGCAGCACCTGCGCACCAAAGGCTTTGTGGATCCGAGCTTTGTGCAGACCTGGGGTGCCGTCACGGAGCTTCTGGCGACCCGACCGTTTGGACCCAAAGTGCTCGATCTCGGCTGCGGGCCCGGCTGGACGTCGATTTTCCTGGCGGCCCGCGGTCTGGACGTCACGGCCACCGATCTCAGCGCCGACATGCTGGCTATCGCCCGCGAAAACGCCGCGCGCATGGGCGTACAGGTGGCATTTCGCGAAGCCGACATGCAAGCCGGCTTCGATCTGGGCGCCGACTTCGACAGCGTGCTCATCTACGACGCGCTGCACCACTGCCAGGACGAGACTGCGGTGCTGCGCCACGCCTATGCGGCTTTGCGGCCGGGCGGCACGATTCTGTTGGTCGAACCCGACTGGTTCCACGAATATGGCCGCTCGGCGCGCCACGACCGCGCGCACTACGGCACCACCGAGCGCGGCATGGGCTGGGGCCGCATGACGCGGGCCTTGCGCAAAGCCGGCTTTGTGCGCCCGGAGCGGGTGTACAGCAGCCAGGGTACCTTTGGCCGCTCGCCGCTGCAGCGGATCAAGGCCGTTGTGGTGGCATTGCTGACGGTCACCAGCGGCTTTCCGCACCGCAGCGTGATTGGTTTCGCCAGTAAGGGCCCGTAAAAAATCTACTCGATTTTCTACGGCCGCCCGTTTGCTTGCTCAGTGGGTCGCAAGCTCGCGTCTTTGCAAGCCGACTCGCCGCTCCGCCGTCTGCCGAGGTCGACTGAGTTAGTCATTGACATGCCGCATGCCCGGGCAGTTCAGCGGGGCGGGTTGCAAGCGCCGCGCCGGTGCCTATCTTGGCTTCCTTGCCCTGCTCGGGCGTCGCACAAGGACGATCATGACTTCGTTTGCAGACCACCTCGCGCGCATCAAAAGCCGAATCCAGGAGGTCGCGCCCGAGGAGGTCGCGGCCAACCTGCAGTCCAGCACGCCGATGGTGCTGGTCGACGTGCGCGAGCGTGACGAGATCGAAAATGGCTTCTTGCCGGGCGCCAACCTGCTTGGACGCGGCCACTTGGAGGCCAAGATCGCCGGTGTGGCGACAACCGCCGATGCGCCGATCGTGGTGTATTGCGCGGGTGGCGTGCGCTCGGCGATGGCGGCGGCGGCGCTGCAAGACATGGGCTTTACCAACGTGCGTTCGATGGCCGGCGGCTTCACCCGCTGGGCGCGCGCGGGGCTGCCGGTCAAGACTCGCAAGTCGCTGACGCAAAGCCAGACGGCGCGCTACTCGCGGCACCTGCTGATGCCCGAAGTCGGCGAAGAGGGGCAGCTCAAGCTGCTGGACGCCAAAGTGCTGCTGATTGGCGCTGGTGGTCTCGGCTCACCTGCAGCGGTGTATCTGGCAGCGGCTGGCATCGGCACGCTCGGCCTGGTCGATGGCGACGCCGTGGACATGTCGAACCTGCAGCGGCAGATTCTGCACGCCGAGGACCGCGTCGGCATGCCCAAGGTCGAGTCGGCGCTCAAAATGCTGCGCGGCATCAACAGCGACATCGACATCAAGACCTATAACACCCGCATCGACAGCAGCAACGTCCTGGAACTGTTCAAGGACTACGACATCATTGTCGACGGCTGCGACAATTTCCCGACCCGCTATTTGGTCAACGACGCCTGCTACATGCTCGGCAAGACCAACGTGCACGGCTCGATCTTCCGATTTGAGGGTCAGGTCACGGTGTTCAAGCCGGGCACCGACGGGCCCTGCTATCGGTGCCTCTACCCTGAGCCGCCACCGCCCGGCATGGCGCCAAGCTGCGCAGAGGCCGGCGTGCTGGGTGTGCTGCCCGGCATCATCGGTGTCGCGCAAGCCATCGAGGTCGTCAAGGTGGCGCTTGAGATCGGCAAGCCGCTGGTGGGCCGCCTGCTCACTTTTGACGCGCTGCAGATGAAGTTCCGCGACCTGAAGATCCGGCGCGACCCCGGCTGCCCGCTGTGCGGCGAAGCGCCGACCATCACAGAGCTCATCGACTACGAGCTGTTCTGCTCGATGTCGAAGGACTAGGTCCGCCGTCAGTCCACCGGCTGCGCCGCCAGGATTGCGCGCGCCCGCTTGCACACGCTGGCCACTTGAACGGGCGCTCCGTCGGCCGGATCGCGCCAGGTCGCCCGACTCTCGCACAGCTTTTGTAGCGGCGCGGCCACCGCGGCAGGGTCGAAAGCGTAGGCCAGCACAGCGGCGCGCAGCGCGGTGACTTGACGCCAAGGCACCCGGTCGGCCAGCGCGCTCGCTACCCAAGCCCGCGCATCGGCCGGCGAGAGACGGGCCGCGGCCACCTGTGCCTCGGCCACGACGGCCGGATCGCGATCGGCGGCCAGCTTTTGCCACAGCGGCAAAAGGTGCAGATAGCCAGCATTGCCCAGGCGACGCGCGATGGCGACGCGCAGGGCCGGCTGCCCCGTGCCAGAGGCGAGCCAGTGCACCACGCGGTTGAGCGGCGCGCTCGCGGTGGTCTGGTCCGCGAGGTCCACAGCCTGGTGCGCTGCGGCCGCGACCACGCGGCTGTCGGGATGGTGCAGCGCATCAAGCGCAAACAGCACCGGCGTGTCGCACCAGGTGGCAAAGTTGAAGCGGACGAGCGCCAGCGCGAGATCAACCGCAGTGCGCGCGTCGAGCGTGGGCACAAAGGCGTGCAGGCGCGGGTGACGCTCGGCGAGGCCAATGGCAGCGTGCACGGCGAGCAGCGCCACGCGGGTGTCCTTGTCCTGCAGGGCCAACCGGGCTAGCGCAGGCCCATCGCGCTGCTCAAACAAGGCGCGCAGGTCGTCGGCGACGTCGGCGCCGGCCAGGGCCCGCTTGCGCAGGCGACCCAGCTCGGCCTTGGCAGCCGGTGCAGGCGCCCGAAACACGGCGTCCTGTGCCAGCGGCAGCGACTGCAACGCCGCGGCCATCCTGGCAAAGTCGCAGAGCGGCCGCGGTTGCACAGGGCGATTGGGCTGCCCGGCTGGCAGCAGCGCGCGCAGGTTTTCCGCCGGGTCTTTTGGCGCCGCGCGCACAGAAGCCTGGGCGCAAACCGCGACGCTGCACGCCGCTACGGCCAGCGCGCGGAGCACAAAGCCAAAAAGTCTGACAAGGCCGCGATCCACCCTTATTCTCGTCTGCGAGCTGCGCGGGGCGCTCCGCGCGGGCCAGTATGCCATGCAACCGCAGTCGCCGCCCGCCCCACCGCTGCAGCAGCCTTTTGGCTGGCAGCCGCTGTTTTTCAAGACGCTGGTCCTGGGCGGATCGCTGGTCGGCCTGCTGTGGCTGATCGCGCGCCTGCGGGTGGTGACCGCGCCGATTCTCATCGGCTTTTTTGTCGCCTATGCGCTCAATCCCGTGGTGGTCAAGCTGCAGCGCTGGAGAGTCCCGCCGATTCTAGCGCTGACCGTTCCCGTGCTGCTGGTCGCGGCGCTGGTGGCCGTGTTCGTGACGGTGGTCTTGCCGTCGATGGGCGAGCAGTTCATCCGCGCCAGCCAGCACACGCCGGCCCGCATCTACAACTACCTGCTGCGCATCGACCCGTGGACGCAGGCCAACCTGGGGCAAAAGGTCAGTGATCTCGTGCCTTACCAAGATCTGTCGGGCATGGTGCAGGCGCTGGCACGCGAGCTCATCGGCCCTGCGCAGTCGCTGGTCAGTGCGCTGCTGTCGAGTGCGCGCGACGTGCTGTTAGCCACCGGCAAGCTGCTGCTGGTGGTCGTGGTCGCGTTCTTCTTGCTCGACGACTACGAACGCACCGTGCAGGTTGCCGGCAATCTGGTGCCGCGCCGCCACCTGACGGAGGTCACGCGCATCGTCCGACGCATCGACGACGTGATGGCCGGGTTCGTGCGCGGTCAACTGCTGCTTCTAGCGCTGGCGATGGCGTGGTTCACGAGCTCGATGGCGTTGCTCGACGTTCCGTTTTGGCTGGTCATGGGCCCGATCGCGGCGGTGGTGTACCTCGTGCCCTACGTCGGCGTGCTGACTGGACTTGCACTGACCGTGCTGTTGCAACTGCTCGGCGGCGAGCCAGGCTGGCACGTGGCCGCGCTCGCGGTGGCGTTTGCGTGCTTCTACACCGTCGACATGCTCATCATCACGCCGCGCATCATCGGCAACAAGGTTGGTCTGCCGCCGCTTGCGGTGCTGCTCGGGATCATTGCGTTTGGCGAGCTTTTCGGCGTAATTGGCGTATTGCTGGCCGTCCCACTGATGGCTTGCGGGCGCATTCTGCTGCTGGAAGCCGTGGCGCGCTATCGCCTGACTGTCGCCTACCTGGGTCCCGACAACCCGGCCGACGTCGCCGAGCAATCTGAACAGGAGCCGTGATGTCCCAAAAGCCGAGCATGCCGATGAATGCGCCGAACATCCCGCCGCCACCACCGCCGCCGTCCGGGCCTGCACCGGTGATGGCGCGCCCCTTCCGCGTCACGAAGCATGATTTGCACAATCGCCCCAAGTGGTCGAACTTGGAGATGTTTCGCTCGATGAGCTTGCCGGCCGTGGTGCAGCTGCGCGCGGCAATGGAGGCTTCCGAATTCGAGCCCGGCCAGGTCATCATCCGCCAGAACGACGAAGGCGACGAGATGTTCCTGCTCGACAGTGGTTCGGTGCGCGTGACCGTACGCGGCCACATGCACGACACGCACTTTGAGCGTGTTCTCAACGCGCCTGCGGTGTTCGGCGAAATGGCGCTGGTGATCTCGACGCCGCGGTCGGCGACCGTCACCGCCGAGTCGCAGGCGCGCTGTTTGCGGCTTGGGCGCGTCGCCTTTAACGACCTCATTCGCAAGCATCCGCCAGTTGGCGAGTTCCTGACCCGCGCGGTCGGCGAGCGGTTGCTCGAGTCCAGCTCGATTCAGCACGTCGGCAAGTACCGCGTGGTCGGTCGCCTGGGCGCGGGCGCGGTGGCGACGGTGTTCGAAGCCATCCACCCAGGACTGCAGCGCTCCGTTGCGCTCAAGATGCTCAGCCACTCATTGGCGAGCAACCCGTCGTTTCTTGGGCAGTTTCAGCAGGAAGCGCAGCTCATTGCCAACTTCAACCACGACCACATTGTCCGAGTCTATGACACCGAGAAGGCATACGGCACCCAGTTCATCGTGATGGAGAAGCTGACCGGGCTGACGCTCGACGACGTCATCCAGCACGGTCAGCACCTGGCATTGGGCACGGTACGGCGCATCCTGCGCGAAGTGGCCGGCGCGTTGGCGTATTCGCACAACGTTGGCCTGCTGCACCGCGACGTCAAGCCGAGCAACGTATTCCTGACCGAAGAAGACCGGCGGGTCAAGCTTTTGGACTTTGGCATCGCGATTGCCCAGGACGCCTCGGCGGCGCGGCCAGGCGAGCAGCTGTTTGGCACGCCCTATTACATGAGTCCGGAGCAGATCCTGGGCCAGAAGCTCGACGGCCGCAGCGACCTGTATTCGCTGGGCATCTTGGCCTACGAGCTGATGACGCGCGAGGTGCCGTTCGACGCCGACACCATCGACGAGCTGCTTGGCAAGCACCTGAACGCGCCAACCCCGGATCCGCGCGAAATCGTGCCCGACGCGCCGCCGGATTTGTGTGAATTCGTGAGGATTGCCACCGAAAAGCGCGCCAAGGATCGGTTCGCCAGCTGCGCAGCTGCGGTCGATTTCTTGAAGCTGGCCAACGAACTGCCTGTTGTGCGCACCATCGAACTGACCACGCTTGCCATCAGCTACCACCCCAGCCGCCGCACCCGCGTGCAGCGGGCGATCGAGGTGCTGCGCGAAGAGTTGGGCGGCCTGGACGGCGTCGCGGTTCTGCACGCCCACCAGACCAGTGAGTCTTTGCCCAAGGAGTAGCGCATGGCCGCGGACGACCCTGTGGTGCGCGACCCGCCGATCGCATTCGGCCCTTGGATCGACGCCCATCGCCACATGCTGCGGCCGCCGGTCGGCAATGCCCAGGTCTGGCCGGACCGCGAGTTCATGGTTACCGTCGTCGGCGGTCCCAATGCCCGCAGCGACTTTCACATCAATGAGGGCGAAGAGTTCTTCTACCAGCTGGAGGGCGAGGTCACGATCGTAACGCTGCAGCACGGCAAACGGGTGCCTGTGGCGCTCAAGGCTGGCGAAATCTTTCTACTGCCACCCAACGTGCCCCATTCGCCGCAGCGACCGGCCAACACGGTCGGGCTGGTGCTTGAGCGCCGGCGGCTGCCGCACGAGATCGACCAGTTCCTGTGGATTTGCGATCGCTGCGACGCCGAACTGCACCGAGAGCAGATGCACCTGACCGATATCGTGACGCAATTGCCGCCGGCCTTCGACCGTTACTGGTCCAGTCCGGACACCACTTGCAAGGCGTGCGGGCACGTGCACAGCAGGGTCCGCTAGCGGTGCGCCCGTGCGATCTTTGGGCTAGACTGCGGCGCGCGCCGGACCCGAGCGCACGGCACACTGCGATGGCGGTCAGGGCAGGTAACACGGCAAGGTGGTCGGCAATCGCGCTGGCGGCGACGATTGCGGCCTGCAGCGCGTCGATGCAGACCGCCAGCAAGGCGGGTCCGACCAAGACCGCGCCAGAAGCCGCGCCCGCGACGCCTGAAGACGAGGTGGCGGCCGCTCGCGAGGCCGCGGAGAAAGCCCCCGCTGGACCGGATGCCGATCGCGCACAGGCCAGATTAGCGGCGGCGATTCAGAAAGCGCTGAAATATCACCTGGATCGCGCAGACCTCGCGCTTGCCGGGCTGGATCTGGCGGAGGCGGAGAGCGACATCATCGCCGCAGCGGCCCTGGATCCGGGCGACGGGCGCGTCATCGACTTACGGGGCAAAGCGGCCGAAGTGCGCAGCCAGTGCACGCTGGCCATGGGCCAGATTCGCGGGCTGCTTGCACGGCTCAAGCCCGTGGCGCCGCGCGCGCAAGACGTCATGTTGTGGCAGGAACTGGCAGAGGCCCTGACGCTGTTGGGCCAGTGGGCCTCGGCCTTTCCCGAAGCGACGGTTCTGCGCAGCGAGGCGGCGCCGCTGCTGGCTGGCTGGCAGGCGTTCTTGGGCGAGGCGGCGTTTGCAGCCGGCGACGCCGCCAAGGCCGAGCAGCACGCGACTGCGGGCGCGGCGTGGCAGCCCGGCAGCGCAGCCATTGCAGCGCTGCGTGCGAAGCTGGCGGCCGTGGGCGACCTGGTCGGGGCGCGCGCAAGGGCCAAGGCGGCGCTGGACAGTGGCCAGTTTGAAGTCGCAGTGCGCGCCGCCGACGAAGCGATTGCTGCACACCCGACCGACGCTGAGCTGCTGGCGCTGCGCACCATGGCCGGCCAGAAAGCGGCGTACGTGCACGTCGACGCTGCGAAGGCGGCACTGAAAGCCGGCCAGGTGGCGCAATGTGCTGCGGCGGTCGCGGCGGCGCGGCAGCTGGCCAAAAACGACGCGACGCTGGCCAAGACGCTGGACGGGCTGACCAGAGAGTTCAGCAAGAAAGTCGAGAAAACGCTGACTGGCAAGGCTACCGCGCTGGGCGGCAAAGGCTTGACTGGCACTGCGTGGCTCAATTGGCTGGCGCTGCAAGCGGTGTTGGGGGCGGACGCCAAGCGCGACGCCAGAATCGCCAAGATCGACGCCGAGTTGAACCAGGCCGCGCGCTATCTGCTGGCGGTCGAGGTCGCGGCAGTACCCAAGGATCAGGCCAAGGAGATTGCAGCGACGATGCCCGCGCAGGTGGCGACGGCGACGCAAATTGCGATCCGGTCGGCGCTGACGGCGCCCGAGCTGGTGGCGTTGGGGCTGGCAGTGGTGCTCAAGGGTCCCCAAGACGCCGCGATCAGCGTGGGTTGGCCGGTCTGGCGCATCGCTCGCCGCCAGGAGCCTGAGACGCGCAAGAAAGAGTACCTGGACCACACCGACACCGTGCACAACCCGGCCTGGGATCAGGCGCAGGCGCGGCAGCTCGCGGCCATGGCCAAGATGAACGCCGCCAACGACGAGCTGCGACCGGTCATCGAAGAGGTCAACGGCTCGGAGGGCAAGCTGTCGGAGCTGCAGACCCAGCTGACGGAAATCCAAAAGAAAATCGCGACAGAAGACGCCGAGTTTTACCGCGACCGACCGATGCCGTGCAAAGACGGCACCGCACGGTGTCCCGAGTCGTGGGCCAACAAGCGCTGGAAGGCGAGCCAGGACTACTATCTGCGGCGCATCGACGACGAGAACAAGAAGCTCGAAGGCCTGGTGCCCAAGCTCAACCGGCTACAGTCCACGGCCGACGCTGCGCGCAAAGCCTACGACGAGGCCGTCGACGCACTGGAACGCACGCCGCGCAAGGTACCCAAAGAGGTGTGGCTGCCGTACACCTACGAGGTCACCAAGCATCTGGTCGAGATCAAGACGCGGGCGGAATTCCAGTTTCGCCAGGGTTCGGGCAAAGCGGCGGCCATCGCCCACCAGTCGGCGCCGGCGTTGGACGAAGTGCGGCAAGACTTCACCAGCGGCACTATCATCGTCAAAGGCCAGCTGCTGGAGCCGCAGCACGACTCCAAGCTGCCAGAGGATGCGACGCTCGTCAGCGAAATCGCGACCAGGGTATTGACGCCGGCGCTAACCGAAGTCAAGCAACTGGTCGCTCAGCACGGTGAGCGCTGGATCGCCAAAAGCGAAGCGGCGAAGTCCGATGATGAGCGCGTGCACTACCTCGTGCTCGCGTGGCGGGCCCGGGGCGCGCTGCTCGCCGATCGCCGCGACCTGGTGGCCAAGCGACTGCGCGACATCGCCGGCTTTGACGCCAAGGCCGGAACCGTCGATGTCAGCCGCCTGGAACTGGGCAAGTAGTCGCAACCGTATACCCGTTCGAGGGCAGTCGTGACCCCGCCGCGCTTTGCGCATTTTCCCGCCCTGACCTTTGACGATGTGCTGCTGGTGCCGGCGCAGAGCGACGTGCTGCCGCACGCAGCGGTGCTGGCCACCCAACTGACGCGCAGCTTGCGGCTGCCGGCGCCGCTGGTGGCTGCAGCGATGGACACGGTTTCCGAGGCGGCGATGGCCATCGCGCTCGGGCGGCTGGGCGCGGCGGCGGTCGTGCACAAGAACTGGAGCGTGGCGGAGCAAGCTGCCGCCATTGCGACGGTCAAAGCTGGCCCGCTGTGCGAAGGCGCCGCGGTCGGCCTGGATGGTCGGCTGCTGGCGTTGGGCGCAGTAGGCGTGGGTGCCGACGCCGTGGAGCGTGCGACCGCGCTGGTTACGGCCGGTGTCGACGCCCTGGTGGTGGACACCGCGCACGGTCACTCGCGCGGCGTCATCGAGTTCGTGTGTCGGCTGCGCGAGGTTTTCGCCGACGTGGAGATCATCGCCGGCAACGTCGCCACAGCCGCCGCGACGCGGGCGCTCATCGAAGCGGGCGCGGATGCGGTCAAGGTCGGCGTCGGCCCCGGCTCTATCTGCACAACCCGCATCGTCGCCGGCATCGGCGTGCCGCAACTAACGGCCGTGCTCGACTGTGCCGAGGCCGCCAGACCGCACGGCGTACCGATCATCGCCGACGGTGGCGTGCGTTTCAGTGGCGACATTGTCAAAGCCCTGGCAGCGGGGGCGTCGTCGGTGATGCTGGGGTCGTTGTTTGCCGGCTGCGACGAGTCGCCGGGCGAACTCGTGCACAAGGGCGGTCGGGCCTTCAAGCGCTACCGCGGCATGGGCAGCGTAGGCGCCATGCAGCGGGGCAGCAAGGACCGCTACTTTCAGGGCAACGTGCGCGACCCGGGCAAGCTGGTCGCCGAAGGCGTGGCCGGCGCGGTGCCGTGCAAGGGCCCCGTCGCCGAAGTCGTGCATCAGCTGCTGGGCGGCCTGCGCGCCGGTATGGGCTACACCGGCTCCGCGACGGTCGCCGACCTGTGGCGCGCGCAGTTCGTGCGAATCACCGGCGCCGGCCTGACCGAGAGCCACGTGCACGACCTTGCGCTGGTCGGCGACGAGGCCGGCGAAGCCTGATACCGCACCGCATTTCCGCAAGCGCACTAACGTGTGTTTTCGGGCAGTTGAACGATCCCCCCCATTGTGCAAGTCCTTGATTTTTCAAAGCTCGCCGCAAACGCTGAGCTTACCGGCCTGCCGGCAACCCATTTGCGGCTCGGCGACGGCGGATCCAGGCGTAATTTCAGGCGTCTGCACAAAGGGTGCGTCGGATCGGGTCGTCTGCTAGACTGCTCGGCCCGCTGCCCACCCGTCAGCGCTTTTTGCGGCCCCCTGGCCGACCGCTCCAAGCCATGAATGACCTGTCCGCCGCCCAACCCGAACCCGCCGAGCAAGGCGGAGAATCGCCGTCGCTGCTTGCCCAGATGGCCGCAGGCGTGGCCTTCGCCAACAACCGCGTCCCAGAGGGCGAGACGCGCGCGCAACGCCTGCATCGGCTGCGGCACTCGGCGGCGCACGTATTGGCCGAAGCCGTGTTGCAGATGTTCCCAGAGGCCAAGTTTGGCGCCGGGCCGGCGGTCGAGAATGGCTTCTACTACGACATCGACCTGCCGCGGTCGCTGGTGCCCGCCGACCTGGAAGAGATCGAGCGGCGCATGAAGAAGATCATCAAGCGCGGCTGGCCGTTTGCCGCTGCGCAAGTGCCACTGGACGAGGCGCGGCAGCTGTTTGGCGGCGCGAACCAAGGCTACAAGCTCGAGATCCTGGACAAGATCGCCGGTAGGGGCGAGGCGACGGTGTCGCTGTTTCGGCAGAACCAGTTCGTGGACTTGTGCGCTGGGCCGCATGTGTCGAGCACGGGCAAGCTCAAGTTCTTCAAGCTGACCAAGCTCGGCGCGGCCTACTGGCAGAACAAAGCCGGCAACCCGATGCTGCAGCGCGTGTACGGCACGGCGTGGGAGACGCAAGAGGATCTCGATGCCTACCTGCACTTCTTGGAGGAAGCCAAGAAGCGCAACCACAAGCGGCTCGGCGAGCAACTGGACCTGTTCCACTTCCACCCCGAAGCGCCAGGCGCTGCGTTCTGGACGCCGCGCGGCTTCGCTGTGCTGCAGACGCTGCTCAGTTACTGGCGCGATCAGCAGCGCCGCCGCGGGTACCAGGAAATCTTCAACCCGATGCTCTACAAGAAGGATCTGTACATCCGCAGCGGTCACTACAAGCACTACAAAGACGACATGTTCATCATCCACCAGGAGGACACGGAGTATTGCCTCAAGCCGATGAACTGCCCGGACACGTTTCTGTACTACACGTCGAAGAAGCGCAGCTTTCGCGAGCTGCCGCTGCGGGTGGCCGAGGGCGGCATTTTGCACCGCAACGAGGTGGCGGGGGCGCTCAACGGCCTTTTCCGGGTGCGCCAGTTCATGCAAGACGACGCGCACATCTTCGTGATGCCTGAGCAGGTCGAGTCCGAGATCTTTGAGGTCCTGGACATCGTGCGCGAGGTTTATGCGCTGTTTGGCATGTCGTGGTCGCTCACGCTGTCGACGCGGCCGGAGAGCTTCATGGGCGAGGCGGCGCTGTGGGACCAGGCCGAGGCGGACTTGAAGGCCGCCTTGGACAAGACGGGTGAAAAATACTCGCTCGACGTCGGCGGCGGCGCCTTCTACGGGCCCAAGATCGACATCCGCATCGACGACTGCCTGGGCCGCAAGTGGCAGTGCGCGACGATTCAGCTCGATTTTCAGCAGCCGCTCAACTTCGACATGAAGTACACGGCCAGCGACAACACGCCGCACCGGCCGATCGTCATCCACCGGGCGATCTTTGGCAGCTTCGAGCGCTTTATCGGCGTGTTGCTCGAGCACACCGGCGGCGCGCTGCCGACCTGGCTCAGTCCGGTGCAGGCGGTGGTGGTGCCGATCAGCGACAAGTCGCTCGACTACGCCTGGCAGATCGCCAAGCGCTTGCAGAGCCACGGCTTGCGGGTCGAGGTCGACGACCGCAGCGAGAAGATGGGCTACAAGATTCGCGAAGCGGAGATGCTCAAGACGCCGTACATGCTGGTCGTTGGCGAGAAGGAAGCTGAGACGGGTACGGTGTCGGTGCGCACCTACAAAGACGGCGCGCGGCCGCAGGGCAGCGTCGAGGCGGTCGAGGCCGAGATTTGCGACGTCGTCGCGCGGCGGGTGTTCGACGTTGAGGTCAAGCCCCTGCGCACGTTTGACAGCGAACCGGAGTCGGCAGCAGCCGACGACGAGTACTGAGCAATACCCATGGAACTGACGTTTGACCACAAGCGTTTCGATGACCTGACACTGCGCGAGCTCTATGCGGTTCTGCAGTTGCGCGACGAGGTGTTCGTCGTCGGCCAGAAGATCACCGCAGAGCCCGAGGTCGACGGTCTGGATCCCCAGTGCGTGCATGTCATGGGCCGCAACCCTGCCGGGCGGCTGGTGACGACGGCGCGCCTGTTCATGGACGAGAGTCCAATCGTCGTCGGTCGCGTTGCGGTGGCGAACTCGGCGCAGCGCCGCGGCGTGGGCACGCAGATGATGCGGTATGTGCACGACATTATTGGCGACAGGCCAGCGCGACTGAGCGCCCAGGCGCACCTGGAGTCGTGGTACGCCGGCCTGGGCTGGATTGCCTACGGCGACCCCTATTTCGAGGCCAACATCCCGCATCAGGGCATGAAGCGGCCCGGCCAGGGCTAACGGTTCTGCCATGCTCTGCCTGCGCAGCAAGACCGAAGACGCGTGGCTACAGCGCGCGATCGCCAACACCCGCGAAATCCTGGTGGACCACGCCCATTGCGAGCGCAAAGCGGCGACGCAGGCGCTGATGCTGCTCGGTCGCTTTCCTGATGCGAGCGCGCTGGTGGACCCTATGCTGGCGCTGGCTCGCGAGGAGCTCGAGCACTTCGAGCTGGTGCTGGCGCTGCTGCGGCAGCGCGGCTGGACCATGGACTCGCTGCCGCCAAGCGGCTACCAGGCGCAGCTGCACGCGCATTGCCGCAAGCACATGCCGGGCAAGCTGGTCGACCTGCTGCTGGTGGCGGCGCTCATCGAAGCGCGGAGCTGCGAGCGATTCAAGCTCTTGGCCGATCACCACCCGGACGGCGAGCTGCGCACGGCTTTCGGCGGCCTGTTGGCCGCGGAAGCGCGCCACCACGGGCTATTTGTGCGCCTCGCCGGGCAGTATGACGACCCGGTGGCGGTGCGCGCGCGGCTGGACGAGCTCGCCCACGCAGAAGTCGCTGTTTTAGACTCACTTTCTCCGATGGCGCGAATTCACGCATGATCCCCCCCATTGTTCAGGTCATGGAAACGGCGGCCGTTTTCTGTGTCGTGTTGATCGCGCGGTGAACGGTAGGTGGGTAGCATTTCGGGCGCCGCCTGGCTCGCGACCGCAGTTGCATCCACTCCCGGCCGGCCCCATGCTGTCGGCATGATCCGCGCCCGCGCGCCCAAACGGTTCGCCTCGCTGGCCTGCACACATGCGGGATGGTGGACCTGGCTGCTTGCGACCGCGTGCGCACCGGCCGAAGTAGCACCAGGTGCAGACCCGGCGGCAGACGTCGCCGTTGCGGTTGCCGAAGTCGAAGTCGCGACCGCAGCCGCCACAGACACGGCCGCAGAGGCGGAGAACGCCCTGCAAGTCGAAGGCGAGACGGTGGTCGAGGTGCAGCCCGAGGCCGGGGCGATGGGGTCGGATGCGCCACCTGCGGACGAATTGTCCCCCTCGGCAGAGGTCAACGCCGCGCCTGCCGATGCAGTGAGCGACTTGCCCGAGTTGGCTCCCGCGGAAACGCTGGCCGCCGACGCTGCACCGGACCAGGGCGCTGCGTTGGAAGTCGCAGCCGCCACCGATGCAACCACTGCTGCCTCGACCGGTCTGCAGCTGACGGTGCACGGCAGTAGCGTTGGCAAGGTCAATCTACACATCCTGGTGCTGCCGGCCGCAGCCATGGCCCAGGGCGACAGCTCGGCCATCAAAGACCTGCAAGTGCTCAAGTCGGCGCTGAACGTGGCGCTACCGTGGTCGACGACCCTGACCGTACCCGCCGGCACATGGGGCATCGGCGCGGCGACCGGACCGGCGGCCTTTGAGCCGATGAGCATGGCCGCGTTCGGATTTGGCTGCGCCAATGGCCAGCCGCTGCTGCTGCAAAGTGACGGCACCGTCGCCGCGCCGCCCCTGCTCGCCATCACACTGGCGACCGTGGAGCCGGGCAAGCCGCCAGGTGGCAACTGTTCGGGCGGCAGCAAGCCGGACCCCAACGACCCGGCCAACCAGTCAGTGCTGGAGCCGCAGGCTGAAGTGGCGCCGCCCTCGACCCAGGCCGGCGGCGCGCACCTGCTGAGCGGCACTTGGGTCGGCGGCGCGCTGTGGGTCGCTGGCCACCAGGACGCGTTCGTGCGTTTTGAGATGCCGCAGGGCGCGCAGCCAAGTGGGCTTGCCGGCTGGCAGCCGCAGGGCAAAGGCGAGTGCAGTCGGATGTTTCGCTTTGGCAGCCAGCTGTGGTGTACCTCGCGCCGCACCGAAATGGCGTGGGCGCAGCTGTCGGTGGCCAATGGCAAGGCCAGCAATTTTGGCGTGGTCAACCTGCCCGACGGCACGCTGGCCGACGGGCTGGCCGATACCAGCGAACGCATCCTGATTGCGGCGCACGCTGCGGGCCTGGTCAGCATCAGCGCGACGCCGCCGTTCGCGCCGCTGGCGCTGCCGATCGACACCAAGCTGGCCGACTCGTGGGACGTCGCGGCGGTCGGCACGGGGCTGCTTGTGGTCGCGGATGGCGTACAGGGCCTCAAGGTGTTCCAAGTCGGCAAGCCCATGGCGTTGTCGCTGGTGTCCAGCCTCGCCCTGCCCGGGTTGAGCGCGCAGTTGACCGTGCACGGTTCGCAGGTGGCTGTGACGTCGCCGACCGGCCACCTGCACATCGTCGAGCTCGCGCAACCGTCCGCGCCCAAGGTGTTGATGGCATGGCAGGCGCCAATGCCACTGTGGGGCCTTGCGCCGCTGCTGGAGGCCAAGCTGGGCGTCGTCGCCGCGGGCAACGCCGTGGTGGCCTTCAGCTGGCCGACTGCCACCGCGACGTGGGAGTCACCGACGGTTCGCGACGTTGAACGCGTGTATCACCATGCGCTCGATGTCGACGTGCAGGGCGCGGGTCCGGCCGATCTGTTGCTGTCAAGCGAGTTTACGGCGGTGCGGCAACTCAAAGTTCTGCCGGCCGCAGCAGGGCTGCGAACACTACTGCTGCCCAAGGCGGTATTTGCCAAAGCGGCGACGACGGGCAGTTCGCTAGCCGTTTCGCTGACCCTGCGCAATCTGGGCAAGCAACCGCTTAAGCTCAACGACCTGCAGTGGCAAGAGGACGCCAAAGCCAAGGACGCAGCAAAGCCGATCGCGGGTGTTGCCCTGCCGCAGACGATCGAAGCCGGGGCCAAGCTGGTGCTGGCGCTGGCGCTGCCGAAAACGCTCAAAGGCGAGACCAAGCACGAGCTCAAGCTACAGACCTCGCAGGGTGCGGATTGGGTGCAGGTTGTGGAGACGACCCACCTGCGGCCGGGCGACCCACTGCCCAAGCTGGCCTACCAGAACGCGGCTGGGCAGCTGGTCGACGTCAACAAGACCCTGGCCGGCAAGCCCGGCGTGGTGGTAGTCGCGGCGCACGCGTGCCCGATTGCCCTGGTGGCGCTATCGGCGATTGCCGCTCTGACCGAACCGTGGATCGCTCAAGGCAAGCTCAACGTCGTTGCCATCGACCCCTGGGATAAACCGACCACCGTGCCGCAGTTGGCGGTGCCCAAGGCCAGCTTTCCAGTGCTGTTTTCTCCGCTGACAACAGCCGACAGTCACGCCTACTCGGCGATCTTGGAAGACACGCTCGCGCAGCCACAGAACAATGCCGCGCCCATGCCGCTCGTGTACATCGTCGACAAGACCGGCACGATCGTGGATGCGCGCTTGGGCTGGGAACCTGGTGTCTTTGTTGAGGCGCTCGCATCGTTGGGCGTACTGCCGTGAAACGCGCAGCCGTGGCACTGGCGCTGCTAGCGACAGCGGCGTGCGCGACCGCGGGTCACGAGCAACCGACCGGTGCTGTGACGGTCACCGATGCACAGGACGCGGCAGAGACCGGGGCAATGACCGATGCCGCGGGATTGCCAGAGGCGACTGTTGCCGACCTGGGACCAAAGGCGGACAGCGAGCCGCCCGATTCGTCGCGCGCCGTAGCTGCGGACACCGCGCAGGACGCGGGGCTGGTTGTCGACGGTGTGTCGCAACCCGACGCAGCGCCCCAAGCCGATGCGCCCCCGGCGGCCGACGCACCGACGTCGCCAGACGCACAGCCAGACACAGGTGCGGACGTCGCTATGGTGACGTGCGCAGTTCCGGGTCAGGGCACAGGTACCTGTCAGGCCGTTACTTTGTGCACCGGTCTAGCCACGCCTGGCTTCTGTCCAGGTCCCAAGGAGATCCAGTGCTGTATCGCCAAAGCGGTAGCGCAAAAATGCGATCCCTTGGCCAAGCCCCAACCAAACGCCGTGCTCGGCGCGGCACCCGCCGGTCTTGGCAACTGTCCAGCCGGGATGGCGCAGCTGTCGCAGGGCCTCGCCAAGCCGTTCTGCATCGACCGCTGGGAGGCTGCGCTCGAAGTCGAGACGGCGACTGGCTGGCAAGCGCACTCGCCGTACTGGAATCCGGCAACCGCCAAGACGCGCGCCGTGTCGCGTCCCAGCCAGGTGCCGCAAGGCTACATTTCAGGCAAGCAGGCCGACGCCGCGTGCAAGGCCGCGGGCAAGCGCCTGTGCAGCGATGCCGAGTGGTTGCGCGCCTGCAAAGGCCCAGGCGGCACCACCTACCCGTATGGCGCGGCAGTCAAGCCCAAGCTGTGCAACGACAGTCGCGCGGTGCACCCGGCGGTGGAGTACTTCGGCACCAGCGCCAGCTGGATCTGGAGCCAACTGGGCCACCCGTGCATCAACCAATTGCCGGACAGCCTGGCGACGACCGGCACCTACGCGGGCTGCGTGAGCGCCGAGGGCCTGTTCGACCTGATGGGCAACCTGCACGAGTGGACCGCCGACCCCGCTGGCACCTTTCGCGGCGGCTTCTACGTCGACACCAAGCTCAATGGCCCCGGGTGCCTGTACGCGACGACAGCCCACGACATGGGCCACTGGGACTACTCGACGGGCTTTCGCTGCTGCGCCGACGCGCCTTGAAGCCGGCGATCACGTTGGCACCACTTTGTTTTGCCAAATCAAAGACCTGAACAATGGGGGGGTTGTTCCGGCTGCGGTCGGCGCGGCCGCCAAAAATCCCTTGACCGCGACGCCAACCCGGCGCAAAATTGCGACTTTGCCGCGGTGGCCGATTGGGGCGCCCCGCAGCGGACCCGCTCGCAGTTGCCGACGGGTCGCATAGCATCCCTTCGCGCGCGCTCGTCGTTGGGCAACGGCGGCCGCGGGGCGCGAATCGCCCGTGCGCTTGGCTTGGCGCGGGCATGAGAGGATTCGATGTCGTTGATTGCTTTGCTGCGGGCTGCGCGCCTGGGCCACCCTGCCATGCGCCACCTTGGTGCGTGCGCGCTTGCTGTCACTGCGGCGAGCGCCTGGGGCTGTGAGGCCGAACAAGCCACCGAAGCCGGCGAAGACCAGGAGCTGGTCAGCCAAACTGCGCTGGAGCGCGACCTGTCGTTCGAGGGCATGGTCTACGTCAGCGAGACGGCGTCGGAGTCGACGATCCTGGACGCCGTGCGCAAGCAGACCCGCACGGTTTTCGGACCGCTGCGCACCGCCAACGTCAGCGTCGCCAAACGCGAGCTGGCCGACATCAAGATCGCGGCGACCAGCAAAGAGGTCGTCAGCGTCGTCAACCCCAAGGCCGGCGGCGCGGCCAAGCTGCAGCGCGTGCGCTACAAGTTCACCGACAAGGGCATCGTGCCCAAGACCATGTCGCGCAAAAGCTCGCTGGCACTTGGCGCCCTGTGCGGCGACTACCAGCTGCAAGCCGACAAGATCCTCAAGGACTGCACGGCCAACGACAAGCACGATCAGGACTTCCGCACCGACCTTTGGTACGTCTTCAACCCGTCGCGCAACGGCTGCAAGACGGCGATGAACGGCGAACAGAAGGCCATCGACGCCGTCAAGGTCGCCAAATCGGTCAAGGCCGGCCAGATCGTGCAAGAGGAAGTTGACCGGCTGTATTTGCCAATGACGGTGCGTTTGGCGCCCGGCAAGTCGACCAGTGGCCAGATCTGGCCGGAATACCAGCGGTTGTGGACGGGTGGCGTTGAGAAGGACAAGATCATCGTGGCCCTGGTCAACGGCGAGATCGACCATCCGGAGCCGGGTCAGGCGCACCACGTCATCGACGACTCTGGCTACGCCGAGATGATGGAAGAGATGCAGACCCTCTTCAACGCGCGGCCGAACTTGAAGATCGTGGCCACCGATCCGCCCAAGGACCTGAGCACCTTCACGGTCAACGGCAAGCCCGTCACGGGCGCCACGTTCCAGAAGTTCGTGCAGTGGGAGTTGGACCGCAGCGGCTTTCCGGCCGGCTTTTCGTCGACCGACCAGCTGGCGCTGCGCAAAGCGGTCGGCGAGGCGTTGATGAAACGATGGGTGACGCTGGAAGAGACGGTGACGGTCAAGATCGGCTCGGCCGTGCCACGCAAGGTCACAATTCGCATCAACCAGTTCTTTGGCGCCGGCGAAAGCAACGGGCCGCACAAGCGGGCGATCCAGAAGTCGGACGTGATCCTGTACAACGGCCACAGCTACATCGGCAGTGGGCCGTGGGATCCCGAGTTGTACGGTCCCAGCGATTTTCCAAAGAGCTACCAGATCTTCTTTATCGACTCGTGCATCAGCTACAACTACTACAACCAGGACTACTTCAAGCTCAAGACCAACGGCAGCAAGGACCTGGAGACCATCACCAATGGCCTGGAGTCGTTCTCCGGCGGCTCGGGCGCTGGACTTGGGCGCTTTCTGGTGGGCCTGCTGAGCGGCAAGCAGCCGAGCTACCTGGACCTGCTCAAGATGGCGGGCACCGAAGGTCCAGCGTACGATTGGGGCAAGGACGCGCTGCGGGTGGTCGATGGCGAGGCCGACAACACCTACAAGCCGACTGCGACGCCAATCACTGTGACTGCGCCGTAGCCACGGCCGCGGCCGCCGGTATCGCAACCAAAGCTTGAAGCCGCGGCGAGCCGCGCCTAACCTGCGTCCGGCGCCGCGGTGCGCACAAGGCCCCGATGTCTGAACCCGTTGCCAGCCCCATCCCGGACCCGCCGATTGCTCGCAAGAAGTCGTCGTGGGCGCCCGTCGTCGTGGTCGTTGCCGTCGTCGCCATCGGTCTTGGCGTCGTCGGCACCAGCACCAGCGGCGGCGCCGGCATGTACAACTACACGCTCGCGCAACTGGCAGAGAACAAGGCGGACGTCGGCCGGCGCGAGATCAAGGTCAGCGGCAAGGTGCGCAAGGGCAGCGTGCGCGGCGAGCCGGGCAGTCGCGAGTTCCGGTTCGACATCGAGGACGGCCAGGGCCACACGCTGACCGTGGCCTACCCGCGGCTGTTGCCGGATCCGTTCGAAGAAGGTCGCGAAGCTATCGTGCAGGGGCGGCTGGAAGCGGGGGAGTTGGCGGCGTCGAGCCTGACCGTCAAGTGCCCGAGCCGCTACGCCGACGCCCAGACGATGAGCGAAGCCGACCAGCAGAAGTACTACCAGCAGCAGTACCAGAAGCACAAGGCGGCGCAGCCGGGGGCCGAGGCGCCGAAGTAGCGGTCAAGACGCACAGAGCAGAAGGTGCGGGTCGCGCCTCGGGACTACCACGTTGCGCGCGTAACCACTATACAGGATCGCGATGACCCGAGGTCATCTGCGATCGCTGTTCTTGCTTGCTCAGTGGGTCGCAAACTCGCGGCTTTGCAAGCCGACTCGTCGCTCCTTCCTTGCGGCAGGTTTGATCTCACCTCAAGGCGATTCCGTATAGATGCGCAAGGCGTTGAGCTTGGATTTGGCCAGCACCAGGGCGTCGGCTGCCTGAT